>JABLTH010010278.1_pt1 | contig 15625 bp, 12 predicted proteins | sample 7875711 | NCBI WGS metagenome assembly JABLTH01 (sample SAMN14941262, study PRJNA633318) | bioreactor metagenome | isolation source: bioreactor | place: China | collected 2019-03-05 | reverse complement strand
CGCCGCAACAACTGCACCACATACTGGTGCAGGGAGCAGGTGTCCGGCAGCAGCACCAGCGGCAAGGGCACGCCCAATGCCTCGCTATCGCCTGGCGCCGCGACCCAGGCCAGGGTCTCGCGCCGCAGCACCGTGCCCACCCCGGCCTTGCCCGTGCGACGGCTGCCATCGCGCGGGCGGGCGCGCCCTTGCGCCGCCGGTGCCAGCCGCATCGACAAGCCGATGTCGAAGCTGCCGCCATCCACCTCGGCTTCGATCATCGCGCTTTTCATCACCGTCACGTGCAGCCGCAACTGCGGGTAGCGCTCGCGCAGGCCGCGCAGCATGGCCGCGATCTCGCCGGGCCGGAAGTAGTCGGTGACCGCCAGGCGCAGCTCGCCTTCCAGCCCCTGCCCGCGCAGGTCCTGCAGCGCCATCTCGCTGAGGGCGAGGATACGCCGTGCATGCTCGAGCAGGCGCCGGCCCGCCGGCGTGGGGACTGCGCCCTGCTTGCCGCGCGTCAGCAGCGGCACGCCGGCGCGCGCTTCCAGCTTGCGCAGCTGCTCGCTCACCGAGGACTGCGAAAGGTACAGCCTCGGTGCGGCAGCCGACAGGCTGCCTGCCTCCGCGACCGTGACGAAGGTACGCAACTGGTCGAGATCGAACCCACGCATCGCAGCCCCCATGATCCAGATTCTCCGATAGATGTTATCGCATCTTCCCGCTTTTCCGATGGATATGGCCTCCCTAGAATGAACCCATCCCAACCCACTGCCCGCCAGCGGGCACGCCACCGGAGCCATCACCATGCCGCACATCGACCTGCAGATCTCGGGCACGCCGGACGCCACGCTCACGCGCCGCAGCGCAGCCACAGTGGCCGATCTCACCCAGCGCGTACTCGGCAAGAAGCCCGAGGTGATCGCCATCACGGTCCGCTACGTCGCGCACGCCGACTGGATCATCGGCGGCCGCTCTCTGGCGGAGCAGGACCGTAACGCCTTCCATCTCGACATCAGCGTGACCGACGAGACCAACACCAAGGCCGAGAAGGCCGAGTTCCTGCGCGAGGCGTTCGCGGCCCTGTCCGAGTTGATCGGCAAGGTCCATCCCTGCTCCTACATCCACGTCATCGACGCGCGCGCCGCGGCCTACGGCTACGGCGGGCTCACGCAGGAATACCGCCACCAGCACGGCTGACCCGGCGCGGCGCGCGATCTCGCATCCGACTACCATGTGGGAATGTGCGACGTGGGCGCGGTGGGCGCGCACGCGCTGCACCGCCCTGACAGGAAATCCGTATGCAGACAGTCATCCTGCCCGGAGGGGAGGCGGTGCCCGCGCTCGGCATGGGCACCTGGAACATGGGCGAAGACCCCGGCGCACGCACCGAAGAGCTCGCGGCACTGCGCCTCGGCCTGGACCTGGGCATGACCCTGATCGACACCGCCGAGATGTACGGCGAGGGCCGCTCCGAGCAACTGGTCGGCGAGGCCGTCGCCGGTCGCCGGGACGGCGTCTTCCTGGTTAGCAAGGTCTACCCGCACCACGCCGGCCGGCGCGAGGCGGTGGCCGCCTGCGAACGCAGCCTGCGGCGCCTGGGCACCGACCGCATCGATCTCTACCTGCTGCACTGGCGCGGCCAGGTACCGCTGGCCGAGACCATGGAAGCCTTCCTGGCGCTGCGCGCGGCCGGCAAGATCCGCCACTTCGGCGTCAGCAACCTGGGCCTGGACGATATGCAGGAACTATGGACAGTCCCGGGCGGACGGGACGTCGCCGCCAACCAGTTGCTGTACAACCTGGGTCGACGCGGCATCGAATGGGACCTGCTGCCCTGGCTGCGCGAGCATCAGGTGCCGCTGATGGCCTATTCCCCGCTGGAGCAGGCCCGGCTGCTGCGCCGCCCGTCGCTGGCGGGATTCGCGACGCGGCACGGGATCACCCCCGCGCAGGCGGCACTGGCATGGCTGCTGGCACGCCCGGGCGTGATCGCCATCCCGAAATCGGCCAATCGCGCGCGGGTGCGCGACAACGCCGGCGCGCTGGCGCTCCGGCTGGACGCGGCCCAACTGGCCGAACTCGATACCTTGTTCGTGCCGCCCGCCGGCCCGTCCGCGCTCGCCATGATTTAGAGGCCTGGCCTTGGGTGTTGGGTCTTGAATACATGGACCAGCCCGGCGGGCACAGGGCTCCTCAGGGCTCTTCAGCGCGCGGTACGGGACCGCTCGCTCTCGATATAGCGCACCAGATAGGCACGCGTCTTGGCTTCGGTATCGCGGCCGACCTGGTTGGCGGCCTGGCGTGCCGAATCGCGGCCGTGCGAAGACACCATCTGTGCATCCAGGTAATCGCGGAAGGCGACGCGGACTGCCTCCAGCTGGGCGCGGCAGGCCTTCAGCGCATCGTCGGCCAGTGCCTGGGCCGTGCCGCTGCGCGGGAGTTCGGCATCCGCCTGCCGCCGGGCACAGTCGGTGTAGTCACCGCGCAACGCCTGCCAATGCGCATTGGCGGACTCATTGGCAGACTGTGGAGCCTGCCCATCGACCGGCGGGCGCGACGCGCAGGCGGTCGCCAGCAGGCCGGCGGCGAGGAGTATGGGAGCGAGTTTCATGCTCCATCGACCGGTGCACCGGGGCAGGGTTCCCTGACGGTACAAAGTCTTACCGATCAGGCCCGCGCCGCAGCGCGGCTGGCGCTACCCCACGGGCGTAGGACGCATCCGCGGCCAATTCCAGACACTGTCCTACAGCGCGCCGGCGCACGGCTTTGTAGACTGCGAAGGGCAGATCCGGCCACCGCGGCGGCCGCCCCGTGTCCTGGATCAAACCCAGCCGCCACCGCGGGAACCGGGCCGCGCGAAATGCTGGATACTGGAACCCGTCGCGCTGTGTGGCGGCCCAGGCTCTCGCCATCGCTTCGGGACGCAGGCAGGCCCGGGGCCGGCAGCGTGCCGAAGACATGCAGGAATCAGCGGGGAGCGCGCCGGTGCGCTGGCGGCGGCGCGGCGTGGATTGTGGTTCCATCAACAGGAGAATGACAATGCAACGGAGATCGTTTCTGGCAATCGGCACCGGACTGGCGGTGGCGGCATCCGGCATGCTGCTCGGCGCCTGCACCACCACCTCGAACAGCGCGTCCACGGACAAGGTGGCCAAGCGCCGCGAGATCAATGCCGCCGTCGACGGCTCGCTCGACAAGCTGTATGGCAGCGTGAGCGGCTCGCGCGAACTGGCGGCACGCTCGCGCGGCATCCTGGTCTTCCCCAACGCGGTTTCCGCCGGCTTCATCGTCGGCGGCCAGTACGGCGACGGTGCCTTGCGCGTGGGCGGCAGCACGCGCGGCTACTACAACATCGTGGCCGGCTCGGTGGGCTGGCAGATCGGCGCGCAGTCCAAGGCCATCATCCTGATGTTCATGACCCAGGAGGCGCTCGACAAGTTCGTCGCCAGCCAGGGCTGGACCGCCGGCGTCGACGCCACGGTCGCGCTGGCCAAGGTCGGCGCCAACGGCGTGCTCGACACCAACACCGCGCAGCAGCCGGTGGTGGGCTTCGTCGTCACCAACGCCGGCCTGATGGCTGGCCTGAACCTCGAAGGCAGCAAGATCTCCAAGATGGACCTGTAGCCGGGCCTCCCTCCGGTCCCATGCGCGGGACGTTCGCGCGGCGCGGCAAGCACATTGCCGCGCCCGCCGCGCGAACGGATAGAATTCGTCCCTTTGGCCGAATTCTCTATGTGGTTCAAGAACCTGCAGTTGCACCGCCTGAGCGCGCCTTGGTCCCTCAGCGCGGATGACGTCGAAGCCTGCCTGTCGAAGCATGCCTTCTATCCGGGCACCAGCCTGGAGATGCAGACGCAGGGCTGGGCATCGCCGCGCGAGAACGGTGCCCTCGTGCACCAGGTGGGCAAGCAGATGCTGCTGACCATGCGCGCCGAGAAGAAGCTGCTGCCCGCCACCGTCGTCAACCAGGTGACCAAGGCGCGCGCCGCCGAGATCGAGGAACAGCAAGGCTTCAAGCCTGGCCGCAAACAGTTGCGCGAGCTCAAGGACCAGGTCACCGAGGAACTGCTGCCGCGTGCCTTCAGCATCCGGCGCGACACGCGCGTGTGGATCGATCCCGTCAACGGCTGGCTGGCCATCGACGCCGCCGCGCCGGCCAAGGCGGACGAAGTGCGCGGGCTGCTGTTCAAGGCCATCGACGGCCTGGCCATGCAGACCCTGCAGGTCAACCAGTCGCCGGTGGCCGCCATGACCGACTGGCTGGCGACCGACACCGCGCCCGCCGGCTTCTCGGTGGACCAGGAAATCGAGCTGCAATCGAGCAATGAGAGCAAGGCCACGGTGCGCTACGTGCGTCATCCGCTCGACCCGGAAGACCTGCGACGCCATATCGCCGCCGGCAAGCGCTGCACGCGCCTGGCGATGACCTGGAACGACCGCGTTTCCTTCGTGCTGACCGAGTCGCTGGCGGTCAAGCGCGTGGCACCGCTGGACATCATCAAGGAACAGGCCGACAGCGGCGCCCAGGACGAGGACGAGCGTTTCGACGCCGACTTCACGCTGATGGCCGGCGAACTGTCCGGCCTGCTGGGCGACCTGGTCGGGGCACTGGGCGGCGAGCGCAGCGCCTGAAGTCTGACGCGCGCCGGGGCACCTGCCCCGGGGGTACTACTACGGGTAGTACCCCGGCCCGCGCTCCACGCGGTTGCTGCGCGGGCCGCCAGCCCTTTGCCCAGGCGGCCCGGCGGCAGCCGGCAGGCGGCCCATAGCCACCACCATCGACACTAGGGATAGTGGCAGAACATCCAGACCAGACTACGGATAGTGTTTATTTCCGCTTTTTTCCTTTTCCGTACCGGACCCCGATGCTAGAATCCCGGCATCCACTTCACGAGGGAGCAGCAATGCGACAAGCCATGCCGTGGTCCCATCCGAGCGCCTGCCACGACCCTCGCCGAAGTGACACCGACACAGGCCGTAGCGGCTAGCACGCCGCACGGACCGCACCGCTGGCACAGGCCGGCGGATAACCGCAGCGACGGCCGCGCCAAGGCGCGCGACACCGTCCGCAACCGAAAAGCATCCACGGAGAGAATCGCCATGCTGAGCTGGGACGATGACGTTCAAGCCACCCCGCAGGCTGCCCCGCAGCCTGCCCCGCAACCCGCGCTGGAAGCGGCGCCGTCTAGCGCCGACCAGCTCGGCACGCTGCCGCCGGCCGCCACGCAGCCGGGTGGCATCCTGGGCGACAACCCGAACGCCGCCGCCGCGCAGAGCAAGCGCCGCGTCAATGCCGCCGACAAGCGCGTCATCAACGGTTCCACCGACGTCAACCAGCTGGTGCCCTTCAAGTACAAGTGGGCCTGGGAAAAGTACCTGGCCGGCTGCGCCAACCACTGGATGCCGCAGGAAATCAACATGTCGCGCGACATCGCGCTGTGGAAGGACCCCAACGGCCTGACCGAGGACGAGCGCCGCATCATCAAGCGCAACCTGGGCTTCTTCGTCACCGCCGACTCGCTGGCCGCCAACAACATCGTGCTGGGCACCTACCGCCAGATCACCGCGCCGGAATGCCGCCAGTACCTGCTGCGCCAGGCCTTCGAGGAGGCCATCCACACCCACGCCTACCAGTACATCGTGGAGTCGCTGGGCCTGGACGAGGCCGAGGTCTTCAACGCCTATCACGAGGTGGCGTCGATCCGCGACAAGGACGAGTTCCTGATCCCCTTCATCGACACGCTGACCGACCCGTCCTTCAAGACCGGCACGCCCGAGAACGACCAGAAGCTGCTGAAGTCGCTGATCGTGTTCGCCTGCATCATGGAAGGCCTGTTCTTCTACGTGGGCTTCACGCAGATCCTGGCGATGGGCCGCCAGAACAAGATGACCGGCGCCGCCGAGCAGTACCAGTACATCCTGCGCGACGAATCGCTGCACTGCAACTTCGGCATCGACCTGATCAACCAGATCAAGCTCGAGAATCCGCACCTGTGGACCGCCGAGTTCAAGGCCGAGATCACCGAGCTGTTCAAGAAGGCCGTCGACCTGGAATACCGCTACGCCGAGGACACCATGCCGCGCGGCGTGCTGGGCCTGAACGCGCCGATGTTCAAGGGCTACCTGCGCTTCATCTGCAACCGCCGCTGCCAGCAGATCGGCCTCGAAGCGCTCTTCCCGAACGAGGAGAACCCGTTCCCCTGGATGAGCGAGATGATCGACCTGAAGAAGGAGCGCAACTTCTTCGAAACGCGCGTGATCGAGTACCAGACCGGCGGCGCGCTGTCCTGGGACTGATCGGCACGGGTCCGGCGCCGCGCCGGACCGGAAGCCCGAACGAGGCGACGCCGTTGGCGTCGCCTTTTTTCTTGTGCCCGCACCGGCCGCTGCCGCCGTTCAGGCTCCCGCCTCCTGGCGGCGATAGGCGTGCGGCGGCTGGCCCACCAGACGCTGAAAATCGCGCGTGAAGTGCGCCTGGTCGTAGTAGCCGAGACTCTGCGCCAGTTGTGCCAGGTCGACCGCTTCGCCGCCCGCCAGCCGGTCGGCGGCTTCATGCAGCCGGTAGCGCCGGACCACCCACTTCGGGCTCACGCCCAGATAGTCGGCAAAGCACTGCTGCAGGGCCCGCACGCTCATGCCGGCCCGCTCCGCCAGCGCTTCCACCCGGGTCAGCAGCCCATCCCCGGCGGCCTGCGCCAGGATGGCCTGCAGGCTCTCCACGCGCGCATCCGGCGGCGGCAGGCGGGGCTGCAGGAAGTCCGCCGCGGCAGCGACCATGGCGGCATCGTCTCCGGCTTCGAGCACCGCGCGCTCGAAGCCGGCAGCCGCCTCGTCATCGAGACCGGCGAATACCGCCGGCAACGGCAGCACGCGGTCGGTGACGGTGTGCACGGGCCGGCCCAGCACGGCGCGGAAGGCGCCGGGACGGAATCGCAGGCCCAGCGCGCGGCCCCGGCCAGCCAAGGTGTAGTCGAAGGCGCCGCGCACCACGCCGAAGAGCGCAGTGCGGCCGGCGTCGAACACGAGATTGACGCAGGGATAGGGCAAGGTTCGCTGCGTGTAGGCAGGCTGGCCGCGCAGATCCCACTCCACCAGCCAGGCATGGTCGAGAAAGGCTGCCAGGCCGGCCGGCGGCTGGTAGCGCGCCAGGCGGAATTTGCGGCTGGCCGACGTTGGCGCGACAACGCCCTTGGGCCGTTCGGTCACGGGCCGCAGCGGCGTGCTCATGCGCATTTTTCCAAGACCGGAAGGACGCGCACGCCTATAAAAACAATCCGGAGTTCTTCCCTCACCTCGTTCCTGCGGAGTCCGCGATGTCTACGAATCGTCATATTACGCTGTTCCACGCCCCTAACAGCCGCTCGGCCGGCGCGCGCATCCTGATCGAGGAACTCCAGGCCGAGCACACGCTGCAGGTACTCGACCTGAAGGCCATGCAGCAACGCGAACCGGCCTACCTGGCGCTCAACCCGATGGGCAAGGTGCCCGCGCTGCGCCACGGCGACAGCATCGTCACCGAGCAGGCCGCGATCTTCCTGTACCTCGCCGAACTCTACGCGGAGCGGGGCCTGTCGCCTGCGCCGGGGGATCCGCTGCGCGGCGCCTACCTGCGCTGGATGGTGTTCTACGGCTCCTGTTTCGAACCGGCCATGGTCGATCGCGCGATGCAGCGCGAAGCGGGCCCGGCCAGCATGTCGCCCTACGGCAGCTATGAGGCCGTGGTCGGCGCGATCGAACAGCAATTGCAGCCAGGTCCCTGGCTGCTCGGCGAACGCTTCACTGCGGCGGACGTGTTGTGGGGCAGCGCGCTCGGCAGGATCTGCGCTTTCAAGCTGATGCCGCGCTCGCCGGCGGTTGGCGCCTACCTGGAGCGCTTCCAGGCGCGGCCGGCCGTGCAGCGGGCGCAAGCGCTGGATGCGGAGCTGGCCGCGAAAGCCTGAGCAGGGCGGCCCCGTACCAGCCCTGGGACGCGCCTGCCACCCCGGCGACGCCCGGCTCAATGCGTGCCCGCCCCGCCGCCTGCGAGGCCGAACTCCACCGGAGAACGCGTATAGAAGATCTCCACCGGCTCCTCGGCAAGCCGCGCGAACAGGGCATCGGCCTCCGCCGCGGTCGCGATCAACGTGATCTGCTCCGGCCGGTCGGTCAGTTCGACGAAGTGCCAGCTGTGCAGCCGGTGATGGTGCCCGATGCCCTCGGCCGCCACCAGGTGCGTCGCGCCCTGCAGCTTGAGGTCGCGCATCACCTCCATCAGCCAGTGGGAAAGCTGCTTGCCGCGGTGCCGCCGGCTTTCGACCGTGTACAGGGTGATCTGATAGCCTTCCACGATATGCCCCCATGCCGCCGCGCGGCACGACGCAGGCGCGTGCCCGGCGCGGCTCCTGTTCCAGTCTAGGCGACCCCCGGCCGGCCGACGGCGGGGCCGCCGGCAACCCGAAACCCGGCGCACCAATGGAAACGGGCCGGTGCCGGGAAACCCCGGCACCGGCCCGTGCTGGCTGGGAGCACCGCCGCAGCCGTCCGGCTGCGGCGGGCCCGTGCCCTGCCCTACCGCCTTACTGGCAAGCCTCGCATTCCTCGAAGCCGGGGTCGCCCGGACGCATCGTGCATACCGCGCCCTCGGCCTCCGGCATGGCCGGGGCCGATGCCGCGGCGGCGTCCAGCGCGGAGCCGCCGTCGCTGCCCGACGACACGGCGTTCAGCGAGCCGCGCGTCACCGTGGACTTCTCCACGTGGGTGGCCGCCATGGTGCGCAGGTAGTAGGTGGTCTTCAGGCCGCGCAGCCAGGCATGCTTGTAGGTGTCGTCCAGCTTCTTGCCCGATGCGCCGGCCATGTAGATGTTCAGCGACTGGGCCTGGTCGATCCACTTCTGGCGACGGCTGGCCGCTTCCACCAGCCAGCTCGGCTCCACCTCGAAGGCCGTCGCATAGATATCGCGCAGGTCCTGCGGGATGCGGTCGATGCGGGCCAGCGAGCCGTCGAAGTACTTCAGGTCGGCGACCATCACCTCGTCCCACAGGCCGCGTGCCTTCAGGTCGCGCACCAGGTAGTCGTTGACCACGGTGAACTCGCCCGACAGGTTCGACTTGACGTACAGGTTCTGGAAGGTCGGCTCGATACAGGCCGACACGCCGATGATGTTCGAGATGGTGGCCGTCGGCGCGATCGCGATGCAGTTCGAGTTGCGCATGCCGTGCTGCTTGATGCGCGCGCGCAGGCTGTCCCAGTCCATGGTCGAGGACAGGTCCACGTCGAGGTAGCCGCCGCGCTCCTCGCCCAGCAGCTTGAGCGAGTCCTGCGGCAGGATGCCGCGATCCCACAGCGAGCCGTCGTAGCTGCTGTAGCGGCCGCGCTCTTCGGCCAGTTCGGTCGAGGCCTGGTACGCGTAGTAGCACACCGCTTCCATCGAGGTGTCGGCGAACTGCACCGCGGCGTCGCTGGCATAGGGCAAGCGCAGCACGTGCAGGCAGTCCTGGAAGCCCATGATGCCCATGCCGACCGGACGATGGCGCAGGTTGGAATTGCGCGCCTTGTCCACCGCGTAGTAGTTGATGTCGATCACGTTGTCGAGCATGCGCATCGCGGTGCGGATGGTCTTCTGCAGCTTGGCGTGGTCGAGCACGTAGCTGCCGTCGGCCTGCTGCTTCAGGTGCGCCACCAGGTTGACCGAGCCGAGGTTGCAGACCGCGATCTCGCTCTCATTGGTGTTCAGCGTGATCTCGGTGCACAGGTTGGAGCTGTGCACCACGCCCACGTGCTGCTGCGGGCTGCGGATGTTGCAGGGATCCTTGAAGGTGATCCACGGATGGCCGGTCTCGAACAGCATGCCCAGCATCTTGCGCCACAGCTGCACCGCCGGGATCTTCTTGAACAGCTTCAGCTCGCCGCTGGCGGCCTTGGCCTCGTAGCCCAGGTAGGCCTGCTCGAAGGCCTTGCCGACCTTGTCGTGCAGGTCAGGGCAGGTCGACGGCGAGAACAGCGTCCATTCCGCGTTCTCCATCACGCGCTTCATGAACAGGTCGGGAATCCAGTTCGCCGTGTTCATGTCGTGCGTGCGGCGGCGGTCGTCGCCGGTGTTCTTGCGCAGCTCGAGGAATTCCTCGATGTCGAGGTGCCACGTCTCCAGGTAGGCGCACACCGCGCCCTTGCGCTTGCCGCCCTGGTTGACCGCCACCGCGGTGTCGTTGACCACCTTCAGGAACGGCACCACGCCCTGCGACTTGCCGTTGGTGCCCTTGATGTGCGAGCCGAGCGCGCGCACATTGGTCCAGTCGTTGCCCAGGCCGCCGGCGAACTTCGACAGCAGCGCGTTCTCCTTCAGTGCCTCGTAGATGCCTTCCAGGTCGTCCGACACGGTGGTCAGGTAGCACGAGGACAGCTGCGAGCGCTGGGTGCCCGAGTTGAACAGCGTCGGCGTCGACGACATGAAGTCGAACGAGGACAGCAGCTGGTAGAACTCGATGGCACGCGCCTCGCGGTCGGCCTCGTTCAGCGCCAGGCCCATGGCCACGCGCATGAAGAAGGCCTGCGGCATCTCGATGCGCACTTCATCGATGTGCAGGAAGTAGCGGTCGTACAGCGTCTGCAGGCCGAGGTAGTTGAACTGGAAGTCGCGCGAGGCGTCGAGCGCCGCGCCCAGGCGGGCCAGGTCGAAGGTGGCCAGCTTCTCGTCGAGCAGTTCGGCCTGGATGCCGCGCGCGATGAACTTCGGGAAGTACTCGGCGTAGCGCGTCGCCATCTCGGCCTGGGTCACCTCGGCGCCGAGGATTTCCTTGCGGATGGTGTGCAGCAGGATGCGGGCGGTGACCTGGCTGTAGTCCGGGTCCTTCTCGATCAGGGTACGCGCGGCCAGGATGGCCGAGTCGTAGACCTGGCTCATCGGCACGCCGTCATACAGGTTCTTCAGCGTTTCCCGCAGGATCGGCTCGGCACTGACGCTCTGGCCGAGGCCGCTGCAGGCGTTGTCGATCAGCGCATGCAGCGCGGCCAGGTCCAGCGGCCTGCTCTGGCCGCCGTCGGTGACGTTGACCGTCACGCCGCCCTGCTGCACGCGGGCCACCGCCTGGGCGCTGGCCTGGGCGCGCTCCTGCGTGCGCTTCTCGCGGTAGAGCACGTAGGCACGGGCCACCTCGTGTTCGCCCGAGCGCATCAGCGCCAGCTCGACGTGGTCCTGCACATCCTCGATATGGAAGGTACCGCCGTTCGGACGGCTGCGCAGCAGCGCGCGCACCACGCCCTGCGTCAGCTGCTCGACCAGCTCGCGCACGCGCGCGGAAGCGGCGCCCTGCCCGCCGTTGACGGCGAGGAAGGCCTTGGTCATGGCCACCGTGATCTTGCTGGGCTCGAATGCCACCACGGCGCCGTTGCGCCGGATGATCTTGTGATCCTGGTAGCCGCTGTTAGCGGCGGCAGTCGACTGCTGGGGCGCTGCAGCGCCGGCGGGATTGGCCACGCCGGCTGTGATTTCGTTCTGGGCCGTCTGCATGAAGCACTCCTGTTTCCCGGGGTGAAAACGACAGAGTCCCCAGCAAATGCGCACTGAACAATCCCACCGCCGGCACGGGGCCGGAACGGCAAGCGGCTTGCTACATCTGCAGGGGACTCGAAAGACTGGACGCCCGGTGTCCCGGGCCGCCGGCCGCGCGATGCCTGCATCGCGACGGCTGCGTCCCCTGGGTCACATCCAGGCGAGCACGCTGCCCGACCACTAGATATAGTGGCCGGATCAGAAAACTGGACTAAGTATAGTGAAACGACACGCGTTGACCAGTCTTGACAACCTAGTTTTTGCCGAGCGGTGCCGGCCTTGCGCGCTGCCGCATGGCCGCCAGGCCGCATAGCGCAAGGCTTGGGCGCCGCATGGTGCGGGGGCGCATATTGTAGAGAAATTTTTTCGATTGGCCGACGGCAGCCGATAGCCACAAGCACCGTCAGGATTCACTTGCCAGCCGGCCTCACCGTGCGGTAAGGCAGCAGCGCCGGCGCCAGGCCAGCCTCGCCGGCCAGCCGGTCCCAGTCGAAGTGCGGGCCCGGATCGGTCTTCCGTCCGGGCGCGATGTCGCTGTGACCGGCCAGCGCGCCCACCGAGGGGTAGGCTGCCAGCAGCTCCCGCACCAGGGCGGCCACCGTGTCGTACTGGGCGGCCGTGAACGGCAGGTCGTCGCAGCCCTCGATCTCGATGCCGATGGAGAAATCGTTGCAACGCTCCCGGCCGAAGAAATCGGACAGGCCGGCATGCCAGGCGCGCGCATTGCAGGAGACGAACTGGATCAGCTCGCCATCGCGCGCAACCAGGAAGTGGGCCGACACGCGCACGTCGTGGATGGTGGCGAAGAAGGGATGGCGGGTGGCGTCGAGCCGGTTCTGGAAGAAGGCCTCGATGTCGCCGCTGCCGAACTGCCCGGGCGGCAGGCTGATGTTGTGCAGCACCACCAGCCCGACCGGCATGCCGGCGGGACGCTCGTCGAAATTCGGCGAGTCCACGCGGCGCGCCGCCGCCACCCAGCCGTCGGCGCCGGGACGCAATGCGGGCTGCAGGTACCTGGAACGCCGCTCAGCCATCGTGCCTCCCTGTGGCCAGCGGGTCGGTGCATCCCGATATCTCGGTGCCCTCGATGCCGTCCGCCGCATCTAGGGCCTCGCCCGCTTCCTCGCGCCCGTCGCCGCGGATGCCGAGTTGCTGGATGCGGTAGCGCAGCTGGCGGAAGCTCAGGCCCAGCAGCGGCGCCGCCGCCGTGCGGTTGAAGCCGGTCTGCTGCAGCGCCTGCAGGATCAGGCTGCGCTCCAGCGCCTCCAGCCGCGCCGGCAGGTCGATCGGGAAGACCACGGGCGCGCCGATCGCGCCGATCGCATCGTCGGCCAGCACGACCGACGCGGACGCGGTCGGCACCGGCACCGGCTCCGGTGCCGCCGGCAGTCCGGTAGGCAGGGCGACGGGCGCCAGCGCGGGCGCTGCCACCGGCGCCCACAGCGCGCCGCCCGGCCACGGCGCATAGTAGGCCGCGGGCGCGGCGGGCGGCGCCAGCAGGCCGGGGCGCTCCGTGCCTGCCTCCAGCGGCCCGAGATCGGCCACGTCGATGTGCTCGCCCTCGGCGAAGGCGTAGGCCCGCTCCAGCAGATTCTCCAATTCGCGCACGTTGCCGGGAAAGCGGTAGGCCGACAGCCGCTCGAGCGCCGCCGGCGACAGCCGCTTGGCGCGCGGGTCGCCGTAGCGGCCGGCCAGGTGGGCGAGAATGGCCCGCGCCAGCACCGGCACGTCTTCCGCGCGCTCGCGCAGCGTGGGCATGCGCAGTTCCAGCACGTTGAGGCGGTAGTAGAGATCCTGGCGGAACTGGCCCGCCGCCACCATGGCGGCCAGGTCCTTGTGGCTGGCGCAGACCACCCGCACGTCGACGAGATCCTCGCGGCTGGCGCCGATCTTGCGCACACGCCGCTCCTGCAGCGCACGCAGCAGCTTGACCTGCATCGCCAGCGGCAGGTCGGCCACCTCGTCGAGCATCAGCGTGCCGCCGTTGGCGGCATGGAAGAAGCCGCCGCGTTCGCTGTCGGCCCCGGTGAAGGCGCCCTTGACGTAGCCGAAGAACTCCGACTCCATCAGCGTCTCCGGAATGGCCCCGCAGTTGACTGCCACGAACGGATGCGCCGCGCGCGCGCTGATGGCGTGGATGGCGCGCGCGGCACGCTCCTTGCCGCTGCCGGATTCGCCGCTGATCACGATGGGCGCCATGCTGCGCGCCAGCCGGGCCAGCGCGCGCCGCACCTCCTGCATGGCCGCCGAATGGCCCGGCAGCAGGTCGGCGGCCCGGTTGGCGGCATCGCCCGCCGACACCTCCGCGCCGTCGCGCTGTTGCCGGCCGAGCGCGTTCAGGATCAGGTTGCGCAACTGCTCCAGCGAGACCGGCTTGGCGATGTAGTCGAAAGCACCGGCCTTCAGTGCCTCGACCGCATTGTCGGCGCTGCCGTAGGCCGTCAGCACGGCCACCGGCACGCGCTCGGGCGCGCTCGACAGCTGCCGCACGATCTCGATGCCGAGTCCGTCGCCCAGCCGCATGTCCGTCAGCACCAGGCTGTAGTGCCCGCGGGCCAGCTTTTCGCGCGCCTCGGCCAGCGAGCCGGCCAGCACCACGTCATGGCCCATGCGGCGGATCGAGATGTCGAGCAGTTCGCGCAGATCGGCTTCGTCGTCGATGACGAGGATGGGATCGGGGCCGGAAGGTCGGAACGGCATGGGCGGCGTGCGGTGGAGTGGGCGCTGGGTCGCGTGGTCGGTCTGGACGGGAGGCTCGGCCGGCCTCAGGTGCCGCCGGTCTCCGGCGTGTCGATGCGCAAGGTCAGCACGAAGGCCTTGGACGGCAGTGTATCGCGCGCGGCCGGCGCCAGCATCCCCGTGCGCTCGAGCAGCGCCTCCAGCGAAATGGTGCCGTAGCGCACCTGGGCATCGTTGGCGCCGCACAGCTCGCGCGCCATGAACAATCCCAGGCCGGTACCCTGGGCATTGCTGGTGAAGAAGGGCTCGAACAGGCTGCGCTGGTGCTCGCGCGAGACCTCGCTGCCATCGTTCCAGACGATCAGCTCGGCATGGTGCTGGTCCAGCGCATGCGCCAGCAGGCGGATCGCGCCGGGCCGGCGGCTGCAGTAGCGCCAGGCGTTGTCGAGCAGGTTGCCGACCACCTGTTGCAGCTGCGACGGCTCGAAGATGACCGGCCTGGCCACATCGACCGTCAGGCGGATGGCATTGGCATTGACTTCATGGCCGGGGCCCGCAGGCGGCGCCGCGCCGGCCACCGCCTCGGCGCGCGCCGAGCGCGAGCGCATCTCCGCGCGCCAGCGCGCCACGATTTCCGGCAGCGCCTTGTTCAGGTCCACGGCACTGCGCTCGGTACGCGGGCGGCGCGACATCTGCAGCACGTCCGAGACCACCTGGTCGAGCCGCCGCACGTTGTCGCTGATGATGCGCAGCAGGCGCGCGTCGACGTCGCCCTCGGCCCGCGCGCCGCGCCGTCCGGAGTCCGCCAGCAGCTCGCTGGCCTGGCTGATCGCCGCCAGCGGATTGCGGATCTGATGCGCCACGCTGGCCACCAGCCGTCCCATCGCGGCCAGCTTCTCCTGCTGGACCTGCTCGGCGATGCGCTCCCAGCTCTCGATATGCACCAGCACGGTGTCGCGCATCTCGCTGCGCAGCAGGGCTTCGTCCTCGGGACTCCAGGACATCGCCTCGTTCTGCGCGATGGCCAGGCGCAGGCGCGCAGCCGCCTCGGGCGACATCTCGTTCCAGGCCGCCGTGCGCATCGACGATGCCGAGCCCAGGGTGTGCGTCGACAGGGACGCGGCGAAGGTGGAGCGCAGGCCGGCCACGCCCGGCAGCAGGAAACGCAGGCGCAGGCGGGTGTGCAGGATGGGCCCGCCGCCCGAGGAAGGCCGCAGCGGCAGGGGCAGCAACTGCAGGATGCGCGGCGCGTAGTCGCGGCTGCGCAGCCAGTCGCGCAGCATTTCCGCCAGCGGCTGCAGCCGCGGGATGCGGCGCAGGTCGAACAGGATGGCTTCGCGCTGTGCGCCCGCCGCGCGCGGATCGCCGCCGCGCTCGGCGGGCTGCACGCCGAGCAGCACCACGGCGGCCGGATTGGCCGCTACCACGGCACCATT
>JABLTH010013307.1_pt1 | contig 15632 bp, 18 predicted proteins | sample 7875711 | NCBI WGS metagenome assembly JABLTH01 (sample SAMN14941262, study PRJNA633318) | bioreactor metagenome | isolation source: bioreactor | place: China | collected 2019-03-05 | reverse complement strand
CGGGGGGTTTTTTTTTTTTGTGTGGGGCGGGTAGCGGCGGGCCCCCCCCCTGCCCCCGGGGGGGGCCGCGGGGGGGGGGGCGCCACGGCGATGCCTGCTTACAGCCAGTACACGACGATGTAGAGGAACAGCCAGACCACATCGACGAAGTGCCAGTACCATGCGGCGCCCTCGAAGGCGAAGTGATGCTCGGGGGTGAAATGGCCCTTCAGCACGCGGCCCAGCACCACCGCCAGCATGATCGCACCCATGGTCACATGGAAGCCGTGGAAGCCGGTCAGCAGGAAGAAGGTGGAACCGTAGATGCCCGAGGTCAGCTTGAGATTGAGCTCGCTGTAGGCGTGGTGGTATTCGTAGGCCTGGAAACCCATGAACACCGCGCCCAGCAGGATGGTCAGCACCAGGCCCTGGATCACCTGGCTGCGCTTGCCCGCCAGCAGCGCGTGGTGCGCCCAGGTCAGGGTCACGCCCGAGGTGAGCAGCAGCGCCGTGTTGATGGTCGGGATCGGCCACGGCCCCATGGTCTGGAAATTCTCGATGGTGCCGGCCGGGCCGCTGTTCGGCCACACCGCGGCAAAATCGGGCCACAGGATCTTGTTGTTCAGGTCCCCCAGCCACGGCATGGCGATACTGCGCGCGTAGAACAGCGCGCCGAAGAAGGCGGCGAAGAACATCACTTCGGAGAAGATGAACCAGCCCATCGACCAGCGGAAGGACAGGTCGATGTTCTTGCCGTAGCGCCCGCCCTCGGATTCTCCGATCGCGTCGCCGAACCAGCTCTTGAGCACGAACAGGAACCACAGAAGGCCGACCGCGAACAGGTACGGCGCCCAGGCCTGGCCGTTGACCCAGCCGGCGGCGCCGCCACCGGTCATCAGCAGGCCGAAAGCCGCCGTGATCGGGTGGCGCGACGGGCCCGGTACAAAGTAGTACGGCGCGTTTGCGCGATTCGCACTCATGCTTTTCTCTCCAGCTCTTTGGTCTCAGATACCGCGGTTGTTATCTATTCATCCGGCCTGGATGCTGCCGGTGCCACGTGTTGTCATGTCTTGTCTACCCCGGGGCTTGCCGCGGCTCACCCCACCACCATCCGCACGATGACGATCAGCGCGGCGATGAAGAGCGCCGCGCCGAGCAGGCCTGCGATGATCACGTGCAGCGGATTCAGCCGGGCCATGTCACGCTCGTGCTCGGCCCCCTTGCGCAGGCCGATAAAGGACCAGAACACTGCACGCAGCGTCTGCCAGAACGACATCTTGCGCTTGACCGCATCCTTCAGTTCATCCACGCCGCCCTGCCTCCTTGCGTGCCGGCCCGTATCCTGGCCCGTATCCTGGCCCATATCCCGGCCCGGTGCCCTGCTGCCCGCGGCCCGATTCAGCCGCCCTTCGCCGCCGGGGCCGGCGCGTCATCCAGCGCCCCCTGCGGTGCCTGCGCCACCGGCGTACCCACCTCGAAGAAGGTGTACGACAGGGTGATATTCTTCACGTCCTTCGGCAGCGCCGGGTCGATCACGAACACCACCGGCATCTCGCGCGCCTCCTTCGCCTTCAGCGTCTGCTGCTTGAAGCAGAAGCACTCGATCTTCTTGAAGTACTGCGTCGCCTGCTTCGGGGCGTAGCTCGGGATCGCCTGGGCGGAGATGTCGCGGCTCTGCCCGTTCGCCACCTCGTACACGATCGTCGTCATCTCGCCCGGATGCACTTCCATGCTGTGCTTCACCGGCCGGAAGGCGAACGGCCCGCGTGCGTTGGAGTCGAACTCCACCGTCACCGTGCGGCTCTTGTCGACCTGCGTGTTCTTGGTCGTGCCGCCATACAGGTCGCGCGTGGTCAGCACGTTCAGGCCGGTGAGGTCGCAGATCTTGCGGTACAGCGGCACCAGCGCGTAGCCGAAGCTGAACATCAGCGCCACCACCACGAGCAGGCGCAGCAACATGCCGCGGTTGAAGCGGCGATCGCTGTCGCGCTCCGCCTGTACTTGCTGCTGGTCCACTTCCATGCCGTCCACCTCGCAGGCTCAGCCCAAGAGCACCATCTTGGCAAAGAAACCCAAGAAGAAAACCAGCGCGATGGAGAAAAGGATCAAGCCGAGGCGCCGGTTGGCGGCCTTGCGATCCGGCTGCGATGGGGTTCTGTCTGGATGCTGCATCTCGACTGCCATTCCGACTGCCTCTACCACTTCCGTTGCGCGGGCGGGCACCACGCCGGCGAATTCCGGCCCGGTGCCCGCGGCGGGACTCACTTCACTTGCGGCGGGACTTCGAAGGTGTGGAAAGGCGCCGGCGAGGGCACCGTCCACTCCAGGCCTTCCGCCCCTTCCCAGGGCTTGTCGGCTGCCTTCTCGCCGCCACGGTAGGACGGCAGCACCACGAAGAAGAAGAAGTACACCTGCATCAGGCCGAAGCCCAGTGCCCCGATCGAGGCGATCGCGTTGAAGTCCGCGAACTGCACCGGGTAGTCGGCATAGCGGCGCGGCATGCCGGCCAGGCCGAGGAAGTGCATCGGGAAGAAGGTGACGTTGAAGAAGATGATCGAGCCCCAGAAGTGGATCTGGCCGCGCGTCTCGTTGTACATGAAGCCGCTCCACTTCGGGCCCCAGTAGTAGAAGCCGGAGAACAGCGCGAACAGCGAGCCGGCCACCAGCACGTAGTGGAAGTGGGCCACGATGAAGTAGGTGTCCTGCAGCTGGATGTCGATCGGCGCGACGGCCGGCATCAGCCCGGTGAAGCCGCCGATGGTGAACACGAAGATGAAGCCGATCGCGAACAGCATCGGGGTCTCGAAAGTCATCGAGCCGCGCCACATGGTGGCGATCCAGTTGAAGATCTTCACCGCCGTCGGCACCGCGATCAGCATGGTCGCGTACATGAAGAACAGCTGGCCGGTCACCGGCATGCCGGTGGTGAACATGTGGTGCGCCCACACGATGAACGACAGGATGGCGATCGAGGCGGTCGCGTACACCATCGAGCTGTAGCCGAACAGGCGCTTGCGCGAGAAGGCCGGCACGACCTGCGAGATGATCCCGCATGCCGGCAGGATCATGATGTAGACCTCGGGGTGGCCGAAGAACCAGAAGATGTGCTGGTACATGACCGGGTCGCCGCCGCCCGCAGCGGAGAAGAAGCTGGTGCCGAAATGGCGGTCGGTCAGCACCATGGTGATGGCGCCGGCCAGCACGGGCATGACGGCGATCAGCAGGTAGGCCGTGATCAGCCAGGTCCAGCAGAACATCGGCATCTTCATCAGCGTCATGCCCGGGGCACGCATGTTGAGGATGGTCACGATGATGTTGATCGAGCCCATGATGGACGAGGCGCCCATGATGTGCATGGCGAAGATGGCCATGTCCATGCCCGGGCCCATCTGCACCGACAGCGGTGCGTAGAGGGTCCAGCCCGCGGCGGTGGCGCCGCCCGGCACGAAGAACGACAGCACCAGCAGCAGCGCGGCCGGCGGCATCAGCCAGAAGCTGAAGTTGTTCATCCGCGCGAAGGCCATGTCGGAGGCGCCGATCTGCAGCGGGATCATCCAGTTCGCGAACCCCACGAAGGCCGGCATGATGGCGCCGAACACCATGACCAGGCCGTGCATGGTGGTGAACTGGTTGAACAGTTCGGGGCGGAAGAACTGCAGGCCCGGCTCGAACAGCTCGAGGCGGATCAGCAGCGCCAGCACGCCGCCGGACAGCAGCATGGTGAAGGAGAACAGCAGGTACAGCGTGCCGATGTCCTTGTGGTTGGTGGCGAACAGCCAGCGGCGCCAGCCGTGCGGGTGGTCGTGGGCGTGATCGTCGTGGCCGTGCTCGTGCGGATGGGCCAGTGCGTCAGGGCTAGCAGTACTCATTCCGGAACTCCTGAAATCCTGTTCTTTCCTTGCGTCCACGATCAGCCTGCGACGCGGTTGCCCGCGAGGCTGGCCTGCTTGCCTGCGGCTTTGTCGTCCGCCTTGGGCTCGCCTGCCCCCGCGGCGCCGCCGCCCTCGGGGAACTTGCCGGTGCGGGCACCGGCGAAGTCGCGCGGCTGGATCACCTCGCCGGTATGGTTGCCCCAGTTGTTGCGGGTGAAAGTCATCACCGCCGCCAGCTCCGTGTCCGACAGGTGCTTCCACACGGGCATCGCGCCCTTGCCCTCGAGCAGGATGTGCATCTGGCCGGCATCCGGGCCATTGACGATCTTGGAGCCGTCCAGTGCCGGGAACGGTCCGCCGCCCTTGCCGTTGGGCTGGTGGCAGACCGCGCAGTTGGCCAGGTAGACCTTCTCGCCGCGCGCCTTCATTTCATCCAGCGTCCAGGTCTTGTTGGGATCGTCCGCCTTGGCCGCCATCTCCTTCTTCTTGCCGTCGACCCACTTGGTGTAGTCGGCGTCCGAGACCACGCGCACGACGATGGGCATGAAGGCATGTTCCTTGCCGCACAGCTCGGCGCACTGGCCGCGGTAGACGCCGATCTTCTCCGCCTTGAACCAGGTGTCGCGCACGAAGCCGGGAATCGCATCCTGCTTGACGCCGAAGGCGGGGATCATCCAGGCGTGGATCACGTCGTTGGCCGTGGTGACGACGCGGATCTTCTTGTTGACCGGCACCACCATTTCGTTGTCCACCTCCATCAGGTAGGTGTTGCCCTTGGGTGCCTCGTTGTTGATCTGCTCGCGCGGGGTGGTCAGGGTGGAGACGAAGGAGATGCCCTCGCCTTCGCCCTTCAGGTAGTCATAGCCCCACTTCCACTGGTAGCCGGTGGCCTTGATGGTGATATCGGAGTTGGTGGTGTCCTTCATCGCCACCACCGTCTTGGTCGCCGGCAGGGCCATGGCGATCACGATCAGGAAGGGGACCACGGTCCAGACCACTTCGACCGTGATGCTCTCGTGGAAGGAGGCAGGCTTGGCCCCCTTGGACTTGCGGTGCTTGAACACGGAGTAGAACATCACGCCGAACACGCACACGAAGATCACGGTGCAGATGATCAACATCATCCAGTTCAACCAATGGATCTGCTCGGCGATCTTGGTGACCGGCTCTGCGAGATTGAGCTGACGCACGGCGGGACCGCCTGGCATGTCGGTGACTGCCGGCGCCGCCTGGCTGACGAGCAGGGATGCGCCGGCCAGACATGCTGCGGATGCCTTCTTCCACATTTTCATTTTGTTATCTACCCAATTTACAGATTCAAATCTGTCCCACGCCTAGGTCCGGCGGCCGCTCCTCGGAGCGGCGCAGGGCAGTCGCGAGTTCCTGCGCGAACTTCCGGCGCGCGCTCGGGACCAGGAACTTCCCGACCCGCACGACACGCCCGCCCGAGCGCAATGTGACCAGCGCCCGGGAAGATTCACCCGACTCGACCCGCACCCAATGCGGGTTGAACTCCTGCCGCGACACCTTGCCGGCACTGGCTGTCTCCACTACCAGTTTTCCGCCTGCAAGGCTGACACGCTCATAATCCACTGCGTGCCGCGCATATACCAGCAGGGCAATCCCCAGCCCGATCAGGTCCAGGCCGGCAAAAGGCAGCACGAGCCAGTACCCCCACCACGCAATGAGCAGCGCGATGGCGAACGAAATGCATACGATGGAAAGGTAGAACCAGCCGACCTGGCGTGGAGAAAGCGAACAGTTGCGCTTCATCAGCCAGTCGGTGCACAGCGCCGGTCGAAGTCCGTTCAGACCTGCAACGGACTCATCTCGTGCCATCTGGAATGCGATACCCAAGTCTTGCATCGCCCACCACTCTGCATCGGATGCGTGCCCGGACGATGTCACCCAATTTCAAGGCGCCGGAGCGCTGTTATCTGCGGGTGGATTGTGCCAGGGGACCACTGCGACAAACTGGCGCATTATAGGGCGCTTCCCAGGCTCGAACAAGCCGCGACTTGCGTTCCGGGCTGGCGTCCGGCGTGAAATTGTGCTTGTACTTTGCGTATCTTGACGAACGCGCGGAGCTATGCGCGGGGCCGCCCGCGGCCGATGCGATCGAGCGGGACCACCGCATTGCCCTGCGCATCGAGTGGCTGGCCGGCACGCGGCGGCAGCTTCCAGGCATGCCCGTAGACGACCTCGAAGGTGAGCGCGATCTCGCCCTGGGCATTGCGCCGGCGCTCCAGCGCGGCCAGCAGCGCCGCATGCCAGCGGCGTCCGCGCAGGCCTCCGCCGGGGCGGCGCAGCCCGCCCATGGCATGGACCTCGCGCAGCAGCGTCTGCGGATTCTCGTAGGTGATCGTCAGCGTCTCCATGTCCATCACCGGGGTGGACCAGCCGCTGTGCACCAGCATGTCGCCGATATCGTGCATGTCGACGAAGCGCAGCGTGTGGACATCGCCGTCGACCTCGGCGAAGGCCTCGCGCAATTCCTTCAGCGTGTCCGGCCCGAACAGCGAGAACAGCACCAGCCCGTCCGTGCGCGTCACGCGGTGCCACTCGGGAAATACCAGATGCGGTTCCGGGTGCCAGTGCAGGGCCAGATTGGACCAAAGCATGTCAAAGCTGTCGGCGGCGAAAGGCAGCGTGGCAAGATCGCCCTGCACCAGTTCGAACAGCGGGCGCTTGCCCAGCATGCGCCCGATCCAGCCCGGCCGGCGCTGGGGGTCGCGCTGGCCGGCCTCGCGCAGCATGGCCGCCGACACATCGAGGCCCGCGATCTGCGCATCCGGATACTGCGCGCGCAGCGCGGCCAGGCCCTGGCCATGGCCGCAGCCGATATCGAGCGCCCGGCCGGGCGTCAGCCGGATCAGTTGCATGCGCTCCTGCATGCGCTGGCCGATCTCGCCGAAGAGGAAATCGAGCTGGTCGAAGGCAGCGCTGCGCCTGTCGAAGGCGAGGCGGGTCAGCCGCGTGGACGGCAGGAAGGCATCGGGAGAAGCAGCGGCATGCAGGGACACGGACAAACCAGGCAGCGGATGGAAGACGACAAGGCACCGCGCGCACCCGTCGACGCCAGGGCGCCGGCCGCGGCGCGGGAGGACGAAGCGCAAGTATACGCGCGATGCGCCGGGCGGGCCGGCGGCCGCGCAGCCGGCCGCGCCCTGGCCCTCGGCCGGGCGGCGTGGCGGGCCTGCCTGGATGCCTTGCTGCCGTGCGCCTGCGCCCTGTGCGGGCAGGTCCAGCGGGAGGTCGTCTGCGCCGGCTGCGCGCAGGACCTGCTGCCCGTGGTGCCGCGCTGTCCCGTGTGCGGCCTGCCTGCCGGCCGGTCCGCCGGCGGCGCTTCCCTGCCCTGCGCCGGCTGCCGCCAGGCAGCGCCGTCCTTCGACGCGGCACTGACCCTTGGCGACTACGCGCCGCCGCAGGACAGCCTGGTGCTGGCACTCAAGTTCGGCGGCGTCCTGCCGCTGGCCGGCTGGCTCGCCGCGCAGCTCGCCGGACGGATGGTCCGCTCAGGGTTTCCAGCGCCGGCACTGCTGGCGCCCGTGCCGCTGGCGCCGCGCCGTCTCGCCACGCGCGGCTTCAACCAAGCCTGGGAAATCGCCAGGCCGCTGGCACGGCAGCTCGGCGTCCGGGCCGACCCGGTGCTGCTGAGGCGCCGGCGCGAGACATCGGCGCAGAGCGCACTGGATCTGGCCGCCCGCGGGCGCAATGTGCAGGATGCGTTCGCCTTGTCCGTGCCGGCACGGCTGGACGGCCTGCATGTCGGCCTGGTGGACGATGTGATGACATCGGGGGCCACGCTGGCGGCGGCGGCACGCACGCTCAAGGCCCATGGGGCCGCGCGCGTCACGGTGCTGGTGGCACTGCGCACGCCGTGAACGAACGGCGCACCCGGCCATCGCGGGCGCGCCGCCGACACAACGGCGCAGGGTGCGGCAAAATGTCGCAGTCCGGGCTGCGCGCGCAAGCCCCCGCCCGGAGCACGCCGCCGGCGTGACAGCGGCCGCCGGCACGCGGTAAGCTGCGCCTCGTCTCATCACCGCCTTGCCGCGCCGGGCACAGCCCCGGCCACCTGCCATGTTCAACGTCGTCCTGGTCGAACCGGAGATCCCCCCCAATACCGGCAATGTCATCCGCCTGTGCGCCAATACCGGTGCGCGCCTGCACCTGGTCAAGCCGCTCGGCTTCCCGCTCGACGATGCCCGCATGCGGCGCGCCGGGCTGGACTACCACGAGTACGCCGCGATGCGTGTGCACGAGAACTGGGAAGCCCTGCTCACCGACGAACGGCCGGACCCGGCCCGCATGTTCGCGCTGACCACCAAGGGCTCGACGCCCTTCGGCCAGGTAGCGTTCGCGCCGGGCGACTGGTTCGTGTTCGGTTCGGAGACGCGCGGCCTGGCGCCGGAGCGGCGCGAGTGGTTTCCGCCCGCGCAGCGCATCCGGCTGCCGATGCGCCCCGACAACCGCAGCCTGAACCTGTCCAACACCGTCGCCGTGGTGGTGTTCGAGGCCTGGCGGCAGAACGGTTTCGCCGGCGGCGCCTGAGTTTTTCCGCGCCGCTCCGGGCGGCAATACCGGGGAGGCTATTCGGGCTGCACGCCGGCCGCGCGGATCACCTTGGCCCAGCGCAGCTTCTCGCTTTCCATGGTCCGGCGCAGGGAATCCGGCGCCGTGCCGGCCGGCGCGAAGTACTGCGCGCGCAGCTTGTCGCGCACGTCCTCGCTCTGGAGGATGGCGACCACCTCGCGGTAAAGCCGTTCGACGATGGGCGCCGGCGTACCGGCTGGCACCAGCACCGCCTGCCACGAGATCGCCTCGAATCCGGGATAGCCCGACTCGGCCACCGTCGGTACTCCGGGCAACAGCGCGGTCCGCCCGCTGCTGGTCACCGCCAGCAGCCGCAGCTTGCCCGCGCTGACCAGCGGCATGGCGATCGCCGGCACCATGAAGCCGGCCTGCACCTGCCCGCTGGCGATCGCCGTCGTCACTTGCGGAAAGCCAGGATAGGGCACGTGCTGCAGTTCGATGCCGGCCATCGCCTTGAGCTGCTCCATGGCCAGGTGGGCGGCACTGCCGCTGCCAACGGACCCGTAGTTGAGGGCACCGGGCTTCGCCTTGGCCAGGGCCACGAACTCGCGCAGGTTCCTGGCCGGCAGGCGGGCATCGATGACCAGCACGTTGGGCGAGGTGGCCACCAGGCTGACGGGTGCGAGCTGGCGCACCGGATCGTAGCCCAGGTGGCGCCACAGCATCGGCGCGGTCACGAGCGGACCGTTGATGGTGAACAGCAGCGTGTAGCCATCCGGCGCCGCGCGCGCCACCATGCCGGTGCCGATATTGCCGCCGGCACCCGGACGGTTCTCCACCACCACCGGCTGACCCAGTGCGCCCGCCAGCTTCTCGGCCAGCAGGCGGGCGTTCAGGTCGGGCGAAGAGCCCGGGGGAAACGGCACGACCATGCGCAAGGGACGGGCGGGCCAGGATTCGGCCCGCGCGAACGGCGCGGCCGCGCAGACGCCTGCCGCCGCCAATGCCAGCAGGATGCGGCGGCGGTTCATCTGGGCAATGCTGCGGGACATGAAATCCTTCAAGGAAATGGAAGCAGGTTGCGCACGGTCCGGCCAAGACGCCAGACCGTGCGGGCCGCGCGCGGCGTCACTCGTCGCGCGCGTCGCGCTGGAGCAGGCGCGAAACCGCGTCAGACACGGCCAGCCCTTCGAACAGTACCGCGCAGACCGCGCGCGTGATCGGCATCTCCACGCCGCTGGCTTCGGCCAGGGCCGCCACCGCCTGGGCGCAGCGCACGCCTTCGGCCACATGGCCCAGTTCGGCCAGGATCTGGTCGAGTGTCTTGCCCGCGGCGAGCTCGCGTCCCACCTTGCGGTTGCGCGACAGGTCACCGGTGGCGGTCAGGATCAGGTCGCCCACGCCGGCCAGGCCCATGAAAGTCTCGGCGCGTCCGCCCAGCGCCAGGCCGAGGCGGGTCATCTCGGCCAGGCCGCGCGTGATCAGCGCCGCCCGCGCGTTGAGCCCCAGCCCCAGGCCGTCGCTGGCCCCGGTCGCGATGGCCAGCACGTTCTTTACCGCCCCGCCGACCTCGACGCCGATCAGGTCATCGCTGCCGTAGATGCGCATCGCATGGTGGTGGAAGGCAGCCTGTGCCAGGTCGGCCAGCCCGGGCGAGCGGCCCGCGACGGTCAGTGCGCAAGGCAGCCCCGCGGCCACCTCCCGTGCGAAGCTGGGACCGCTCAGCACGCCATAGTCGACCGAGCCGTCCGCCACGCCGGCCGCGGCCAGTTCGGCCCGCACCATCTGGTGGGGCAAGGCCTGCGTGCCGGCCTCGAAACCCTTGCACAGCCACAGCATGCGCAGGCGCCCGCCGCGGCGCGCGGCCAGTCGCCGCGTCATCTCGCGCAGCCCGGCTACCGGCGTGGCCACGATCACCAGGCTGTCGGGCGTATCCATACCATGGGCAGCGGCGCGCTCGAAGTCCGGCTCCACCGCCAATCGTGCTGACAAAGCCACACCGGGCAGGTAGGCGTCATTGCTCCGCGTCGAGGCGATGGCGGCGAGCTGCGCGGCGTCGCGCCCCCACAGCACCACCTCGTGCGCGGCGGCGGCATGGCTGGCGAGCGCGGTACCCCAGGCACCGGCGCCAAGGAAGGCGATGTTCATGTCAGTCGGAACGGAAGATCTGCGCGTTCGATGGTAGCGCGGGATGGCGGCGGGCGGAATCCGCGCGCCGCCGCCGCAATGAAAAACGGGGCCGCAGCCCCGTCCTGACAGCGTCTGCCGGTGGCCCCGATCAGTGGCGGGCCTGGCTGCCGTCGGGCATCACGATGCCGCTGTTGCCTTCCTGGGCACCTTCCGCCTCGGCCATGGCGGCCTGCAGGCGCTGCTCGTAGAGCGCCTGGAAGTTGATTTCCGACAGGTGGATGGCCTGGAAGCCGGCGCGCGTGATCACGTCAGCGATATTGCCGCGCAGGTACGGATAGAGGATGGTCGGGCAGGCGATGCCCAGCAGCGGGTCGAGCTGCTCCATCGGCACGTTGCGGATGTCGAAGATGCCGGCCTGGTGAGCTTCCACCAGGAATGCCACCTTGTCCTGCACCTTGGTCGTCACGGTGCCGGTCACGACCACTTCGAAGATGCCTTCCTGCAGTTGCGCGGCGCCGACGTTCACCTGGACTTCGACCGAAGGCGCCTCGGTTTCCAGGAAGATGGCGGGCGAGTTCGGCTGCTCGAGCGACATGTCCTTCAGGTACACGCGCTGGATGTTGAAGAACGGCTGGTCGTCTTGCTGCTGGTTTTGCTGATCGCTCATGAAAGGCTTCCGGGATTGGCGTGGAGCGCCAGGGCCGGCCGCCGGCACGCCTTCGGGCGGCCGGCCGGGCCGGGCCTGCGCCCGGTTGGAAAAGGCATATGGTACATGACGCGGGTGGCGATTTCACCCGCTCGGCGGCGCTCAGGCAGCCAGCAGCGGTACCAGGCCGCCCTGGCGGTCGAGCGCGGACAGGTCGTCGAAGCCGCCGACGTGGGTGTCGTCGATGTAGATCTGCGGCACGGTACGACGGCCGGTGCGCGCCATCATTTCCTCGCGTTTGCCCGGTTCGCGGTCGATCAGGATCTTTTCGATCGACTCGACACCCTTGGACTTGAGCAGGCGCTCAGCCATCTGGCAATAGGGACACACCACGGTGCTGTACATGACGACTCGTGCCATGCGGCATTCTCCTATACGACTTTACGAGTTTTCAGCTTGCGATTTGTGACTCGGGATCCTCGATCCACGACAAATCCTGACCCGGACGCGGACGCCTGAGCGGCTGGGGGCATCCGCGCCCCGGGGTGATTACTTCACCACCGGAAGACCAGCCTGCTGCCAGGCGGCCAGGCCGCCGTCCAGCGAATAGACCTCACTGTAACCGGCTTCCTTCAGGGCTGCATGCGCCTTGCCCGAGCTCTGCCCGGTCTGGCACACCACGATGATGGGTACGGACTTGTCCTTTGCAAGGCCGGCGGCACGGGCCGCCAGGTCGCTCAGCGGCGCGCTCTTGGCCTGCGGCAGGTGACCCTTGGCGAACTCCGCGGCTTCGCGGATGTCCACCACCACCGCATTGCGCTTGTTGATCATCTGCGTGGCAATGGTCGTGTTGACGCGCTTGCCACCCGCGCCCCGGGAGATCGTCGGCCAGGCCAGCAGGCCACCCGACACCACGGCGACGGCGATCAGGGCGAGGTTGTTGTAGTCGGCAAAGAAATTCACGTTGGCATTCCGGTGGGTTGGGTCGGCGGCATTATAAAATACGCAGTTTCGCGCCCGCGGCGAACGGGCCTGCCGCCATTGTCTCTTATTTGACACATGGAGCCCTGCCGCCGCGGCCGCTGCGCCAGATCACCCACTCTCTCGGAAAGCAGCATGTACAAGCTCGTCCTCATCCGCCACGGCGAATCGACGTGGAACCTCGAAAACCGCTTCACCGGCTGGGTCGACGTCGACCTGACCGAAACCGGCGCCGCCCAGGCCCGCCAGGCCGGCAAGCTGCTGAAGGAAGCCGGTTTTGCCTTCGACATCGCCTACACCTCGGTGCTCAAGCGGGCCATCCGCACCCTGTGGCACGTGCAGGACGAGATGGACGAGATGTGGATCCCGGTGCGCAACGAATGGCGCCTGAACGAGCGCCACTATGGCGCCCTGGCCGGCCTGAACAAGTCCGAGACCGCCGCCAAGTTCGGCGACGAACAGGTGCTGGTCTGGCGCCGCAGCTACGACACCCCGCCGCCCGCGCTGGAGCCGGCAGACCCGCGCGCCTCGTACGCCGACCCGCGCTACGCCGGCGTGCCGCGCGAACAGATTCCGCTGACCGAATGCCTGAAGGACACCGTGGCGCGCGTGCTGCCTCTGTGGAACGAATCCATCGCTCCGGATATCAAAGCGGGCAAGCGCGTGGTGATCGCCGCCCATGGCAACAGCATCCGCGCCCTGGTGAAATACCTCGACCAGATCTCGGATGACGACATCGTTGGCCTCAACATCCCCAATGGCACGCCCCTGGTGTATGAGCTCGACGCCGACCTGCGGCCGCTGCGCCACTACTATCTCGGCGACCAGGAAGCGATCGCCGCTTCGCTGGCCGCTGTCGCCAGCCAGGGCAAGTCGCGCTGAACCCCTGACGGCGTGCGTGCGCCGGCCCACCGGCCGGCGGGCGCGCGCCGACCGTTTCCCCGCCACCCTCTTATACTGTCGGACATTGCGGCGCCCGGCCAGCCACTGAGGCCGGCCCGATCCGCAACCCCACTCCTTACTCGTTCAGGCAGCCCTCATGCGTAAGACGCTAAAGAACATCAGTCTGGTTTCTGTCGGCCTCGTCGCCGGCGTACTGGCGACGCTGCAGATCTCCGCCACCGCGCAGAACGCGTCCGGGCCGCTGCCGCTCGACCAGCTGCGGCTGATGGCCGACATCTTCGGCCAGATCAAGCGCGAGTACGTGGAACCGGTCGATGACAAGCAGTTGCTGACTGCCGCCATCAAGGGCATGGTATCCAGCCTCGACCCGCACTCCGCCTACCTGGACGAAAAGGACTTCAAGGAACTCCAGGAGGGCACGCGCGGCCGCTTTGCCGGGCTCGGCATCGAGATCTCGCAGGAAGACGGCCTGGTCAAGGTGATCAATCCGATCGAGGACACGCCCGCCTTCCGCGCCGGCATCCAGCCGGGCGACCTGATCACCCGCATCGACGACAAGCCGGTGCGTGGCCTGCCGCTCGAGCAGGCCGTCAAGCGCATGCGCGGCGAGCCGGGCACCAAGGTCACGCTGACGATCTACCGCAAGAGCGACGAGCGCACCTTCCCGGTGACGATCACCCGCGCGGAAATCCAGGTGCAATCGGTCAAGACCAAGCTGCTCGACCATGACATCGCCTGGGTGCGCCTGACCAGCTTCCAGGAACGCACCGTGGCCGACCTGGGCCGCAAGCTGAGCGAGCTGGCGCAGAAGGACCCGAACCTCAAGGGCGTGATCCTCGATCTGCGCAACAACGGCGGCGGCGTGCTGCAGGGTGCGGTCGGCGTGGCCGCGGCCTTCCTGGGCAACGATGCGGTGGTGGTCTCGACCAACGGCCAGGTACCGGATGCCAAGCGCGTCTACAAGGCCTCCTTCAGCAACTACCGCCTGTCCTCGCTGGACGACGATCCGCTCAAGGACCTGCCGGCCCTGTACAAGACGGTGCCGATGGTGGTGCTGACCAACGCCTATTCGGCCTCCGCCTCGGAAATCGTCGCCGGTGCGCTCAAGGACCATCACCGCGCCCTGATCATGGGCAAGACCACGTTCGGCAAGGGCTCGGTGCAGACCGTGCGCCCGCTGCCCAACGATACCGGCATCAAGCTGACCATCGCGTACTACTACACGCCGAGCGGCAAGTCGATCCAGGCCTGGGGCATCCGTCCGGACATCCCGGTCGACCAGAACCCGGATGGCGACCCGGACGACGCGCTGGTCACGCGCGAGATCGACACCGAGCACCACCTGCACAACAAGCAGGAGTCCGAGCTGCCGGAAATGCAGGGACGCGAGCAGCGCCGTGTCGAGGAACTGCGCCGCCTGGAAGAAGAGAACGCGAAGAAGACGCCGGAAGAACGCGAGAAGGAACGCAAGAAGAAGCCGATCGAGTTCGGTTCGGCCGACGACTTCATGCTGCAGCAGGCCATCAACCAGCTCACCGGCAAGCCGGTCCTGCGCTCCAAGTCGCGCCTGGAACTGGCTGACGAGAAGGCGGCCAAGCCGGTGGACAAGAAGCCCGGGAAATCTCCCGCGGCCAAGCCGGCCCCGGCGCCGGCCGCCCCCGCCAACGGCGCGCCGCCGGCCAGCTCCCCGCTCGGCGAGCCGCTGGGCACGCCGACCGGCAAGGCGCCCTGAGGCGCACCGAGCGAGCGGCCCTGCGGGGCCGCTTTTTCTTTGGCTCCCGGCCCGGCCGGGAGCCTCAGCGAACCTTGGGGAAATCATGTCCGCCGCCATGAACGACGACCAACTGCTGCGCTACTCGCGCCATATCCTGCTGGACGAACTCGGCATCGAGGGCCAGGAGCGCCTGCTGGGCGGGCATGCACTGGTGATCGGCGCCGGCGGCCTTGGTACGGCCGCCCTGCCCTACCTGGCCTCGGCCGGCGTCGGCACCATCACGGTGGTGGACGACGACGCGGTCGACCTGACCAACCTGCAGCGGCAGATCCTGCATACGACGGCCAGCATCGGCCGCGCCAAGGTGGAATCGGCGCGCGAGGGCATGCTGCGCATCAACCCCGGCATCGCGGTCCGCACCGTCGCGGCACGCGTGGGAGAGGCCGAACTGGCGGCGCTGGCCGCCGAGGCCGACGTGGTGCTCGACTGTTGCGACAACTTCACCACGCGGCAGGCGGTCAACCGCGCCTGCGTGCGCCACCGCGTCCCGCTGGTGTCCGGTGCCGCCCTGCGCTTCGATGGCCAGATCAGTGTGTTCGACCGCCGCCTCGACGATGCGCCCTGCTACGCCTGCCTGTTCCCGCCGTCGGAACCTGCACCGGAGGTGGCATGCGCCACCATGGGCGTGTTCGCGCCGCTGGTCGGCATGGTGGGAACGGTACAGGCGGCTGAAGCGCTGAAGCTGCTGGCCGGTATCGGCGACAGCCTGGCCGGCCGCCTGCTGATGGTCGATGCGTTGCGCATGGAATGGACCACGATGAAACTGATGCGCGTGCCGGGCTGCGAGGTATGCGGCGGCGCCTGAGGCCCG
>JABLTH010024912.1_pt1 | contig 15650 bp, 9 predicted proteins | sample 7875711 | NCBI WGS metagenome assembly JABLTH01 (sample SAMN14941262, study PRJNA633318) | bioreactor metagenome | isolation source: bioreactor | place: China | collected 2019-03-05 | reverse complement strand
GGGCTTTGTGAAGGACGGCAACAAGAACCGTCTGCGCCATCAAGACCTGCACAAGATCGTGGATGTCTTCACCCGCCAGCTCGACGTTCCCAAATATGCGCGCATGGTTCCGCTGGCTGAGATCAGCGACCCGAAGAACGATTACAACCTGAACATCCCGCGCTACATCGATAACAGCGAAGAAGAAGACTTGCAGGACATCGCCGCGCATCTCTTGGGCGGTATTCCGAACCATGATCTCGAGAAGTTAAATGCCTACTGGAAGGTGCTGCCCAGCTTACAGGTCCAGTTGTTTGAGGCGGGCGCTCGCGCGGGTTACAGTCAAATGAAGGTGGATGCGTCGCAGGTCAAGCCGACCATTTTCAACCATCCCGAATTCAGCGCCTTCAATCAGGGCATCACCGCCCTTTTTCAAAAATGGATGAAGAGGAACAAGCCGCTTCTTTCCGCGCTGGAAGTTGGTTCGCATCCCAAGGCATTGATCGAAACCCTGAGCGAAGACCTGCTGACGGCGTTCGCCCCTGCGCCCCTGATCGATAAGTACGATGTGTACCAGGCGTTGATGACCTACTGGTCTGAGACCATGCAGGACGATGTGTACATGATCGCCATTGATGGCTGGGTGGCGAACCCCGAACTGATCCCCGCGGAGTTGATCGTGCGGCGCTATTTCTCAACCGAGCAAAAGGGAATTGAAACCCTGAGTGCCGAGCAGGAAGCCCTGACCGCGCAAATGGACGAACTGAACGAAGAGCACGGCGGCGACGAAGGTTTGCTGGAAGCAGCAAAAAGTGAAAAGGGAAAAGTTTCAAAGGCAACCATCAAGGCACGCCTCAAAGAGTTATCGGTGGACGATAAAGACGAAGCCGACCTGTTGAACCGTTATTTGCAATTGATTGAAGACGCGGCGGAGGCAGGCAAAAAGGTGAAAGAGACGCAAAAGAAATTGGATGAACTGGTTGCCAAGAAATATCCCAAGCTGAGCGTAGACGAAATCAAAGCCCTCGTGATCGATGACAAATGGTTCACAACCCTTGCCGCCGAAGTGAACGCACAGACGCAAGCTATTGCCACGCAATTTGCTGACCGCATCAAGGAACTTGCAGGACGATATAGTTCTTCTTTACCGCAACTAACAACTGATGTGGAAACCCTGACAAGTAAAGTGGATGCTCACATGAAAAAGATGGGGTTTGCATGGAAGTGAAAAAAGGATACAAGCAAACTGATATTGGAGTTATCCCAAAAGATTGGGATGTGAAACCTCTGTCTGAGATAACAAGAGAAATAGGGGATGGTATTCATGCCACGCCTGAATACGTTCCATATTCCGACTATCATTTTATAAATGGAAACAATATCAATAATGGGTCTGTTGTAATTACTGAAAACACTATGTGTATTAGTGAAGCAGAATACCGACGACTTCGAAAGCAGTTGGATAACAAAACCATTCTGATGTCGATCAATGGAACTATTGGAAACCTTGCTTTTTTTAGAGACGAAAAAGTTGTGCTTGGTAAAAGTGCTGCATACATCAAGTTAAGTCAGGGAATAAGCGATAAATATATCTATTACACTCTTCAATCGTTTGCAACAAAAACATTTTACGATAATGAATTAACAGGAACAACCATAAGAAATCTTTCATTGGGATCGATAAGGAACACCCCTATCCCTACTCCAAAAGATGAAGCTGAACAACACGCCATCGCCGCCGCTCTCAGTGACGTGGACGCCCTGCTCAATTCGCTGGATGCCCTCATCGCCAAAAAACGTCTCATCAAACAAGGCGCCATGCAGGAATTGCTAACGGGAAAGAAACGTTTGTCTGGGTTTAGTGGCGAATGGGAGAAAGCGTCAATTGCAGAATTAGAAAAAAAAGGATGGCTAAAACTTTCTCGTGGAGAAGTTATTTCAAAAAAGGATATTGATAACATTCCTGGGGATTATCCTATTTACTCATCATCAATAAAGAACTCTGGATTGTTTGGAAAATATGGAAAATTCATGTTTGATGAAGAGTTAATTACTTGGTCTGTGGATGGTGGTGGTAATTTCTTTTATAGGCATAAACATAAGTTTTCAGTGACCAATGTGTCTGGTTTCATGAGAGTTGATACTTCAATTTTTAGTTATCGATTTCTCGCTTACGAACTTGAAGCTCTTCATAGTCGCTTGGTTTTTGATTATCAAACAAAAGCGCATCCCAGTGTCATTAGAAAGGCTTATGATGTTCTGGTGCCAAGCCTGAAAGAACAAACCGCCATCGCCGAAATCCTGAGCGACATGGACGCCGAAATCAGCGCCCTCGAACAAAAGCGCGAGAAGACCCGTCTGCTCAAACAGGGGATGATGCAGGAATTGTTGACGGGGAGAATACGGTTGGTGTAGTGTTCAAGTGACAGTCATCACTACCTGATGTTGACTGTCACCTTTATAATGGGGCCAATCTCAAAGCCAAAATCGGGAAATTCATCCATGCCGACCGAAGATCACAAACTCAGCGTTTTTATAAATTACTCGGAATTTGACAAATCTGTTGCGAGTGAATTGAATAAGAAATTAATAAAAGAAGGCTGGATCGAACCTTGGTTTTTTGATGAAAAGATGTTGGCAGGTTTGGAATGGGAAGTGGAAAATGAGAAAGCCTTAGAGGCATCAGATATCGTTATACTCCTCCTTTCCGAAAATTCCATTAATAGAGAAGGTTACATCCAAAAAGAGATCGGGATAGCCCTTGAACTTTCCGAAAGAAAGCCTCCAGGGGCAATATATATCATTCCGCTCAGATTGGAAGAATGTGCAATACCCATAAAATTAAATAAATGGAAATACATCAATTACTTTCCCAAATCCAGTAAAAGAAAAGCTTACAACCAATTACTGAATTCCTTGAAAAAGAAAGCAATTCAAATTGGAGACGAAAAGCTTATCAAGAAAATTAACGAGAAAAACAAGCCCGTCAAGAAGCAGGATGTTACCGAAGAGAAAGAAACTTTATCCGTCCCAAAGCCTACAATTAAGATCGAGCCAACAATAAATTTCGAAACAGTTACAGCAAACATCAATGCAGTTGGCTCTGAAACCCCAAAACAAATAATTGAAAAAAAACCTGACCTAATAAAAAAGAAACGTAAAATATTTGGGGTGGATGTAACACCACTTCGGGCTTTTCTCGCTAGCCTTGTTGCCATAATTGGTTTGGTAGCCAGTATTCTGGGGATATTGGATTATTTCGGTATCAAGTCCCCTATTTCAGTTATTCCAACGGCGACCCAGTCAATTTCAATCACGGTTATCCCGCCAACACCCCAGGAAAACAATCCATCAGGTGATATTCCTATTGTGCCGAACGCTACATCCATACCATCAGGGTCAACGGCGGGTCAAACAATAACTGCTCTTGAATTTAAAGGTAATATTTTCACAGCGAAGCAAATCGCCTGTATGACACCCACTATCATTCCAATTCAAGGTGCGAACACTATTGCTTTCCTGCCTGGTGGGCAATTACTTGCCGTGGATATGGGCGAAGGCGATGAAGAAAAGATCGGCATCTTGAATATCCAAAATAAGACCTGGGACAAGTTCATGGATGGGAAGCTGCTTGCCCAAACCCCGCTAGGTCCCATGTTTGTGCGCGGTACAGATTATGACCTCGATCCGAACTACATTCTATTGGCACAAAATGAAAGCCTCGTACTGACGCTGACTGATGTAGTTGTCACTGCCTTTGCCGCATCCCCTGACGGTAAAACTATGGCATTTGGCTATGAAAGTGGGCAGATCGAGATCAAACGGTTGGATACTGGAAAATCCAAAGTTTTGCTCGGCTCAACCTCCCCAACGGAGCACCTGGTCTTCTCGCCAGATAGTAGTCTGCTTGCCAGCGGTTCTGATGGCAATTTTCTCTGGGATGTAAATAACGGCTCACTTTTACAAAAGCTTCCGCAGGGAGCCAGCCCGGTCTCTTTCTCGCCAGACGGCAAGGATGTCCTATTCAAGAGTTCGTATGAAATCGATGCCTGGAACATCGCAACCGAGCAAACCCGCACTGTTCTCACACTACAAAATAATTGGGTCAACGGCATCAACGCCGCTCCATTTTTATCGAATGACGCCAGCCTGCTGGTTACGGGGAACACATTTTGGAATGTCCCAGAAATGACCCTGTTGAGAAGCTTGAACGAACACGATACATACAATACGGCTATGATAGCAGGCTCTTTTGAGGGGGATAAATTGGTATCAGCGACCACTGCTGAGATCATTGTTTGGGATTTGAATTGTTCCCAGTCAAAGGCAGAACCAACCCAAAAGCCTCTTAATTTTGAACCAATCACTGCCAACAATGTTGATGAGCTAAAACTTGCTCATTCTTTTGAGGAGGATGCTGATTTTGGCAGTTTTTCCTATCAGAGCAATCGGTTTGTCATGGGAGGCCAAGTCTATTCACTGGCTGATATGAACCCTATTTCAAACTTTAGCAAGTATATATATGGTGGAGCGCAAGCTGTTGCGATTTCACCAGATGGGAAGTTTCTGACATCAGAAAAGGATGTGGGAAAGCTTTCGATATGGGATGTGGATAATGATCACTGGGGAAATATATTAGATGGATGTGGCGGTTCTCCTGTATTTACACCTGATGGAAAATTATTGGCGGTCAATCAAGAGAAAAAAGAGATTTGCATCTGGAATAACTTGTCCAGTGCTCCACAAAAAGTGCCGCTTTTGGAAGAGGTCGGAGGTGCAAATCGTGGCGGGGATATCGTTGTAACAACTTCAGGGGTTTATCAATCTACTCATTTATATGATGGAAAAAAGTTTGCCTTGTTTGATGTTTTTTCAAACAAAACCCAGCCCAAACTTGTACTTCCTGAAACAGTGGAATGGGCTGCATTTTCACCCGCTGGTCACTTTTTGGTCTCAAAGAACATGAATGGGAAAAGTGAATTGTCCGTGTTTGATATAAAGCGGCAAACTGTCAGGAAGGATTTTGGCTACTCCATCTATGGATATAGCTACCATGGGGCTTTTTCGATTGACGATACTTTGTTTGCAATCCTGATTGGGGATGACGCACCCAAGATCCAAGTTTACAATACATCCAATTGGCAGCTAATTACCGAGATCGATCCAATCGAAAGTATGGACAGGTTCGTATTCTCTCCCGATGGTCATTATTTTGTTATGACTGGATCTTCAAAAACGTATTTTTGGTCTGTAAATGGGTTGTAAAAGATAAAGTAAAAGTCAATTCTTATGAAGCTTCATAAAATAAACGGGCGAGACTATCGGCTATCTGGAAATCTCAATCCCTTCCAGCGGGATCTATACATCCACCTCATCAACTGGAAATGGGCACACATCACCAGTGAGGCGGGCACAGCACGCGGCGGGCAATACGATGCCATCCTACCCGATGAATACGCAAATCAGTTCCCAATGCTGTACCCTGAAGTCATCCCCCTGCTTAAAGAGCATCTGCAAAAATTTCCCTTCCGCATTCATACCTACTTCAATCACATGGCAAGCTCGCAGGCGGCAAACCTCAACTTATTTCTGTTCCTCCTGCGGCATCCACAGGCCAATGTCATCTTTTCAAAGCTCAAACCCGATTTCGCCCGTCTTGCAGTCAATGAACTGGATCACGGCTATCGCATCGAATTCTGGGATGAACCCTTTGGAAACCTCGGTGACAAGTCCCCCACGACAGGCACCGATACAGACATTGCCATTGCCTACTACAATCATCATGATGAGTTATGTCTGTGGCTGATCGAGCACAAGCTTACCGAAAGCGAGTTCACCACCTGCGGCGGTTTCAGAAGCAAGGGTCGGTGCGCCAGGCACGATTGCAGCAAATCCTTTTCAGCCATTCTCGCCGATAAACAGAACTGCTATTACCAGGATGTGCGCCAATATAACTACTGGAAGATCACCGAAGCCAATCAGGCCTTCTTCCCCAACCATGCCCAGCATGCGCACTGTCCCTTTCAGGGTGGTTCAAACCAGTTGTGGCGCAATCAACTGCTCGGTTTGAGCATCGAGCAGGATGAACGCCAACCCTATCAACATGTTACTTTCTCCGTGGTGAGGCATCCCCGTAATATTTATCTGGATCGATCCTTGAAGGAATATCAAACGCTCATCGGGAATAATCCCAAATTTTCAACCTTCACCTCGTCTGATGTTATTATTGCAGCAACCAATCTCCACGACCCTGAGCTTGACGAGTGGGTCCAGTGGTATCAAGATCTTTATGCTCTATAGGGAAACACCGCCATGAGCACTGTCGGCCAAAGAGAACGCGCCACCCAAAACCGCATCGTTGCCTTGTTCCGCGATACCTTGGGATACCAGTATCTCGGCAATTTTGAGGACCGCCCGCAGAACAGCAATGTCGAGAAAAGTCTGCTGGTGCCATTTCTCAAGGAACAGGGTGTAAAAAACGTCCTGATCGATAAGGTTCTCTTTGAACTGGACCGTGTGGCAGGTGACCAGAGCAAAAGCCTGTATGAGGTCAATAAAGAGGTCTACAGCCTGCTACGTTACGGCGTAAAGGTCAAAGCTGATGTGGGACAGAATACGCAAACCGTCGAATTGATCAATTGGAAGAACCCGCTCGAAAATCACTTTGCCATTGCGGAGGAAGTCACCGTCAACGGCGAGCACAATAAACGTCCCGATATTGTGCTATATGTCAACGGCATCGCTTTGGGCGTACTTGAACTCAAGCGCTCGGTCGTTTCGGTCAGTGAAGGCATCCGCCAAAACCTGGATAACCAAAAGAAGATTTTCATTCAGCAATTCTTCACCACCATTCAATTCGTAATGGCAGGCAACGACACCGAAGGTCTGCGCTATGCCACTATTGAAACCCCCGAAAAATATTACCTGAAGTGGAAGGAAGAGGGCGTGCCCGCCGATCCAGAGCGGTCGCCGCTGGATGATGCCCTGCTCCACTTATGCAAAAAGGAACGCCTTCTCGAACTCATCCATGATTTCATCGTCTTTGATGCTGGCATCAAGAAACCGTGTCGCTATAACCAGTATTTCGGCGTGAGGGCCGCCCAGGAGCGTGTGCGTACGCGCGAGGGCGGCATTATCTGGCACACCCAGGGCAGCGGCAAGAGCCTGACGATGGTCTGGCTGGCCAAATGGATCCGCGAACACGTCACCGACGCGCGCGTACTCATCATCACTGACCGCATCGAACTGGATGAACAGATCGAGAAGATCTTCAAGGGTGTCAGCGAAGACATTCACCGCACCACCAGCGGCAAAGACCTGGTGGACAGCCTCAATGCTGCTGAGCCCTGGTTGATGTGCTCCCTGATCCATAAGTTCACTGGCCGAGAGGAGGGAGATGTCACAGGCTACATTGAGGAATTAAAAAGAAGTCTGCCGAAAGATTTCAAAGCCAGGGGTGATATTTACGTCTTTGTGGATGAGTGTCACCGTACTCAATCGGGCGACCTGCACAAGGCGATGAAAACCATCCTGCCTTCCGCCATGTTCATCGGCTTCACGGGCACACCGCTGCTGAAAGCCGACAAGCAAAAAAGCATCGAGGTTTTTGGCAGTTACATCCACACCTACAAATACGACCAGGCCGTGAAGGATGGCGTGGTGCTCGACCTGCGCTACGAGGCCCGCGACATCGACCAGAACATCAGCTCCCAGGACAAGATCGACCAGTGGTTCGAGGCCAAGACACGCGGCCTGAACGATATTGCCCGCGCCCAGCTCAAGCAGCGCTGGGGCACCATGCAGGCCGTGCTCAGTTCCCAGGATCGCCTGGAAAAGATCGTGGCCGACATCCTTTTCGATATGGAAACCCGAGACCGTCTGCAAAGCGGTCACGGCAATGCCCTGCTGGTGTCTGGCAGCATCTATCAAGCCTGTAAACTGTACGAATTGTTCATTTCACACGGCTTCACCAAATGTGCCATCATCACCTCCTACAGGCCGCTAACCAGCGATATTAAGGGCGAGGAAACAGGCGAAGGTCTCACCGAGAAGCTCAAGCAATACGAGATCTATAACAAGATGCTGAACGGCCAGGAAGTGGATGCCTTCGAGAAGGTCGTCAAGAAGAAGTTCATCGAAGAGCCTGGGCAGATGAAGCTGCTGATCGTGGTCGACAAACTGCTGACAGGCTTCGACGCGCCACCTGCCACGTATCTTTACATTGATAAACAGATGCGGGACCATGGTCTGTTCCAGGCCATTTGCCGCGTCAACCGCCTGGACGGCGATGACAAGGAATACGGTTACATCATTGACTACAAGGACCTTTTCCAAAGCCTGGAAGGCTCTCTAAAAGATTACACTTCGGGCGCGTTCGATGCCTACGACAAAGAGGATGTGATCGGTCTGTTGACCGACCGCCTCGAAAAAGCCAAAGAGCGCCTGGAAGAAACCCGTGAGGCCATCAAGGCCTTGTGCGAGGCTGTGCTTCCGCCGCGAGATACCCTGGCCTACCAGCATTATTTCTGCGCTTATGACACATCAGACAAGGAAGCGCTAAAGGATAATGAGCCCAAGCGCATCCAACTCTACAAGCTGACGGCCTCCTTTATCCGCGCCTATGCCAACCTCGCCAACGAAATGATCGAGGCGGGTTACACGCCAACTGAGACCGAAAAGATCAAAACCGAAGTAGATCATTTCGAGAAAGCGCGTATGGAGGTCAAGCTGGCCAGCGGCGACTACATAGACCTGAAAATGTACGAACCCGCCATGCGTCACCTGCTCGATACCTACATCCGCGCCGAGGAAAGCCGCAAGATCTCCGCCTTCGATGACATGACCCTGATCCAGCTCATCGTCGAGCGCGGCGAGGATGCGGTTACCGAGCTCCCTACGGGTATTGCCCGCGATCCCGCTGCCATGGCTGAAGCCATCGAAAACAACCTGCGGCGCGTCATCATCGACGAGCAACCCATCAACCCGAAATACTACGAAAGAATGTCCGACCTGCTGGATGGCCTGATCCAACAACGCAAGGCGCAGGCTCACAGCTATGAAGAATACCTGCGGAAACTCGTCTCTCTGTCGAAGCAGGTCACGAACCCAAGTGGCGGTGTCAGTTACCCCAGGTCCTTGAGCAGCGCTGCCAGACGGGCCTTGTACGATAATCTCGGACAGAACGAGGAACTGGCAGTCACCCTCGACAGGGATATTCGCGCCGTAAAAAAGGCTGACTGGCGCGGCAATGTCATCAAAGAGCGTGAAGTGCTGTACGCCATCAAGCAGCACATCGCCGACGATGCCGAAGCGGAACGTGTCTTCGAACTTGTCAAAAACCAGACAGAGTATTGAGCATGCACCAGATCGAAGTGAATGGCCTGGTCGTGGACGTTGTCCGCAAGAACATCAAACACCTGCATCTGGCGGTCTATCCGCCCAATGGGCGGGTACGTGTGGCCGCCCCCCTGTTGGTCAATGATGAAGCCGTGCGGATGGCCGTCATCACCCGTCTGGGCTGGATCAAACGTCAACAGGCAAAGTTCATGGGCCAGGAGCGTGAAAGCCAGCATCAATATGTAAATGGCGAAAGTCATTATTTTCTAGGCAACCGCTATCTGCTGAACCTCGTGGAAAATAGCCGCGCAGGCAAAGTTGTCACCCGTAACAAGAAAAAAATCGACCTGTACGTCCGCTCTGATAGTGACAGAGCTCAACGCGAGCGTATCATGCTTAACTGGTATCGGGCCCATCTGCGAGGATCCATTCCTCCACTTGTCAAAAAATGGGAAAAGATCCTTGACATCCAGGTGGACGGCTGGGGCATCAAACAAATGAAAACCAAATGGGGTGCCTGTAACATCCAAAAACGACGCATTTGGATCAACCTGGAACTGGCCAAGAAATCTGAAGCATGTCTGGAGTACATCGTGGTACACGAAATGATCCATCTGCTCGAACGCCATCACAATGAGAGATTTCAGGAGCTTATGAACAAATTCATGCCAGGTTGGAAATCACATCGCAGCGAGTTAAATCGTGCCCCGCTGGGGCATGTCGATTGGGAGTATTAGATATGGACCTCGTTGGCTTGTTGTTCAATTAAAAAAGAACCAAACCAGAGATCTGATAGTTGGACAGGTTTTGAGATATATGAGCTGGTTTGGAAAAACTGGCAAATTCCCAAGGATAGGTGGGAGGAATAATCGTCTGTAAATCCACAGATGTCAGCCTGGTTATGCCTTGATGAACACTAAAAAACGTAAGATTGCTTGTATACGAGGTTAATTTCCAGTTGCGCCTGGGCAAATAGTTATTGGTTTCTTAAATTGTCAGTGTGCAAAGAAAAGACATTTCACTCCAGACGAAAAACACCCCAAGATTGGGGTGTTTTATTTGTTTGGCGACAATTATTCAACCAATGATGGAATGAAGTTCTTTTTCACTGATAAGTTCTGGAACATCATTCTCCATTTTCTCAAGGTGCTGTTGCAAGGCAATCTTGAGACGGCTGACCTCTGCCTTGACCTTCTCCAAGCCTACGGGGCGGACATCGGCCCTATCAGAGAAATGGATCTCGGGGAAGTTACGCTGGAAAATGTTCTTGACCAACAGTATTTGATATATTGTCTGTCTGCTTTCCATGATGCCGATATCCTTCAGAACACCTGTGTATATCAGTCTGTCATCAATGTACATACCCACATAGTCGCCTAGCTTCAAAGAATTACTCATTTCAGCTCCTGTTAAGATAGGTCAAAAATACGCCCCTCGTATCCAGTGTATCGTACTACAAAATGATTGGCAATCTACCGATCTACAATCCTGGTTATTAACAAAGTCTTGGCACCAGCCAGTAGTGGTCATCTTGTTTGAGAGTTTCCGACATCAGAAACTGTGGCATTGCTGATTTTGCTGCCGTCCTGGCCTGTTAGAAGTCAATTATGTAGATAGTGTTTCATATCAGATCAGAATGCAGGTTCTTCGCTTTATCCAATGGCGCCACTTGGAAAATTGACGCCATTGGATTGATGTAAATTGAAGACTTTTCTATTATTGATTATAGGTCAGCTACGTTTTAACACTTTCCTCTAGCGCCTCCTCTGTAAAGGTAAGAACCTCCTCAAGATCGTCCAGGCAGATGGCGTGAATGTTAATCACTCCTATGCTGGTTGCATGCCGTTCTTCAGTCTCCGTTCCACAAAAGATGCAAAGTGCGGCTTGATTTGTATTCAAGTACAAACCTCCAGTTTGAATTACTTTCCTGTTCAGAAAGTTCAAACATGGAGATGCCGTCAGGCATTCTGGGTTCAGTTTTCGAAGCCAGGAAGCTCAGCCAATAGGCTGGCCTCATTTCATTCAAGCAATTATGACAGGAACCGTTTAGGCTTAACAGGTATACTGCTCCTTAATCAGTATCACGATTGTGATCTTGCATCGCATTTGATAGGTTACGGTTTAAATACAATTCGCGGTCTATCGTATGTTTGATGCGTTGCATTTCCGCTCGTCCATTTGTTTGAAGTTTCAACGACAGCAAAGATAGCTGGCTATCATTCACAGGCTCAGCATAATATAACCCTTCTGACTGGCTATGTATTGCCAGTCCATGCATTATCAGTCTATTCACTGCACGATTTACACTGCTTTCAGGTGCGTGCATCGCTTTTGCTAATGCATACTTGCTTCTATACTCTCCAGCCTGTAAATAGCATAACGCCTGCCCAGCTACATCTCCCAACTTGCCAAAAACATCCTTCCAAGCATCTGTAGTAGTGTTTTTTTCATACCCCCAATTATTGACAGTATCATTACAAGTGGTAATAATACTGTCAATAATTGGGGGCAATTCCACTGCTTCACCAAAGGTGTAAACGTTCGCGCCACTCGCAGATCTATTAAAGCGTTTCACGCACAGCAAAAGCTTTGCATTTATTAGATCCAGTAAGCACACATCTACAAACTGATATTTACGATTTGTTATTTCTGCCAGTTCACGAACAGCGGCTCGAAAGGTTGTTCCCTCGATTTCAGCTCGCTTTATGCATGCCATAAAAACCAGCTTACGTGTGCGAGCTTTACGCTTGAACTGAGTTCCCCAATCATACGAATTTGCGAAAGAATAAAGTTGTTGAATAGCTACCACATTCGTTTTTGGAGGTACGCATTTTCGTGCAGGCGTTCGCTTCTGGGCATAAGCGCTTTTTAGAATAGCCATTGCCTGATGCCTCGAATACGAAGGTCTGCACAATTGTGCCGCACTTAAAAAGTCCACTTCAATTTCTTCCTGATCCAGATTACAGCCCGCCATATCGTAAGCAAGTGCTGTCAAGCGTTTGTTTCGTTCGCCTTCAGCGACACCACGCGCTAACGTCTCACGATTTTGCTTTGATAGAACGGCGTATCTTGTCGACAGCCCGAACAGTTCAATTGGCTTTACTTGTGCCTTATTATCCTTCAATAAGCTCACTCCAAGCCAATCCAATGCAGCCACGCTCACAGACGGCAAAGTCTGGTAAATCGTTGCGAAGTTGAACCTTGGGTCCCCATCACCACGCCAGCGATATACAGTTCCTGTTGGGTGAACAGACATCGGAACAATGACATAATGTGAATTACCCCACAATTCAACATCTTCTTTTTGGCTTTTCTCTTTCGGGACATTTGCTGTTTCGCCTTCAATAATACGCAATAAATAACACCCACCTCTATTAGAAGTAAAAGTCCAATAAGGCAAGCCATGCGCATCAAGCTCTTTACCAATAAGTTCATAAGCCAGATATGTATCGCAATCTATTCCCAGCAAGTTACCCGAGGTCTTGCCGCACATAATAGCAATATTCTGACGTCCAACGAACAAACTTGCAAAAGTTGGTGCACTGGCGTCATGTCGGCATGGTGTTAAGTAGTTGCCGCATAGATGCAAACGTGAGTTGTATAGTCGGCTTAATGATGTGTTTGCATAGGGAACCTTACTCCCATAAGGCATTGGAAAAACATTAAAACCTCGCTTATATAAGTCTATAGCACATTCTTGCAAATTCGTCAGAATTTGATTTCCATGCATCAACAAACTTGGAGTATGCAACTCCAAGTTTGTTATTGTGTCAGCATTTTGTAATATTTTTCTCGGCGCATGAGAGCTTCCATGTTGATCACGATCTAATTCATTGATAATCACTTTTCCTCTTTGTTTTTTTGATTTCCATTCGTAAACTAACTATTCCAATTCATTATAGAACTTTTGTTCTAGTTGTCAAGGGCTCCAGGTTTCTAAACTTTTTTGGGGGAAGTTCTACCGATCTCCTAATCTGGAAAATACCTGGTTTCTAACGTATTGGAGGTTTTTGTCAGATTATGTTTGTTTTATACCTTGAACCATAATCCCCCTTTTCTGGACCATTTTTACGGTTGGCACCCCTATTTCTTGTAAAAAAGGAGTACCGCTACTAAAGCCAACTATTCCTCTCCTGTAAATATTGGCAAAATTCAGAGGAAAATAGTCTTGTGCAAAGCGAAAATGACAGAAATCGACAAGGAAACTCTTAGTTACAGAAACTCAAAGATCTATTGCGTTCCACGGTAAAGGAGAGTGGGAGCCGGGAGGAGAACAACAGTAGTCGTAGCTTATTACACCTTTACGTCTGGCAATGCGATGATATTACATCCTCGGGTAAACGCTGTTTAGCAAACAATTAGACTTTTCCAAAAATCACTCTCACTCCCGGCGCATATGCGTTTTTTCCGCATCTTTAACGTTCGAAAATCAAAGTGTCTTCAAAGGATAAATTCTATTTCTAGACAATATAAATGATATAATAATTACGAACCAATTGTACCGTTAAATTTCCACCATGTCAGACTAGAGAATTTGGAGTAAAAGAGAATGTTGAAGGCTAAACTCAATCAAATAATGAAGGAGAAAAGTCTAAGCTCACGGCAAGTAGCCAAAGATATAGGAGTTTCGCATACAACCATTATCCGTGCTCTCCGCGGAGATATTGTAGATATAGATACCGTTTTGAAGATAGGCCCCTGGATGGGAGTAAAACCAGCAACTCTTCTAAATTCAATGGTTACCACAGAATTTGGGTTACCTGATCAGATAGCAGTTATGCTTGAGAATGCCCCGCTCCTGGCAAGCCAATTCGCCAAGGCCATAAAAGCGATTAAGGATGAAAAGGTAGATCCAGCAATCATTGCCGATATAGCAGCTTACGCGGCCTATAAAATAAATCTCAGCTCCTCTCACCCACGATAAAGTTGCTCCACTGCCGAGAGATGCAGCCGCAAATAAGATAACCAATAACTATAAGATTTAGTTTCTGACGTCGGAAACACACTGCCTGGAAGAAAGCCAGGCAGTGTGTTTTTTTATTGTCTTATTCATTCTCTGCTGTCAATCCTGGTGACTTCTTCCGCTTCGACGGCGTCACCCAGTCGACCGTTCACCCGACATATGGCTCTGCCAAAATGGCAGCCATCAAGTATCGCAATAAGCCTTACTGGGTGTATCGAAACTTGATCGAAGAGTACCTGCCTGAGAGCGAGAAGGGCATCGTCCCCCTCCGATCTCGATCCAGACCCTTGATGAATACGACGCTGAGCAGTATCTCGAATATGAAAAGCGCCGCTTGACCAACCTGTGCGGCCAGTTCTGCGTTGTGAGATGCGCCAACCTGGCCGGTTATCCAGACAGCGTCCTTCAATTTCTGGAGAAGTGGTCTGTCAAGGACCCGAAATACTACAAGGTCATCGTCCCGCCCAACCGCCCCACTGGTGTGGACGCCCTTCAGAGCATGTGCTCCGTGTACGGCCTGGAAAATGCGCCGTTGGAAAAGGGCCTTTTCGACCCTGTCCTCAAACGCGCCATCTACTCCCCAGGACGCATCCAGGCCAAACTCGCCGATGGCTGGAGGCTGATCGCCGGCACTGTGATCGGGCTGGATGGAAAGCTCATCGCCACTGGAACCATCGGCCACTGGGTTCTTCTGGAAGACATCCGCCCTGTGAGAAACGGCGATGGCTTTGTGAAGATCTACAACTCTTACCCCAATCGTATGCAGGAATATTCCTACGGCGAGTTCATGGCGTCGATGAGACGCATGGGCCTGAATGGGCTATGGGTGAAAGTGGGGAAGAATGGCGCCGCCGAGGAGTAATCCAATGATGATGTTTACAGAAATGGAGGTCATGCCAAACGTGAATTGAGAAATTCTTCATCCTCCCGGCCATCATTTTACTGTGATATCATTCGACCCGGCATTTCAAGATGACTTGCTCAAAAGGCCAAACCTCAATATAATTGGGGCCTGAACTTAAGGCATAAGCCTTGGTGGTTTTCACGTCAAAAGATGTTTCGCTCCACCAGAAAAGGTGCCAGATATAGGGTCTAGGACATTCCCATCTGGCAGATATAGGTTCTACTTGCGGGAGTCGCCAAGTGGTAAGGCATCAGCCTTCCAAGCTGATATTCGCGGGTTCGAATCCCGTCTCCCGCTCTCTTTTCCCCGGTGTTCCAGTGTCAGGTGATGGGTGTCAGGCAGCCTGACACACGATGCTGGAGCACTTGGCACTTAATGGGCCCATGGCGCAGCGGTTAGCGCAGGCGACTCATAATCGCTTGGTCGCAGGTTCGAATCCTGCTGGGCCCACTTCCCTGCTGTTGGTCT
>JABLTH010055572.1_pt1 | contig 15666 bp, 15 predicted proteins | sample 7875711 | NCBI WGS metagenome assembly JABLTH01 (sample SAMN14941262, study PRJNA633318) | bioreactor metagenome | isolation source: bioreactor | place: China | collected 2019-03-05 | reverse complement strand
GGAGGGCACGATCCAGATCGACAAGGTGCGCCAGTTCTTCGACCACCCCGGTTTCGTCGAGCCGTTCATCGAGGGCGTGAAGAACGCGGTTGCCGAGCTGCAGGAGAAAGTGCCGGGTATCGACCCGGCGACCGAGATCCGCATCCTCTACTCGACGCACTCGATCCCGTCCACGGACGCGGCCAAGTCCGGTCCTGCCGAGCGTAACTTCGGACAAGGTGGCGCCTACGCGGCGCAGCACCTGGCCGTCGCCGAGGTGGTCTCCCAGGCGGCGGCCGGCGGCACGATCGGCTGGGATCTGGTCTACCAGTCCCGTTCCGGCCCGCCCTCGATGCCGTGGCTGGAGCCCGACATCAACGACCGCATCGCGGAGCTCCCGGCCCTCGGCGTCAAGGCCGTCATCATCGTTCCGCTCGGCTTCGTGAGCGACCACATGGAGGTGCTCTGGGATCTCGACAACGAGGCGATGGAGACCAGCGAGGAGAACGGCCTCGTCGCCGTCCGCGTCCCGACCCCCGGCACGCACGCACGGTACGTGCAGGGCCTCGTGGATCTCGTTCTCGAGCGGCGAGACGGCGTGCCGGTCGACCAGCGCCCGGCGCTGACCTCCCTCGGCCCCTGGTACGACGTGTGCCGACCGGGCTGCTGCGAGAACGTGCGCCTGGGCTTCAAGCCGGCCGCCGCGGGGCTCGCGCCGTGACCGGCACGGTGAGCCTGGCCGAGGGCCGAGCGGAGCGTCGGGATGGCGTGCTGCGCATCGGCACCCGCGGAAGCGCGCTCGCGGTGGCACAGACCCGTGCCGTCGCCGAGTCCATCGCGCGGGCGACCGGCCTCGACGTCGAGCTCGTGACCGTCACGACGCACGGCGACACGTCACGGGAGTCGCTGTCCGACCTGGGTGGGACCGGCGTCTTCGCCACCGCACTGCGGGAGGCGCTGCTCGCCGACGAGTGCGACCTCCTCGTGCACTCGCTCAAGGACCTCCCGACCGCTGCGGCGCCCGGACTCGTCATCGGAGCCGTGCCCAAGCGGGCCGACGCGCGCGACGCGCTCTGCGCCCGCGAGGGCTGGACGCTCGAAACACTGCCCGAGGGTGCGAAGGTGGGCACCGGCTCACCGCGTCGCGTCGCCCAGCTGAAGTCGGTGCGACCCGACCTCGACGTGATCGACATCCGCGGCAACGTGGACACCCGGCTCGGGAGGGTGGCGGAGGGCGACCTCGACGCCGTCGTCCTCGCCGCTGCCGGTCTCGGCCGGCTCGGTCGCCTGGAGGCGGTCACCGACTACTTCGCCCTGTCGCAGGTCCCGACCGCACCGGGCCAGGGCGCCCTGGCACTGGAGGTCCGCGCGGGCGAGCAGGCCGGGCGCGGTGACGTGGCCCGCGCGCTGAAGGCCGTCGACCATGCGACCACCCACGCCTGCGCGACCGCCGAGCGTGCCGTGCTCGCCGGGCTGGAGGCCGGCTGCGCCGCACCCATCGGCGCCTCGGCCCTCGTCGACGACGGGCTGCTCTTCCTCACGGCGACGGTTTACCGACCCGACGGGACCGAGCGGCTGACCGCCTCCCACGCCGCCACCCCCGACTCGTTGGGAGCAGCCGACCTCGACGAGGCCGCCCGCGACGTCGGTGCGCGTGTGGTGGCCGAACTGCTCGCCGCGGGGGCTGCCGACCTGGCACCGCTCGGAGGCACGCGATGACCTCCACGTCCCCCACCCCGAAGCCGCTCGCCGGTTGGCGTGTGCTCGTGCCGCGGGGCGGTCCGTGGGGCGACTCCGTCGCCGCCGACCTCCGCGCGAAGGGCGCTACTCCTGTCGTCGCGGCGATGATCAACTTCGCCCCGACGGCGGATGCTCCTGCTCTGGAGGCCGCCCTCGCCCGCCTCGCCGACGGCGGGTTCGACTGGGTCACCGTCACCAGCGCGACGACCGTCGATGTGTTGAGCGCTGCCCGCGCCGTCGTGCCGCCGACCACGCGGATCGCGGCGGTGGGCGAGACCACCGCCGCAGCTCTGGTCGCGGCCGGATACGCCGTCGACCTCGTACCCGCCGAGGACAACTCCGCGCGCGGGCTCCTCGAAGAGTGGGAGGCCGCCACCGAGGGCGTCGTACCGCTGCGGATCCTCACCCTTCGTTCCGAGATCGCCAAGCCCCTCCTGACCGAGGGGCTGCGTCGCATCGGGCACCAGGTCGAGTCGGTCGTCGCCTACCGGACCGTCGGCATCCCTGTGCCGGAGAACCTCGTCGCCGACGTGCGAGACGGACTGGTGCAGGCCATCCTCGTCACCAGCGGGTCGGTGGCCGAGCAGGTGCAGGTGCAGCTCGGCCCCATTCCGGAGACGACCCTGGTCGCGGCCATCGGGCCGCAGACCGCGCGCGACGCCCGCGAGTACGGCCTGCGGGTCGACGTGATCGCGGACGAGCGCACCGCGGCCTCCCTCATCGAGGCGGTCGCTGCGGCGGCGGCCGGCCCCCACCCGTCCTGACGGGGGCGCCGGCTGACGGCGGGCACACAGCGCCGCAGGCGTAGGCTGGGGAGAGTGAGTGAGTTGCATCCCGTTGTGCGGCCGCGACGGCTCCGGCAGTCGTCTGCCATGCGCCGTCTGACCGCCGAGACCCGCCTCCACCCGGCCGAGCTGATCCTCCCCCTGTTCGTGCGCGAGGGCGCCTCCGCGCCCCAGCCGATCGCATCGATGCCGGGAGTGTCGCAGCACAGTCTCGATTCCGTGAAGCGCGCGGCCGTGGAGGCCGCGGAGGCCGGCGTCGGCGGGGTCATGCTCTTCGGCGTGCCGCAGACCAGGGACGCGGTCGGCAGCGCCGCCACCGACCCGAACGGCATCCTCAACGTCGCGACGCGCGCGGTCGTCGACGAGGTCGGCGACGCCCTCGTCGTGCAGACCGATCTGTGCCTCGACGAGTTCACCGACCACGGCCACTGCGGCGTTCTCGACGCCGACGGCCAGGTCGACAACGACGCGACGCTGCTGCGGTATCGCGACATGGCGATCGCGCAGGCCGAGGCCGGGTCGCAGCTGCTCGGCTTGAGCGGGATGATGGACGGCCAGGTGGCCGCCGTCCGCGATGCACTCGACGCGGAGGGCCGCAGCGACGTGGTCATCCTCGCGTACGCCGCGAAGTACGCCTCCGGGTTCTACGGCCCGTTCCGGGAGGCTGTGGACTCGCAGCTCTCCGGCGACCGCCGCGCGTACCAGCAGGACCCGGCGAACCGCCGTGAGGGCCTGCGCGAGGCGCGCCTCGACCTCGAAGAGGGCGCGGACATCCTCATGGTGAAGCCTGCGCTGAGCTACCTCGACGTGCTGAGCGACGTCGCCGCCATCAGCGATGTACCCGTCTGGGCCTACCAGGTCTCTGGCGAGTACGCGATGGTGGAGGCCGCCGCGGCGAACGGCTGGATCGACCGCGACCGCGTCATCGAGGAGACCTTGATCGGCGCGCGGCGCGCAGGTGCCGACGCCGTGCTCACCTACTGGGCGACCGAGGTCGCGGGATGGCTGCGATGAACGACTTCAACACCGACCGCCGTCCTACCGGCGACACGCAGGACCTCCAGGGCCTGGCAGACGGCGCCGCGATCGGCGACGTGAACCTCGTGCAGTTCGAGCGTGCGCAGCGCGTGATCCCTGGCGGCGTCAACTCTCCGGTGCGGGCGTTCCGCTCGGTCGGCGGCACGCCGCGTTTCATGGTGTCGGCGCGCGGTCCGTACATCGTGGACGCCCAGGGCCGTGAGTACGTCGACCTGGTCGCGTCGTGGGGGCCGGCGATCCTCGGCCACGCCCATCCCGCGGTCGTCTCGGCGGTTCAGGAGGCCGTAGCGCGCGGTCTCTCGTTCGGTGCGTCCACGCCGGCCGAGACCGAGCTCGCGGAGGCCGTGCTCGCCCGCGTCCCGTTCGTCGACAAGCTGCGGCTGGTGTCGACGGGGACCGAGGCGACGATGACCGCCATCCGGCTGGCGCGCGGCTACACCGGCCGCCCGCTGCTGATCAAGTTCGCCGGGCACTACCACGGCCACTCCGACAGCCTCCTCGCCGAGGCCGGCTCCGGTCTCGCCACGCTGTCGCTGCCCGGGTCGGCGGGTGTCACCGAGGCGACGGCGGCGCAGACCCTCGTGCTCCCGTACAACGACCTCGACGCCGTTCGTGCCGCCTTCGAGGCGAACGGGCCGGACATCGCCGCGGTCATCACCGAGGCCGCCGCAGCGAACATGGGCGTCGTCGCACCGGACGAGGGCTTCAACGCCGCGTTGACCGATCTCGCGCACGAGTACGGCGCTCTGCTCATCCTCGACGAGGTGCTGACCGGCTTCCGCGTGAGCGAGGCCGGCTACTGGGGTCTCGACCGGGGCTACACCCCTGATCTCGTCACGTTCGGCAAGGTCATCGGCGGCGGGATGCCGCTGGCGGCGGTCGGCGGTCGCGCCGAGCTCATGGACTTCCTCGCGCCGACCGGGCCGGTGTACCAGGCGGGCACGCTGTCCGGCAATCCGGTTGCGGTGGCCGCGGGCCTCGCCACGCTGGCGCACGCAGACGAGGCGGTCTACGACCGGCTCGACGTGGTGGCCGACACGCTTTCGGGCGCCGTCTCCGACGCTCTCGCGGCGGAGGGCGTCGCCCACCGCGTGCAGCGGGCAGGCAACCTGTTCAGCTTCGTCTTCGGCGAATTCGCCTCGGCGCCGCGCACGTATGCCGAGGTGCAGTCGCAGGAGGCCTTCCGGTACCGCCCGTTCTTCCACTCCATGCTCGACGCCGGGGTCTCACTGCCGCCGAGTGTGTTCGAGGCCTGGTTCGTCACAGCCGCGCACGACGACGCGGCCATCGACCGCATCCTCCGGGCACTCCCGGCCGCCGCCCGCGCCGCCGCGGCAGCCTCCTCAACCCCCGCCTGACCCCGAAGGGCGCCTCGTTGTCCCCCTCGAACGCCGAGGGGGACGACGACGTGCCCCTCGGCGGACGCAGTCACTCGTCGGCGGCGGAGGGCTCGCGCGAGAGCGACTCGACGTAGGTGTAGGTCGCGGCCGACGGCCAGCCGTCGGCGTCGAGCAGGGCGTACACGTCGAAGTTCAACTGGCCGCCGCCTCCCGCCGCGCGTCGAAGCGTGCGCGGAGGCACGTCCGACGACGCCCGCACCGTCACCGTCTGCGGGTCCACCCCGGAACGCAGAAGGCGGGCGTGGAAGGTGGTGGTTCGGGTCACCGGTCCACCTTCTCACACCCGCCCGGCGTCGCCGGCCCCTAAGCCTGCCCGTGCGATTCGCGCGAGCGCCGGGACAGCGAGTCGATGATGACCGCGAGCAGCAGCACGGCGCCCGTGATCATGAAGCGGTACGACGAGTCGAGGTTCAGCAGCGTCAGGCCGTTGGAGATCGACTGGATGACCAGGATTCCGAGCAGCGCCGACCACGCCGATCCGCGTCCGCCGAAGAGGCTCGTGCCACCGATGACCGCCGCCGCGATGGCGTTCAGGTTCGTGTCGGTGCCACCGGAACCGGCGCCCACGGACGCGAGCCGGGCTGCGGCGAGCAGACCGCCGATCGCCGCGAACGTCGAACACAGGATGAACACGCTGATGAAGATCCGGTTCACCTTGATGCCGGCGCGGCGTGCGGCCTCCACCGAGCCGCCCACCGCGAAGACCGAGCGGCCCCACTTGGTGCGGGTGAGGAAGAAGTTCATCACGATGACCAGGATCACGAAGAAGAGGAACATCGCGCCGGTGCCGCGGTCGGTCGAGAGATACCAGACGGCGATGCAGAGCCCGACGAGCAGCAGGACGGCCTTCACGAGCACGACGGTCATCGAGCCCTCGGACAGCCCGGCCCTGCGGCGACGGACGTTCCGGCGCCAGTCGGACCAGAACATCCCGCCGGCCGCGATCACGGCCAGCGCGTACGCCGCCCACGGCGGGAGGAAGGTCTGCTGCGCGAACTTCACGATCCACGAGTCGTAGGGGATGTTGATCGAGCTGTTCGGGCCGAGGATCCAGAGCTGGACGCCGAGGAAGCCCAGGAGGCCGGCCAGGGTGATCACGAAGCTCGGGACGCCGAACCGGGTGAAGAGCAGGCCGTAGAGCAGACCGATCACGGATCCAGCGAGGATCGCGACGATGACGGTGAGCGCCAACGGCCAGTGCAATTGGGTGAAGGCCACGCCGAGGATGGCAGCGGCGACACCGCTCACCGATCCGACCGACAGGTCGATCTGCCCGAGCAGCAGCACGAGCACGATGCCAATGGAGATGGTGCCGATGGCCGCGCACTGCAGGGTGAGGTTGACCAGGTTGTTGGCGCTGAGGAAGGCAGGGTTCAGGATCTGGAAGACCACCCAGATCACGATGAGGCCGACGACGACCGGCAGGGAGCCGAGGTCGCCTCCGCGCACCCGGCGCCCGAAGGCGCGCACGGCGCCGCCGAGGCCCTCGTCGCGGATGAGGCGCTCGTCCTGCAGGTCTGCCGCGAGCTGGGCGGGAGTCTCGGGTGCCTTGGTCATCGGTCCTGCTTCCCTTCGGTGCTCTCGGTGCCCGCGGCGTGGTCGCCGTGCTCGATGAGCTCGACACGCTCCTCGATGCGTTCTGCGCGCTGCGAGACGACATTGTCCGTCGCGCCGGTGATGGCCGAGATGATCTCTTCGTAGCTGACGTCGGGAACCCGGAAGTCCCCGTTGTTGCGGCCGAGGCGCAGCACGGCGACCCGGTCTGCGACCGCCTGCACATCGGCCATGTTGTGGCTGATGAGGATGACGCCGAGCCCCCGCTCGCGCAGGCGCTCGATGAGGTTGAGGACTTCCGCGGTCTGCGCCACGCCGAGTGCGGCGGTCGGCTCGTCGAGGATGACCACGCGCGGCTCGCCGATCAGCGAGCGCGCGATGGCGACGGTCTGGCGCTGGCCGCCCGAGAGCGACGCGACGGCGATCCGCACCGACGGGATACGTGCGGATAGCTGGCGGAGCAGGCTCCACGAGCGCTTCTCCATCTCCTCCTCGTCGAGAGTGCCGTGGGTGATCTCCCTGCCGAGGAACAGGTTGGAGACCACGTCGAGGTTGTCGCACAGTGCGAGGTCCTGGAACACGGTGGCGATGCCGAGCTGACGCGAGGCGGCGGGGGAGGGGATGCTGACATCCTGGCCGTCGAAGGTTATGGTCCCCGCGTCCTGCGGGTGCACGCCGGCGAGGATCTTCACCAGGGTGGACTTGCCCGCCCCGTTGTCGCCGACGAGGGCGACCACTTCGCCGGGATAGACCTCGAGATGGATGTCGGTGAGCGCCTGGACGGCACCGAACCCCTTCGAGATACCTCGGAGCGAGAGGACGGGCTCTCGGCTGGACCGCTCCTGGTCGGTGACCGCGGATTCCATCGTCACGGCGTACTCCTTCGGGCCTAACGCTTTCGATCACGCTGCGCGATCGTTCGCGCGCGTTCTGGGCTAACTGTATGGCGGAACCACCCGGCCCGGGATGGCGGATGTCCGCCACCCCAGGCCGGGTGGATGGTGCTTTCGCTGGTTACTTGATGCCGTACTTGTCGCAGTCCGCCTTGTAGTCCGCGGTGCAGATCTTCGAGGCGGAGTCAGGGCCGTAGAAGTTGTCCTTCACGACCGTGGACTCGATGTTGTCCGTCGTCACGGCGACCGGGTTGAGCAGGATGGACGCGATCTTCGCGCCGCCTGCCGTTGCGACCTCGGTGGTCTGCTCGGACGGCTTCTGGCCCTTCGTCAGAGCGACGGCGAGCGTGGCCGCCTGCTCGGCTTCGGGCTGGAGCGCCTTGTAGACCGTCATGTACTGGTCGCCGGCGAGGATCCGCTGGATTCCCGCGAGCTCGGCGTCCTGACCGGTGACCGGCGGGAGCGGGCTGACGTTGGCCGCCTTCATGGCCGCGATCGCGCCACCGCCGGTGCCGTCGTTCGCCGCGTAGACGCCCTTGATCTGGTCCTTGAACTGCGAGACCTGGCCGGACACCCAGTCCTGGGCCTTTGCGGGGTCCCATCCTGGTGTGTCGAACTCGGCGAGCACCTTGTAGCCGCTGGAGTCGATGACGCTGTGCGCACCCTTCTTGAACAGGGTCGCGTTGTTGTCGGTCGGCGAGCCGTTGACCATCAGGATGCCGCTGCCCGCGGGCACGTTGTCCTTCTTCAGCTTGTCGACGAGTGCCTGGGCCTGCAGCTGGCCGACCTTCTCGTTGTCGAACGAGATGTAGTAGTTGAGGTCGGGGCTGTTGATGAGGCGGTCGTAGGAGATGACCGGGATGTTCTTCGCCTTGGCCTCTCCGACGATCGACGCGGCGGCCTCACCGTCGAACGGGTCGAGGACCAGGACCTTGACCCCCTGGGTCAGCATGGACTCGGCCTGCTGCTGCTGCTTGCTCGCGTCGCCGTCCGCGTTCGCGTAGAGGACCTGACAGCCCGAGCAGAGCGACTTGACCTTCGCCTCGAAGAACGGCTTGTCGGCCGACTCGTACCGAGCGGTGACCGAGTCGGGGAGGAGGAGACCGATCTTGGCGTTCGCCGCGCCCGAGGCATTGTTCGTCGAGGAGTTGCCGGAACCGTTCGAACACGCTGTGAGGGTGAGGGCTGTGGCCACGATCGCGGCGGCCGCGATGACCGCTCTCTTGGTGGCGATCTTCATTGAAAAACCTCCGATTCGACGCCGCCGTCGTTGGCGGCTGGGTTGAGTGTGTCAGTGCGGCGCGCTTGGCGTCAATACTTGAATTCAAGCTTTCGATAACGGTTCGTCACGGACGGGGGGCACGACGGCTCGGCAATGGGGGCCGACGATCAGACGGCCACTCCGACGCTGGTGATCGAGACGCTGTCCACGGCGTGGGCGACGGCTCCCAGCGTCGCCGCGCGCACCCCCAGCTGCCCTTGCACGATGTCGGGCATCAGGTCCTCGTTCACGATGATCGAGCGCTCGACCGCATGCCGCATCGGGCCGAGCAGCAGTTCGCCCGCCCGCGCCAGTTCGCCGCCGACGATGACCCGCTCGGGGTCGAGGAGATTGCACAGGTTCGCCGTGGCGATGCCGATGTGCTTGCCGGCGTCGGCGATGGCGCGGATGCAGCGCGCGTCGCCGGCCATCGCCTGCAGCACGACGTCGCCCAGCTTGAGGCTGCCGAGGTGGTCGCGCAGCTCGTCCAGGATGGCGGGGCCTCCCGCGATTGCCTCCAGGCAGCCGCGGTTGCCGCACCGGCAGAGCGGGCCGTTCTCGCGGATCGTGGTGTGACCGAACTCGCCTGCGACGCCGTTCTTGCCGCGGAAGAGCTGCCCGTTGAGGAGGAGCCCCGCGCCGATCCCGTCGCCCACGTCGAGCGTGATCGTGGTGCCCTTGCCGCGGCCCGCGCCGAGCCGCGACTCGGCGAGCGCCGTGAGGTTCGCCGCGTTGTCGATGAACACCGGGCGCTTGACGCGGCGCTCCAGGGCGTCGGCGATGACAACGCCGTCCCAGCCGCGCATGATGCCGCTGCGGGCGATGGTGCCGGTGGCGCGGTCGAGGGGCGCCGGCACCGCGAGGCCGATGGCGAGCACCTCGTCGCGGGAGGCGTCGACGGATTCGAGCATGTCGGTCAGCAGCATGGAGACCTTGTCGAGCTCGTTGTCGGCGCGGTGGTCTTTGGCCAGCGGCATGTGGTTCTCCGCCACCACGGTGTTGGCCACGTCGGCGAGCGCGACGCGGAGGTGGCGCGTGGAGAAGTGCACGCCGACGACGAGGCCGAGCGCGTGCGCGAGGGTCACGTGCTGGGCGCGGCGACCGGAACGGATGCTCTGCGCGGTATGCAGCACCCCCGACCCCGACAGCTCCTTGACGATGTTCGAGACGGTGGCGGGGGAGAGGCCGGTCGCGCCGGCCAGTTCGACCTGGGTGAGGCCTCCGTGCTTCTTGATGGCGTCGACGATCCGAGCCCGGTTGGCTTCACGAAGTGAAGTCTGCGAGCCCGGAGTCCGCCGCTGCGTTGCCACGACGAGAAGGATACATGCCGCTCCGTCGAGGGGATCATGAGAGTCGGCCCAGGCACTCCAAGCCAACGGTTATGGCTTTGTGAGATTCACGACCCCCGCCGGCGGCGGTCGCCGGGCAGGATAGACCTATGGCCGACCTGCACGTTCACCCCGACCGCCTGGAGATCCATCTCACGCGGGCCGAGAAGGTGCTGTCCCTGCGCCGGGACGACCTGGTGATCCCCCGCGACAGCATCCGGTCGGTGGCCATCACCGAAGACCCGTGGATCTGGATCCGCGGCATCCGCGCACCGGGGGCGGCTGTGCCCCTCACGCTGTCCGTCGGCACCTGGAAGTTCCACGGCGGCAAAGACTTCCTGCTCATCAAGGGCAAGCAGCGCGCCGCGGTGGTCGTCGACCTCGACGGCGAGGAGTTCTCGCGCGTGATCGTCTCCACGCCGCACGCCGCCAAGCTGGTGGAGGCGCTGCGCATCGACGTCAATGACATCCCGGTCGACGGGGAGATCATCGACTAGCTGGGGCTGCAGACGCTAGCCCGACGCCTCACCCCGCGTGCGCGAGCGAGAACACCAGCAGCCCGGCGAGCGGCGGCAGGCCCTGGAGCAGGGACGCACGCCAGTAGCGCCGGCCGGTGGTGAGCAGCACCATCGCGGCGAGCACCATGCACGCGCCGGTGAAGAAGATCAGCCCGAACCCGACGTGTCGCAGGGTGGTCCAGTAGAGGACGAGCCCGACGGTGGCGCCCCCCGCGAGGAACAGGTTGTAGAAGCCCTGGTTGTACGCCATCGGGCGCACGACGTCGGCGTCCCGCTGGTCGGCGACCCCGAATCGGCGCCAGACGTTGGGCGACGACCACAGCATGCTCTCCATGGCGAAGAACGCGAGGTGCACGACCGCCGCAAGTGCGATGAGAACGGATCCGACGATCGCCATGTGGGGAGGATACGCTTCGGGGTCATGGAAGTGATGCAGGCGTCCTGCGCCATCTCCGGGGGCGGACCCGCGGGCATGATGCTCGGGCTCCTCCTCGCGCGTGCCGGTCTCGAGGTCGTCGTGCTCGAGAAGCACGCCGACTTCTTCCGCGATTTCCGCGGCGACACCATCCACCCCTCCACCGTGGGCGTGCTCGGCGAGCTGGGTCTGCGCGACCCCTTTCTCGGTCTTCCGCACACCAGCATCCGCACGCTCGATGCGGTGGTGGACGGCACCCGGCTTCACCCCATCGACTTCGGGAGGCTGAAGCCGCCGGACGACTTCTTGGTGCTTGCGCCGCAGTGGGACTTCCTGACGTTCCTCGCGCAGGAGGCGGAGCGGTATCCGAACTTCCGGCTCGTGCTGCAGGCCGAGGCGACCGACCTCATCCGCGAGGGCGATGTCGTGCGCGGCCTGGTGGCGCACACACCGGGCGGGGAGCTCCGAGTGGAGGCCGACCTCACCGTGGCCGCCGACGGCCGCGACTCGGTGCTGCGCGCTGCCGCGGGCCTCCGGCCTCGTCGGTTCGGCGTGCCCATCGACGTGATCTGGTTCCGGCTGCCCAAGCCGGCCGAGACCCAGCCGTCGACCCTCGCCTACCTCGGCGGCGGCGCCATGGTCATCACCATCGACCGCGGCGACTACTTCCAGACCGGGCTGGTGATCGCAAAGGGCGGCATCGACGAGCTCCGCGCGGCCGGGCTGCCGGCCTTCCGATCCGCTGTCGCCGGTGCGGCGCCGTTCCTCCAGGAGCCGCTGGAGACGATCACGGACTGGGAGCCGCTCAAGCTCCTGAACGTGCAGGTGGACCGGCTGCCGCGGTGGTACCGGCACGGGTTCCTGGCCATCGGCGACGCGGCGCACGCGATGTCACCGGCGTTCGGCGTCGGTGTCAACTACGCGGTGCAGGACGCCGTGGCCACGGCGAACGCGCTCGCGGCGCCGCTGCACGACGGCCCCGTCGACCTGCGACTTCTCGATGCCGTGCAGCGCCGCCGTCTGCCACCCGTCGAGTCGATGCAGCGCATCCAGCTGGCGGCGCACCGCTGGATCACGAAGCCGGGAGACGGCCCGATCCTCCCGTCGCCGCCGCCTCCCGCGCTGCGGCTCGCGATCGCGGCCGCGACCCCGCTCGTGCAGCGCTTCACGGCGCAGCTGGTCGGGCGGGGGTTGCGACCGGAGTCGGTCGCCCCAGAACTCCGTTGACGGAGGGCCTTCTGGCGCCTCAGGAGAACAGCATCAGCACGATGCCGATGAGGGGGAGCACGCCCTGGATGATCGCGGGCCGCAGGTAGCCACGGCCCGTGGTGACGAGCACGATCGACGCGGCGAGCATGCTCGCCATGGTGAAGTACACGAGGGCGAGGCCGGCGGCGTGCAGGCCTACGCCGAGCAGGATGAGCCCGATGATCGCGCCGATCGCCAGGAACAGGTTGTAGAACCCCTGGTTGTACGCCATCGGCCGGGTCGTGTCGGCGGCGGCCTGGTCGGCTACGCCGAAGCGCTTCCAGACGGAGGGTCGAGCCCAGGCCACGCTCTCCATCACGAAGATCCCGATGTGGAGTGCCGCTGCGAGGGTGACGACGACGGTCGCGAGGACGATCATGCGGTCAGCCTACGACAGGGGCGGGGCTCAGGCCCGGACATCGACGACGGTGCGTCCGTGGAGTCGCCCGGCCAGGATGTCCTCAGCAGCGGGGATGGCCTCCGCGAGCGGGATGAATCGCGTCATCGCCGCCAGGGCCTCCTCGTCGAGGTCGGTTCCGAGGCGGCGCCAGGCCGTCTCGCGGAGTGCCTGCGGAGCCTCCACCGAGTTGATGCCGGCCAGGGTGACGCCGCGCAGGATGAACGGCATGACCGTCGCCGGGAGGTCGGCGCCCTGTGCCAGGCCGCAGGCGGCGACCGTTCCTCCGTAGCGCGTCTGCGCGAGCACGTTCGCGAGGGTGTGGCTGCCGACCGAGTCGATCGCACCCGCCCACCGCTCGGTCTGCAGCGGTCGCCCGGGGTCGGAGAGCTCTGCGCGGTCGATGATGGCGGTGGCGCCGAGGTCGGTCAGGTAGCCGCCCTGCTCGTCGGGCCGGCCGGTGGATGCTGTAACCGGGTATCCCAGTTTCGCCAGGAGGGACACCGCGACCGAGCCGACGCCTCCCGCCGCGCCCGTGACCAGCACACTCGATTCCGAGGAGCGCACCTCGTCCGGGTCGACCCCGGTGCGCTCGAGTGCCAGCACCGCGAGCATCGCGGTGAATCCGGCCGTGCCGATCGCCGCCGCCTGCTCGTTCAGGAGGGTGTCGGGCACGCGCACGAGGGCGTCGCCGCGAACGCGGGCGCGCTCAGCCAGACCGCCGTGATGGCTCTCGCCGATGCCGTCCCCGTTCAGCACCACCCGGTCGCCCGGACGCCACCGCGCGTCCTCCGACGACTCGACGACACCCACCAGATCGATCCCGGGGATCAGCGGGGACACCCGCGCGACGCCCGGACGCCCGGCGATCGCGAGGCCGTCCTTGTAGTTGAGGTCGGAGAACTCGACGGCGACGGTCACGTCGCCCGTCATCAGGAACGCGTCACTCAGCTGTCGCACCTCCGCGGTGTGCGCGAGGATGCGGCTCCCCTCTGTCTCCTGCTCGATGACGATGGCGCGGAAGTCGCCCATGGTCCTCCTTCGGTCGGTTCGGTCGGGAGCCTCAGTTCAGGACGGGAACGCCGTCGGGCAGGTCGCCCCCGGCATAGAGCTCGGTAGCTGTGCGCTGGAGCGCCGCCAGCGCGACGCGCTGCGTCCACGGGCCGTACGAGATCCGGGCGACGCCCAGCTCGTGCAGCCGGGCGGGGGAGAGCGAGCCGGGCACGGCGATGACGCTGAGCGTGCGAACCCCCAGTCCGGCGACGAGGCGCGACACCGTCTCCTCGTCGAGCCGTCCGGGGACGAACACGCACGTCGCGCCCTCGTCGAGGAAGGCCCGGCCGCGCCGGATGGCCTCCTCGGCGTTCTGCGCGGAGGAAGGGAACGCGCCGCGGAGGAACACGTCCGTGCGGGCGTTGAGCGCGAACGGCACGCCCTCAGCCTCCGCGGCGGCCACTGCGGCACGCACGGCGGAGACCGCGTCGTCGAAGGGCCGCACCTGGTCCTCCAGGTTGGCGCCGACGACGCCGACGCCGATGGCCCGGCGGATGGTGTCGCCCGCATCGCCGTAGCCGGCCTCCAGGTCGGCGCTCACCGGAAGGTCCGTGGTGGCCGCGATGCGGCCGACCATGTCGAGCATCAGTTCGAGGGGGATGCGCTCACCGTCCTCGTAGCCGAAGGTCGCCGCGATCGAGTGGCTCGCCGTCGCCAGCGCCCGCGTCTCGGGGAGCGCCGCGACCACCTTCGCGCTGGCCGCATCCCACACGTTGACGACCTGGAGCAGTTCGGGGGCGTTGTGCAGTCGACGCAGTTCTGCGCCGCGTTCGGTGATGGAGGCCATGACGCCACCCTACGACGAGCGTCGCGCCCGCTCTAGGATGGGCGCATGGAGGGCGCCGGGGAGCCGGGTGGACCGCCGCGGGCAGCGTCCGCGGGCGGCGGACCTGGGCCGTCCAAGACCCTCTCGGCCACCGGCCGCCGGGTGTCGGTCAACGCGGTCGTCGACAACGTCTTCTTCGTCTTCGGCGGTGTCGCGGCGATCTGGCTGGCCTGGCTCGTGCTCACCGAGAGCTTCGGGTGGGGCTGGTTCCTCGTCCTCTTCTTCCTGCTGTTCTGGATCGTGCTCGCCTACCTGGTGCTGCCGAGGCTGCATCGCATCCTCACCCAGATCTACGTGCCCGACTACTTCATCGGGCGGGCCAGGACCAGCGACGGCCTGCTGGGCGACCCGATCAACCTGGCGCTGCTCGGGTCGGAGGCGCAGCTCGACGAGGCTCTGACGGCGGCAGGCTGGACCAGGGCTGACGACGTCACAGCGGCCTCCAGCCGGCGCATCATCACCTCGACGCTGCTCCGTCGCAGCTACGACGAGGCGCCGGTCAGCCCGCTGTTCCTCTTCGGGCACCAGCAGGACGTCGCCTATCAGCAGGAGGTGCTCGGCAACCCCGCGAAGCGGCATCACGTGCGGTTCTGGCGGTGCCCGGAGGGGTGGCTGCTGCCGGGCGGACACCGCGTCGACTGGCTGGCGGCAGGCACATTCGACCGGTCCGTCGGGTTCTCGCTCTTCACGCTGCAGATCACGCACAAGATCGACGCCAACACAGACATCGAGCGCGACCACATCGTCTCGACCCTGCAGGACGCCGGGATCGGCGCGGAGGTGTCGGTCATCCGCGACTTCTCGAGCGGCTATCACTCGCGCAACGGCGGGGGCGACAGCATCGAGACCGACGGCGACCTGCCGGTGGTCGACCTGACAGCGGTGGCGGTCGAGCCGTGGGCGGTGGCGCGCGCGGCCGGAGCGGACGCGCGCCGCCTGGCCCGCGCCGAGCGCCGGCCGGTGCCGACGATGCTCGGTTTCCTCCTCATGCTGCTGCGCGTGCTCGCCGGAGTGCTCACGGTCGTCCTCACGGTGCTCGCGTGGCCGGTGTTCATCCGGTCCCAACTGGTGTCGCAGACGGGGCAGGCGCTCACCGGCGCCGAGCAGCAGAGCGCCGACCTGGTGTTCGGGATCGCGATGGGCGTGTTCGCGGCGGGGCTCGTCTTCTACTTCGTGCTCGCCCTGCTGGTGTTCACCGGCAGCAACTGGGCCCGCATCGCCTCCATGTCGT
>JABLTH010044157.1_pt1 | contig 15670 bp, 18 predicted proteins | sample 7875711 | NCBI WGS metagenome assembly JABLTH01 (sample SAMN14941262, study PRJNA633318) | bioreactor metagenome | isolation source: bioreactor | place: China | collected 2019-03-05 | reverse complement strand
CGAGGACGAGGGCGCCAAGCGCATGGTGACCAACTACGCCGCCCTGATGCTGGCGTGGCGCTACCTGGCCGAGTTCGCCGGCATCGACCACAGCACCGGCAACTTCCTCAACGACCTGCTGGCCGAGATGAACACCCACATCGCCGAGACCAGCGCGGACCGCGAGCCGTGGGTGTGGATCATGGAGACCGCGCTGTCCGAGATCGACGCCGGCAAGTACACCTACCCGTGCGCCTTCGACACGATCGAGGGCGAGCACTGCATCCTGCTGCGCACCAGCCACATCATGGACCACATCGCGCACAGCAACGCGCTGCGCGAGAAGTGGAACAGCCTGCCGGTCAAGTCCGACCGGGTCTTCAAGAAGCAGCTCTACGGCGCCGGCGTGGTGGCCAGCGACAAGGAGGTCGAGCGAACCATCTTCAGCCGCCGTGTCGCGCACCTGACGCCCATCTCGCTGCAGCGCCTGGCCAACTACGGCCTGTCCGTGGCCATCCGGGAGGACAACCATGCGCTGGCAGCCTGACCCCCGCTGCGCGGCCGCCGCGCTGGACACGTCGACCACAACCAGGTCGGGCCCGGCCTCGGCGCCTTCCCCGCTCCCCGCGGCCGCAGGCCGCTTCGTCATTCGCGCCTTGGCGCACTTCAGTTCCCTGGCCAGCAGGGGCGACATGGCTGCGCTCGGCGGCGACGCGTTGCTGGGGGACCGGGATGCGGCCGCCGTCGCCCGGTCGGTCACCTCCCCCGCCCCCCCTCCGACAGTGGGCCGGCCGGGGGCCTTCGGCTGGCCCTGGAAAAAGAGGGGCGTATGGGGCCAATTCCCGTGGGGACGCACAGGCAGCGCAGCTAACCCGTGGATTTGGGCCCTCTGCGGCGCTAAGTCCTTGATTCTGGAAGCGATGCCATCCACATGTCGCCTAAAGTTTTCCACGGGTTGCAGTGGTTTTTCCACGGGTTGCGTTGTGTCGGTCCGCCGCCGCCCCTCTTTCTCTTCTCTCTCTAAATCATTGAAAGAAAAGAGAAAAGAACAGGGAGGAAAGCAGGCAGAGGGCGCCCAAGGCCATCCACGGGTCGCGGTCGTTTCTCCACGTGTTGTCGCACCTGCCTATTTTTTCATCCACGGATTCCATAGGTCAGGTAAGACCAATCCGTGGAAATCCGTGGAAGCAATCCCTTTCATAATCAATGAGTTATGTCAGCACGTAGGCCTATCCACGGATCCACAGGTTGCGCTGCCTGTGCTCCCTCTGCACGAGGTCCTAGGATGACTAGCTATCTCAGCCGTGAAGAACTGCGCGAGCTGGTCGGCAGTCCCCTGCGCGATCGGCAAGTTGCCTGGCTAACGCGCGAGGGTTGGCCACATGCGGTGAACAGCAAGGGCCGGGTGCTGGTGGCACGGGCGTATCATGATCGCCGCCTGGGTATCGGATCGGGCGTAGCCATACCGGAGCGGTCCAAGCCCACCCCCTTGAACCTCGACGCAGCCTAATGGGACGTAAGCCTTCGACACCTGGCGCGATTCCGCGCCTTCGGACCCGCCGCAATGCCGACGGTACGCGGCGGTACTACTACGACCATGGCTTGGTGAAAGGTAAGCGCGTAATCGAGCCGCTGGGCACAGACCGGGTGAAAGCTCTCCAGCGCTGGGCCGAGCTGGAGGGCAAACGCGTGCCAAGCGGCGAGCATGCCGCGCATACCTTCCGCATGCTGGTGACCGAGTACCGCAAGCGCGAGCTGCCGCGCAAGGCTGCCACCACACAGCGCCTGTACGACATCATTCTGACCCGACTGGGCAACGTCCTCGGCGAGAAGCCCCTGAACGAGATCACCCCGGCCGATGTTTCCGACATCTGGCAATCAACCAGCACGAAGCGAGGTGAGGTGACAGCGAACCGGACCAAGGCGGTGCTGTCGGCCGTGTTCAACTGCGGCAGGCTGCTCGGCATGATGACGATCGCGAACCCTTGCACAGGTGTGCGCGGCAAGAAGGAGCCCGGCCGCAAGAAAGTGCTCATCAGCGACGCGCTGTATCAGGCCGTCTACGACGTGGCCGACCAGCCATTGCGCAATGCCATGGATCTTGCTGACCTCACGAGCCAGAGACCCGGTGATGTGCTTTCCCTATCCGAGGCCAACATTGTGGAAAACCTGCTGTATGTCCACCAGTCCAAGACGGGCGCGGTCGTGGTGATCGAGATCGTGGGCGCGCTGGCCGCACTCATTGAGCGTCTGCGCACCTGGTGCGGTACCGAGATCGCGACATCGCCCTACCTGGTCAGGGACGAGAAAGGTGCTCGGTTATCGCGCGGGCAATTGAGGTCGCGCTTCGACAAGGCCAGGGAGAAGGCCAGCATCAGCAAAGCCGACTTTCAATTCCGCGATCTGCGAGCAAGAGGCGTGACACGCAAGGTAGTCGCCGAAGGCTTGGAGGAGGGCCAGCGGCTGGCCGGGCACAGCGGCCCTGGCATGACGGCACACTACACACGCGGCACACGCCCCGTGAAACCATCCCGCTGACGGCCTCCAGGGGCTTTTTGGAAACGTCAGACCCGTTTTGGAAACGCCAAAGAAAAGCGGCTTCCACCCGGGAAGCCGCTTAGATACTGGTGCCGGCTGCAGGACTCGAACCCGCCACCTGATGATTACAAATCAACTGCTCTACCTGATGAGCTAAGCCGGCAAATGTGGTGCAGCCCGCCATTCTACTGCATGCCGGGCGGCTTGTGAGGAAGGCTGGCTTACTTCACCACCTTCAAGGCAGGCTTCTTGCCGCCGATGCGGGGCACGGGCGGGTTGGGATCGTCGTCGCCGTTGCCATCGCCGCTGCCTTGCGGGGCGGGCGCGCTGTCGCTGCCGACCGGGGCCAGCTTGGGCGGCGGGTTGTTTTCACGCTCCGTGGCGGCCTGGGTCTCGGGCACGCTGCGCTCCACCGGGAAGGCCATGCCCTGGCCGTTCTCGCGGGCGTAGATGGCGAGCACGTTCTCGACCGGCACGTCGATCTTGCGCGAGACGCCGCCGAAGCGGGCACTGAAGGTGATCCACTCGTTGCCCATGTCGAGGCCGCTGGTGGCGTCGAAGCTGACGTTGAGCACGATCTCGTTGTTCTTGACGAACTCGCGCGGCACGTTGGTGTTGGCGTCGACGAAGACCGCGATGTACGGCGTGAAGCCGTTGTCGGTGCACCATTCGTAGATGGCGCGGACCAGGTAGGGCTTGGTGGAGGTTTCAGGCATGGTGCTTCCAGTGGCGCGGGCCGGGCGGGCCGTCCGGTATGAAGCCGGACGGCGCTCCGCTGCTTAGCGGCGCATCACCTTTTCCGACGGGGTGAGTGCTTCGATGTAGGCCGGACGGCTGAAGATACGCTCGGCGTACTTCAGCAGCGGCGCGGCGTTCTTCGACAGTTCGATGCCGTAGTGGTCCAGGCGCCACAGCAGCGGCGCGATGGCGACGTCGAGCATCGAGAACTCTTCGCCCAGCATGTACTTGTTCTTGACGAAGATCGGGGCGAGTTGCGTCAGGCGGTCGCGGATGGCCGCGCGGGCGCGCTCGTGGTTCTTCTCGGCGGCCTTGCCCTTTTCATTCTCGAGGGCGTAGACGTGCGTGAAGAGTTCCTTCTCGAAGTTGAACAGGAACAGGCGGGCGCGGGCGCGCTGCACCGGGTCGGCCGGCATCAGCTGCGGGTGCGGGAAGCGCTCGTCGATATACTCGTTGATGATGTTCGACTCATACAGGATGAGGTCGCGCTCGACCAGGATGGGCACCTGGCCGTAGGGGTTCATCACCGAGATGTCTTCCGGCTTGTTGAACAGGTCGACGTCGCGGATCTCGAAATCCATGCCCTTTTCGAACAGGACGAGGCGGCAACGTTGAGAGAACGGGCAGGTGGTGCCCGAATACAACACCATCATGGTTGGATTCCTTGCGTGCGGGGTCGGTGGACTGGGCCCAGTATTCTGGCAGAAGCGACCAATAGAAAGCAAATTTATGGCATTTGAATCACATTAATGCAATCCAACGCGGCACTTCCCGCCAGCGAAGTGCCGCCAGGCCGACAATGAAAAAGGCTGGACCGGCGGCGCCGGTCCAGCCCCTGCAGCGCTGGCCTGCCTTACTTGATGTCTTTCCAGTAGGCCGCGTTCAGGCGCCAGGCGAAGATGGTGAACATGCCCAGGAACAGCAGCACCCATACGCCCAGGCGCTTGCGCTGGTTCTGCGCCGGCTCGGACATCCAGTCGAGGAAGCCGACCAGGTCGGCCACGGCCTGGTCATACTCGACCGTGCTCAGCTTGCCGGGCGTGAGTTGCTCGAAGCCGGCGAACTTGTGCACGGTCTCGCCATGCTCTTCCACTTCCTTGAACTTGGCGGCGCGCTGGCCCTGCAGGTCCCACAGCACGTGCGGCATGCCGACGCTGGGGAACACGAGGTTGTTCCAGCCGGTGGCGCGGTTGTCGTCGCGGTAGAAGGTGCGCAGATAGGTGTAGAGCCAATCGTCGCCGCGGGCGCGGGCGATCACCGACAGGTCCGGCGGGGTCGCGCCGAAGAAGGACTTGGCGTCCTTGGGGTGCATGGCGATGGTCATGGTCTCGCCGACCTTGTCCGCGGAGAACAGCAGGTTTTCGCGGATCTGGTCGTCGGTGAGGCCGATATCCTTGAGGCGGTTGTACCGCATCAGGGAGGCGCCGTGGCAGTTCAGGCAGTAGTTGACGAACAGCTTCGCGCCGCGCTGCAGCGACGACAGGTCGCTGGTCTGCACCGGCGCCGGCTCCAGGGGATAGCCCCCTTCGCTGGCGATGGCGGGAGCGGCGGCAAAGCAGGCGCCCGCGAGTGCGAAGATCGAAAGCAGCTTTTTCATCTTGTGTCCTTGTCCTCTGGTGGGCCTTCGGTCAGTGCGGGGTGAAGGTCACGCGGTCCGGCACCGGCTTGAAGGTGCCGGCGCGGCTCCACAGCGGCATGGTCAGGAAGAAGGCGAAGTACAGCAGGGTGCCGAGCTGCGACACCTTTTCGCCCACCGGCGACGGCGGCTGCACGCCCAGGTAGCCGAGCACCAGGAACACCACCACGAAGACGATCAGGATCGACTTGTGGAAGGCAGGACGGTAGCGGATCGACTTGACCGGCGAGTGGTCCAGCCAGGGCAGGAAGAACAGCACGATGACCGAGCCGCCCATCACCAGCACGCCCCAGAACTTGGCGTCGATGAAGTAGAAGCCGACCGCCAGGATCACGGCGATGGCCAATGCGCCGATCTTGATACGCGCATCCTTGCTGCGCAGGAAGACCAGGCCCAGCAGCAGCGCGAAGAACACCCACAGGATCGGCAGGAAGTTCGAGGTGGTGGCGCGCAGCATCGAGTAGAACGGCGTGAAGTACCAGACCGGGGCAATGTGCGGCGGGGTCTTCAGCGGATCGGCCTGGAAGAAGTTGTTCGATTCCAGGAAGTAGCCGCCGACCTCGGGGAAGAAGAAGATCACCGCCGAGAACACCATCAGGAAGCCGCCCACGCCCAGCAGGTCATGCACCGAGTAGTAGGGGTGGAAGGGGATGCCGTCCAGCGGGATGCCGTTCTCGTCCTTCTTGGCCTTGATCTCGACGCCGTCGGGGTTGTTCGAGCCCACTTCGTGAAGCGCGATGATATGCGCCACCACCAGGCCAAGCAGCACCAGCGGCACGGCGATCACGTGGAAGGAGAAGAAGCGGTTCAGCGTGGCGTCGCTGACCACGTAGTCGCCGCGGATGAACAGTGACAGGTCCTGGCCGATCACCGGGATGGCCGAGAACAGGTTGACGATCACCTGCGCGCCCCAGTAGGACATCTGGCCCCAGGGCAGCAGGTAGCCCATGAAGGCCTCGGCCATCAGGCAAAGGAAGATCAGGCAGCCGAAGATCCACACCAGCTCGCGCGGCTTGCGGTAGGAACCGTACAGCAGGCCGCGGAACATGTGCAGGTAGACCACGACGAAGAAGGCCGAGGCGCCGGTCGAGTGCATGTAGCGCACCAGCCAGCCCCAGGGCACCTCGCGCATGATGAACTCGACGCTGGCGAAGGCAACCGGGATGCCGGCCGCATTCAGCGTGCCGTCCGGCTTGTAGTTCATCACCAGGAAGATGCCGGTGACGATCTGGATCACCAGCACCAGCAGCGCCAGCGAACCGAAGAAGTACCAGAAGTTGAAGTTCTTTGGCGCGTAGTACTTGGAGAGGTGGTCTTCCCACAGCTGGGTGGCGGGGAAGCGCGCGTCGATCCAGCCCAGCAGGCCGGTCGTCTTGACTTCTTTCTCGGCTGCCATGATCAGGCCTCTCCTTTCTCGTCCTTGCCGATCACGATCTTGGTGTCGGTCAGGAACTGGTATGGGGGAACGTCAAGGTTCTGCGGGGCCGGCTTGTTCTTGAACACGCGCCCGGCGAGATCGAAGGTCGAGCCGTGGCAGGGGCAGAGGAAGCCGGGATCGCTGCCGAGCTGGGGATTGGCGCCGGCGGGGAACGGGCCGGAAGGCGAGCAGCCCAGGTGGGAACAGATGCCGACCACGACCAGGACGTCCTTGTGGTCGGCGCGTGAACGGGTTTCGTTCTTGCAGTACTCGGGCGTCTTCATGGTGAAGGGCACATCCGAGTTCGGATCGGCCACTTCGACGTCGGTCTTCTTGAGAGACGCCAGCATCTCATCGGTGCGCCGCAGGATCCACACAGGCTTGCCGCGCCACTCCACCGTCATCATCTCGCCAGGCTTGAGGGCTCCGATGTCGGCCTCGACCGGGGCGCCGGCCGCTTTGGCCTTCTCCGATGGCGCAAACGTACTGACAAACGGCACCGCCACTGCCACTCCTCCGATGCCGCCAGCCACGGACGTCGCGATCAACCAAGTGCGACGCCCCTTATCCACGCTTTTCACGCTCTGCTGGTCACTCATTCCAAACCCCAGGGGAAGTCAATTTAGATTTTGCGTCAACCGCAAATTGTACCTTAGGCACATTGTTCGACGAAAGGCGCATGACACGCCACCGCCGTACGATAATCGGACGATGCAACAGGGTTCCCTGCTTCACACTTGCGTTCCTGGCGGTGATGCGGCAGGCTTTTGGCATGCGTATAGTACGATACGCGCAACAAATCGGGAGAATGCAATGGGAATGGTTTCGGAATTCAAAACTTTCGCGATGCGCGGCAACGTCATCGACCTCGCGGTCGGTGTGATCATCGGCGCTGCCTTCGGGAAAATCGTGGATTCGGTGGTCAACGACCTGATCATGCCCATCGTGGGCCGCATCATCGGCAAGCTGGACTTCTCCAACCTGTTCGTCACCTTATCGGAGCCACCAGCAGGAACACCGATGACACTGGACGCCCTGAAGAAGGCCGGCGTCCCGGTGTTCGCCTACGGGAATTTCCTGACCATCGTCGTGAATTTCGTCATTCTCGCGTTCATCATTTTCCTGATGGTGCGCGGTTTCAATAAACTGCGCGCCCAGGAGCCGCCTCCCGCACCGGCCCCGACGCCGGAAGAAGTGGTGCTGCTGCGCGAAATCCGCGACAGCCTGAAAGCCAAGTAAGGATTTACCCGTAGGACACGGCCCACAGCCGATAAAAATATTGCGGCGCCGCATGTTATTGCGGCGCCGCAATATTTAAACACCCGTTCCGACCCGGTTTTCTTGCGCCAGATCAAATGGGATGGATTCTTCGCCCGGCAAGCGACAAACCGGGGCCGCGGGTCGCCGCGCTCAGACCGGATTCGGGATGTCGATGAAGGTGTGGCTGAGGCCGAAGCGGTCGGCCAGGTGCTCACCCAGCGCACGGATGCCGAAGCGCTCGGTGGCATGGTGGCCGGCGGCCAGATAGGCCACGCCGCTCTCACGCGCCAGGTGCGTGGTCTGCTCGGAGGCCTCGCCGCTCAGGTAAGCGTCGACCCCCGCCGCCACTGCGGCATCGAAATAGCCCTGGGCCCCGCCGGTGCACCAGCCGATGCTGCGGACCATCTGCCCAGGCTCGCCCAGCACCAGCGGCTCGCGCCCCAGCACGCCGCCGACATGGGCAGCGAAGGTCGCGAGCGGCATCGCTTGCGGCAGCGAGCCGGACCAGCACAAGTCGTTGTCGCCGAAACGGCCATGCGGCGTGAGCCCGAGCTGCAGCCCGAGCTGGACGTTGTTGCCCAGTTCCGGATGGCCGTCCAGCGGCAGGTGGTAGGCGAACAGGTTCAGGTCGGCACCGAGCAGGCGTTTGAGACGGGCGTGTTTCTGCCCGATCACGCGGGCATCCTCGTTCTTCCAGAAGTAACCGTGATGGACCAGCAGGGCATCGGCGCCGGCCTCGATGGCAGCCTCCACCAGCGCCAGGCTGGCAGTCACGCCCGTGACGATATGCCGCACTTCGGCACGCCCTTGCACTTGCAGGCCGTTGGGGCAATAGTCCTTGTAGCGAGACGCCTCGAGCAGATCGTTCAAGTACAATTCCAGCTCTCTGGTTTTCATTTTCCGCTCAAATTCCCAATATGTTGCGCCGATTTTGGCTGTTTTTCGCCCAGGCTGTCACGGTCGTGCTGGCGGTCTGGTTCGTCGTGGCCACGTTGAAGCCGGACTGGCTGCAGCGCGGCCGGGTCGCGGTCCAATCCGGCTCTCCGATCGTCGCGCTGAAGGAAGTCGTGCCCAATGTGAGCGGCGGGTCCGCGGAGGGCTCCTATAGCGAGGCCGCGCAGCAGGCGATGCCGGCGGTGGTGAACATCTTCACCAGCAAGAACGGCCGCAAGCGCAGCCAGAACCCGCAGCAGCAGGAAGATCCCTGGTTCCGCTTCTTCTTCGGCGACCGCCTGCCCGAGCGGCAGGAACCCGTGTCGAGCCTCGGCTCCGGCGTGATCGTCAGCTCCGAAGGTTACATTCTAACCAACCACCATGTGGTGGACGGCGCCGACGAGATCGAGGTGGCGCTGACGGATGGGCGCAAGGCCAATGCCAAGGTGGTGGGCTCCGATCCGGAAACCGACCTGGCGGTGCTGAAGGTGGGCCTGAAGGACCTGCCGGCCATCACGCTGGGACGGATCGAAAACGTCAAGGTGGGCGACATCGTGCTGGCCATCGGCAACCCGTTCGGCGTCGGCCAGACGGTGACGATGGGCATCGTCTCAGCGCTGGGCCGCAGCCATCTGGGTATCAATACCTTCGAGAACTTCATCCAGACCGATGCGGCCATCAACCCGGGCAATTCGGGCGGCGCATTGGTCGATGCGCGCGGCAACCTGCTCGGCATCAATACGGCGATCTATTCGCGCTCGGGCGGCTCGCTGGGGATCGGCTTCGCCATCCCGGTATCGACTGCCAAGCAGGTGATGGAATCGATCATCTCCACCGGCTCGGTCACGCGCGGCTGGATCGGCGTGGAGCCGCAGGACATGACCCCGGAGATCGCCGAATCCTTCGGCCTGGAAGCCAAGGAAGGCGCCCTGATCGCCGCCGTGGTGCAGGGTGGCCCGGCCGACAAGGCAGGGGTGCGTCCCGGCGATATCCTGGTCACGGTCGATGGCCAGCACATTGCCGACAGCACCGCGCTGCTCAATGCGGTGGCCCAGCTCAAGCCGGGGGCGGCGGCCAAGATGCAGGTCATGCGACGCGGCAAGCAGGCCGAGCTGACCGTGATGATCGGCAAGCGCCCGCCGCCGCCGCGCCGAGCCATGCAGCTCGACGAAGAAGAGGAATAAGCGGTACGCCATACGGTCCGCGCGCAGACCTCCGCGCCGGAAATACAGAAGCCCGCTGCCATGGCGGGCTTCTTTTTTGGGCGTCGGGAGCGCGTCGGCGGGAAAACCGCGCCCCCAGGGAAGCTTTGCCCTGAGGGGGCTGCCGACCGGCATTGGCTCATGCCGATCATGGCGGCCGGCGAAGCGGACATCGACGCAGCCGGAACGCCCCGTGGCGACGCCGGCAGGACCGCAGTTGCCACATCGCCGCCCTGCCCTCTCTCCCAAGGCCTTCCATGGGCCATCCACGCTCAGGCATGTTGATGCGTTTGCGCGGCTCCAAAGGAACTCGCCACGCGCCAAAAACCTGCCTCCCCTCCCTGCTTCGACGACCCGAGAGGCAGCGCCCTCGGGCAGGCAGCTATGCGCTGCGGTGGGCTGCATCGGCCCCGCCGCACGCCAGGGCAATTACCAGAGGAAGGGTCAGGCCACATCCGGAATGGGCGCTGCACGATAGCCGTGGCGCCTCCACGCAACGCCGGCGGCAGATGCGGGCCGCAGATAGGGCCGCAGAAATGAGAAAAGCCGGCTTCCTTGCGGAAGCCGGCTTTCGCCTGCAAGTCGATTCGAAGCGGGCTTACACCCGCGTCAAATTAGAACTTGTGACGGACACCAACCACGGCACCGAATTGGTTGCCGCCGGAGATGACGTTCGAAGCCGTGCTGCTGTTGTAACCATCGACGCCCAGCGACGAGCCGCTCTTGTTCTTGGTGTACGAGACCGAGGTGTACAGGTCGGTACGCTTCGACAGAGCGTAGTCGGCGGTCGCGACGAATTGCCACGGATCAGCCGAGGTGTTGCGGAAGTCTTGGTAGTAAGCGGCGCCGGTCAGCGACAGAGCCGGGGTCAGTTGGTAACCCAGACCCAGCCAGTACAGGTTGGCGGTGCTCACGACGCTGCCCGGGGCGGAAGCCACTGCGCCCGGCAGGGTTGCGCCGTTGTAGCCCTTCGCCCAGCGGTAGCCAGCGTAGACCTTGGCCGGACCGAAAGCGTAGGTACCGGCAACGCTTGCGCGGCGGATCGATTGGCCAGCCGAAGCAGCGGTGCTGCCGTTCGATTGGTCATAGGTCGCACCAACCGAGAACGGGCCAGCGCCGTACATGGCGGTGAAGCCGTACTCACGGCCAGCCGAGAACACGCCCGGGATTTCGTTGCCGTTGTTCTGGAAGCTGTACAGAGCGGCGACGGTCAGGCCACCGAAGGTACCAACGTACTTGGCGGCGTTGTCAGCACGCGAAGCGTATTCCGGAGCGATCGAGGTGATCGAGTAGCGGGTCGAGATCGCCATCGGATCGTAGACCAGGCCGAAATCATAGAACAGGGTCTGTTGGCGACCCAGGGTCAGGGTGCCCCACTGGTTCTGCAGGCCGACGTAGGCGTTACGGTTGAACAGACGGCTGGAGTCCGACTGGCCACCGGTGTCAACGTTGAAACCGCTTTCCAGGGTGAAGATGCCCTTCAGGCCGCCGCCCAGGTCTTCCACGCCACGCAGGCCCCAACGCGAACCGGACTGGTTGCCCGAGGTCATGCGCCATGCGTTCGACGATTGGCCGTTCGGACCCGGGGTGCGGTTGGTGTACTCGAGGCCAACGTCAGCCACGCCGTAAAGGGTCACGCTCGACTGGGCATACGCACCGCCGGCGGCCAGAGCGGCGACGGCAGCTGCAAACAGTTTCATCTTCATATCGACACTTTCCTTGTCAACTGATTGGGAAATCTTGGCTTGCCCAAGTGCTTGGGCGACGCACTTACTTAACGTCTGCTGCGTATTATGGGCCAGGCCCCCAGAGGCTCAGAAGGCTTTTTCGCGGTAAACACTGCGAATCAGCCCGATTTGTTGCGAGGGAGCAACAGACAAGTCTCCAATTTTCACCAAAGTGGTGCAAAAAATAGAGGTAAACCGAGGTACCCGTGGCCCTCCCACAGTCGGCTGCCGGCACGGTGGCCAGCGCCTCAGCGAGGGCCGCCGGCGGCTCAATCGGCCGTCGTGCCGCCCACGGCCTCCGGCGATTCCTCCGGCTTCAGGAAGAAGCGCGCCATCAGCAAGCCCAGTTCATACAGGGCGATCAGGGGCACGGCCAGCAGGAGCTGGGAGAGCACGTCGGGCGGCGTCACCACGGCGGCAATGATGAATGCGCCGACGATGACGTAGGGACGCACCTGCTTGAGCTTGTCGAGTTCCACCACGCCGAAGCGCACCAGCACGATCACCACCACCGGCACCTCGAAGGTGATGCCGAAGGCAAGGAACATGGTCATGGCGAAGCTGAGGTACTTGTCGATGTCGGTCGACATGTCCGCCCCGAGCGGCGCGTTGTAGTGCGCCATGAAGTGGAAGACCGTGGGGAAGACCAGGAAGTAGGCAAAGGTGACGCCGCACAGGAACAGCACATAGCTGCTGCTGACCAGCGGCAGGATCAGCCGCTTCTCATGCTGGTACAGGCCCGGCGCGACGAATTTCCAGATCTGGTACAGCACCCAGGGCAGTGCGATCAGGAAGGCGACCAGCAGTGTGACCTTCATCGGCACGAAGAAGGAACCGGTGACGTCGGTGACGATCATCCTGCCCCCCTTGGGCAGGGAGACCATCAGCGGCCGCGCGAAGAGGTTGAAGATTTCGGGCGCCCAGTAGACGAGGCCGAGGAAGATGATCAGCACGCCGGCCACCGCCTTGACCAGCCGCTCGCGCAGTTCGATCAGATGGGAGATGAAGGTTTCCTGCTGGTCGTCCTGCGGATCCGGCTCGGGAGAATGGGAGGAACGCGTATCGCTCATGGCGTGGATCGCTCAGCCGCGCGGGCCGGTAACGAGTAAGACTTGGCGGCGCGGGGCGCCGGGCTGTGGCGTGCCACTCGGGCCGGCCACGTCAATCGAAGAAAGAGCGGCCGGGGCCCGCCGCCGGCCGGTGGCGTTTGACGCGCGCCGCACCCGACTGTGCCCACATGCGCACATTCTGCTGCCGCTTGAACCACAGCGGCCGAGCGCCCTGCTTGACGCGCCAGCTCTTGCGGCCAGTGCGGACCTTGTGCGCCGCGTCCCACGAGGGCACGTAGCCAGTGCCGCCGCCGGGCTCGGCATGGCTTTCGCCGGACAGGGCCTCGTTCAGCGCCTGCGTCTGTTCGCTCACTTCCTTGTGGATGGTCCGCTCGACATCGCGCGCGGCTTCCTCGAACTCGGTGCGCATCTTGCGCAGTTCCTCGAGCTCGACCTCGCGGCTGACCTCGGCCTTCACATCATTGATATAGCGCTGGGCGCGCCCGACCAGCGCGCCGACCGTACGCGCCACCTTCGGCAGCCGCTCAGGGCCGATCACGATCAGCGCCACGGCACCGATCAGCGCGAGCTTGGAAATACCGAGGTCGATCATGCGGGCTTCGGGACAGGAAGAGGGACCGGCGCCGTGGCGCCGGAAGCGGAAAGGATCACGTGCGCCGCCGCGCGAACGTGGGCGGAACGCGCATCACTTCTGCTGCGACGACTTGTCCTTGGCCTCGACATCGATGGTGGTCGAGTCGCGCAGTTCCTTGGGCTGGGCGGACTGGGCCGGCTTATCGGCAGCGTCGCCTTCGCGCATGCCGTCCTTGAAGCCCTTGACCGCGCCACCCAGATCCTGGCCGATGTTGCGCAGCTTCTTGGTGCCGAATACCAGCATCACGATCAGCAGCACGATCAGCCAGTGCCAAATGCTCAACGAACCCATTTTCTATCGCTCCTGATGGCGCCGCGGACAGCCCTCCGGCCGTCCCGCCCCGTTTGTTCCGTCCTCACAAGCCTGCGCCGGGCGACGGTTGCCGGCGCGGCACCCGGCCGCCGTCAAACGGACCGCGGCCTGTACCTCCTTCTCCTGCTCGCTCCCGGCCGGCGCAGCGGCATCTTCCACTGCACGCATGGACCACCCTCGCCTGCGGGTACGGTTGATGGACGGCTTGTCCGTCTTCCGGCCCCGCGCCGATCATGGTACGGCACCGCCGACACTGCGCCAGCCCATGCCAGTCCGGGCACTCTCTACACCATTTTAGCAAGCAAGCCGCCTTCGCCGGGGCCGCAATTGGCCGGCGAGGCGGGATGCCTCCCCGGACCATGCAGGAAGTGTACCGGCGCCTTGAGATGAAGCCACCGGACGTCGGGCATCGCCCCATCCCTGCTGCGCCCTGGCGCCTGGTCCGCCCCGCGCCGGCCGGCTGCGGCCTAGCAGAAGTGACGATTATCCTGCGTGTTCATGAAAATCTCGTGGTTCGGGTGGAGTCGGATCAGGCGGACCGGGGAAGCGAAGCCACGTGGGCAGGCAGGCGGCTCAGAACGAGCCGTCCGGGTACATCGGCTTGCCATCGTTCAGGTAGAGCCAGCCCTTGACGATGCGGTACAACATCCACAGCGACAGCACGCCCCAGACGGCGAAGGCTGCCGGAATCAGCACCACGGTGAAGAACAAGGCCCCACCCAGCACCGCCCAGGCGATCGACCACCAGAAGGAGCGGATCTGCCAGGCGAAATGCGAGGCATAGAGGCTGCCGCGCGCGTCGTCGCGCTTGACGTAGTCGACGATGATGGCGACCAGCGCGGTGATGCCGCCGGTCAGCCAGAAGATGGCGTACAGGGCATACAGGATGTGCAGCAGCTTGCGCAGGCTGTCGAGCTGCGCGCCGGAAGGCAGGACCTGGCCGCTGGATTCGTTGCTCATGTGCGTCCTTCTCCTTGTTGTGCGGGGCAAGTGCCGGCCGGCGCGCGGCTCTCCGCGCGACCAGCGGCGTGGGTCTCGCCGTGGGCCTTATTGCGACCGGCTCGCCTTCTCTTCCAGCCCCGACAGGCCTTCGCGGCGCGCCAGTTCGCGCACCACGTCGTCCGGGGACAGGCCGAAGCGCGCCAGCAGCACCATGGTGTGGAACCACAGGTCGGCCACTTCGTAGACCACCTTGCTCTTGGCCTCGTCCGACAGGCCGGCGGCACGCGCGTCCTTGGCAGCCATCACGGTCTCGGTCGCTTCCTCGCCGATCTTCTTCAGAATGGCATCGTCGCCCTTGTGGAACAGGCGCGCCACGTAGGACTTGTCGGGATCGCTGCCCAGTTCGGGCTTGCGCGACTCCAGCGTGGCGGCGATGCGCGCCAGGATATCGGCGCCGCTCGGGGATGTGCTCATGGCTTGGCCGCGTAGATCTGGGTGGGGTCCTTCAGGACCGGCTCGACCGTCTGCCAATCGCCGTTCTCCGCATCGCCCTCGAACTTCTGGAAGAAGCAGGCGTGCCGTCCGGTGTGGCAGGCAATGCCGTCGATCTGGGTGACCTTGAGCAGGACCACGTCCTCGTCGCAGTCGAGACGGATCTCATGCACCTTCTGCACGTGGCCGGACTCCTCGCCCTTGTGCCACAGGCGCTTGCGCGAACGCGACCAGAACACCGCCTCGCCCAGTTCCACGGTGCGCTGCAGCGCCTCGCGGTTCATGAAGGCGAACATCAGCACGTCGTTCGAGCCGACTTCCTGCACGATCACCGGCACCAGTCCGTTGTCGTCCCATTTAACCTTGTTGAGCCACTTCTTTGCCATCTTGCTTCGCCGTGATCAGATCCGCACCGGAATGCCCTCGCGGGCCATGAACGCCTTCGCCTCGCCTACGGTGTGCTGGCCGTAGTGGAAGATGCTGGCCGCCAGCACCGCATCGGCATGGCCCAGGCGGATGCCGTCGGCCAGGTCCTGCAGGCTGCCCACGCCCCCCGATGCGATCACCGGCACCGGCACGGCATCGCTGACGGCACGCGTCAGTTCGAGGTCGAAGCCGCTCTTGGTACCATCGCGGTCCATGCTGGTCAACAACAGTTCGCCCGCGCCACGCTCGGCCATTTCGCGTGCCCACTGCACCGCGTCCAGGCCGGTGGCCTTGCGCCCGCCGTGGGTGAAGACCTCCCAACGCGGCGGCTCACCCGGCGCCGAGCTACGCTTGGCGTCGATGG
>JABLTH010032294.1_pt1 | contig 15678 bp, 14 predicted proteins | sample 7875711 | NCBI WGS metagenome assembly JABLTH01 (sample SAMN14941262, study PRJNA633318) | bioreactor metagenome | isolation source: bioreactor | place: China | collected 2019-03-05 | reverse complement strand
CCCCCGCTCCCCCGCTCCCCCTTGTTCCCGCCGTCCCGGGCCACAGGCCCCGCGGCTCCCCGCCCTTCTCCCGTCCCGCGATCGTTTCTCAGGTACGCACCAACCCTTGCGGCAGCGCTCCGCCCGCCGCCGGCGCAAACAGCGTGCGCGCCACGCGCTCGCTGTCGAGGCCGAAACTCTCCGCCGCCGCGGCGGCGATCACACCATCCAGCGCCAGGGTCGGACGCAGGTCCCGCCCCTGATACAAAGCGCTCTGCGACAGGCCTGGCCAATCGGCCAGCACGCGCCCGCCATGCACGGCACCGCCCAGCAGCATGGCCGCCGCGCCGGTGCCGTGGTCGGTGCCGCCGGTGCCGTTGGCGGCGGCGGTGCGCCCGAACTCCGTGGCCACCAGCACGGTGGTGCGCTCCCAGGCTGTCCCCAGGCCGTCGCGCAGCGCCGCCACCAGGGTGTCGAGCGCCTTGAGCCGCGCCGCCAGCCGCTGCGCCTGCGCGCTGTGGGTATCCCAGCCGCCGGTCTCGATCATGGCGATACGCGGCCCGTCCGGCCTGGCCAGGAAGCCCGCGGCCAGCCGGCCCAGGCTGGCCGGGTCCTGGCGCGCGCCGGCATCGCCGGCCAGGCCGCGCGCCTGCATGGCCGCGGCCCATAGCGGATGCAGCTCGGCGTCGCGGGCGTAGAGCTGGCCCACGCGCAGCAGCAGGTCGTCGGGCGCGGACGGCAGCGCCGAGGGCGCGTAGGAACTGACCGGCGCGGCACCGCGCAGCGCCGCCGGCACCGTCGGCGCGAAGGCGATGGCATCGTCGTCGCGGCGCGGCAGCAGTCCCGCCAGCCGGTTCAGCCAGCCGTCCTTGACCAGGTAAGGCGCCTTGCCGCCGGTCTCCAGCACGTTCTGGCCGTCAAAGTGCGAACGGTCGCGGTAGGGCGACGCCACCGCATGCAGCAGCAGCGCCTGTCCCGACGCATACATCCTCGCGGTCTCCGCCAGCGCAGGGTGCAGCGCGAAGGTGCCGTCCAGCCGCGCGGCCTGTGCCGGATCGACGGCCAGCGCGCCGCGCAGGCGCGCATAGCCCGGGTCGGCGTAGGGAATCAGCGTATCCAGCCCGTCGGCGGCGCCGCGCTGGATGATGAAGACGAAGCGGCGCTCCGACTCGACGCGGGCGAACACCATGCGCGGCGCGACCAGCAGCGCACCGGCGCCGGAACCGGCGACGCAGAGGAAATGTCGGCGTGTCAGCATGGCGGTCATCTCCGCAGGAAATCGGGGGAAACCAGCAGCAGCGCAAGCGCGGTGGCCGGGCTCTCGGCGCGCGCCACGGCCTCGCCGGTGGCCGGGCTCAGGGTGCCCGGCAGCAGGCGCGGCGCCAGCGCGCGGGCATCGAGCCGGTCGCCCACGCGCGCGGCGAAGCGCTGGGCCAGCTCGACCCGCCGCACCAGCGCGTCGGGGGCGGCCCAGCTGGCCGCGATGTCGTCATAGCCGGCCGGCGAGCCGGGGCGCCAGACCGGCTGGCCGAGCTGCGCCAGCAGCGGTGCGCAGGGCAGGCGGCCGGGTTCGCGCACGCCCAGCCCGCGCAGCGAGGACAACGTCCAGTCCCACGGCGTCTTGAACTTCGCCGGTGCCGGCGCCCAGGCTTCCGGCGCACGCACCAGCTCGCGGTACAGCGCCGGCAGCTCGCCGCCGCCGCGCAGGTAGGCATCGGCCAGCCGCGCCACCAGTGCCGGCGGCGGATTATCGGCGACGAAGTGGCGCGCGAGCTTGGCGGCCAGGTGCTGCGCGGTGGCGGGCGCCTGCGCCAGGTCGTGCAGCACTGCGCGCGCCTGGCCTTCGCCCGGCTGGGCATAAGCCTTGCCGAGGATCGTGCGGGCGCCCGGCTCGTGCAGCCGGGCGCGGAACAGGAAGGCGCCGGGAGTGCCCTCGTCGCGTGGGCCCAGGCCGCCGACGCTCCAGCCGGTCAGGGCGCGCGCGAACTCGGTCACGTCGGCCTGCTGGTAACCGCTGCGCACCCCAAGGGTGTGCAGTTCGAGGATCTCCCGCGCCAGGTTCTCGTTGAGGCCGGGGACGCGCTCGGCATTGCGCCGCGTGGCCTGCATCGCCGCCATGCTGTCGGGGCCGGCCGAGCGCACCTGGTCGAGGAAGACCTGCATGGCCGGATGCTGTTCGACCGCCAGCAGCATGTCCTCGAAGCGGCCCAGCACGTGAGGGCGGATCGCCTCCGCCTCGAAGGCACCGGCCAGGCCGGCCACCACCGGCTTCTCGGCCGAGACCGCGAAATGGTTGGCCCAGAAATGCACCAGGCGCTCGACGAAGGGCGCCGGCGTCAGCAGCGCCGACGCCACGCGCGCGTCGACCGCGCCGCGGTAGCTCTCGCGCAGGCCCTGCTGCAGCGCCTGGCGAGCAGCCGCCCTGGCATCGCCCTGCTGCTCGCGCACCGCGCGCTGCTGCTGCGCATAGCGGGCCGCCAGGTCGGCGCTGCCAGGCTGCGCCGCCCACGCCGGCGGACGCGCCTCGTAGCGGTCGAACTGCTGCAGCAGCCACCCCTGGGGGTCGGCCGGCAGGTCTTCGTCGGGCCGTGCACCCAGGCCGAAGCGGTTGAGGGCGATGCCGGCCCCGGTGGCGCGATCCATCATCGTCAGGCTCCCGCGCAGCTGCGCAGCAGGTCGATCGGATGGGGCGCTGCCGCATGGCCGTGGCGCGCGGCAGCCTGCCCCGATGTCGAGTAAACGCGCCAGGCGCGATCGCGGCGGATCGCCGAACGAAACCGGCACGTCGAATTTGTAAGCGAAAATTAGCGCGAGCGGGTGCCGCCCGCTGCGGCCCGGTGCAGATCGATGCGATTGCGTGTGGCGGTGCGCGGTGCGGTAGTGCGCGGCCTGCAGCGGGCCTCAGGCCACCACGTCCACGCCTTCCATCACCCAGGCGCGGAAGGTCTGCAAGGCAGGCAGGTGCTGCTTCTGCTCGGGATAGCAAAGGTAATAGCCCTTCCTGCTCAGCACGCGCGCCGGATGCGCCACCACCAGCGCCCCCAACGCCAGTTCCTCCTCGATCAGGCAGCGCGGGATCAGGGCGATGCCCAGGCCCGACACCGCCGCCTGCGTGAGCAGCGAGAACTGGTCGAAGCGTGCCCCGCCCCAGGCCTCGCGCGCGTCGACGCCGAGCGCCGACAGCCAGTCCGACCAGGCCTCCGGCACCGTGGTGTGGTGCAACAGCGGGTAGCGCAGCAGCGTCGCCGGCGACGCCGCCATGCCGCCCGGCTCGCCCGCCAGCAGGCCGGGTCGGCACACCGGCAGCACTTCGCGCCCGATCATGTAGTCGGCCAGGCTGCCCGGCCAGATGCCGTCGCCGAAGCGGATCGCGGCGTCCAGGTCAGGCCGCGCGAAATCGTAGCCCTGGGCGTGCGGCACGAATTCCAGCGTGACCTCCGGGTGGCGCGCGAAGAACTGGGGCAGGCGCGGGATCAGCCACTTCGCGCCGAGCGTGGGCAGGCTGGCGATATGCAGCGTGCCGCCGCGCCCCTGGCGCGCCATCAGCTCGACGCTGGCCGCCTCGATCTCGGCCAGGCTGGGCTGCACCCGCGCCAGGTAGCGCCGCCCCGCATCGGTCAGCACCAGGCGCTGGCGCACGCGCTCGAACAGTTCCGCCCCGAGAAAGTGCTCTAGGCTGCGCACCTGCTTGCTGACGGCGCCCTGCGTGACATGCAGGTCCTTGGCCGCCAGCGTGAAACTACTATGCCTCGCCGCAGCCTCGAAGGCCTGCAGTTCGGTCAGGGAGGGACATACACGCCGCATCGTCCACCTACTTCACTACCAAATGGAATGACCATGGGATTTTATTTCGTTTGCACGCTTCTTGCAGCGCCAAGCAGAATCCCGTGAAGACTCCCTACCAACGAAGGATTTCCATGCAACGCCGCCACATGCTCCGCCTCCTCGCTTCCGCCACGGCCACGCTCGCCGCCGGCGTTTCGCTGACCGCCGCCGCGCAAGGCTACCCGACGCACCCGATCACCCTGGTCGTGCCGTTCCCGGCAGGCGGCACCACCGACATCGTGGCGCGCATCGTCGCCGACAAGCTCGGCCAGCAGCTCGGCCAGGCCGTGGTGGTGGACAACCGCGGCGGCGCCGGCGGCAGCATCGGCACCGCCTACCTGGCCAAGGCCACGCCGGACGGCTACACCCTCGGCATCGCCACCGCCTCGACGCACGGCATCAACCCGGCGGTCTACCCGCGCCTGTCGTATGACGCCACCAAGGACTTCACCACCATCACCAACCTGGCCTCGGTGCCCAACGTGATGAGCATCAACCCGGCGGTCAAGGCCACCGACATGAAGTCCTTCATCGCGCTGGCGCATTCGCAGCCCAGCAAGATCGCCTTCGGCTCGGCCGGCAACGGCAGCGTCTCGCACATGATGGGCGAGCTGTTCATGATGAGCAGCAAGACCCAGCTGCTGCACGTGCCGTACAAGGGCGTGGGCCCGGCGCTGAACGATGCCCTGGCCAACCAGGTCCAGGTCCTGTTCGACAACCTGCCCTCCTCGCTGCCCTTCATCGAAGGCGGCAAGCTGCGCGCCCTGGCGGTGGCCTCGCCCAAGCGCGTGGCGGCCCTGCCCAATGTGCCGACCTTCGCCGAACTCGGCCTGCCGGAAGTCAACGACGCCTCTTGGTTCGGCCTGATCGCCCCGGCCAACCTGCCGGCCGACCTGCAGAGCAAACTGAACGCTGCCGCCCTCAAGGTGCTGGCAATGCCGGAAGTGAAGGCTAAGCTGGAGAAGCTGGGCGCGACCCCGGTGGGCAACACGCCGGCCCAGTTCGCCACCCAGATCAAGAACGAAGTGGCCAAGAACAAGCGCATCGCCGCTTCCGCCAAGATCTCCCTGGACTAAGCCAAGCCGCACCATGACCGAAGCAGACCGAAAGAACGCGGACAGCCCCTACTTCCTGCACTTGCCGGAAGGCCACAGCAGTCCGCTCTTTCTCGATTCGCCGCACAGCGCCACCACCTACCCGGCGGATTTCCGCCCCGCCGCCGGGCTGCCCCTGCCGCTGCTGCGCCAGGCCGAAGACACCTTCGTCGACCAGCTCTACGGCGATGCCCCGGCACGCGGCATCCCGCTGCTGTGCGCGGGCTTCCCGCGCAGCTACCTCGATGCCAACCGCGGCGTCGAGGAGATCGACGAGGCGCTGCTGGACGCACCCTGGCCCGGCCCGAAGCAGGCCACCGCCAAGACCCGGCTCGGCAAGGGCCTGGTCTGGCGCGTGCTCGATACCGGCGAGGCGATCTACGACCGCAAGCTGAGCGTGGACGAGGTGCAGGCGCGCATCGAGCGCTGCTACCTGCCCTACTACGCACAGCTGCAGAAGCTGGCCGAGCGCGCCGTGGCCAGCCACGGCAGCGCCTGGCACATCAACTGCCACTCGATGCCGAGCGAAGCCGCGCAGTACGCGACGGAATTCCCCGGCCTGCAGCATCCGGACTTCGTCGTCGGCGACCGCGACGGCACCACCTGCGACACCCGCTTCACCGACCGCGTGGAGGGCGTGCTCAAGGACATGGGCTACGACGTCTGGCGCAACCACCCCTACAAGGGCGTGGAGATCGTGCGCGTGGTTGGCCAGCCGCAGGCGGGCCGCCACAGCCTGCAGCTCGAGATCAACCGCAAGCTGTACATGGACGAGGTCGGCCTGGCGCCGAACGCGGGCTTCGACAAACTCAAGCGTGACCTGAACGCCCTGCTCGACGAACTGCTGCGCTTCGTCAAGGCCGCGCCCTCGCGCGTGCTGGGCTGAGCACCCCGGGGCCGCCGCCGCACCGCCGCCAGGCGGTCGCGGCGCGGCCCGTGGCAAAGGCGGCGCCAGGCGCCGCCCCCTCCCCTCCGTGCGCCCTGGCGCGCACACGCACCGAGCACCACGCATGGCCGGCGACACACGCCAGGTTGCGGCTCGGTTACGCCTGGAAGCAATATTCCGGAACTTTGCCGGCATGCTTTCCTCTATCATGGCAGTCCTTTGTCAATCCCCCTTTGCCAAACGAGCAAGACGACCCCGTGATCCGACGAATTTCCCAGTTGATCTGCGGCCGGCTTTCCACGCTGGCCGCGGCCGTGGCAGGCGCCATCGCCCTGGTGGGCTGCGCCGTGCCGCCGGACCAGGCGGGCTCCGCCACCGATCAGGCCACCGGCACCGGTGGCGCCATGCCCGCGCAGAATGCGCGGGCCGCCGCGAAGCCGTCCTCGGCCATCGCCGCCAACATCGCCAGCATCTCTCCCGCTGCCGCGCCGCCGGCCAAGGCCGCGCCGTCCGAACCCACCAAGACCATCACCCTGCCCGACCGCGGCCACGTCAGCCTGGCCGAATACCGCGCGCAGATGCGCGAGCAGTTGATGAAGACGGAGAATGCCGCGCCGGACGTGGCCGATTGTGCCGCGCACGCCAGCTGGGTGGTGCCGCGCTCGACCCGCTTCGACGCTCTGAAGATCCCCACCGGCGCGCTCGCCGCCGGCCAGGCCACCAGCGAATCCTGGTCGGGCCGCTTCTCGCAGGGCAAGCAGGCCGTGCCGGTCACCTCGGTGGTCACCTTCAGCGCCACCGCGCACAAGCGCAGCCGCAGCGATGAATGGGAGACCGTCAAGGCCCGCTGCGGCTACGACGACGGCATGATGCTCGCCTACGAGCTGCTCGACAGCAACGGCACGGCCATCGCCGATGCGGGCGCCGCCCCGGCGCCCGCGGCGCGCGCCGGCCGCCACCATGGCGCCGCCACGCGCGCCCATCGCGGCGGCAAGGCCACCACCGCCAAGGCGACGTCCAAGTCCGCCAAGCCATCCACGGCCAAGTCCACGGCCGGCAAGTCGTCCGCCAAGAGCGGCGGCACCGCCGCCAAGGGCAAGAGCACCGGCAAGAAGCAGCACTGACACGCTGTGCCACGGCCTCCGCTGGCCCCGCAGGGCCGGCGGACCTGCGTGGGCGCGCCGTGCCCTGATTCTTAGATTGAGGACACTAAGCGAGCTGCGCCAGCACGGCCTGCAGCATCGCTGCGCCGAGCAGCGCGCTGCGCGCGCCGTTCCAGCCGGTCACGGCATCGGGCAGGTCGGCGTTGTCCTTGAACGGCATCTCCAGCGTCAGCGACAGGCAGCCGAAGGTGTGGCCGATGTACTTCGACGCCAGCTTCAGCGCATCGGCGTTGTACTTGCCGGCCGCATAGCCGTGCACGTCCTGGAAATCCGGCGAGGCCCGCTTGAACTCGGCGATGAAGCGGGCCTGCGCCTCGCGTTGTGCCTCGGTGAAGCTGGGCAGCATTTCACTGCCGGCAACGAAGTTGTAGGGCAATGCCTCGTCGCCGTGGATGTCGAAGAACATATCGCAGCCGCCCGCCTCGATCGCGCGCAGCACGTGGTAGACCTCGGGACTGGTCTGCAGGCTGGGCGCCATCCACTCGCGATTGAGGTTGGCGCCGGCCGCATTGGTGCGCAGGTTGCCGTGTGCGGCGCCGTCCGGGTTCATATTAGGCACGATGTGGAAGACGGCGCGCGCCAGCAACTGCCGCGCCACCGGATCGCCGGCCCACTGCCCGGTGCCGGTCAGCCGCTGCAGCACGCCCTCGCAGAACCACTCGGCCATGGTCTCGCCCGGATGCTGGCGCGCGATCATCCAGATGGTCTTCTTGCCCGGCCCCGGCTCACCCACCGTGACCAGGGTCATGTCGCGCCCCTCGACGGTGCTGCCCAGGTGGCGCAGGCGGGCCAGCGGCGAGCGCTGGCAGGTCGCCACCAGGGCCAGGTGGCGCTCCTCGGGATAAGGCTCGAAGTAGGCCAGCCACACGCTGTCATGCTGCGGCGTGAACTCGATGACCAGTTCGCCGCCCTGGTAGCGCGTGGGTACGCGGAACCAGCTCGTGCGGTCGTAGGAGGCGACCGCGCGGTAGCCGCGCCAGCCCTCCGGATAGGTGCAGTCGTCCGCATTCAGCAGGCGCAGCGTGCAGGCCTGCCCGGCCGCGCCCTGCAGGCGGAAGTGGAACCACTGGCGGAAGTCGGCGTGCGAATCGGCGCGGATGCGCAGGCGGATGTCGTCGGCGCTGGCCACCGACTCGATCTCGATGGCACCGGAATCGAAGCGGGAGGAAACGTGCAGGGTGGAAGTCATGGCTGTCCTTGCGCTGGCATGCGGGCAATGCGGCCGGCCCTGGCCGTGGTTCAGTCTTCGAGGCGGCGGCGGAAGACCCAGCGGGCATCGTCCGAGGCGGCCGCGTCGAAGGCGTAGCCGTCTTCGGCGAAGCTCCTCAGCTTACCGGCCTCGGTCACGCGCCTTGTCACCGCGAAGCGCGCCATGGTGCCGCGCGCGCGCTTGGCGTGGAACGAGATGATCTTGTAACGGCCACCCTTCCAGTCTTCGAACACCGGCGTGATGATGCGCGCGTCGAGCACCTTGGGCCGCACCGACTTGAAGTACTCCTCGGAGGCCAGGTTCACCAGCACCTGCGGGCCTTCATGCTTGAGCGCACGCATGTCGGCGTTCAGCATCTGCGTGATGTCGTCGCCCCAGAAAGCATAGAGGTCCTTGCCGGCGGCATTGTCCAGGCGCGTGCCCATCTCGAGGCGGTAGGGCTGCATCCAGTCCAGCGGGCGCAGCAGGCCGTACAGCCCCGAGAGGATGCGCACGTGCCTCTGCGCGAAGGCGAGGTCGTCGGCGTCCAGGCCCGGCGCATCCAGTCCATCGTAGACATCGCCGTTGAAGGCCAGCGCCGCCTGCTTGCTGTTGGCGGCGGTGAACTCCGGCGACCACTCGGCGTAGCGCGTGGCATTGAGCACGGCCAGCTTGTCGGAGATATCCATCAGCGCGCCGATGTCCTGCGGGGCCAGCTTGCGCAGGCGCTCGATCAACTGCGCCGAACGGTCGATGAAGCGCGGCAGCGTGTGGGTCTTCACGCGCGCCGGAGTGTCGTAGTCGAGGGATTTGGCAGGAGACAGGACGATGAGCATGGCAAAATCGCGGCTGGCGGCTCACCGTGGAGCCGGCCCGAACACAAAGTCCCGATTGTAACGAATGCCAAGCGACCCCACCGCCGCCCCGGCCAGCCCGGCAACGCGCCCGACCGCACCCCGCGTGGTGCTCGATTCGAATATCTGGGTCGACCTGCTGGTCTTCCGCGACCCGCGCGTCGAACCCATCCGCCAGGCGCTGGAAAGCGGCGCCATCGCCACCGTGATCCGCGCCGACTGCCGCGAGGAGCTGCGCCGCGTGCTGCACTATCCGCAGTTCGCCCGCTTCGCCATCGACCATGCCGCCGCGCTGGCCGTGGTCGACGGCTTCGCCACGCTGCTGCCGCCACCGGACGAAGCCGCCGCCGGCGCGGTGCGCCTGCCGAAATGCAAGGACGGCGACGACCAGAAGTTCATCGAACTGGCCCATTTCTCCGGCGCCGCCTGCCTGGTGTCGAAGGACAAGGCGGTGCTGAAGCTGGCCGGCCGCCTGCGCCGCAGCAGCCAGGTCCAGGTGCTGGCTCCTGCGGCCTTTCCGGCCTGGCTGGCCGGCCGGGACGGCGCGCCCACGCCCGGCTAGCCCACTGCGTCAGGCAGGCCGAACCCGCTAGAATGGCGGGTCAACGCGCCCCGCCGGGCCGCCCCAGGCGGCCACCGCTGCCATCCACCTTCCGACCCGCGCCACCATGTCCGCCGACCCTAGCCTGATCCCGACGCCGCTGCCTCCGCTGGCCCCGCCGCCCTCCCGACTGCCGCACGTGGGCACCACCATCTTCACGGTGATGTCGGCGCTGGCCGCCGAGAAGAACGCCGTCAACCTGGGGCAGGGCTTCCCCGATTTCGACTGCGACCCGCGCATCGTCGAGGCGGTCTCCGCGGCCATGCGGGCCGGCTGGAACCAGTACCCCCCGATGGCCGGCCTGCCGGCCCTGCGCCAGGCCATCGCCGCCAAGATCGGCAAGCTGTACGGCCACGCCTATGACTGGGACAGCGAGATCACGGTGACCGCCGGCGCCACCCAGGCCCTGCTGACGGCCATCCTGTGCGCCGTCCATCCGGGCGACGAGGTGATCGTGCTGGAGCCCTGCTACGACAGCTACCTGCCGTCCATCGAGCTGGCCGGCGGCAAGGCGGTGCCGGTGACGCTGCAGGCGCCGGACTTCGCCATCCCGTTCGACCGGCTGGCCGCCGCCATCACGCCGCGCACGCGCATGATCCTGATCAACACGCCGCACAATCCCACCGGCACGATCTGGCGTGCGCAGGACATGGAACGGCTGGCCGGGCTGCTGGCCGGCACCGACATCCTGCTGCTGTCCGACGAAGTCTATGAACACATGGTCTACGACGGCCAGGCGCACCAGTCGGTGGCGCGCCATCCGGAACTGGCGCGGCGCAGCTTCGTCGTCTCCAGCTTCGGCAAGACCTACCACGTGACCGGCTGGAAGGTCGGCTACGTAGCCGCGCCGCGGGCGCTGATGGCGGAGTTCCGCAAGGTGCACCAGTTCAACGTGTTCACCGTCAACACGCCGATGCAGCAGGGCCTGGCCACCTACATGGCCGACCCGGCACCCTACCTGGAACTGCCCGCCTTCTACCAGGCCAAGCGCGACTATTTCCGCGCCGGGCTGGCCGGCACGCGCTTCAAGCTGCTGCCGTCCGACGGCACCTATTTCCAGTGCGTCGACTACTCGGCCATCTCCGACCTGGGCGAGGCGGACTTCGCCATGTGGCTGACGCGCGAGATCGGCGTGGCCGCCATCCCGGTCTCGGCCTTCTACTCGCAGCCGCGCGAATCGGGCGTGGTGCGCTTCTGCTTCGCCAAGAAGGAAGAAACGCTGGCGCTGGCCCTGGAACGCCTGCAGCGGCTCTGAACGCCGGACCGTGCGGGCGCGCGGCGCTCAGTCGTCCCGCGTCAGCACTTCCAGCAGCTCGATCTCGAACACCAGGTTCGAGTTCGGCCGGATATGCGCGCCGACCTGGCGCTCGCCGTAGGCCAGGTGCGCCGGCACGGACAGGCGGCGCTTGCCGCCCACCTTCATGCCCATCAGTCCCAGGTCCCAGCCCTTGATGACACGGCCGGTGCCGATCACGCACTGGAAGGGACGCCCACGCTCGTAGGACGAATCGAAGACCGTGCCGTCCTCCAGGGTGCCGCGGTAATGGGTGGTGATCAAGGCGCCCTTGACCACGGCCTTGCCGTCGCCTGGCTGCAGGTCTTCGATCTGGAGTTCGGTGGTCATGGCGCGGGGTCCTCGTCTCGATGCCGGTGCGGCGCTGCGGAAAAGGGGCGTAGTGTAACGCCGGCAGGACGGGCGCGGTGCGGGTGGCGGTGCACCTTCGTACCGGCCGGCGCTGGCCCTGTCCCCCAACCTCTCTGCCACACATTGGAGAGGGGAGTAAACCAGGACGCAAACCAGCGCCGCAGCGAAAGCGCTTGCCGCACCCACCGCCGGGCTCCCCTCTCCCCTGAGGGGAGAGGGAGAACACCTGTTGGTTCCCCCGAGCGGCTTGGGTGCATCCTGGTGGCTTCGTCCAGCGCCACGGCGTTGCGCCACCCCGCCTCAGATCCCCAGTTGCCGCGCCGCCAGGTCCTTCATGATCTCCTCCGCGCCGCCACCGATCATCATCACCTTGACCTCACGGTAGATGCGTTCGCTGCGCGTGCCGCGCATGAAGCCCATGCCGCCCAGGATCTGCACCGCCTGGTCGGCGCAGAACTGCATGGCGCGCGTGGCCTCGACCTTGGCCATGCAGGTCAGCGCCACCAGGCGGGCCGGATCGCCGGCCTGGTGCTGCAGGCGCCAGGCCAGGTCGTAGACCAGGTTGCGCGCCGCTTCCACGCGCAGGGCCATGTCGACCAGCTTGTGGCGGATCACTTGGCGCTGCGACAGCGGCTCGCCGAAGGTGCGCCGCTCGCGCGCCCAGGCCAGCGCCTCTTCCAGGCAGCAGGCGGCGTAGCCGTAGGCCAGCGCGCTCATGCTGAGCCGCTCGGCGTTGAAATTGCGCATGATCAGCGCGAAGCCGCGGTTCTCCTCGCCGACCAGGTTGGCCGCCGGCACGCGGCAGTGATCGAAGTGCAGGTGGGCCGTATCGGAGGCCAGCCAGCCCATCTTGCGCAGCGCGGTGCGCGTCAGGCCCGGCGTGTCGCCGTCGACCAGCAGCAGCGAGACCCCGCCCGCGCCCTTGCTGGCGGGGTCGGTACGCACCGCCACGGTGAGGAAGTCGGCGCGCACGCCCGAGGTGATGAAGGTCTTCTCGCCGTTGACGACGTAATGGTCGCCATCGCGCACGGCGGTGGTGCGCAGGCTCGCCACGTCGGAGCCGCCACCCGGCTCGGTGATGGCCATCGCGGCGATCTTCTCGCCGGCGATCACCGCCGGCAGCACGCGCGCCTTGAGCGCGGCGCCGCCGGCCGCCGCCACCGGCGGCATGCCGATCGAGTGCGAGAACAGCGAAGCCTGCACGCCGCCGGAGCCGGCGCGCGCGAACTCCTCGGCCAGTACCAGGTGATGGAAGATGTCGCAGGGCGTGCCGCCGTAGGCCTCGTCGTAGCCCAGGCCCAGCAGGCCCAGTTGTGCGGCGCGCCCGTACAGCTCGCGCGGGAAGGTGCCGGCCTCGTCCCAATCGTTGACGTGCGGCGCGATCTCGTGGGTGACGAACTGGCGCAGCGCATGGCGGAAGGCCTCGTGCTCGGGAGTGAAGTAGTGCGGCGGCGGGGGCAGGTCGATCAGGTCCATCGGCGGTCTCGTCGGCGGGTTCAGGTTCAGGGGGTTCAGGGGAAGCGGGAACAGCGGTGAAAGGATGCGATGCACCTTAAGGCCGGCCCGCCGGCCTGTCTTGCGCCAACTGGTCGCCCCCGCCGCCCCCCCTCCCTCCCCCCCCGCCACAGCCAGTAGCCGCAAGCCGTCACCGCCGCCGGTCGCTAACCTTGCCGCACGTGCCGGGACGCTGCGCGCGCCCCGGGCATCGCGCAACCGAGCAGGAGGAACCACACCATGGAAGCAGTTTCCGCGCCGGGCACCATCGGCGCCGCGCTGGCGCAGGCGCGCCGGCAATGGCCGGCACAGGACGCCTATCTCTGCCGCGGGCGGCACTGGAGCTTCGCAGCGACCGCGGACGGCGCGGACCGGGTCGCCGAGGGCCTGCTGGAACTGGGCCTGGCACGCGGCGACCGCATCGGCGTGATCGGGCTCAACCACGTCGAGTGGCTGCTGCTGTTCTACGCCGCCGCGCGCATCGGCGTGGCGGTGGTCGGGCTGAGCGTGCGCTACCGCGACAACGAGATCGCCCACATGATCGCCGATGCCGGCGTGCAGGCCGTCTTCACCATCGCCGAGCTGGACGGCTTCGATTACCTCGCCATGCTGGCACGCCTCGCGCCGGCGCTGCCGAGCCTGCGCCAGGTGGTGGTGCTCGATGCCCCGGATGCCGGACAGGCCGCGCCGCCCGCCGCGGCGACGGCGCCGCAGGCCCCGCTCACGCTGTCCGCGCTGGCCCGCAGCGCGCCGCAGCCGGGACGGCTGGCGCGCGCCGCCGCCGCCGTCCACGCCGATGACCTGGCCATGGTGATCTACACCTCGGGCACCACCGGCAAACCCAAGGGCGCCGGCCTCACCCACCGCTCCCTGCTGGCCGCCGCCGGCGCGCAGGCCGCGCATGTGCGCACCGTGCCGGGCGACCACCTGCAGCTGGCGCTGCCGCTGAACCACGTCGGCGGCATCACCTGCGGCGTGCTGAACTTCCTGCTGGGCGGCGGCACGCTGGAACTGGTGCCGGTGTTCAAGGCCGAGCTGGTGCTGGAGATGATGCGGCGCCATCCGCCCACGCTGTTCTCGGGCGTGCCGACCATGGCCACGCTGCTGCTCAGCCACCCTGCCTCGGCCGGCGTCGACCTGAGCCGCGTGCGGCTGGTGGTGGTGGGCGGCTCGACCGTAGACGGCGCCCTGCTCGAACAATTGCAGCGGCGCATGCCGCAGGCCACGGTGATGAACCTGTACGGCCTGTCGGAGTGTTCCGGCGCCATCGTGATGACGCCGTGGCAGGCCGCCGAAGCGGATGTGCTGCAGTCGATCGGACAGGTCTTCCGCGGCAGCGAGGTGCGCGTGCTGACGCCGCAAGGCGAGCCGGCCGCGGCCGGCGAAGTCGGCGAACTCTGCTTCCGCGGCCCCGGCGTGGCGCCCGGCTATATCGGCGCCGCCGCCGGCGCGGCCGGCTTCGACACCGGCGGCTGGCTGCGCAGCGGCGACCTCGGCTGCCAGGACGCGCGCGGCTACCTGTTCCTCAAGGGCCGCATGAAGGACATGTACATCCAGGGCGGCTTCAACGTCTATCCGGCCGAGGTCGAAGGTGTCATCGCGCGCCATCCGGAGGTCCTGATGGTGGCCGGCATCGGCGTGCCCGATCCCGTGCTCGGCGAGGTGGGCCGCTACTACATCGTCGCGCGGCCCGGCAGCGCGCTGCGCGCAGAAGACGTGCGCGCCTTCTGCGGCGAACACCTGGCCGACTACAAGGTGCCGCGCCAGGTGGTGCTGCGCGCCGAGCTGCCGATGACGCCGGCCGGCAAGATCCACAAGGCGGCGTTGCGCGAGGAAGGCGCCTGAAGCACGCGCTGCCCGTCGCCGGCGGGCGGCGGCGCAGTCAGGAAGGCCGTCCCGGTGCGGCCGCCACCGTGCCGATCAGTTCGAGCCGGCGCGAGCCGGCGAAGATATCGCTGGGCTTGAGGCCGTAGATCTGGCGGATCGAGTGGCTGAAGTGGGTGGAGTCGGGATAGCCGATATCGAGCGCGACCTCGGCCAGGTTGGAGTCCTGCGTGACATAGTGCAGCATGCTGCGGGCCCGCTTCCAGGTGCGGAAGCTGCGGAACGGCACCCCCACCTCCTGCTTGAACAGGTGCAGGAAGCGCGAGAAGGACAGGTGCACGGCCGCCGCGCAGGCTTCCGCCGTCAGCGGCGCCGAGGGCGACTCGGCGATGCGGCGCACCACCATCTCGATGCGCGCGTCGAGCGGGCGCGGCGCCAGCGCGCCGCCGAAGAAGAGATGGTCGAAGCTGTCCGCCTGCAGGTCCAGGTCGCGGCCGCGCGCGGCCAGGTAGGCATGGGCCTGCTTGACGTGGCGCACGAACTCGGGCGCCTCCACCGCGCCCACGCCATCGCGCAGGAAGGCCGGCAGGCGCGCCATGTCCAGGCTTTCCGGCTCCAGGCCGATATCGGTGATCATGCGGCCGTCGCAGGCGATCCAGTGCGGCACGTAGGCCGGCACCACGGCCAGGTCCGTGGTCTGCCACGGGCCGTCGCCGACGCGGATGCGCAGGGGCTCGCGCACCGCCACGTAGATGGTGAGCCCGCCCATATTGCGGACCGAGGGCGTGCCGAGCAGCCCCGCATAGAACAGCCGGCTGCGCGTCAGCCACATGACCCGGCCGGCGGGGCCGATCAGACGGTCGGCAGACAGGCGCCGGACCGCGTCCACGTCGATTCGCATGCGTCGTCTCCTGTGCGCGGCCGCGCGCGGCGCCAGCGGGAATGCGGCGCGGGCGGGCCGCTTTCTATGCAGCCGGGGCGCCCGCGCTGACGGGGCGCCGCTGCGACCGGCCTCCCGCGCGGGAGGCCGTGGCTGCCGCGTCCGGCGGAGCCGGATCGGGCGGAGGGCTGCGCTGACAATGTAGCGGAGCCGGCCCGCCATGTCTTGTGTCAGCTGGCTGAAT
>JABLTH010054541.1_pt1 | contig 15683 bp, 10 predicted proteins | sample 7875711 | NCBI WGS metagenome assembly JABLTH01 (sample SAMN14941262, study PRJNA633318) | bioreactor metagenome | isolation source: bioreactor | place: China | collected 2019-03-05 | reverse complement strand
CCTACGTGCTGCACCGCTACGACTGGAGCGAGACCAGCCTGATCCTCGAGGTCTTCACGCGCGACCAGGGCCGGCTGACGGTCGTGGCCAAGGGCGCCAAGCGGCCCTATTCGCAGCTGCGGCCGGCGCTGCTGCCGTTCCAGCGCCTGCTGATCACGGTCAGCCGGCCGGCGCGCGACGAGGTGGCCGACATCGTCACGCTGCGCGGCGCCGAGTGGGCCGGCGGCGGGCCGATGCTCGCCGGCGCGGCGCTGTTCTCGGGCTTCTACCTCAACGAGCTGCTGATGAAGCTGCTGGCGCGCAACGACCCGCACCCGCTGCTGTTCGATGCCTATGCCGCCACGCTGCCGGCGCTCGCGGCGGCCCACGACACCCTGACCCCGGCCGCGCTGCGCGCCTTCGAGCTGGTGCTGCTGCGCGAGATCGGCCTGCTGCCCCAGCTCGACCAGTACACCGCGACGCTGCAGCCGGTGGGCGCGGCCGATGCCTGCCAGCTGCGACCCGACAGCGGCGTGGTCGGGGCCGTTCCGGGCGAGCCGGCGCTGGCCGGCGCGATGCTGCACCGCCTGCAGGCGGCGCTGGACCACGGCGCGATGGCCGACCTGCAGGCCGCCTGCGCCGACGCCCTGGCGCCGCTGAAGGGGGCCCTGCGCGGCCTGCTTCACTATCATCTGGGCGGTTCCCGGCTGCGCACGCGCGAGGTGATGATCGACGCGCAGCAACTCGTCGAAACCACCCGCCCGGGCCCCGAAACGCCATGAACCCACTCGTCGCCCCCGAAGCCGGCCACCATGGCGCGGCCGGCCGGACCGCCTTGTCGGTCAACCTGAACAAGGTCGCGCTGCTGCGCAACACCCGCCACCTCGGCATCCCCAGCGTCACCCGCGCGGCGACGCTGGTGCTCGAGGCCGGCGCCGACGGCATCACCGTGCATCCGCGGCCCGACGAGCGTCACATCCGCCCGCACGACGTGCACGACCTGGCCGCGCTGCTGAAGGCCTGGCCCGAGGCCGAATACAACATCGAGGGCAACCCGCTGCACAACCTGATGGATTTCGTGCGCGCCGTGCGCCCCCACCAGGCCACCTTCGTGCCCGACAGCGTCGGCCAGTTCACCTCCGACCACGGCTGGAACCTGCCGGCCGATGCCGCCGTGCTGCGGCCGCTGATCGACGAATGCCATGCGCTGGGCGTGCGGGTCAGCCTGTTCATGGACCCGGAGCCGGCGGCCATGGCCGAGGCACGCGCCGTCGGCGCCGACCGGGTCGAGCTCTACACCGAGCGCTATGCCAGCGCCTTCGGCACCCCGCAGGAGGCCGAGGTGCGCGCGCGCTACGCCGAGGCCGCGCAGGCCGCACTGGCGGCCGGGCTGGAGGTCAACGCCGGCCACGACCTCAACCGCGACAACCTCGCCGCCTTCCTGCGCGAGGTGCCCGGCGTCAGCGAGGTGTCGATCGGCCATGCGCTGATCGCCGACGCGCTCGAGCTCGGCTACACCGAGACCATCCGCGCCTACCAGCGGGCGATCCGCGCGGCGGCCCGCCCGGCATGATCTTCGGCACCGGCACCGACGTGTGCGACCTGCGGCGCATCGCGGCGACGCTGGCGCGGCGCGGCGACCGCTTCGCCGAGAAGGTGCTCGGGCCGGACGAGATGAAGGTGTTCCAATACCGCCGCGCCAAGGTCGAATCGCGCGGCCTGGCCTACCTGGGCACACGCTTCTCGTGCAAGGAGGCCTTCTCCAAGGCCATCGGCCTGGGCCTGCACATGCCGATGACCTGGCGTGCCTGCGAGATCCTCAACCACCCCAGCGGCCAGCCCTACATCCGCCTGCACGGCTCGCTGGCCGACTGGTTCGCCGCCCGCTCGCTGCGGGCCCACGTCACCCTCAGCGACGAAAGCGACTATGCGGTCAGCTTCGTCGTCGTCGAACAGGACCTCCCCTCCCGATGACCGACCACGCGCCCATCGTCCTCGACATCGCCGGCCCGGCGCTCGACGCTGCCGACCGACGGCGCCTGGCCCACCCGCTGACCGGCGGCCTGATCCTCTTCGCACGGCACTTCGAGAGCCGCGCCCAGCTGACGGCGCTGGTCGCCGAGGCCAAGGCCCTCCGGCCCGACCTGCTGGTCTGCGTCGACCACGAGGGCGGCCGCGTGCAGCGCTTCCGCAGCGACGGCTTCACCCCGCTGCCCGCGATGCGGGCCTTCGGCGAGCTGTGGATGCGCGACGCGATGGCGGCCACCGCGGCGGCCTCGGCCGCCGGCTTCGTGCTGGCCAGCGAGCTGCGCGCCTGCGGCGTGGACTTCAGCTTCACCCCGGTGCTCGACCTGGACCACGGCCGCAGCGCGATCATCGGCGACCGCGCCTTCCACCGCGACCCGCGCGTGGTCGCGCTGCTGGCCAAGAGCCTGATGCATGGCCTGCTGCGCGCCGGCATGGCCAGCTGCGGCAAGCACTTCCCTGGCCACGGCCATGTCGAGGCCGACAGCCACGTCGCCGCGCCGGTCGACCGGCGCTCGCGCCGTGCCATCCTCGGCGACGACGTCCGCCCCTACGCCTGGCTCGACGGCACGCTGCACAGCGTGATGCCGGCCCACGTCAGCTACCCGAGGGTCGACAGCCGCCCGGCGGGCTTCTCGCGCGTCTGGCTGCAGGACATCCTGCGCGGCGAACTGGGCTTCACCGGCGCCGTGTTCAGCGACGACCTCAGCATGGAAGGGGCGCGCGTCATCGACGGCCGCGCGGTCAGCGCCACCGAGGCCGCGGTCATGGCGCTGGACGCCGGCTGCGACCTGGTGCTGCTGTGCAACCAGAGCCTGGTCGACGGCGGCGCGCCGGTCGACGCGCTGCTCGACGGCCTGGCCGAGGCCGCCGCCCGCGGGCGCTGGCAGCCCAGCATGGCCAGCGAAGCGCGCCGCGTCGCGCTGCTGCCGCAGACCGACCCGCTGCCCTGGGACGAGCTGATGCACGACGCCGCCTACCAGCGCGCGCTCGAACAGCTCGCCTTCTGAGCCACGGGCGCGCCATGATCGTTGTCGGCGGCGAGGCCCTGTTCGACGTCTTCGCGGCCGGGGCGACACCGGGCGGCCTGACGCTGGATGCGCGCATCGGGGGCTCGCCGTTCAACGTGGCGCTGGGGCTGGCGCGGCTGGGTCAGCCGGTGGCGTTCTTCGGCGGGGTGTCGCGCGGCTTCCTCGGCGAGCGCGTGATGCAGGCGCTCGCCGACGAGGGCATCGACCGCTCGCTGGTCCAGCGCGTCGACGCGCCGACCACGCTGAGCCTGGTCGGGGTCGGCGCAAACGGGCTGCCGTCGTACAGCTTCTACGGCGACCGGGCCGCCGACCGGCTGCTTCCCGCGGCCGCCGCCGACGCGGTGCCGGCGTCGACCCAGGCCCTGCACGTCGGCTCGTACGCGATGGTGGTCGAGCCGGTGGCGGCGGTGCAGCGCGCGCTGGTCGAGCGGCTGCGCGGCCAGGCGCTGATCGCCTACGACCCGAACGTGCGGCTGAACGTGGAGCCGGCGCTCGAGCGCTGGCGCGGCGCGATCGACTGGATGGCCGCGCGCGCCGACCTGCTCAAGCTGAGCGACGAGGACCTCGGCCTGCTCTACCCCGGCGTGCCGCCGGCCGAGCTGGCGTCGCGCTGGCGCGCCGCCGGCGTCGCGGCGGTGGTCCTCACGCGGGGCGGCGAGGGCGCGCGCGCCTACCTGGCCGATGGCGTGCTGGACGTGGCGCCGGTGCCGGCGACGGTGGTCGACACCGTCGGCGCGGGCGACAGCTTCCAGGCGGCGCTGCTGGCCGCGCTGGCCGAGCGCGGCGCGTTGTCGCCGGCGGCGTTGCGCCAGCTCGGCGCGGATGCCTGGGCCGCGGTGCTGGTTTTCGCCGCCCGTGCGGCGGCGCTCACCTGCGCCCGCCGCGGCGCCGACCTGCCGCGCCGCGCCGAGCTCGGCTGAGCCGCCGCGCCCTTCAGGGGTGGCCGGCGCCCGCGCCGCCGCCGGCGCGCTGGGCCGCCCACAGCTGCACCAGCGTCAGGCCGACGGCCAGCATCGGCGGGCCGATGAACACGCCGATGAAGCCGTAGGCGACGATGCCGCCGAACACACCCAGCACCACCAGCCACAGCGGCAGGCTGCTGCTGCGGCTGATCAGGTAGGGCTTCACCACGTTGTCGATGCTGCTGATCGCGAACAGGCCGTACAGCACCATGAACACGCCCCAGCCGAGCTGGCCCTGCAGGAACAGCCAGACGGCCGCACCGCCCCAGACCAGTGGCGGGCCGACCGGCACCATCGACAGCAGGAAGGTCAGCGCGCCGAGCGCCAGCGCCCCGGGCACGCCGGCCACCAGGAAGCCGACGATCGCCACCGCAGCCTGGGCCAGCGCGGTGCCGAAGATACCGTTGACGACGCCGGTCACCGTGCTGGCGGTGGTGGCCAGCAGCTCGTCGCCCAGCGTCTGGCCGGCCAGCTGGCGCAGCACGTGGCGCGTGCCCTGCACCAGCGCCTGGCCGTCGCGGTAGAAGAAGAAGGCCACGAAGGCCGCCAGCGCCAGCTGCACCAGCGTTGCGCCGAAGGCCTTGCCCACGCCCAGGACGAGCGACTTGGCCGGCTCGAACAGGCTCTTCAGCAGCGCCACCATCTCGTCGCGGCTGGCCGCCAGGCGGTGCCAGTAGCCGTCCAGCATCTCGCCGACCAGCGGCAGCTGGCGCAGCCACTCGGGCGGCGCCGGCGGGCCGGATTCCACCAGGTGGCGCGCATCCTCGACCAGCGCGCCCAGGTCGTCGGCCAGGCTGAAGGCCAGCGCAGTGGTCGGGCCGATGACCAGCACCACCAGCAGCAGCGTCATCAACAGCGCGGCCAGGCCGTCGCGCCCCGGCAGCCGGTGGCGCAGCCGGTCGTACAGCGGCCAGCTCGCGGTGCAGGCCACGGCCGCGAACAGCAACGCCGGGATGAACGGGTGCAGCACCTGGTAGCAGCCGACCACCACCACGGCGATGGCGGCCAGGCGGGCGTCGTGCTGGAGGCTTCTTCTCACGCAGGGTCCGTCGGGGCGGTGGCGACCCCCTATTTTGTCCCGCGGGCAGCAACGGGCCGTGCGCCATGCCAACATACCCGGTTCGACTCCGCTGACACCCCTTCCATGTCGACCGGCACCATCCACATCCGCGGCGCGCGCCAGCACAACCTGAAGAACCTGGACCTGGACATCCGCACCGGCGAGATGACGGTGGTCACCGGGCCGTCCGGCTCGGGCAAGTCCAGCCTGGTGTTCGACACGCTGTACGCCGAGGGGCAGCGCCGCTACGTCGAGACCTTCTCGGCCTACGCGCGCCAGTTCCTCGACCGCATGGACCGGCCGGCGGTCGACAAGGTGGACGGCGTGCCGCCGGCGATCGCGATCGACCAGACCAACCCGGTGCGCACCAGCCGCTCGACCGTCGGCACGATGACCGAGCTGAACGACCACCTGAAGCTGCTGTACGCGCGCGCCGCCGAGCTGTACGACCGGCAGACCGCGCTGCGCGTGCGGCACGACACGCCGGAGACGATCTACGCCGACCTGCAGGGCCGCGCGACCGCCTTCGCCGGGCCGCCCCAAGAAGGCGGAGCACCCCCTCGGGGGGTGGGCGCGGAGCGACCTGGGGGCTCGAGTTCATCGGGCGACCCGCGGCTGGTGGTCACCTTCCCGGTCGAGCTGCCGGCCAACACCACCGCGGAAGAGGTCGAGCAGTGGCTCGCCGCCAGCGGCTTCACCCGGGTGCAGGCCGAGCGCACGGTGGGGGAGCGCACGAGCGCCGACGGGCCGCCCCAAGGCGCGAGCGCCCCCTCGGGGGGCAGCGCAGCGGCCCAGGCCGCCAGCGTGGGGGCCCGCAAGATTCTGGATGTGGTGGCGGACCGCTTCCGCCTCGGCAACACCGAGCGCGTGCGGGTCATGGAAGCCATCGAGCTGGGCCTGAAGCGCGGCGGCGGGCGCCTGACGGTCTATGCGGTGAAGGAGGAGGGCGAGCCCGAGCTGTGGCGCTACTCCACCGGCCTGCACTGCCCCGAGAGCGACCTGCGCTACGGCGACCCGCAGCCGGCGCTGTTCTCGTTCAATTCGGCCTACGGCGCCTGCGACACCTGCCGCGGCTTCGGCCGCGTGATCGGCGTCGACTTCGGCCTGGTCATCCCCGACGAGCGCAAGACCCTGCGCGGCGGCGCGATCAAGCCGCTGCAGACGCCGGCCTGGAAGGAGTGCCAGGACGACCTGATGAAGTACGCCGGCGAGGCCGGCATCCCGCGCGACACCGCCTGGAGCCAGCTCACCGCCGCCCAGCGCGAGTGGGTGATCGAAGGCTCGCCGCACTGGAACGGCAACTGGAACAAGCAGTGGTACGGCGTGCGCCGCTTCTTCGAGTACCTCGAGAGCAAGGCCTACAAGATGCACATCCGGGTGCTCTTGTCCAAGTACCGCAGCTACACCCCCTGCACGGCCTGCGGCGGCGCGCGGCTGAAGCTGGAATCGCTGCTGTGGCGGCTGGGCGGCCGGGCCGAGGCCGACAGCGTCCTCGCGCCGTCGAAGCGCTTCATGCCGGTGGGCGTGGCCTGGACGCGCGAGCAGCTCGAGGCGCTGCCCGGCCTGTGCCTGCACGACCTGATGCTGCTGCCGATCAGCCGGCTGCGCACCTTCTTCGACCGGCTCACGCTGCCCGACGCGCTGCGTGACGAGGCGCTGAAGCTGCTGCTGGACGAGGTGCGCACCCGCATCCGGTACCTCTGCGACGTCGGCCTCGGCTACCTCACGCTCGACCGCCAGAGCCGCACGCTGAGCGGCGGCGAGGTGCAGCGCATCAACCTGACCACCGCGCTCGGCACCTCGCTGGTCAACACGATGTTCGTGCTCGACGAGCCGTCGATCGGCCTGCACCCGCGCGACATGAACCGCATCGTCGAGGCCATGCACCGGCTGCGCGACGCCGGCAACACGCTGGTCGTCGTCGAGCACGACCCGGCGGTGATGCTGGCCGCCGACCGGCTGATCGACATGGGCCCCGGCCCGGGCGAGCGCGGTGGCCAGATCGTGTTCGACGGCACGCCCGCCGAGGCCCGCCACGCCGACACGCTGACCGGGGCCTACCTCGGCGCGCGCAAGTCGGTGGGCATGGGCTTCCGGCGCTTCGTCGACGCGAGCACGCCGCGGCTGCTGCTCGAAGGCGCGCGCGAGCACAACCTGAAGAACATCTCGGTCGAGTTCCCGCTGCAGCGGCTGACGGTGGTCACCGGCGTGTCCGGCTCGGGCAAGTCCACGCTGGTGCAGGACGTGCTGGTGCCGGCGCTGGCGCGCCACTTCGGCGAGGCCACCGAGGCGCCGGGCGCGCACGACCGCCTGCTCGGCATGGACCACCTGTCCGGCGCGGTCTTCGTCGACCAGAGCCCGATCGGCAAGACCGCGCGCTCCAACCCGGCCAGCTACGTCGGTGCCTTCGACGAGATCCGCCGGCTCTTCGCCGTCGCGCCGCTGGCGCAGGAGCGCAGCTACACCGCCGGCATGTTCAGCTTCAACGCCGGCGACGGCCGCTGCCCGACCTGCGGCGGCTCGGGCTTCGAGCATGTCGAGATGCAGTTCCTGTCCGACGTGTACCTGCGCTGCCCCGACTGCGACGGCCGCCGCTACCGCGCCGAGATCCTCGACGTGACCCTCGAGCGCGGCGGGCGCGCGCTGTCGATCGCCGACGTGCTGGAGCTGACCGTCAGCGAGGCGGTGCGGCTGTTCGCCGACGACCGCGAGGTGGTCCGCACGCTGCAGCCCATCGTCGACGTCGGCCTCGACTACGTCCGCCTGGGCCAGCCGGTGCCCACGCTGTCCGGCGGCGAGGCGCAGCGCCTGAAGCTGGCCGGATTCCTGGCCGAGGCGGCGGCCAGCCCGCGGCAGGCGGTGGCGAAGAAGGGCCAGCTCTTCATCTTCGACGAGCCGACCACCGGCCTGCACTTCGACGACATCGCCAAGCTGATGCGCGCGCTGCGCAAGCTGCTCGACGCCGGCCACTCGCTGCTGGTGATCGAGCACAACCTCGACGTGATCCGCGCGGCCGACTGGCTGATCGACCTCGGCCCCGAGGGCGGCGACGGCGGCGGCGAGGTGGTGGCCGTCGGCACGCCGGAGGACCTGCGCGCGCACCCCACGTCGCACACCGGCCAGGCCTTGCGCGAGTACGACGGAGCCCTGGGCACCAGCGAGAAGCTGGCCAGCGAGGGCGCCTACCTGGGCCGCCGGCTGCGCGAGCGGCGCGCCGAGGACGACGCGATCCGCATCGTCAACGCCCGCGAGCACAACCTGAAGTCGATGAGCGTCGACATCCCGCGCGGCAAGTTCAGCGTGGTCACCGGCGTGTCCGGCTCGGGCAAGTCGACGCTGGCCTTCGACATCCTGTTCAACGAGGGCCAGCGGCGCTACCTCGAGTCGCTCAACGCCTACGCCCGCAGCATCGTGCAGCCGGCCGGCCGGCCCGAGGTCGATGCGGTGTGGGGCATTCCGCCGACGGTGGCGATCGAGCAGCGCCTGTCGCGTGGCGGCCGCAAGAGCACGGTGGCCACCACCACCGAGGTCTGGCACTTCCTGCGCCTGCTGTGGGTCAAGCTCGGCCTGCAGCACTGCGTCAAGGACGGCGCGCCGGTGATGCCGCAGAGCGCCGAGAGCATCGCCGCGCAGCTGCTGCGCGAGCATGCCGGCCAGCACGTGGGCCTGCTGGCGCCGCTGGTCGTCAACCGCAAGGGCGTCTACACCGACCTGGCCAAGTGGGCCAAGGCGCGCGGCCACACGCACCTGCGCGTCGACGGCGAATTCCTGCCGGTGGACCCGTGGCCCCGGCTGGACCGCTTCAAGGAGCACACGCTGGAGCTGCCGGTGGGCGACCTGGTCATCCGGCGGGACAACGAGGCCGAGCTGCGCGCGCTGCTGGCCCAGGCGCTGGACATCGGCAAGGGCGTGCTGCACCTGCTGCACCCGCTCGACGGCCTGGCCGGCACGCTGGCCGCCGGCGGCAGCACCGCGCACATCGGCCGGGTGACGGTGTTCTCGACCAAGCGCGCCTGCCCGGTCTGCGGCACCAGCTACCCCGAGCTGGACCCGCGCATGTTCAGCTACAACAGCAAGCACGGCTGGTGCACGGCTTGCGTCGGCACCGGCCTCACGCTGACGCGCGAGCAGCGCCAGGCCTTCGACGACAGCCGGCGCGACGCCGACGACAAGGGCCGCGAGCAGAGCTTCCCCAGCGAGGAGCCCGAGGTCGAGGGCCTGGCCGGCGAGCCCTGTGCCGACTGCGGCGGCGCGCGGCTGAACCCGAGCTCGCGCGCGGTGACCTTCGCGCAGCGCGGCATCCACGAGGTGGCGCAATGGTCGGTGCGCGACACCCGGGCCTGGATCGACGCGCTGCGGCTCGAAGGCCGCGAGGCCGGCATCGCGCGCGACGTCATCACCGAGATCCGCAGCCGGCTCGAATTCCTCGAGGAGGTGGGCCTGGGCTACCTGACGCTGGACCGCGCCGCGCCCACGCTGTCGGGCGGCGAGGCGCAGCGCATCCGCCTGGCGGCCCAGCTCGGCAGCAACCTGCAGGGCGTGTGCTACGTGCTCGACGAGCCGACGATCGGCCTGCACCCGCGCGACAACGGCATCCTGCTCAACGCGCTGCACAATCTCGGCGACAAGGGCAACACGCTGGTCGTCGTCGAGCACGACGAGGACACCATCCGCCGTGCCGACCACATCATCGACATCGGCCCCGGCGCCGGCAAGCGCGGCGGCCGGCTGATCGCCGAGGGCACCGCGGCCGACCTCGCCCGCCACCCCGATTCGCTGACCGGGCGCTTCCTCGCCGCGCCGCTGAAGCACCCGCTGCACGCGCGCCGCGCGGTGAGCGCGACCACGCCCCGGCTGGAGCTGCGCGGCGCCCACCTGCACAACCTGCAGCGGGTCGACGTCGACGTGCCGCTGCAGCGGCTGGTGGCGGTGACCGGCGTCTCCGGCTCCGGCAAGTCCACGCTGGCGCGCGACGTGCTGCTGGCCAACGTGGCCACCGCGGTGGCCGCCAAGGGCCGCGGCGCGCCGCGCGAATTCGTGCTCGGTGGCTGCACCGCGCTGGACGGCTGGGGCGGGGTCGACCGCGTGCTCGAGGTCGACCAGACGCCGATCGGCAAGACCCCGCGCTCCTGCCCGGCCACCTACATCGGCTTCTGGGACGCGATCCGCAAGCTCTTCACCGAGACGCTGGAGGCCAAGGCCCGCGGCTACACCGCGGCGCGCTTCAGCTTCAACACCGGCCAGGGCCGCTGCCCGGCCTGCGAGGGCCAGGGCCTGCGCACCATCGAGATGAGCTTCCTGCCCGACGTGAAGGTGCCCTGCGACGTCTGCCACGGCCAGCGCTTCAATGCCGAGACGCTGGCGGTGAGCTGGCGCGGCAAGAGCATCGGCGACGTGCTGGCGATGGAGGTCGACGAGGCGGTCGAGTTCTTCGCCAGCATGCCGGCCATCGCCCACCCGCTGCAGCTGCTGAAGGACGTCGGCCTGGGCTACCTGACCCTGGGCCAGCCCAGCCCGACGCTCAGCGGCGGCGAGGCGCAGCGCATCAAGCTGGTCACCGAGCTGAGCAAGGTGCGCGACGACGTCACCCGCCGCGGCCAGAAGCCACCGCACACGCTGTACGTGCTCGACGAGCCGACGGTCGGCCTGCACATGGCCGACGTCGAGAAGCTGATCCACGTGCTGCACCGCCTGGTCGACGGCGGCCACTCGGTGGTGGTGATCGAGCACGACCTCGACGTCATCGCCGAGGCCGACTGGGTGATCGACCTCGGCCCCGAGGGCGGCGCCGCCGGCGGCCGCGTGGTCTGCGCCGGCACCCCCGAGCAGGTGGTGCAGGCCGGCACGCACACCGGCGTGGCGCTGCGGCCGGTGCTGGCGCGCTGAGCGCGTTGGGCGGCGTCGTTCAGCGCCGCATCGCCGCCAGCAGCTCGGCGAGGCCGCGGTCCCGGGCGATCTGGCGCGGGCTCTGGCCGTCGCGCGGCGCGATGTCGGGGTCCGCGCCCAGCTCGGCCAGCGCCAGCGCGGCCTGCGGCGTCGCGGCGTTGATCGCCCAGCCGAGCGCGGTGGCGCCCTCGTCGTCGCGGGTGTCGAGGGCCGCCCCGCGGGCGGCCAGCAGGCGGATCATCGCCGCCTGGGCGGTGCTGGCCGCGGCGTGCATCGGGGTCATGCCCAGGCCGTTGTGGCGGGCCACGCGGTTGGGGTCGGCGCCCGCATCGAGCAGCAGCCGGGCGGCCTCGGGCTGGTTGTCGCGTGCGGCCTCGAACAGCGCGGTGAAGCCCAGCGGGTCGGTCGCATCCACCGGCGCGCCCGCCGCGAGCAGCACGCGCAGCGTGGCCAGCCGGCCGCCGCGCGCGGCGCGGGCCAGCGCGGGGCGGCCGGTCGCGTCGGCAAAGCCGGGCGCCACGCCGCGAGCCAGCGCGGCCTGCAGGGCCGCCGCGTCGTCACGGTCGATCGCCGCCACCGCGTCGGCCTCGGCCGGGCTCAACGGGTGGCGTCGCTTCAGGTGGTCGAGGTAGCGCTCGACCAGCACCTGGTGGCCGCGCCGCATCGCGACCTCCAGCGCATTGCCGTGGCCCGACAGCGTCGGGTCGGCCCCGCGTTCGAGCAGCAGGTCGGCCAGCACCAGGTCGCCGTAGAAGGTGGCCCAGTTCAGTGCCGGGTCGCCGTTGCGGTCGACCAGGTTGACCTGCGCACCGGCGTCGAGCAGCAGGCGCACCATGTCCCGGTCGCGGTTGTTGACCGCCAGCATCAGCGGCGTGGCGTCGTAGTAGGCGGCGTAGCGCGGGTCGGTCGCGGCGCCGGCGGCCAGCAGCCGACGGGCGATGGCGTGCTGGCCGCGCGAGGCGGCGATCAGCAGCGGCGCGGCGCCCGCGGTGCCGCCGGTCGACGAGGCGTCGACGCCGGCCTGCAGCAACTGCGTGACCTGGGCTTCGTCGCCGGCCCGGATGGCCGCGGCCAGCTCGGCATAGCCCGCCGCACGGGCACCGCCCGGGCCCAGCAGCACGGCAGCGAGCAGCGGCGCGAGCGCCAGCCGGGCGAGCAGGGGCGTGGTGGTCGTCATGGCAGGGTCACCGCTGCGGGCTGGCCGCTGCCGATCGCTTCGCCGGGCGTGGGCGGGGCGGGCCGGCGTCGCCGCTCGACGAAGGTCGCGCGCACGCGGGCCGAGCGCTGGAAGTAGGCGACCCAGATCGCGGCCGACAGCACGCTGCGGGCCAGCGCACCCCACTGTGCCGAGGTCACCGAGTCGGCCGCGGCCGGGATCTGCAGCGCCCAGGCGTTGTCCAGCCCCTGCAGCGCGGCCGAGCCGATCAGCAGCGCGCAGTACAGCCGCGGCAGGCTGCTGCGGCGGCGGAAGAACAGCACCGTGCAGACGACCGCCAGCGCGAGCAGGCCGAGGTTGCCCAGCAGCTCGAACACCAGCCACGGGCCGTACAGCGGGTGGTAGGCGCTGCCAGCGGGATCGGTGGCCGCGTGCCAGGCGGTGGCGGACCAAGACGGGACCAGCGAGACGAGGTCGCGGCCGACACGCCACACCGTCACCGGCAGCGCGATCGCCGGCAGCAGCAGCCAGCCGCCGATGCCGCGTGGCGGCGGCGGGCCCGCGTCCCGAGGCGCTGGCGCCGGCGGCGCCGGGTCCCAGCGGACCAGGCGCAGCCCGAGCCAGGCGAAGCCGAGCAGGCCCAGCGTCACCGTCACGGCCGGCAACCAGTGCACGCTCTGGCCGGTGGCCGCGGCGGGGCCGTCGTCCGACTTGTAGAGCACGTAGGAGATGTTCTCGCGGGCCTGGTCGAGGTGGGCCGCATAGCGCGCGACATCGGCCGCCTCGACATGGTCGGTGCGCGAGGCGTAGGCGTCGATCAGCGTCAGCGTGCGGGTCTGGTCGTTCCACTGCGTCTGCCGCTCGTGCTCGAAGGCGGGGTCCTCGACCCGGACGGTCTTCGGCCGGATGGTCCAGTCCTCCGGCAGCAGCACCTCGGTAACCTGGCGCAGCCGGGCCGGGTGCGCCAGCGACAGCGGCGCATTGCGGACCAGCGTGCGCGGCTGCTGCAGGTAGTCGCTCAGGTCCGGCGTCGCGATGGTCGCCTCGCGCCGATGCTTCTTCGCCGACGGCTGCCAGAGCGCCTTGAGCAGGTAGGTCTCCTTGACGGTGATCCGGTTGGCCTCGTGCTCGTCGGTGACCAGCATCGGCTCGGCGACCTCCATCTCGCCGAAGTGGCCGGTGTAGTAGTTCAGGTACTGCTTCTGCAGCTCCTCGCGGCTGCGCGCCTCCAGCGTGCCGCGCAGCGAATCGGCCGCGGCGCCCTGCGCGGTGGTGGTCACGGTGTAGCGTGCCGGCTTGTCCAGGCCGTCGCGCGAGTCGATCACGGCGTGGATCTCCCGCTGCCAGGCCCGCGCCGCCTCGCCGGCCATCGGCACCAGGCCGCGTGCATCCCCCGCCACCAGCAGCGCGCGGCCGAAATCGGCCTGCACCAGCTGCTCGGCGTCGCCGTGCTGCGCCGGGCGCGTCGGGTCGAGCCAGAAGTCGCGCCCGTCCAGGCGGGCCTTGACGACCACGTGGTTGAACGCCCCCGGCGACGGCTGCCGCGAGGCGACCTCGTGTCGCGTGCCGGTGTGGACCAGGGCCGGCCAGGCCTCGATGCCCAGGCCGCGCAGCAGCGCCACCGTCAGCAGCGTCTTGTCCTTGCAGTCGCCGTAGCGGCGCTCCAGCACCAGCTCGGGCGGGTTCGGCGCGTGCGAGCCCGGCCCGACCTCGATGCCGAGGTAGCGCACCTGGCCCTGCACGTAGCGCAGCGCGGCGAGCAGCCGGCCCGGCCCGTCGGCATGGGCGGCGGCGATCTGCGCGACGACCGCGCGCAGCCTCGGGCCGGGCGCCGCGGGCAGGGTGTACAGCGGCGTCGCCCACGCGGCCACCGCCGCCCAGTCGGGGAACTCGCTCCACTCGACCGACGGGTAGGGGTCGAACCAGCTGGGCGCGTCGGCATCGACCAGGCGCGCCGGCACGCCGCGCAGGTCCCAGGCGAACTCGCGCTCGTCGGCCTGGTCGCGGGCGGTGGGCACCTCCGCGCCGTTGTGCGCGGTCCAGTGGATCGGCCGCCCGGCGGGCCACAGCAGCCGCAGGTGCAGCCGCGACACCGGCACGCTGTACTGCAGGTCGAAGCCGCCGAAGTGGCGGTTGCCGAACACCGGGTTGCTGCCGCGCACCGTGTAGGCGTATTCGACGATGTCGCCGACCCGCACGTCCTCGAGGAAGACGTGCGCGGTGCGCGAGCCGTCGAAGATCAGCGATTCGAGCCCGGACTCGCGCTGCAGCACGCGCACCTTGGCCGTCGGCAGCTTGGAGATCAGCCGGCCGCCGCGCCGGATGTTGATCTCGTGCAGCGTCAGCTTCTGGTACGAGGGGTCGAAGCGGATCTCGAGGTTGGCGGCGTTCTCCAGCCCGTGCTCGTTGAGCACCTGGCTGGCCAGGTGCTGGTAGCTCGCGCGGTCCTCGCCGCCGACGCGGATCTGCCGGTCCAGCAGCAGGTAGCGCACGCCGTTGTCGGCCTCGGCCGGCGGCGGGCCGGGCGGCGCCTCGGGGCCCAGCGGCCGGACCCAGGCGGGCGCGGGGGCCACGGTGTGCATCGGGGCCTCGGCCCGGGCGCCGGACGCCGCGCCGGCCAGCAGCGCGGCCAGGCCGATCGCCCAGCGCAGCGAGCGGCGGGCCCGCCCGGCCATTGTCGGCCATCCATCCATCGTGTTCGCTCCCCGTGCCGGGGCCCGCGGTCGGTGCGCGTGTCGCGCGTGGCGCCGGGCCGTTCGTCCAGTGCCGATTATGGGCAGCGGCCGCCCGGTGGCCGAGGGGCTGGATCAACAAGCTGTGGAGCGACGCCGCTGGCGGCTGGCCGGCTCAGTTCGCCGCCAGGCCCACCGCGGTGGCCGGCAGGCCGCCGGTGGAGGGCAGCGCCGGCGCGCGGTGGGCGAAGCGGTACGAGGACAGCGTGCTCGCGCCGGCGACGCCGCCTTGCGCCTCCGAGACGACGAGGCGGTTGCGGCTGTTGAAGGCGAATCCGTAGGGCGTCAGACCGGGCGAGGCGGTGACGATCGGATCGCCCGCGCTGCCGTCGGGGGCGATGCGGTAGCTGCTCAGGCGGTTGGTGCCCTTCTCGCTGACGATGACCGCGTGGCCGTCGGCGCTGAAGCCGATCTGGCCGGGGGCCGCGCCGCCGGCCACCGACACGCCGCGCACGCTGCCGGCCACCGGCGACAGCTGGCCGTGGCGGTTGCGGAAGCCCGCGATGTTGCCGTCGCCGCCGTCGTTCAGCACGTAGACCAGCCCGTCGTGCTCGGTCACGCTGATCGGGTGCAGGCCGCCGGCGTCGACGGTGGACACCAGTGTCATCTTGTCGCCGGCCGGCGCGAAGGTCGAGACGGTGTGGCTGCCGGCATTGACGACGAAGACGTGGCGGCCGTCGCGGCTCTACGTGACCGCGCCTTGCGAGCCCAGCCCGGCGCCGCTGCCGAGGGCGAGGGACAGGGCGCCGGCAAGGCGGCGACGCGAGGTGCTCATGTGCAATCTCCTGGGGTGAGGGTGAACGGACCCGGGGCCCACGCCCTGGTCGCCGCCCGGTGCCGGCCGATTACCGG
>JABLTH010066157.1_pt1 | contig 15697 bp, 19 predicted proteins | sample 7875711 | NCBI WGS metagenome assembly JABLTH01 (sample SAMN14941262, study PRJNA633318) | bioreactor metagenome | isolation source: bioreactor | place: China | collected 2019-03-05 | reverse complement strand
GGTTTCGCCCGTGACCTTGAACACGGTGATGGTCAGGCTTTCCGGCACTTCCGGACGGCTCGTGAACCATTCGGCGTCGGCCCAGCTCTGCAGCACGGCCTTCGCATGCGCGTTGCCCTTGTCGGCGAGTTCCTTCACGTCATGGAACTGGTCGAACATCAGCAGGGTTTTCTTCAGTGCGTCGGCAGCGACGGCGGCGACGGCGTCGTCGGACAGCAGCTCGATCAGCGGCTGGATGTTGTAGCCGCCCAGCATCGTGCCGAGCAGTTCGGTCGCGCGGGCACGCGAAATCAGCGGGCAAGCGGTTTCACCCTTCGCCACGGCGGCCAGGAAGCCGGCCTTCACACGGGCGGCTTCGTCCACGCCGGCGGGCACGCGATGGGTAATCAGGTCGAGCAGCGTCTGCTCTTCACCGGCGGGCGGGTTGGTCAGCAGCTCGACCAGTTCGGCGGTCTGCTGAGCCGTCAGCGGCAGGGGAGGAATACCGAGCGCGGCGCGGGCGGCCACGTGAGCGCGAAAGTTTTCAAGCATGGGAGACCTGCTGAGATGACGTTACAGGGGAATCTTTTCGGGCACCCCGAGGCTGGTCCGGGCGCCGCTTGGGCGCGATTCTAATCGCAATACCCCACCCGGTCAAATGTCTTATATCTTATATAAGAGTCAAGCAAATGATCCGCGGCCTTCCGCCCACTGAAGCCTCTTCGGTCTTCCTCAAGTTCCAGGCGAACATGCCGAAGAAAGATTCCGATGTATAGCGGCAAGCACATCACCTGCTTGCCGACATTCAAACAAGAAGAATCAGCCATGCGAGTCGATCCCTCACTCACGCCCAACGCCGTGCCGCCTGCGGCGAGCCGCCCATCCAGCGCCTCAGCAGCGAATGAAGCTGCGGCTCCTTCCACCTTGAAAGGCAACGACATCCTTTCGAACACGGACCAAGCGCAATCATCGACTGGCCTGAATCCATCATCATCGAGCGACGCGGGCACGTCCAGCGACAGCCCTGTGGTCAAACAGTTGAAAGCACAGATCAATGCGCTGCGGCAGCGGCTATCAGCATTGCAACGCCAGATGGAAGCCGAATCGAAACAAGCCACTGTCGACAAGGAAGCGGCTGCCCGGCTTCAGGCGCTGTCGACGGAGGCAAGCTCGGTCTCTGCGGCACTTGAAACTGCGATCGGCCAACTTGCCCAGGCGCAGCAAGCGGAAGGCAAGCGTTCGGGAAGCCTGTTCTCCACGACTGCCTGAGAAGGCGGCAATACACCTCTAGCGCCAGCGACGCGCCCTGCCCCCAATCCCCCCGTGGCGCGAAGTTTCGGCGATGCATGGCGGGACGTCCGCCTATCTTGGGTACCGGCCACCGAGCGCTCCCACGCTCTCTGTCCAGCGATAACGGCCTACCTGCCTTCGGCGCGTATCTTGAGCGGATTCTGCGGATATGCCGCACGGCACAGCTCTAGAACTTCAGTGCGAAACCATTGATGCGCCGGATCGTGATCAAGGCGCGGATGCCAAATCTCTGAAATGGTGAAAGCGGGTATGGCCAGCGGCAGTTCGAAATACTGCAACCCATTGGCCGCCGTGAAATCCGTTACAAAGGCATTCCCCAGGCAGGAACGTGGAACGGCGGCGAACAAGTCCGAATGGCGCACCAGTTGCATCGCGCTCATATAAGACGGCACCACGATTGCCACCTTCCGCCGAAGGTTTGGCGGCTCCAATGGCACGTCGATCGCATTTTCCGTTTGGCCTGTCCGCGAAACCATGACGTGGCCACATGCTGCCCATTGTTCCAGGCTGATGGGCGCAGCGCCGAGCTGAGGATGGCCCGCGCGACACACGCCCACATAGCGATCGTGGAAAAGCGGCCGGGTACGGACCTCAGGAGCAGCCGTCCGGACAATACCGATCTCCAGATCAATCGCTCCGTCCCGCAGCGGCTGCGCGTTCCAGTCCGGCTTGGGCGTGAAGCGGACCTGCACGCCGGGCGCGGCGCGTTGGAGGCGATCCATCAACGCCGCGCCAAGCAGATCGACGAAGCCCTCACCCGCGCGCACGGTGAAGCATTGCTCAAGGGTGGCCACGTCGAACCGATGTTCAGCACGACTGAGCGCCGCCTCTGCTTCACGGGCCAGTGCAGGAATACGCTGGCTCAGTTGCTCGGCATAAGGTGTCAGCACCAGCGCGCGGCCAGCCTGCAACAGCAAGGGATCGCCCGTCGCGACGCGCAAGCGCGAAAGCGTGCGGCTCATGGCCGAGACGCTGAGATTCAGACGCCGAGCCGCACCGGTAACACTACGCTCGCTGAGCAATGCATCCAGTGCGGGCAGGAGGTTGAGATCAACGCGTGACATGCGGCCAGAATAATCGAAAACGCATCGAACCATGGCGTCCGGTGCAATCGTGGATTGCCAGCCAGGCGTCTGGTGCAAGACGCGAGTTCTGTCGACAATGCATTGCATCACCTGTGCACAACGGAGAACGCCTTGCCCGACGCTCCCATCCACACGCCTACCGTTTTGCTGATCGGCGCCTCACGGGGTCTTGGCTACGCCATGGCCGCCGAATTCCTGAAAAACGGATGGAATGTCGTGGGCACGGTCCGCGCCGGCAGCAGCCGAACGCTCTTGCATGATCTCGCCACTGCGCATCCGGACCGGGTCGCGATCGAAACGCTGGATATCACGCAGCCCGAGCAGATCCAGGCCTTGCGTGAGCGCCTGTCCGGCCGGATGTTCGACGTTCTGTTCGTCAACGCGGGGACAACCAACCCGGATCCGACGCAGACCATCGGCGAGGTCTCCACGGAGGATTTCGTGGCGCTGATGATCACCAATGCGCTCAGCCCGATGCGCGTGGTCGAACGCATGGCCGATCTTGTTCCGCCGGCCGGCCTGATCGGGATCATGTCGTCGGGGCAAGGCAGTATTGCCGGCAACGAATCCGGCCAGCGCGAACTCTATCGCGGCAGCAAGGCGGCGCTGAACCAGTTCATGCGCAGCTTCGCAGCGCGCCAGGCGCACACGCCCTTGGCCATGCTGCTGATCGCCCCCGGTTGGGTACGCACCGACCTCGGCGGCCCCGAGGGCCGATTGTCAATCGAGGAAAGCGTTCCGGGCGTCGTGAACGTGATTCTGAACAAACTGGGGCGGCCGGGCCTCGAATATCTCGACTATCGCGGCAGGACTGTCCGCTGGTAATGGGATGGACTGCTTTGGAGAAAACGGCTTTCCACGTGCTTGCCGCACGATGCCAGAGGATGCGCTCAACGATCCGACCGCTCGACCACGACCTCGCTGACCTGAACCACCGGTGCGATGTCGGTGTAGTTGGCAATGTCACCCATGATCTCGGCGCCGTGCTCTTGCATGGCAGCCTGGAAGCCTTCGGCCGAATCGCAGATCAACGCGCACATCGCCACGAAGGCAGGCGGTGTACCGGGCGCTCCACCGGCCAAGCCTTTTTCGACGGTGTAGTAGGCGCAGGCACTGCCCAACCTCGCCTTCACCATCGGCATGTGCCGGTCGCGATAGTAGTCGTGGTCGAAGCGCGCGCCTTCGGTGTACGGGTACATCACGGTGACCTTGATCATGCGGTTCTCCTTGCCATCATTGGCGTCGTCCCCGAGCGATTCTCGAGACTGCTGGCGATCATACCGTCTTGAGCTCGACGGGGCTTGGGACGTCCGTTCTGGCCAAACCGGAAAGCCCGCTACACCGGCATGCTCATCGTCCTGAAGGTCGACGATGCCAATGAGCCGGTTGTGGCTTGGGCGATCAAGCTGCGCAAGTCAACAGACCATTTGCGCCGCGCGCATTCCTTGAAGCCCGGGTAAGCACTCAAGCGCTACGCGCCAGCGTCATCTGGCTCGCTTCAACACAATTTCTCCAGAGCCCCCTCCCGAGGCGGCAGGCGTGGTCCATCGCAATTCATCTCCCGAGAGAACGAACGGCCTGCGCTGCTCTACCCCGTTCCAGTTCGGAAATGTGCTCGTCTCAATGCGGAAGGTGATGGTTCTGTCCGCTTGATTTACGACGTACCTGCCAAAGTGCGCAATCGAACCTTGCGCTACCGCGCGATACTCGTCCGCACTGCCCTTCATGCGGTCGTTGGCGACGTACTTTGGCAGGTCGGCGCGTGAATTCACCAGCGCGTAGTGACCGTGGCCGTCAAAGATGACGAGGCCCTGCGGATGCGGCCCATACATGGGCGCGCGACTGCCATCTGGGCGAACAGTATCGACCGAGACATACGTCCAGGCGCCGGCCAGTTGCTCATCAAGCGGCTTTTCACCCAATGCGACGCAGGATTGGAGCACTAGTCCCGTAAGCACGAACGTTGAAACCGTGATGAAGGTGTACAAGCGTTTCATTGGGCCCTCCGCTCGAGCAATGCCGACCGTAACACCCAATATAGGCCGCAAGCCGGAAAAGACGACCGCGAGCCGGCCCTTTTCACGCTCCCTCGGCCCGCCGGAGGAACTGCCATAAGCGGTACGCTGCGCTCCTCACGCCAGGGCAAGCAGACGCTGTAAGCATCTGCCTCCCGGCGTTCCCGCGCCTGTCGATACTCACGACGACATCTACGTACCGAGCGACGATAACTGGTCCGTGTCGTACCGGGCGCGAAGCTCGGCAATCCTTGCAGAGTCCGCTCCATTACCCCCCGCCACGATGTCGGCAATCTCCTCGAAATAGCGCTCGTGCCCGGGCGGCGACACGGTGAGCAGAACACGCACCGGCTTGCCGGAAGTATTGCCGATGTTGTGCGGGACGCCGGGCGGCAGGAAGAGGTAGGCACCCGGCGTCGCGCGCACACGCTGGTCGCCAACTTGCCAGTCGCACTCGCCCTCCAGCACATAGTAGGTTTCCTCCTGGACGCGATGCACGTGCATCCCGGTGGAAAAGCCGACCGGGATCGTCCATTCGAACATCGACGTGTAGCGGGTACTCTCTGCGGTGACGAGGAAGGCCATGGGTTGCCCGGCAAGCCGCACCTGCCTACCCTCTCCGGGCATTCGGATAATCGCTTCTGCAGTCATGATGAACCTCCACGAGTTCAGGGTATGGAAGAGTGTCTTGACTCTGCATCTGTGCCGCCGAAAGGTCGTGAATCTCATCCGAATTTATTGCAAAATTTTGCCGAAGCTACGGACACCGTCACCATGTCAGGCACTTACAAGTTTGAGCAGTTCGCGCTCGATGCCGAGGCAGGAATCCTGTTTCGCGGTGGCGAGCCAACGCTTCTCGGCCGGCGCGCGGTTGCCTTGCTGCACCTGTTGCTTGAGCATGCCCCTGCGCCTGTGAGCAAGGATGCGCTGATTGAAGCGGCGTGGCCAAAGCTGGTGGTCGAGGAGAGCAACCTCACGGTGCAGATCGCAGCGCTGCGCCGCGTGCTCGCTCAAGACAACGGCGCAGGCTGGATCGAGACGTTGCCCCGCCATGGCTATCGCTATGTTGGGCCGCCTGCCACGCGTGCTCAGCATGGGGCGGGCTATACGGCGCAGTGGTCCGCCGGACAGATGCTGGAAAAGCCATCGATCGCGGTACTGCCATTCGAGAACACAGGTGATGCCGAATGGTTTGCCGATGGGGTGGTCGACGACATCATCACCGGCCTATCGCGCATCAAGTGGCTGTTCGTGATCGCACGCAGCTCCAGCTTCATCTACCGAGATCGCTCCATCGACGTGAAGCAGGTTCGCCGCGATCTTGGCGTGCGTTACGTGCTCGAAGGCAGCGTGCGCAGAAGCGAAGACCACGTGCGGATTCACGCACAGCTTGTCGATGCGGAAAGCGGTGTGCATGTCTGGGCAGATCGATACGATCGCAAGCTCGGTGATGTGTTCGCCTTGCAGGACGAGATCGCGTTGGCGGTGGTCGGTGCGATCGAGCCGAGCTTGCGTCGTGCCGAGGTGGAGCGGATCCGCCGCAAACGGCCGGATAGCCTTGATGCCTACGAGCTCGTGTTACGCGCCCAACCCGACGTTGATTCCGGTATGCCAGACCGCGCGGCAAACGCCCTGCCGCTGCTGCACCGCGCAATGGCGCTGGACCCCACGTACGCGCTTGCTTACGCGCTTGCAGCAATGTGCTATCACAACCGCTTTCTTCGAGCCGGCCTGCAGGAAGCGGACCGCGCCGCATCAATACACCACGCACGCCTTGCGCTGGAGCACGGCCGCGACGATGCGTTGTCGCTGACATTCGCCGGTTTCTCGCTCGGCATGGATGCACACGATCGCGCTGCGGCTTTTGCGGCGCTGGAGGCTGCGCTATCGCTCAGCCCTTCGACCGCACTCGCCCACATCTTCGGCAGCGTCCTCTACAGCTGGGCAGCCGTGGCAGATCGATCAATCGAATGGGGCGAGCGCGCCTTGCGCCTCAGCCCATTCGACTCCTGGGCATTCGCTGCATTCGGTTCACAGGCATTAGGGCACTTTCTTCAGGACGAGTTGCCAGCAGCAGCGAAAGCGGCCTATCTGGCGGTGCAATCAAACCCGGGCCACAGCATCAACTACGTCATCCTGATCGGGCCATTGGTTGGCCTCAATCGGCTGGACGAAGCTCGAACCGCCGCGGCACGCGTGCTTGAATTGCACCCGACTTTCCGCTTCGAGCGACAGTTCAGCGGAGTCGACTGCGCGCCCGCGCTCGCCTCGAAACTGGGCCATGCGTTGAACTTGGCCGGATTGCCTGCATAGCTGCAAGAGCGCAGGTCTGCAGAGCACCGCCGCGACTTACCGTCATTACGATTTCGGAAGTTTGACCATCAGTCGTCGCGGACCAGCCCCCTCCTGGGCTAGCTTGTCCAGCGGATTGCGCAGGCGGCACCGGTCAATCGACAAGCAGCCACAGCCAATGCAATCGTCCAATGTGTCGCGCAGCTTCTTGAGTTGAGCGATGCGCTCATCAAGATCACTGCGCCATGTCGTCGACAATCGCGACCACGCTTCGCGGTCCGGAATGCTGCCCTTGGGCAGTTTGTCCAGCGCAGCCGCTATCTCACCCAAAGAAATTCCGACACGCTGCGCTACACGCACAAACGCTACGCGGCGCAGGACGTCGCGCGAATATCGGCGCTGGTTGCCCGTCGTGCGGTGACTTTCGATGAGTCCTTTGGTCTCGTAGAAATGCAGTGTCGACACGGGTACGCCGCTGCGGCGGGATACCTCTCCCACGCTCAACGTGAGCGGAATACCCATTTCTTCCAAGGGATGCTTTTTCATGCGCGAACCTCTTGACCTCAACCTTACTTGAGATTTTAGAGTACGGCGGTATCTTTTATCCACGCCTAATAACGAGGTTCAGCATGACATCCGCACAAGCTTCCGACGACTCACACATGGCGGTTTTCCGCATCGGCCGCTTCGCCGTGCCTCCCGCCGCGATGCCGGCTTTCATGGAGCGCATCCAGCAAGCGAGGGCCCTGCTCGCGGCCCAACCAGGTTGTCTGAAAAGCTCAGTGCTGACGCACACAGCCGGCGCCACCGAGTTCAACGTGGTGTCCATCGTCGAATGGGCCAGCCTCCACGCGATGGAGACCGCGAAATCCGCAATCGAGGCGCAGCAGATTCAGCAGGGGTTCGATCCAGAAACGTTCCGTCGTGACCTCGGCATCAGGGCTGATACGGCTGTGTATTCGGTCGCGCCAAATTAAGAAACGCGCGGTATTGAGCGCGTTGTCTTACCATTCACACCGCGCCAACCACAGTCTCAGGCCGTTCCGACCGGCGCCGCAATCATCTGCCCACTGCTGTCCAAGCGGAAGAATGCGACTGCATCGCGAAGCTGGCGCCCATGATCCTCTAACGAAGCAGACGCTGACGCGGCCTGCTCCACAAGCGCGGCATTCTGCTGCGTCATCTCATCCATCTGGGCAATCGCAAGGTTGATCTGCTCGATACCTCTGCTCTGTTCAACTGAAGCTTCGGCGATCTCGCTCATGATGCCTGTCACCCGTGCGATAGCCGATGTCACTTCAGACATTGTCGCCCCGGCCTCAGACGCCAATTGGGCACCATCTTCAACCTTGCTGACAGAGGCAGTAATCAAATCTTTGATTTCCTTCGCAGCCGTGGCCGAACGTTGCGCAAGTGCACGAACTTCACCTGCCACCACTGCAAAGCCGCGGCCTTGATCCCCCGCGCGGGCGGCCTCCACGGCGGCATTGAGCGCAAGAATGTTCGTCTGGAATGCAATACCTTCGATGATGCCGGTGATGTCAGCGATCTTGCTTGACCCATCACTGATTTCGGCCATAGTGCTCACGACCTTACCAACCACGACACTGCCCTTCTGAGCGATGTTGGCAGCGCTGCTCGCCAGCGTGCTTCCCTGCTGGGCGTTGTCGGCGTTCTGCCGGACAGTCGCGGTGAGCTCTTCCATGCTGGAGGCTGTTTCTTCCAGCGAGCCGGCCTGTTCTTCTGTGCGCGCAGATAGATCGAGATTGCCCGCCGCGATTTGGCTGGTTGCAGACGCCATCGTGTCAGCCCCCGTGCGCACATGGCCGACGACGCGCAAGAGGCTTGCGTTCATCTCGCTCAGTGCACGCAAGAGGCGACCGGTTTCATCTTTGCCGTGGGTATTGATCTGCTGCGTCAAATCTCCGCGTGCCACGGCCTCGGTTGCCGAGACGGCAAAGCCGAGCGGCACAGTAATGCTGCGCGTGATGAAGAATGCAAGCATGACTGCGGCTACGATGGCGACAATCGTCACCACGATAATCGTTTGCTCTGCGATTTGCGCAAGATGGGTGACTGTCTCGCCCTGCGCCCGCGTGCGCTCCATACCAATGTTGATGAGCGCGTCGAGCGCTTGGCCAATCGGCTTGTCGGCCCCTGCAACGCCTTTGTCTCGGGTTTCAATGGATGCGCCTGATTCGACAAGGGCATCCAGCTTGGCCAAAGAAGCCCGGTAGCCCTTCGTTGCAGTCAGAAGCGTCTCGACGGCGCTTTCTTCGGTGGACGCAAATGCCCCCATGCGAAGTGAAATCTGCGCAGCCTTATCAATATCGTCCAGATTCGCCAAGAACTTGGCACGGTAATCGCCACCTCTCAGGACATAGTCCTTGTAGTTGTGAACAGCATCGCCGAACGTGTCTCTCGCCTGTTGAAGCAAACGCAGTTTCGCTACGGTGATCGACTCATATCCCCTCCACTCGCCAACGATTGCCGAGAGCCTGGCATAGGCGATGCCGCCGAGCAGCGCGGTAAGCAAAGCTGCAATCAGAAACGCAATGGCCAGACGGGCACCGATACGTAGGTCACCAAAACGGGGCAGCATCGTGCTTCTCCTGCTCAGGGCTCAGTCGATGGACGGGGGCAGCGGCCTACCGGCCGTTGTCGACACAACCTTTTTGATTGTGCTTTACGGCCATACGGCAGAGCTGGCACTTTCTGGACTATCCAAAGGAACTAAGCACAGGGTCAAGCGCTTCATGAGAGCGGGCGCGCAGAGGACACATGCGCCTATAGAGTGGCCGTAGGAGCCGATGGCGCACCGGCAGGCACCTTGTATCGGTTGTAGCCCCACAGGTATTGCTGAGGAAAACGCCTGACCATCTCTTCCATTTCTGCATTGATCCATGCGGCCTGCGCTTCGGCGCCATCGGGAAGCGGGCCAGTCAGGCGCTTCACGTGCATCCGCCAGCCGCGCCCGCCGGGCAGGCGCTCGCCGGCGGCAATAATGAGGGCTGCGTTCGTCTGCTTGGCGAGCTTGCCCGGCAGCGTCATGGTGTACGCCGGCCGGCCAAAGGACGGAACCCACACACCGTCGCCCTTTGGGGCTTGATCGGGAAGAAGGCCGACCGCATCTCCCTGGCGCAATGCGCGTACGAACGATCGCACGCCTTCAGATGTTGCGGGCACTGCCTTCAAGTTCGAAGTCTCGCGCACGGCATCCAGCAAGCCGCGCAGCAAGGCTTTGCGATGCGGGCGAAACATGATTGTTAGTGGAATGCGTTGTGCCGCATAGCGTGCGGCCAACTCAAAACAACCCAGGTGGGGGGTGAGCATGATGAGCCCATTGCGCTCGGCCAATGCCTCCTGGATGACGTTCCAGTCCTCGCAAATCACCTGGGCCATGCACGCATCGCTACGAAACCAAACCCTCGGCAGTTCGCTCATCATTGCACCGGTTTCTGCTGCTGCCTGCCGCGCAAAGCGGGGCGCATTGAATCCGGCCTGCGCAGCATTGCGCTGGACATGACGGCGATATCCGCCGGGTAAGGCATAGAGAAGCCGCCCGCCCGCGCGCCCGATGCCGTGGATGATGCGTAATGGCAGCGAGGAAAACAGCCTCAAGAGAACAGGTAGCGCGCGCTGAGCGAATTGGGATGGGCGATGCACGGTGTTGCACTCCAGGAGTCATTTGGCTGACTTGCTGCCAGGCGTTTCTCAGAGCCTCGGCCAGGACGCCGGGGGCTAGCGAACCTATGAAGGCGCTTACGGCTCGAGCGACCAACCCGGGTTGGGCACGCTTTTCCCCTCGCGATACGTCCAGCTCGCCCCGCACGTGCGGCATGTGAACGTGCTCACCGTGACCGCCGCGGTCTTGGACGCCTTGATTCTCTGGGTATCGGTGATTCGTAAGAAGGCATGACCGGACGCACCAAGTCGGTGGACTTCAATCGCAAGGCAAGCGCGGCAGAGTGTCATGCCAATTCCTCTCTTAAATAACGTGGGCGCGATGTAGCGCGAAGAGCATTCGTACGCTTCGTCTTTCGTCTAGACGCCAAAGACAGGAGCACCGTACTTCAACAGCAATTGCTCGATCTGATTCATATCATCGGTGCGCGGTGTTCTGTCTTCTGTCACGCGTGACGGCCCACCATAGACGGCAGCAACATGCCTGCGCACCGTCAGTACATCATTGGCCGGTGGCGCGACGATGACGGCATCACCCGGTACGTGTCGATAGCTGCCATCTTTCCAGCCCTCGGGCGTCAGATGCAGCTCTTCCCACTCTTCGCTAACAGACATGGTGATTTCCTTCCGGTTGACAGCTGGGTTGCGCCTGCTCTTGCCGCAAGCGGAAAAGCCGCGCGGGGCGGCTTTGGCGGTTCATTTCTTGTGATGGGGCGCCAAGCGTGCGATGGCTGCCCTTCCTGCAAGCCGTGCAGCATTCCTTGCGAGCGCTTCCGTGCCATGTACGTTGTGACGCATCGAGACGTTGGCGAGGATGCGTTCCGTGCCATCCCTGTACTCATTGATGAGGTAGGTGGCAAACCAGACGCCTGGTTCTTGTTCAATTGGGTACACGGACACCGTGTACGGGGAGTCGATTTTGTTCAATACACTGCTAGATTTCGGGCGAGAGCTGATGCAGGCATGAAGCGCCTGAGCAAACCAGTTCCTGCTGATGAGCTACGCCACGATGGGTAGGGCCAACGCCTTTGGGTCATGCATACAAATGCACGGAGCAAGCGATTGGCAACGAGGTGACCGTACTTGCGTAGGCTGGCACGCCTAGTACATGCGCGCTGGGTACGGAGCGGATAAACCGCCGGTCAGGTAGGTGATGAGCCGTGCGGCCCAAGATGATTCGGGTGTACGCCCGACGGGTGGCCAGCGTTTGATGAGTCTTCTTTGCCGGGCACCCAGCCCGATCGATTCGAAGAACGGGTAAAGGTTGCGCATAGTAACAGCTTCTAGCAATCACTGCTCTCTGGGCCCCTCAATGGCTCGCGTTGCGGGTAGCAATGGAATGCCACTGCTCTACCTTCACAACCGAACGCGGCGGCGTATGGACAACATGGAATGGTTGCAAAGAGCGGCCCCATCCACATTCACGACTTATTTCCGGGTTTACCTCCTTTTCAATTGACAGAACCTGGCGATGCCGGTACATCTTGCTTCGCAGGCTTTTCAAGCAGTTACTCCGATGTTCTGGGTTGTCACGCTAGGCGACACCTTTTTCTCATTGTTCCTTCCTTGATTGTCATGCCTGGTGAGCATGGGCTCGACCAGAACATTTAAGGAATCCAACATGGAAACCGGTATCGTAAAGTGGTTCAACGACTCCAAGGGCTTCGGCTTCATCACCCCTGACGCAGGCGGCAATGATCTGTTTGCTCATTTCTCTGAAGTTCAGGGCAATGGGTTCAAATCGCTTCAAGAGGGGCAGAAAGTCAGCTTTGTATCGGGCGTCGGCCAAAAAGGCCCGGTCGCGACCAAGATTACGGCGAACTGATCGCTATCGCGCGCAATAAAAAAACCTCGCTACGCGGGGTTTTTTTTCGTCGCTCACTCATCTGGCGCTAGCCCCGACACGCAGCCGTGCATATATGGGAGTACAGTGAGCCCCACCACTCTCATGCTCCGCACACGGACGCTTGCCCGTTGATGCTCCGACTGGCGATGTAAGTCATGGAGATCCGTGATGCTCGACCTTGTCGCGTTTACCAAGCCGGTGCTCGATGAAATTACCGGGCAGGATGTGCGGACCTGGCTCTTCGAACCGAGTGTGCTCGGCGCAAACTGGCAAGTGCCTCAGTTCGATAGCCGTATCTGGCACGTGAGGACGTTGACGATCGCGTTTGCGCACGATGCCATGAATCAGTTGATGCACGCAGACCGGCAAGACCTCGGTCAGTTGCAGCGCATGCTTGACCGTTTTCTACGGGCACAGTTGGGCGCGCATGCCCAAGCGGACCGTGGAGATCGGATGCTCGTGATCACCGTCGATCATTTGGGGGCGGACTCATAACTAACTGCCCCGGCCAATCAGCAGATTGCTGTGGCCAGTCAATGTCGCTATCCAGCCGGGTATCGATCACGTCCACCATCGGTTGGAGCCATTCATGAATGCAAGCCCGTCAGCCACGTACAAGGGTTTCGACCTGTATCCATTGGTTTACAGGACCGAGATGGCCCAGTCTTGGCCGCGCAAGCGTGCCGATCGTACCTTCAACGCATCTGTGGTGATCTGCCTAGCAGGCCATCAACCAGGAGCCGAGCACTCGCGCGTTTTTCGAATGACACCCACCGTTTGGGAGAATGTCGGCACCGCGAGGCGGGGGGCGCTGAAGTTCGGCGAGGACGTCATCAATGGCCTGGTACCCGGCGAATCGGTGGCGTCGCTGTAAGGGGTGCAACGTGTTTCTGTAGCCCTTGCTGTATTGATATTGCGTTGGCGAGGCGCGTTGCTCGCATGACAAACCAGGAAGCAAGATGAATCATGCGACCGACAAGACCAGCTTTCTTTGCACACTCCCCGGAGCGGCAAAAGGCATGGCGTACTCCATCACTGTGGGCTTTGTCCGCGATGGAGAGCCGAACTGCGTCCAATTCACCAGTTTCGTGGGGGAAGGAAGGCGGTCCTTCAGGGTGTTGGCAAGCGCGCCGGATCTAGTCTCGGCAGCCATGGGCGGCATTGAAAGCTTGTGTCGCCTGGCCATCGCGCAAGTTATCCGAGACAGCCTCCACGCGAAAACCGCACAAGGTGACCATACCCTCGATATGCACGTGCAGCCTTGGCAAGGAGACCTCAAACCAGCGGGATCACGGGGCGCATGAATGGCCGCGCAATCCGCATTCGCTCGTTCGCGGATAGTTCAATGGAGCAAGCGGAAAGAGCGTACAGTGAGGCCACCCCTTTTCAACGGAGATTGCTGTGGATGCCTATCCGACTTGCCGCTATAAGGGGTTCGATGTTTACCCCCTGATCTACCTCTTTGACCCGCCTCGTGAATGGCATGAGCGGCGTCCCGATCGGTCTTACAGTGCTTCCGTGTTGATTTGCCAGGAAGGGATGCCTCCCAGTACCGAGCATTCTCGTATTTTCGCGCTGCAGGCTGATCATTGGGAGAGCGTTGGTATCGCCAGACGGGCGGCAACGAAGATGGCGGAAGCCATCATTGATGGATTTATCCCGGGCCAGTCAATGGTTTCCGCGTAGTTTCGCCGATCGGCAGTCCGGGGCAGCACCGTTACTGCTGGGTGCACGCACCAGTGACCTACAGGGCCCGTTCCCGCTCCCGCAACCACCTCAGTTTCTCTGTATCCCGCTCCGCCCCGCCGAAGAGATCGGGGCGTTCCCCGCATCCTCTCCTGGCGGCTCACATCGGCCAGCGGCGCCATCGCCCACGCACGGGCGGTGGCTGATCCTCAACTGCGCGGGCACGGGCGTCGGCGCGGCATGGGGAGCGATCTGGCAAGCAAACACGGCTTCAGCGTCACTCTCGAACACTCGCCACGTCACCGCCGAGATACCTGCACCATGCATAGGCGTGAGGAGCGTCCCGTATGGTTGATACGCGTAAATCGCCGGGATAGACTGCGCCGACGTTTTACAACAAGGTAGGAGTGCAGACGTGGCGTCGATGCCTTCGGAGCTGTTGCGGGTGGTGGTGCTGGGAGGATCGGCAGGTAGCCTGGATGCGTTGCGTACGATTGCGGCCGCGCTGCCAGAAAACCCTGGGTTCGCGGTACTCGTCATTACGCATCTCGACCCGAACCAAGAGAGCCAACTGGCCGGCATCCTCCAAGCGGATTCGCGCATGCCGGTTGAAAGACTCGTTCATCTGCGCAAAATCGAACACGACCGGTTCTATGTGCTGCCCGAGAACGCCGGTGTGATTGCACTTGACGGTCATTTCCGGCTCACGCGCCGGCAGGCTGGCCTTCACCTGCCGATCGATGCCTGCTTGGCGTCGCTCGCCCAGGATCCCGACGTCAACGGCGCAGCGGTCATCCTTTCCGGCATTGGTCAAGATGGAGCCAGCGGCCTTGTCGACCTTAAAGCCTCCGGCGGCTTCGTCATCGCCCAGCAGCCGCAGTCGGCCAGCCAACAAAGCATGCCGGCCGCGGCAATCGACACCGGTCTGGTCGACGAGGTGTTGCCACCGGAAGACATAGCCCAGTGCCTGGTCCGGCGCTTTGGTGAAGCGCCCCAACCCGAGACCGCCAACGCCCAGGCAGGCGACGCCGACGCCCTCGGCACTGCGCTCGCCGTCGTGCAGCAAAAGACCGGTATCAACCTCAGCTACGTCAAGGACGTCAACCTGCGTCGTCGATTCTTGCGCCGTGTGCTGCTACAGAAGGACCGCGACGTAGGCGGCTACCTGCAGTTGCTGCGCGGGGATGCGCGGGAAGCCGAAGCACTGCGAGATGACATTCTCATTGGCGTAACCGCGTTCTTCCGCGATGTCGAGTTCGTCAACGTGCTCAGGCAAACGGTGATACCAGCCCTCCTGGAACTGAAGCACGATCCGATCCGCGTATGGGTGCCTGCCTGCTCGACAGGCGAGGAGGTCTACACCATCGCCACGCTGCTGAAAGATGCGCTGGACCGGGAAGCGCCACACCGCCGCGTTCAAATTTTCGGCACCGACATCAACGAGGCGTCCATCGAGATTGCGCGCGCAGGTAGGTATGGCATTGCCGCGGTGGACGACGTGCCGGAGGCGTTTCGCGAGCGCACCTTCGCAGCGACGTCCGGAGGCTACGTCGTGCGCAAGTCGATCCGGGATATGTGTGTCTTCGCACGGCACAACGTGCTGACCCACGCGCCCTTCTCCGGCATGGGGCTCATCAGTTGCCGCAATCTTCTTATCTACTTGCGCAAAGAAGCACAGCAGCATGTGCTCGAGATGCTACACTACGCCTGCCGGCCAGATGGCTTCGTGCTGCTTGGCCGGGCCGAGGCAGCATCGGGAGTCGATGGCTTCGAGCATGCCGGCGCACCGCACCTCTACC
>JABLTH010056536.1_pt1 | contig 15700 bp, 16 predicted proteins | sample 7875711 | NCBI WGS metagenome assembly JABLTH01 (sample SAMN14941262, study PRJNA633318) | bioreactor metagenome | isolation source: bioreactor | place: China | collected 2019-03-05 | reverse complement strand
GCCGAGGCGAGCAGGCGGCCGCTGCTGTCGCGGATGCGGTCGAGCGCACTGAGATCGCCGCGGAGATACGCGATGAGGCAGTTGAGGAACAGCCCGTCGAAGAGGGCGTAGGCCTCGACCCTGTCGACGACCGGTGACGCGTCGCGCAGCTCGGCATAGCGGGTGACGACGGCCCAGACCATATCGCGCAGGAGGTCGTCGATCGCGACGATCGTCTCGCGGAAGCCGTCGTCGAAAAGGGCCTGGTTTCGCAGGTCGTACCAGAGCCGGTGCATGTCGGACTCGTCGCGCAGGGTGGCGGTCATCTCCGCGGAGAAGCGTTCGACGAGCTCGCTCGCGCTCGCCGCGGTCTCGACGATCGGGTCGTACCGCCGCGCGCACTCGGACTTATACTGCCAGATCGCCTGGCGGATGATGTCGTCCTTGTCCTCGAAGTAATAGTGCAGCGCACCGTGCGAGAGCGCGGAGTGCGCGGCGATGTCGCGCATCCCGGTCCGGGCGTACCCCTGTTCGGCGATGGCTGCCAAAGCCGAGTCGGCGAGCTCGCGGCGGCGCGTGGCGAACTTGTCCACGCTCGCGCGTTCCGCCCTGGTCCCTGCTCCGCTCATGTTCGCCTCCTCGCGCATCCCGATTCTAAGCGCGCCGCAGCGGCGTCTGGGGATCCGAAAGGGTGCCGCCACGGCGCTTATGACAAGTGTCCAGATTTTCCTTGCCAACTGTCAAGGTTTCTGTTCTGCTGTACGCATCACTTTCACCGGCGAAAGGAGCGGACACCGATGTCCACGGATCTGGCAGGAAAGCGCGTCGTCGTCACCGGCGGGGCGAGGGGGCTGGGGCTGCGCGAAGCGCGGCGTATCGTCGACGGAGGCGGGGCGGTCGTGCTCGCGGACGTCGACGAGCAGACGGGGCGCGCAGCGGCCGACGAGCTCGGGGCCGGCTTCGTCCGGATCGACGTCACCGACGACGCGTCGTGGCAGGACGGGATGGCGGCCGCGGTCGCGCATCTCGGCGGGCTCGACGGACTCGTCAACAACGCGGGGATCGAGATCTCGGATCTGCTGGTCGATCTCGATCCCGACAACATGCGGCGCGTCCTCGAGGTCAATGTGCTCGGCACCGCGCTCGGGGTCAAGCACGCGTTCCGCGCGATGCGGCCGGGCGGCGCCGCGGGTGCCGGCGGTGCGATCGTGAACATCGCCTCGGTCGCCGCCACGATCGCCTTCCCCGGCATCGCCGCCTACTCCGCCTCGAAGTCCGCGGTGGAGCGGCTCACGAAGGTCGCGGCCGCCGAATCCGGGCGTCTCGGCTACGGGGTGCGGGTGAACACGGTGTGCCCCGGCCTCGTGCCCAACGCGATGGGCGCGCAGCTCGCCGGCGACATGGAGCGCCTCGGGCTCTTCCCGACGGCGGACGACGCCGTCACCGCGGTCGTCGGGCTGACCCCGTCGGGACGCCTCGCGACCGAGGACGACATCGCCGACGGCGTGGCGTTCCTGCTCTCCGAGCGCTCGGCGTTCGTCAACGGCGCGACGCTGTCCATCGACGGCGCGATGGGGATGTGAGGGGATCATGGCAACCGACAAGCCCGTCGTCGTCTACGGCGTGAGCGGATACACCGGCCGGCTCATCTGCGAGTACCTGCGCGAGCTCGGCGTGCCCTTCGTCGCGGCCGGCCGCGACGAAGACCGGGTGCGCGAGGTCGTGGAGCGCATCCCCGGCATCGAGACCGCCGACTACGAGATCATCGCGGTCGACAACGATGCGGACGCGATGGCGAGTGCGTTCGAGGGGGCGCAGGTCATCTGCAACACTGCAGGTCCGTTCATCAAGTTCGGCCCCGCGGTCGTCGAGGCGGCGCTGCGCATCGGCTCGCACTACCTCGACACCACGGGGGAGCAGGACTGGGTGATGGCCGCCCGGGACCGGTGGGGCGCAGGCTTCGCCGAGAAGGGCAGGCTGCTCGCCCCCGGCGTCGCGCACATGTACACGACGAGCGAGATCGCGGCGAACATCGCGCTCGAGCCCGGCGGGTACGACACGCTCGACATCCTGGTGCTGTGGAAGGGGTTCCCGACCTTCGCGTCCACGCAGACGATCTTCACGATCCTCAAGGCGGACTGGTTCTACCTCGAGCAGAACCGTCTGGTGGAGTGGGACCACACCTCCGCGTTCCAGGTGCCGGTGCCCGGCTATCACGAGCTCGCGACGGCGGTGCCGTGGGGCGGGATGTCGCACCCGATCTGGTTCCAGCACGATCCGCGCGTGAGCAACGTCCGGGCGATCGGCGGCGTTTTCGCTCCCGAGGTCATGGCGAACGTGGCGCTCACGGTGCAGATGTTCGAGGAGCAGATCCGCCCGCTCGACCCCGAGGCGCAGGAGGCCGCGCTCGCCGAGGTGGCCGCCTCGGTGCAGGCCGGCATGCCGCCGCGGGAGAACCCGAGGATCAACCGCTCCCTCGACTCGGTGCACGCCTCGGGCCCGCTCGGCCGCTCGCACGTGGTCATCCACGGCAACAGCAACTACAAGCAGACCGGGCTCCTGCAGGCCTACGCCGCCTACTCGCTGATCCAGCAGGCCCCGCTCCGCGTCGGCTTCGCGTCGGCGTGCCAGGCGTTCGGGCACCGGGAGCTGCTCGGGCAGCTCCGGGCGTTCGGCCTCGTCGCGGAGCCCGTGGTCACCCGCGTCTGAGCTCGTCACGACATCACCGATGATCGGGCGGCGCCGGTGACGGCGCCGCCCCCCAAGGGGGCAACATGCATTTCACCGATCTGCCGCACGGGCGGGCGCTGGTCGATCCTCACGGTCCCGCGCTCGCCGATGACACCGGCGCGCTGGACAACGCGGCGTTCCTCGACCGCACCGAGCGCGCGGCCGCAGCGCTCGCCGCCCGGGGGATCGCGGAGGGGGACGTGGTGGCGGTGCTGCTGCCCAACCGGGTGGAGCTGATCATCGCGCTGTTCGCCGCGTGGCGGATCGGCGCGGTCGTGACGCCGATCAACCCGGTGCTCGGCGCGGCCGAGGCGCGGTACCAGGTCGAGGACGCCGGGGCGCGACTGGTCGTCACCGACGGCGAGGAGCGCGGTCGTGAGCTCGGCGCGCCGACGATGCTCCTGGCCGAACTGGCCGCGGGGCGCATCGAGGATCTGCCGGATCGCCGCGCAAGGCCCGCGTCGGATCTCGCGCTGCTCATCTACACGAGCGGGACGACGGGCAGCCCGAAAGGGGTCATGCTCACGCATGCGAACCTCGACGCGATGACCGTCTCGTTCGCGGAGTGGTTCGAGCTCGGCCCCGAGGACCACAGCCTGCTCGTGCTGCCGCTCTTCCACGCCAACGGGATCGTGCTGGGCACGCTCACGCCGCTCCGCGCGGGCGGGCGTGTCACCATCACCGGACGCTTCGCGCGGGACCGGTTCTTCGACGACGTCGAGCGCGTGCGGCCGACGTACTTCTCCGCCGTCCCGGCGATCTACGCGCTCCTGTCGACCCTGCCGGAGTACGTCCGCCCGGACACCTCGTCCCTCCGCTTCGCGGTCTGCGGCGCCGCGCCCATGCCGGTCGAGGCGATCGAGAGGTTCGAGACGCGGTTCGGGGTCACGATCGTCGAGGGCTACGGGCTGAGCGAGAGCACCACGGCGTCCACGATCAACCCGCTCCGCGGGCCCCGCAAGCCGGGGACGGTCGGGCTCCCCCTCCCGGGGCAGCGTGTGGAGGTCGTCGATGCCGACGGCCGTGCGGTGCCGACGGGGGAGCGTGGCGAGGTCGTGATCTCCGGACCGGTCGTCATGGCCGGCTATCTCGGGCGCCCGGATGAGACCGCCAGGACGATCGTCGACGGTCGGCTGCACACGGGCGACATCGGCTGCTTCGACGACGACGGCTACCTGCGCATCGTGGACCGGATCAAGGACATGATCATCCGCGGCGGGGAGAACGTGTATCCGAAGGAGATCGAGAACGCGCTCTACACGCATCCCGATGTGCACGAGGCGGCGGTGGTGGGGCGCGCCGACGAGGTGCTCGGAGAGGTGCCCGTCGCCTTCGTGTCGCTCGTGCCGGGATCGCCGGCGAACGCGCCGGAGCTGTCCGCCCACGCCGCACGCCTCCTCGCCCGCTTCAAGCAGCCGGAGGTGATCGAGATCCTCGCCGAGCTGCCGAAGAACGCCGTGGGCAAGATCGACAAGCCGACGCTGCGGCGCATGCTCCGGGAGCGGGTGTGAGCGTCGTCGTCGCGGGCGTCGGCATGATCCCGTTCGCGACGCCCCGTACCAGCGGGACCTACGACGCGATGGGTGCCGAGGCGGCTCGGCGCGCGCTCGCCGACGCGGGGATCGGCATCGAGGACGTCGGACAGGCTTACGCGGGATACGTCTATGCCGACTCCGCCGCGGGCCAGACCGCCCTCTACGGACTCGGCCCCACCGGGATCCCCGTCGTGAACGTGAACAACTGGTGTGCGAGCGGATCCACCGCGCTGTGGCTCGGCCGCCAGGCGATCCTCTCAGGGACGGCGGACTGCGTGCTCGTGGTCGGCTTCGAGCAGATGGCGCGCGGCGCGATCGCCCCGATCTACGCGGACCGTCCGGATGCGCTCTGGCGGTTCACGGACCTGCTCGGGCCGGAGGAGACGGAGGCGCCGGTCGCCGCGCGCTTCTTCGGGGCCGCCGGCCGGGCCTATCTCGATCGGTACGACGCCGATGTCTCGCTGTTCGCCGAGGTCGCCGTCAAGGCCCGCCGGCACGCGCGGGCGAACCCGGCCGCGGTCTTCCGCGATCCGGTGACGATCGAGGAGGTGCTGGCCTCGCTCCATGTGTTCGGCCCGCTGACCCGTCTGCAGTGCTGCCCTCCCACCTGCGGGGCGGCGGCCGCGGTGCTGTGCTCCGAGGACTTCGCCCGTGCGCGCGGCCTCGACGCAGGCGTGCGGATCCGCGCCCAGGCGATGACGAGCGATCGCGCCGACTCGTTCGAGGGCGACCCGATGGCGCTGATCGGGGCCGGGATCGCGCGCCGCGCGGCGGACGCCGTCTACGAGGCGGCCGGCGTCGCGCCCGAGGAGATCCCGGTCGTCGAGCTGCACGACTGCTTCACTGCGAACGAGGTGATCTCGTACGAGGCGCTCCGGCTCACGCCGGAGGGGACGGCGGCGCGCTTCGTCCGCGACGGGCAGAACACGTATGGGGGTCGGGTCGTGACGAATCCGTCCGGAGGTCTGCTGTCGAAGGGGCACCCGCTCGGCGCGACGGGGCTCGCCCAATGCACCGAGCTCGTGCAGCAGCTCCGCGGACGCGCGGGGGAGCGTCAGGTGGACGGCGCGACGCTGGCCCTGCAGCACAACCTCGGCCTCGGCAGCGCCTGCGTCGTCACGCTCTACGAGCGCGTCGGCGCCGCGGTCAGCGAGTCCGCGCGTCGTCGGTCGTGAAGCCGTCGCGCGACGCGCGCTCCTCCAGCGTCTCCAGCTCCTGGAAGAACGTCACCTGCCAGCCGGCCGGGCCCTGGACGCGCGCGTTGAGGCTCTGGAAGGGGGTCTTCACCGGCGGGGCGATCACGTCGGCGCCGGCCTGGCGCGCGACCGCGACGGCCTCCTCGGTGTCGTCGACCTCCAGGGCGATCCGCAGCGTCCCCGGGCTGTGCGGGGCGCCCTCGACGTCGTCGATGTTCTCCGCGTGCGTGGGCGTGGCGAGCTCGATCGTCGCGATCCCGGCGTGCAGGATCGCGACGCGGTCGTCGCCCTCGGTCGCGAAGGCGAGCTGCTCGGGCATGCCGAGCACATCGCGGTAGAACCGGAGGGCTCTGTCGAAGTCGTCGGTCTCGATGATCAGGCGCAGCTGCTTGGGGGACGGCGTGAGCGATGTCATCCCCTCATCCTGCCCGTTCCGGGGCGCGGCGGATCCGTGGCGACGGTGCGGGGAGGGCACGGACCCGCTCCGCACCTTCCCCGCGTCTCCCCGGCACCGCTGCTACGCCGTGCGGACGATCGCCGCTCTCGGGTAGAGGCCCTCGTCGCCGAAGACGCGCTGGGCGAATCGGCGACCGATCTCCTCGTAGAGGGCCGTGTCGGGGTGCAGGGAGTCGGGAAGCGGGTGCCGCTCGACGTCGCCCGGGCCGTACAGGGCGAGCCCGTCGAGGTAGGAGATGTTCTCGCCCGCGGCACGGCGGACCTCGACGACGTGCTCGATGTGGCGGCGGGACTCGGCGAGGGTCAGCGCGCCCTTGCCGATGTCGGCGGGGTCGCCCGCGGTGAAGCAGCGGATGCCGCCGTCGTCGAAGAACTCCACGTCGCTGGGGCCCGGGGTGTCGTCGCTGCCCGGCCACAGGATCGAGGAGCACAGGACGAGCGGGGTGTCGGGATGGCCGGCGCGGATCCGATCGATGAATCCGTGCAGCGCCGGCACGAAGGTCCGCTGATCCATCGCTCGCGCGCCGACGATGTTGACGCCCACCTTGAGCGAGATGAGATCGGCGGGAGCTGCGGCGATGGCGTCGGCGACGAAGGGGTCGAGCATGCAGTGGCCGCCGAACCCGAGGTTGACGACATCGAGCTCCGCGAGCTCCGAGGCGACCACGGGCCACACGCTCGTGGGCAGCTCGGCCTCCGCGCCGTGGCTGATGGAGCTGCCGTGGTGCACCCACACCGGGCGACCGCTCGGGGGAGCAGCCGTCACGTCGGCATCGCCCACGATGTCGAGGAGGTCGACGGTCATGCCCTGCGGCAGGAAGACGGTGACGACCTTCCGCCCTGCGGGAAGCGGGGCGAGCTCGATCAGCGAGTCCCCGGCGTGCGAGACCAGAGCGGCCTCGTCGCCCGCGGGCGAGATCGCGAGGGTCTGGGTGTCGGGCGCCGCCGCGACGGCGACGTCCACGCCGTCGATGCGGGCGACGAAGGCGTCTCCCGGGCGCACCGCCTCACCGATCCGGATGCGGGTGCAGCGGACGCGCAGCGTCAGGCGCGTCGCCTCGGTCTCCACGCGCAGCCGCACGCCGCTCGCGTTCGAGGCCATGGCGCGCAGCACCTCACCGGCGGGAGGGAAATGCGTCCAGTGGCGCACCGGGATCCGCACCGGACGGACGCCGTCCGCCGTGGTGACCAGGTCGAGGTGGCCCTCCACGCGCACGCTCCCGTTCGGGAGCGACACGACGGTGCCGTGGTCTGAGGTGCCGTGGTCTGAGGTGGTCATTCGGTCTCCGTTCGGCGGCTGTGGTCGCGGATGAACTCGGTGGTGCGCGAGAGCAGGATGTCGCGCTGGGGCACCTGCGCCCAGCCGTGATCCGCTCCGTCCACGACGATCAGATCGGCGCGCTCTCCGTACACGTCGAGGTAGCGCTCGGCGTAGCCGACCGGGACGAAGTCGTCGGTCCCGTGCAGCAGCCGTGCGGGGCCGGCATAGCCGGAGGCTCTCCCGTAGACGTCGAAGGTGAGCGCGTCGTCACGCATCGCGGGGCCCAGGCGCATGCCGAGGAAGTCGAAGTAGCCCTCGGTGTCGAGCGTGTCGAGCGATCGCCCCTGCAGGGTGCCCCCGCGGATCTCGTCGGCGAACACTGCTGCGGTGGACCAGAGGGTGAGAGACCGCAGCGCGAGGCCGGTCTCGGCCGCCACCACGGAGGCGATCACGGCACCGAGGCTCATGCCGACGAGGTGGAGATCGTGCGCGTCGACCGTGTCCAGATCCGCGATCGCCGCGAGCACCTGGTGGGCGTGACGGACGTCCCTCGACACCGAGGTGTCGTAGAACTCGCCGTCGCTCTCGCCGTGGCCCGCGCGGTCGTATGCGACGGCGGCGAATCCGGCTTCTGCGAGGCGCCTCGCGAGCGCGACGAACACCGAGGAGAACTCGACGTGCGAGGCGCCGAAGCCGTGGAAGAGCACGGCGGTGGGGAAGGGACCGGGGCCCGCCGGCAGATACTGCGCGCCGCGCAGGCGGATGCCCTCGGCAAGCGCCTCGAACGGGGTGACGGTGATCATGGCGCGTCCTTTCGCGGGAGGCGGAGCGTCATGCCGCTCGCGCCTCGGTCTGGAGTGCGGACGTCACGAGCTCGGTCTCGAGATCGAACTCGTTGCGCGTGTTCCGGCGGAAACCGAGCCACCCCACGAGGAAGCCCGCTCCGGCGAGCACCGCGACGCCGATGTACAGCATGCTCGGGTTGAGGAGCACGAGGGCGGGCGTGACGATGTTCAGGGCCGCCGTGGCGAACCGGGAGACGGCGTAGATCGTGCCCTGAGCCGTGGCGCGCAGCATCGTGGGGAACGACTCCTGGGTCCAGACCTTCATGATCGTCTCGAAGCAGAAGGCGCCGAAGAACACGGTGGACACCGTGGCGATGATGATCGACAGGAGCGTGAAGTTCAGGAAGACGGGGAGCAGGTTGGCCACGACCACGCCGACCGCACCGATGACGTAGTACGACATCCGCAGTCGCGTGTCCACCACGGCCATGAACCACAGCGCGCCGACGACGGCTGCGGGCATCGCGAGGATCGTCCAGGAGTTGTACTCCGCGATCGAGGCGTGCGAGACGTTGACCGCGACGAAGGTGCCGAAGCTGCCGGCCACGCTCGTGGCCATCGCGGCGAGGGTGTAGTAGCCGATCAGCGTCAGGAACGGGCGGCGGTACGCGGGGCGCGCGAAGTCGCGGAGGCGTCCGCGTTCCGCGCGCACGGTGTGGACCCCCGCGCGTCGTTCGTCCCGCGCGGTCAGCCAGGCGGCCGACTCCGGGATGGTGAGCCGCAGGGCGAGCACGCCGAGTGCGATGGCGGCGAAGACGCCGAAGATGATCAGGCCTCCGCGCGGGCCTGCCGCGCCGACGTTGATGGCCAGCAGCACGGCCAGCAGGATCCCGAATCCGCCGAGCAGATTGGAGAAGACGAGGATCTTGCCGCGATTGCGATCCTGAGCCGCCTCGGCGATGGTCGCGAGGGCGACCGGCAGGTCGGCGCCGACGCCGATCCCGACGAGCGAGATCCCGATCACGAGCAGGGGGAGACCCAGGCCGAGCAGCGGCGCGGCGGCGCCGAGCACGATGACGGCCATGGTCAGCAGGAACACCGTGCGGCGCCCCCAGCGGTCTCCGAGACGGCCGCCGAGCAGCGAGCCGATCGCGACGCCCGCGGTGAGCACGCCGGTGAGCAGGCCCACGTCGTTCGGGGTGAGACCGGGCTGCCCGGCGCCCGGCGCCTGGAACAGGACCAGGGCGATCGGGATGCCGGTGGTCACGCCGGTGTCGACGAACGTGGCCATACCGCAGACGAATCCGACCCACCATGCGCTCAGAGAGCCTCTGCCGGACCTTGATGTGAACATGCGAATACTCCTTCGTAGCCGGTCGCGGTCCTGGCCCCCTCGCTCACCGCGTCACGTCATGGTGCTATACGGGTATAGCACCTGTCAAGTCGCGGGGGATGCGGCGCGGACGAGATCAGTCGCGCGGAGCGGGAGAAGCGATCGAGGCGCCCGGGACCAGAGGCATCGGAACCCGGTGGGGACGCGACGCAGGATCGCCCTGGAGCAGCATCCCTGCCGCGATCCTGCCGAGCTCCTCGTAGGGCAGCGCCACCGAGGTCAGCCGGGGGAGCACGGCCTGCGTCAGAGCGCTGCCGTCGAACCCGATCACCGAGACGTCCTCGGGGACCTGCAGCCCCGCGACCGAGAGCGCGTGATAGGCGCCGACCGCGAGCGCGTCGTTGGCGCAGATCAGCGCGGACGGCCGGGCGCCGGAGCCGAGGAGGCGGGTGACGGCGGCGCGGCCGTTCTCGACGTCCCAATCGGTCTCGATCGGCGCCGTGCCCGCCAGGGCGGTCCCCGCAGCGGCGAGCCGGGCCTGGATCCCGTCGAGCCGCTCCGTGAGGGCGAGCGGACTCCAGCCGTTCCACACCGCGGCGCCGGTGAACCCCGGCGGGAAGGATCCGACGAACCAGATCGCGTCGCGATGGCCGGCGTCGAGAAGGGCCGCTGCCGCGGTCTCGCCGGCACCGCGCTCATCCGGGATCACCGCGGGGATGTCGGGGGACGCGCAGTTCAGCAGCACGAGCGGCGCGTTCCGCGTGAGCGGCGGGACGTCGACCTGGCGCGTGAACATCGAGGCGTACAGGAAGCCGTCGACGTCCCGGTCGAGGAGGTTCTGCAGCAGCTTCGCCTCGACGTCGGGGTCGCCCTGCGTGTCGACCGTGTAGAGCAGCGTGTCCGCATCGCGGAGCGTCTGCAGCGCGCCGCGCACCATCGCGTTCGCGAACGAGGTCGTGCCGATGAAGTCCGAGATGAGCGCGACGGCGCCCGACTTGCCCGTGCGCAGCGTCCGCGCCGTCGTGTTGGGGCTGTAGCCGAGTTCCTCGGCCGCACGGCGCACGCGCGCGGAGGTCTCTTCGGAGATGCGCAGATCCGTGCGCCCGTTGAGCGCGAAGGACGCCGCCGACCTCGACACGCCCGCGCGGCGGGCGACCTCGGTCAGCGTGACGCGCCGGGAACCGCCCTGGCCATCGCTCGAAGCCATCCGCCCTCCTCAACCTCTTCAGGATAAGGGCGGGCGAGCGCCGCCCGGGGACCCTTCCGCTGCTGTGGCCGCGGTGGGACCATGAGGCATGGCGACGCATGCCGACGACGGCGGCGCCGACGCGGCCCTGGCGCGCCGGCTGCAGATCCTCGCGACCGAGCACTGGGGGCTGCTCGCCGCGCGGAGCACCGCGCAGAGCGAGGTGCTCACGCGCATCACGATCCATCTCACCCTCGTGTCCGCAGGGCTCGTGACGATCGGGCTGCTCGGACAGGCCTCGCACTTCGCGGACTGGTTCCCCGCCGCGGCACTCGGCATCCTCGGGTTCCTCTCGGCTGTCGGCCTCCTCACACTGTTGCGTGTGCTCGCCGTCTCGGAGGAGGACTTCATGTACGTGACCGCGATGAACCGGATCCGCGCCGCGTACGCCGGCATCGACCCGGGCGTGGCCGCGTTCTTCCTCGACTCGGTGCACGACGACGAGCTGGGGATGCGCGTGACCTATTCGTTCTTCCGTCACCGCGCCGCGGGGGAGCAGGTGCTCGGCTCCTCGTCGATGCTGAGCATCCTCGTGAACGCCGTCGTGTCCGGCATGTTCGCCGGCGGCCTGTGCACCGCTCTGCGCGCTTCGACCCCGGTTGCCGTCGTCGGCGGCGTGGTGGTCGGGCTCTGCATCGTCGCGGCCGCGGTCTGGTACGCCGGCTACCGCTACACCTCCGCGTGGCGCAGCTACGAGCCTCTGAGCCCGAGCGAGGAGTGGCCACGGCAGTGGCGTGCGGTGCCGGGTGCACGCGCGCGACTCCGGTAGCCGCCCATCGCCGGCAGAACGCGGAAACTCACAGTCGGCGCACAGCTTCGCGGGACCAAAACCGGAGTCGTGCTCGTTCTCTCTGATGACGCCGCAGCCAGCGGCGTCAGAGGAGGAGCACCACGATGAACCCCACCGACTACCGCCGCACGGCCGAGGCGCTGAACGCCCTGACCGAGCATCAGTACCGGGTCACCCAGGAGGGCGGCACCGAGCCGGCATTCCGCAACGAGTACTGGAACAACCACGACGCGGGCATCTACGTCGACGTGGTGTCGGGACAGCCGCTGTTCTCGTCCACCGACAAGTTCGACAGCGGCACGGGCTGGCCGAGCTTCACCCGGCCGATCGAGTCCGATGCCGTGACCACCAAGACGGATCGCACCTTCGGCATGGTGCGGACCGAGGCGATCTCCGCAGGAGCGGGCAGCCACCTCGGCCACGTCTTCGACGACGGCCCGCGCGACGCCGGGGGCCTGAGATACTGCATGAACTCGGCGGCGCTGCGCTTCGTGCCCGCGGCCGAGCTCGAGGAGCAGGGCTACGGCGCGTACCGTGGACTGTTCGAGACCACCACCCCGCAGACCGCAGAGGAGAACGCATCATGACCAGCGGACCCGCCGACACCGGATCCATCACCCAGGTCCCGGGCGCCGAGACCGCCGTCCTCGCGGGCGGCTGCTTCTGGGGCGTCGAGGATCTGATCCGCCGCCAGCCCGGAGTGCTCGGCACGCGCGTCGGGTACACCGGCGGCAGCAACGACCACGCCACGTACCGCAACCACCCCGGCCACGCGGAGGCCGTCGAGATCGTCTTCGATCCGTCGAAGACGACGTACCGCGACATCCTCTCGTTCTTCTTCCAGATCCACGACCCGTCGACGCTGAACCGTCAGGGCAACGACATCGGCACCAGCTACCGCTCGGCGATCTTCCCGCTGAGTCCGGAGCAGGAGCGGGTCGCGCGCGACACCATCGCCGACGTCGACGCCTCCGGGCTGTGGCCGGCCAAGGCCGTCACCACGATCGAGCCGTCCGGCCCGTTCTGGGAGGCCGAGCCCGAGCACCAGGACTACCTGGTGCGCTACCCCGACGGCTACACGTGCCACTTCCCGCGCGCGGGCTGGGTGCTGCCGCGTCGGGACGAGGTCGCGGCCTCGTAACAGCATCGTCCTCTGTCGGGCCCGTCGGATCCTCCGGCGGGCCCGATGTCGTCCGGTTTGCCGCGGGTCGCCGCCGGACCGCAGGATGGACCCGTGCGAGTGAACGGACGGACGGCATGAGGGAGGTCTCCCGGCGCGGGCTCGCGCTCTCGCTGGCGCTCAGCGGCGTGGCAGGATACGTCGACGCCGTCGGGTTCATCGAGACCGGCGGGCTGTTCGTCTCCTTCATGAGCGGCAACTCGACCCAGGCCGGCGTCGAGGTGTGGGCGGACGGCCCGTTGCGCGCCCTGCTCCCGCTCGGGCTCGTCGTGGCCTTCGTGGCGGGAGTGGCCGCGGGAGGCGTCGTGGTGGGTGCGCGCGCCCAGCGTCGGGGCGTCGTCGTCGCAGGCAGCGCGGCTGCGGTCGCCCTCTGCGCGATCGTGGGCTTCGTCGTCCCCCATTCGGAGTGGCGGTTCGCGCTGCTCGCCGCCGCCATGGGCGCCCTGAACACGCTGTATCTCGCCGACGGACGCGCCCGGATCGCCATCACCTACGCCACCGGGACCCTGGTGAGCCTCGGCCTCGCGCTCGCCGCGCTGGTCACCGGCCGATCCTCGACCGCATGGCGCCGTCCGCTGCTGCTCTGGGCGTCCCTGGCGGCGGGAGCCGTGGCGGGGGCGGCGGCACACCGCTGGCTGGGGGACGGCGCGCTGCTCGCCGCTGCTCTGGCCCTGGCCGCGCTCGCCGTGGCCGTGGGAGCCGCAGCCCGGCGCTGACGCAGCAGGCCCTGCGAACGATCAGGATCCGCTCAGCCGGAACGACGCTTCAGCCGGAACGCCCGGCGCGTTCGGATCGGGCCCGGAGCAGCTGGTCCTGCCAGTCGGCGGGCACGCGCTCCCGGGGGCCGGGCACCGTCTGCTCCGCCGGATGACTCCGCGGCGGGGCCAATTCGGGGCCGTCCACCATCTGCGCCGTGCGGTAGTCCCAGAACCAGTCCTCGCCCGGCTCGTAGCTCTGGATGAACCGGTGTCCGCTCTCCTCGGCGTGTGCGCTGGCGTGCTGTCCGAGCGAGTCGTCGCAGCAGCCCACGTGCCCGCACTCCGTGCATCGCCGGAGGTGGAACCACCAGCTGCCGTCGCGTTCGCATTCCACGCATCCCGGGCCGGACGGCGGCCTGCGTGTGTCGATTCCCTGGATCATGTCGCCTCCGCGGTGGTCAGCGGATGAGGTTGCCGTCGGTGTCGCGCGGACGCACAGGGTGCTCGCTGAGGATCGAGAGCCGGTTGAACATGTTGATCGTCAGCGCGACCCACTCGGCGGCGGCGAACACCTCGTCGCCGAGAACGCCGCGTGCCGCGGCCAGATCCGCCTCCCCGTCCTCGCCGAGCGGCATCCGCGTGGCGGCCTCCGCGATCGCGAGCACCGCCTTCTCCCGCTCGGAGAACAGCGAGGACTCGCGCCAGGCCGGCAGCACGTCGAGCTGCTGCTGGGTGATGCCCGCCGCACGGGACTCGCGCGCGTGCAGGTCGAGGCAGAAGGCGCAGGCGTTGAGCTGCGAGGCGCGCACCTTGATGAACTCCGCCTCGGCCGTGGTGAGGCCGTGCTCCGCCGTCGCCTTCGCCACCGCATCCGAGTAGGCGGAGGCGGCCTTCCACGCTTCCGGGATCGCCTTGTCCAGGTAGGGGCGCATGCTGTTCCTCTCGTGCGAGTCGATCTGCTCGACGAGATCAACGTATCGCGGGTCCCGATGTTCCCGCCTGGCCGGTCCCGTCGTCTGCTCCGGTCCGGTGCCGAGGGCTGTCCGGGGAGAGCAGCGAGTGCCGCTTCGAATAGGCGAAGTAGACGATGAGCCCCAGCACGAACCACACCGCGAAACGGACCCACGTCTCCCAGTGCAGGTAGGAGATCAGCCACAGAGAGGCGATCACGCCCACCACCGGGACCACCGGCATGAGCGGCAGACGGAACCGCCGCGGGATATCCGGACGCCGGTATCGCAGCACGATCACTGAGGCGCAGACGACCACGAACGCGAGCAGGATCCCGATGTTGGTCAGCTCGGCGACCGTCGAGATCGGCACCACGCCGGCGAGGACCGCCGAGGCGATGCCCACGATCCAGGTCACGCGCGTCGGCACCCTGCGCCGGGGACTCGTCTTCGCGAACCACTCGGGAAGCAGGCCGTCGCGGCTCATCGAGAACCACACGCGGGTGACCCCGAGCATGAACGTCAGCAGCACCGTGATGATGCCGATGATCGCGCCGACCGCGATGATGTTCGCGGCACCGCCCAGGCCGACCGAGGCGAAGGCGCTCGCGAACCCGCTCTTCGGGTCGATCTTCGTGTAGTTCTGCATGCCGGTCAGCACGAGGGTGGCGAGCACGTACAGCACCATCGCGATCGCCAGGGACAGGAGGATCGCCTTCGGCATGTGCTTGCGCGCGTCCTTCGACTCCTCGGCGGCGGTGCTCATCGCGTCGTAGCCGAACACCGCGAAGAACACCGTCGCGGCCCCGGTCATCACCCCGCCGAAGCCGAACGGGAAGTACGGGTGGTAGTTCGCACTGTCGATGTGGAACACGCCGAGCACGATGATCAGTACGACGATGAGCACCTTGATGCCCACCGCGACGAACTCGAAGCGCGCGGCGCTGCGGATCCCTCTGGTCAGCACGAACGCCGTGAGCAGGCACAGCAGCACCGCGAACACGTCGACCACACGACCCGGACCCGTGCCCGCGGCGCCGAGCATCCATTCCGGCAGCTGCACGCCGAGCTGGGTCACCAGGAAGCCGATGTAGCCGGAGATCCCGATCGCCACGACCGCGACGATCGCGGTGTACTCGAGCAGGAGATCCCACCCGATGAACCATCCGACGAACTCGCCGAGCACCGCATAGCCGTACGTGTAGGCGGATCCCGCCTTCGGGATCATGCCGGCGAACTCCGCGTAGGAGAGCGCGGCGGCCGCACTGGCGATCCCCGCGATGAGGAACGAGATCAGCACGGCGGGCCCGGCCGTCTGATGCGCGACCTCACCGGCCAGGGTGAAGATCCCGGCGCCGATGATGCCGCCGACGCCGATGGCCGTCAGCTGCCAGAGGCCCAGCTCGCGCTTGAGCCCGCCGGTCTCGTCCTCGTCCTCGATCTGATCGATCGGCTTCCTGCGGAAGATCCCGCGCGAGCCGCTGCTGGTCGTACTCATCTCGATCCGCCCTTCATCGAGCGCCCCCTCGTCACGCTACCCCCGGTCGCGCGCGCAGGGGAG
>JABLTH010014273.1_pt1 | contig 15707 bp, 29 predicted proteins | sample 7875711 | NCBI WGS metagenome assembly JABLTH01 (sample SAMN14941262, study PRJNA633318) | bioreactor metagenome | isolation source: bioreactor | place: China | collected 2019-03-05 | reverse complement strand
TGCTCGCGATCAATGTAGGCGGCAATAACGCAACCGACGCCACCGAGAATATCTTGATGATTTTGTTTTGGTTGATGTTGATGAAACCCACCGTAGCATCCATCAGGAAGTTGATTTTCCCGAACAGGAATGAGGTATGCCCGTCGAGCGACTCGATATCGCGCAATATCTGGCGCGCATTCTCCTGCTGCTCGACAGAAAGCAACTTGCCGCGCATCAGGAAAGAGACCGCACGACGCGTGTCCAGCACATTGCGGCGGATACGGCCGTTGAGATCTTCCTCGCGCGCAATGTCGGCCAGGGTTTTTGCCGCATTGGCATCCGTCATGTTGGAGTTCAGCACCTCTTTGCTTACCGCCTCCAGGCCCGCGTATACATCTTCCAAGGCATCCGCCGAATATTCAGCATCTGCCGAATAGAGGCTGAGCAGCACATCCCTGGCATCCGACACGTAGCCGGGTTGCGTGCGCCCTCTTAACCGCTGCAAACGGAAAACCGGCAGCTCTTCCTGGCGAATCGAGAACAAAATATCCCGGTGCAGGATAAAAGCCACCGGCACATTGCGCGGGGCGTCATTCATGTCCAGCAAAAAGTCTGAAATCAGGTAAATTTCGCCAGTATCCTCGACATAGAATCGCGCACTGGCTTCCAAGTCCGTCAGTTCATTCGGATTCGGTAGCTCAAGCTGAAAATGCTGGCCGACCCATTGGCGTATCTCGCTGGTTGATCCAACCAGGTCCACCCAAATGGGTTTCAGGTTTTCCAGATCAGCAGGCTGACTCACCTGCACTTGGCGCAACTTCCCGTCCAGCAGCTCGAATGCGTTCAACATCACTTTGTGTCCCTGATAGCTCGCAACACCGACGAGCGCCTCCCGGATATCGTCCGATACCCGCTCAAGAATGTCATCGCCACGATCACCCTGGACCTGCTCCCACACCAGCAATTTGTATTCGGTAGGAAGCTGTTCAATAATGCTTGCAATCTCATCCGCTGATAGGCGCAACAGAATGTTTTGCAGCTCAACCAGATGCTGTTTTTGCACCAGCGTTTCCACCAGGTCATGGCGTGGCATCTCCTGCTTGTGCACCAGATCAGCCACCAGCTTGTGCTTGTTCAGCAAATGTATGACCTGCTCCAGGCTATCCTGAAGGCTTTCTTTGGATTGTTCTGATTCAGTCATTTTGTCGCCAATGCAATCTGGTAGCAAAGCTACATTGTAAGAAAATCACGAACCTTGCGGGGATTCGAGATAGAATTTTTCATGCTTTATTTATCCCCGTCACCCGCCAAGAAGCCCGATGAAACCTGATTTTATCCTTTATGGCACGCTAGGCTGCCACCTGTGCGACCGGGCAGAGTCCATTGTGGTGCCGCTAGCCCAGGCTGTCGGCGTGAATATCGTGCTGATCGACATTGCCGGCGACGATGACCTGGAAGCCCGGTACGCCGTCCGTATCCCCGTCCTGAGCAATGGCCGTCAGGAACTGGCATGGCCGTTTGATCATGCCACCGCCAGTCAGTTTCTGCGCAACAGCACATAAACAAACAGCCATGAAAAAAGCCGGAGGCGCGATGCGCCTCCGGCTTTTTCGTTGTATGCGATGTGCCGAACTTAGGCTGCAGGTGCCTCTACCGCAACATCAGGACGATCCACCAGTTCAACCAGCGCCATCGGAGCATTGTCACCCAGACGGAAGCCACACTTCAAAATACGCAGATATCCACCGTTGCGGGTCGCATAGCGCGGACCCAGTTCGTCAAACAGCTTGACCACGATTTCGCGGTCACGCAGACGATCGAATGCCAAGCGGCGATTCGCTACAGATGCCTTCTTACCCAGAGTGATCAGAGGCTCTGCGACTTTGCGCAGTTCCTTGGCCTTGGGCAGCGTCGTCTTGATGACTTCATGACGCAGCAGGGAGTTCGCCATATTGCGCAGCATCGCCTGACGATGGCTGCTGGTACGGTTTAGTTTGCGGTTACTGACACGATGACGCATGATTTATCCTTAAACCCTTTCCAAATTGGCAGGTGGCCAATTTTCTAGCTTCATACCCAAGGTCAAACCTTTGGAAGCCAGCACATCCTTGATTTCATTCAGGGACTTGCGACCAAGATTCGGGGCCTTAAGCAATTCATTCTCGTTACGCTGAATGAGATCACCAATGTAAAAAATATTCTCTGCTTTTAGGCAGTTTGCAGAACGCACGGTCAACTCAAGATCATCAACCGGACGCAGCAAAATCGGGTCAATTTGTGGAGCGCCACGACCACTGGACTCCGTCTCCAGAGGAGAGCCTTCCAGATCTGCAAACACCGACAACTGACCAACCAGAATACGCGCAGCATCGCGAATAGCCTGTTCTGGATCGATTGCGCCGTTGGTCTCAACGTCCATCACCAACTTATCCAAGTCGGTACGCTGTTCGACACGGGCGCTATCAACGTGGTAACTCACCTTGCGGATCGGGCTGAAGGACGCATCCACCAGAATAAAGCCCAGCGAGCGATCTTCATCAGCACCTTTCTGGCGAGCGGCAACCGGCTGATAACCACGCCCCATTTCAACCTTGACTTCAATCGACAGCTTGCCGCCCTTGGTCAGGTGTGCAATGACATGATCCGGATTCACGATTTCAACATCGTGACCGATCTCAAAATCACCGGCCTTCACCGCGCCTTCGCCAGACTTGCTGATCGTCAGAACAGCTTCCGTCTTGTTATGCAGCTTGAGCGCAACGCCCTTGAGGTTAAGAAGAATGTCCACGACATCTTCCTGCACACCATCAAGCGTCGAATACTCATGCACCACGCCATCGATCTTGACTTCGGTAATAGCAAAACCCGAAATCGACGACAGCAGAACGCGGCGAATAGCATTACCCAAGGTATAACCAAAGCCACGCTCCATTGGCTCCAGTGTCACCCGCGCCCTAAATGGGGAGATCGTTTCGACTTCCACAACACGCGGCTTTAAATATTCATTAGGACTACTTTGCATCACTGATCCTTAAATTTGATGGAAATATGACTGATGATTTCTACAAATTACTTGGAGTACAGTTCAACCACGAGGCTTTCGTTAATGGTTGAAGGCAGTTCATCACGTTGCGGACGCGCTTTATACGTACCCTTCAACGCCTTGACATCCACTTCCAGCCATTCCGGGAATCCACGTTGCTCAGCCGCCTCAACAGCGCCCTTGATCCGCAACTGCTGTTTGGAGCGATCAGCCACTTCGATCACATCACCAGGACGCACCTGGAAAGATGGGATATTGACGCGACGGCCATTCACCTTGATGCTGTTGTGGCGCACAATTTGGCGCGCTTCGGTGCGGGATGATCCCAGACCCATGCGGTAAGCCACATTGTCCAGACGACTTTCCAGCAGTTGCAGCAGGTTTTCACCCGTAATACCCTTTTGGCGGTCGGCTTCGGCATAATAACCACGGAACTGGCCTTCCAGAATGCCGTAGATACGACGCAGCTTTTGCTTTTCACGCAACTGCACACCGTAATCAGACAGACGCTGAGTACGTTTCTGACCATGCTGGCCAGGAGGGAAGTTACGCTTTTCAATAGCACACTTGTCGGTAAAGCACTTTTCACCCTTGAGGAACAGCTTTTCACCTTCACGACGGCACTGGCGGCACTTTGGGTCAAGATTTCTTGCCACGGTTTAATCTCCTTTAAATACGCCGCGCTTAGATACGGCGCTTCTTGGGCGGACGGCAACCGTTGTGCGGCACCGGCGTCACATCAGAAATACTGGTAATTTTGAAGCCTACGGAATTCAGTGCGCGCACTGCAGATTCACGACCAGGACCAGGCCCCTTGATACGAACCTCAAGATTCTTTACGCCACACTCCTGCGCAGCCTTGCCGGCAGCCTCTGCGGCAATCTGGGCAGCAAACGGCGTGCTCTTACGAGACCCCTTGAAGCCAGCACCGCCAGAAGTTGCCCATGACAGGGCATTGCCTTGGCGGTCAGTAATAGTGATGATGGTGTTGTTAAAGGAAGCATGAACATGCGCAATACCTTCCGCGATGTTTTTCTTAACCTTCTTACGAACCCTTACATTAGTTGCTTTTGCCATTTCGCTCTATTCCTTACTTGGAAGCCTTGATGGGCTTAACCGGACCCTTGCGAGTACGCGCATTAGTCTTGGTGCGCTGACCGCGCACAGGCAAGCCACGGCGGTGACGCACACCACGATAGCAACCAAGATCCATCAGGCGCTTGATATTCATCGACACTTCACGACGCAGATCACCTTCGACCTTGATCTTGGCGACTTCATCGCGCAGCTTCTCAACCTCACCGTCGCTCAAGTCCTTGACCTTGGTGGTAACCGCGACACCCGCCGCGGCACAAATCTTCTGTGCCGTGCTACGTCCAATTCCAAAAATCGCAGTCAGCGCGATTTCCGCATGTTTATGGTTGGGGATATTTACCCCTGCAATCCGGGCCATGTTTTACTCCAAAAATGGCAAATTCGAAAAAGCCGTAAATTCTACCAGCTTAACCATGTACCATCAACCCTGACGCTGCTTATGGCGCGGGTCAGAACAAATGATACGCACTACACCGTGACGACGAATCACTTTGCAATTGCGACACATCACTTTTACAGACGGACGAACTTTAATCTCACACCTCTTCTATAAAACCAACACTACTTCGCGCGGAAAATAATACGAGCACGCGACAAGTCATACGGGGTCATTTCCACCGTGACCTTATCCCCAGGCAGGATGCGTATGTAATGCATACGCATTTTTCCAGAGATATAGCCCAGCACCACATGACCGTTTTCAAGCTTGACGCGAAAGGTTGCATTCGGCAGGTTCTCAAGAACCTCCCCCTGCATTTCAATCGTGTCTTCCTTAGCCATCGGAACTTTATACCTTAACGCGTAAAACCCGCGCCGCCACCTTTGAAGTTCGCCTTTTTCAGCAAGCTCTCATATTGGTGCGACATCAAATAAGCCTGTACCTGAGCCATGAAATCCATGGTCACCACGACAATAATCAACAGGCTGGTACCACCAAAATAAAATGGCACGCTGTACTTCACAATCAGAAACTCCGGCAGTAAACAAACCGCCGTAATATAAGCAGCACCGACCAAGGTTAACCGGCCCATGATGCGATCAATATACTTGGCCGTTTGCTCACCAGGACGAATTCCCGGTACAAATGCGCCACTCTTCTTCAAATTATCTGCAGTTTCTTTCGGGTTAAACACCAACGCCGTATAAAAGAAACAGAAAAACACAATTGCCAAAGCATACAAGGTTACATACAGCGGCTGACCGGGGGACAGCGCGGCGCCAATATCCTTTAGCCAGTACATGCGGTCACTGCTACCAAACCAGCCCGCCATAGTGGCCGGACACAAAATAATGCTCGAGGCAAAAATCGGCGGAATCACACCCGCCATATTCAGCTTCAGCGGCAAATGCGAACTCTGCCCACCAAACACTTTGCGGCCTACCTGGCGCTTCGCGTAATTGACCGTAATCTTGCGCTGGCCACGCTCAACGAAGACAACAAACGCGGTCACCAGAATCGCCGCAACAAACAGGAACAGCACCAGCGGTATGGAAAACGCTCCAGTCCGTGCCAATTCAAGCGTTCCGCCAATAGCTCTTGGCAGCCCTGCGACAATCCCCGAAAAGATAATGATAGAAATACCATTACCAATTCCACGTTCGGTAATCTGCTCACCCAGCCACATCAAAAACATTGTCCCAGTCACCAGCGTAATAACGGTGGTCAAACGGAACATCAAACCCGGGTCAAGAACCAGCCCAGATTGCGACTCAAGCGCAATTGCAATGCCCAGCGCCTGGAAAGTCGCCAGCAACACCGTGCCATAACGGGTGTACTGAGTAATCTTGCGACGGCCACTTTCACCCTCTTTTTTCAGCTGCTCCATTTGCGGAGAAACCACCGTCATCAGCTGCATGATGATGGACGCCGAAATGTAGGGCATGATCCCCAGGGCAAATACCGTAAACCGTGACAGCGCACCTCCCGAGAACATGTTGAACATGCCCAGGATGCCGCCACCCTGCTGCTCGAACAGCTTGGCAAGCACATCCGGATCAATTCCTGGAACCGGGATATGCGCACCCAAGCGGTAAACTATCAGCGCACCAAGAACGAAGAGCAAACGGCTCTTCAGTTCTTGCATCTTGCCTGCGGCACCGAATAAAGTATTTTCGTTAGCCAAGGAATTACTCTACGATCTTGCCGCCAGCCGCTTCAATTGCAGCACGCGCACCCTTGGTCAGCAACAGACCCTGAACCGTCACCTTACGGGAAACCTCACCTGCCAGGATCACCTTCACAGACTTGGCTTCGGCCGGAATCAACTTGGCTTGCTTCAGCACCAGAATATCAACGGCTTCGTCAAATTCGTTCAGTGACCCAGTGCGCACCTCGGCGGTGTCATCACGCGTCAAGGACACGAAACCACGCTTAGGCAACCGACGCTGCAACGGCATTTGACCGCCTTCGAAGCCAACCTTGTGGAAACCGCCAGCACGTGACTTTTGACCCTTATGGCCGCGGCCGGCAGTTTTGCCCAGGCCGGAACCAATACCACGGCCCACGCGACGCTTGGCATGCTTGCTACCTTCAGCAGGCTTAATTGTGTTCAGCTTCATTTAACCCTCCACCTTCAGCAGGTAGTTCACCTTGTTGATCATGCCGCGATTTTCAGGAGTGTCCTGAACTTCAACGGTTTGATTCAAGCGACGCAGACCCAAACCACTAATGCAAGCGCGATGAGACTGAATCCGACCAATGACACTCTTGATCTGAGTTACCTTGATCGTGGAAACTGCTGTCTTTTTTGCCTTTGCCATGATTAACCCCTGATATCTTCAACCGACTTGCCACGCTTGGCAGCCACTTCAGAAGGAGTGCTCATCGCTTGCAGCCCATTCAACGTAGCGCGAACAACATTGTATGGGTTGGTAGAACCGATGCACTTTGCCAGCACATTGGTCACGCCCATCACTTCAAAAATTGCGCGCATCGCGCCACCAGCAATAATCCCGGTACCTTCAGATGCAGGCTGCATGAACACCTTGGCTGCGCCATGGCGACCAACAACAGCGTGGTGCAGGGTCCCATTATTCAGGCTCACCTTCACCTGATTGCGACGAGCCTCGTCCATTGCTTTTTGCACGGCAACGGGAACCTCACGCGCCTTGCCCTTGCCCATGCCAACCGCGCCATCACCATCACCCACCACGCTCAGCGCAGCAAAGCTCATGATACGACCACCCTTAACCACCTTGGTTACGCGGTTGACGGTTATCATCTTCTCGCGCATGCCATCGGTTTGCTGTTCTATTTCTACTTTTGCCATCATTAACCTCGTCTATTAGAAGGTCAGGCCGTTCTCACGGGCCGCTTCAGCCAACGCCTTAACGCGGCCGTGATATCTAAAACCAGAGCGATCAAACGCTACCGTGGAAATACCTGCCGCTTTTGCCTTTTCGGCAATACGCTTACCAACAATAGCTGCCGCTGCTGCATTACCACCATGCTTAATTGCAGAGCGAACCTCTTTCTCGAGCGTAGAAGCACTGGCCAGCACCTTATCTCCGGTCTCAGCAATAATCTGAGCATAGATATGGCTGTTGGTACGGTGCACACTCAAACGAGTTGCCTTCAGCTCAGCAATTTTGGCGCGGGTTTTGCGCGCACGACGCAGACGTGAATCAACATTACTCATGGTTAACCCTTACTTCTTCTTGGTTTCTTTGATGATCACCACTTCGTCGGCATAACGAACACCCTTGCCCTTGTAAGGCTCGGGACTACGATATGCGCGAATCTGGGCGGCAATCTGACCGACAACCTGCTTGTCAGCGCCCTTGATGATGATCTCTGTCTGGCTAGGCGTTTCCACAGTCACGCCCGCGGGCATCTTGTGATTTACCGGATGCGAAAACCCCAGATCGAGATTAATTACCGCACCCTGCGCCTGAGCCTTATAACCCACACCAACCAAAGTCAGCTTACGGGTAAAGCCTTCAGAAACACCGCGAACCATGTTGGCAACCAGCGCACGCACGGTGCCCGACATTGCCCTGGAATGCTGGTCATCATTGGCAGCAGCAAATGTAATGGCATCGCCATCCCGCACCACCTTAACAGCACCATCCAACGATTGGGTAAGCTTGCCCAGAGGACCGCTAACAGCGATCGAATCTGGAGATATAGTCACATCCACCTTAGCGGGGACAACGACCGGATTTTTAGCAACGCGTGACATGTTTCACCTCATCAAGCCACGACGCAGAGCACTTCGCCGCCGATACCGGCAGCGCGCGCCTTGCGGTCTGTCATCACACCCTGGGAAGTGGAAACAATCGCCACGCCCAGACCATTCATTACCACGGGAATCGCACCGGATCCGCGATAAACACGCAGACCAGGAGAACTCACTCGCTCAATTTTTTCAATCACCGGACGACCGGCATAGTACTTCAGGCCGATGTCCAGCTGAGGCTTGCCGTCATTTTGCTGAACAGCAAAGTCCTCAATATATCCCTCGTCCCTGAGCACACCAGCTATTGCGCTCTTGAGCTTGGAAGCCGGCATCGAAACGCGCGGCTTGTTTACCATCTGAGCATTGCGGATGCGCGTCAGCATATCGGCAATCGGATCATGCATACTCATTTAGATTCCTCCGTTACCAGCTTGCTTTAACAACACCAGGCACTTCGCCGCGCATCATCAGATCACGCAACTTGCCACGACCAATACCGAACTTGCTGAACACACCACGAGGACGGCCCGTCAACGCGCAACGATTACGCAACCGCACAGGGCTCGCATTGCGAGGCAATGCCTGCAACTTGGCGCGCGCCGCATAACGGTCTTCAGCGCTCGTACTAACGTTGTTAATTACAGCAAGCAACTCCGCACGCTTAGCCGCATACTTCGCTACGGTTTCGCGACGCTTTTGCTCGCGCTCAATCATGCACAACTTAGCCATTGCATTAACTCCTGAACGGAAAACTGAAGGCGGCAAGCAGAGCGCGTGCCTCATCATCCGTTTTCGCGGTAGTTGTAATCGTGATGTTCATGCCACGCAGAGCATCCACTTTGTCGTAATCAATTTCAGGGAAAATAATCTGCTCTTTGATCCCCATATTGTAATTGCCACGACCATCAAATGACTTGCCCGAGATACCACGGAAGTCACGAATACGAGGAATAGCAACCGTCACCAAACGATCCAGGAATTCATACATACGCTCCTGACGCAAAGTTACCTTGCAGCCCACCGGATAGTTGTCACGAATCTTGAAGCCCGCAATAGATTTACGAGAAAGCGTCACAACCGGCTTCTGACCTGCAATCTTCTGCATGTCACCAACCGCATGTTCCATCACCTTCTTATCCGCCACCGCCTCGCCCACGCCCATATTGAGCACGATCTTTTCAATGCGCGGCACTTCCATTACAGACTTGTAGCCAAACTGCTCGGTGAGCTTATTGACAACGGTGTCCTTATAAAACTGTTTAAGTCTAGCCATGGCTCATCCCTTACGCATCAACAACTTCGCCGCTGGACTTGAACACGCGCACCTTGCGCCCATCCTCCAACACCTTGAAGCCAACGCGATCTGCCTTTTGGGTTGCACGATTAAACAGCGCAACGTTAGATATATGAATCGACATTTCTTTCTCAAGAACGCCGCCCGCAACACCCTTCATTGGGTTAGGGCGCGTATGACGCTTCACCTTGTTGATACCCTCAACCACCAGACGACCGGTATCAAGCACAGACAACACCGCACCGCGCTTACCCTTATCCCTGCCTGTCGTGACGATCACCTCGTCACCTCTGCGAATTTTGCTCATGTCTATTCCTTACAGCACTTCAGGCGCCAGCGAAACAATCTTCATGAAGCGCTCACCGCGCAGCTCGCGCGTCACCGGCCCGAAAATACGGGTGCCGATCGGCTCCAACTTATTGTTCAGCAGCACGGCCGCATTGGTATCAAACTTGACTAGAGAGCCGTCCGGACGGCGCACACCCTTAGTGGTGCGCACCACAACAGCGCTATAAACGTCACCCTTTTTCACACGGCCGCGCGGAGCAGCATCTTTAATGCTGACCTTGATCACATCGCCAATGCCTGCATAGCGACGCTTCGAGCCGCCCAATACCTTGATGCACTGAACTTCGCGCGCACCGGTATTATCGGCAACCTCCAAACGGGATTGCATCTGTATCATGAAATTTCTCCAACTTAATCCGTTAAAACTCGGCTGACTGCGGGTTGCGCACGCAGCCGATGCGGTCAGTATTGGGGAGCCAGCCATGGGCTCCAACAAAGACAGCGATTATAACGTTCGCCGCCGTTACGGTCAAGACAATTAAACGACTTGCGCCTTCTCAACAACCTTGGTTACGCGCCAGGTCTTGGTGCGGGACAGCGGGCGACTCTCTTCGATAACAACCAGATCGCCTTCATTGCACTCATTATTTTCATCGTGCGCGTGAAATTTGTTGGAACGACGCATCACCTTACCGTAGAGCGGGTGCTTAACGCTACGCTCAACCAACACGGTTACGGTCTTGTCCATTTTGTCGCTGACCACACGGCCAGTTACGCTACGGACAACCTTCTCAGCTTGCTTGGTTTCAGCCATATTGACTCCCATTATGCTTGACCGGCTTTTTCAGCCAGAACCGTACGCACACGAGCAATATCTCGCCGTACCTTGCCGATTTGATCAACCTTGGAAAGTTGCTGGGTGGCGACTTGCATGCGCAGAGAAAACTGCGCGCGCAACAACTCAACCAACTCATTCTTCAGGTCCCCTACAGATTTTGCTCTTAATTCAGCAGCCTTCATGTTTAGCTCCCAAGATGACGGGTGGTAAACACCGTCGCAATTGGCAGTTTGGCGGCCGCAAGCTTGAATGCTTCGCGCGCCAGTTCCTCACTCACCCCGTCCATTTCATACAACATCTTGCCTGGCTGAATTTCAGCCACGAAGTATTCAGGACTACCCTTACCGTTACCCATACGCACTTCAGCAGGCTTACTGGAAATAGGCTTGTCCGGGAAAATACGGATCCAGACGCGACCACCGCGCTTGATGTGACGCGTCATCACACGACGAGCGGCTTCAATCTGGCGCGCAGTGATACGGCCACGGCCAATTGCCTTCAGGCCGAACTCACCAAAACTTACCTTATTCCCGGTAGTAGCAACGCCTTTGTTACGGCCCTTTTGCTGTTTGCGGAATTTCTGTCTAGCTGGCTGCAGCATTTTTTACTCCCGGCTTCCTTGTCTTTTTCTCTGGCTCAGCGGTAGCAGGTGCAGCAACTTGCTCACCCTTACCCAACACCTCACCCTTGAACACCCAGACCTTGATACCAATAATCCCGTAGGTGGTCGACGCTTCGGCAACACCGTAATCGATGTCAGCACGCAGAGTATGCAATGGCACACGGCCTTCGCGATACCATTCCGTACGCGCGATTTCGATACCATTCAAACGACCCGCGCTCATGATCTTGATGCCTTGCGCACCAAGACGCATTGCGTTCTGCATTGCGCGTTTCATGGCACGACGGAACATCACGCGCTTTTCCAACTGCTGCGCAATATTTTCAGCAATCAGCGTGGCATCAATTTCCGGCTTGCGAACTTCTTCGATGTTGAGGTGCACAGGCACACCCATCATGCGCTGCAACGCGGAACGCAGGGTTTCAATGTCTTCACCCTTCTTACCAATCACAATCCCTGGACGAGCACTGTAAATGGTGATCTTGGCGTTCTTGGCAGGACGCTCAATCACAATCTTGCTAACCGCCGCATGCGCCAACTTCTTTTTCAGAAATTCGCGCACCTTGATGTCGCCCTGCAGCATTGCAGGGAAATTTTTGCTATTGGCATACCAGCGAGAAGTCCAGTTTTTCTGAACAGCCAGACGGAACCCAATTGGATGTATTTTCTGTCCCATGTCTTAGTTCCCAACTATTACAGTAATGTGGCAAGTCGGCTTGGTAATGCGACCGGCACGACCCTTGGCACGAGCACGAATGCGCTTCAGCACAGCACCCTTGTCCACATAGATCGTGGCAACCTTCAACTCATCAATGTCAGCACCTTCATTGTGCTCGGCATTGGCGATCGCGGACTCAACCACACGCTTGATGATGTCAGCTCCTTTTTTGGGAGAGAACGTCAGGATATTCAGCGCCTGATCAACCTTCTTTCCACGCACCAAGTCAGCAACCAACCTGGCCTTTTGCGGAGACAGATGCACACCCTTTAACACTGCGGATACATTCATTGCCATGCTCCTACTTCTTAGCCTTCTTGTCGGCGGCGTGACCCTTGAACGTACGGGTCAGGGCGAATTCGCCCAATTTGTGGCCAACCATGTTTTCAGAAATCAGCACCGGCACATGCTGCTTGCCGTTATGTACCGCGATAGTCAAACCAATAAAATCCGGCAGCACCGTGGAACGGCGAGACCAGGTCTTGATCGGACGGCGATCCTTAGCTGCGCTTGCAGCCTCTACCTTTTTGATCAGGTGAGCATCTACAAAAGGGCCCTTTTTAACTGAACGTGCCATGTTGATTACCTCTTACCAGATGGACGACGGCTAACGCGCATGTTGTCCGTCCGTTTGTTGTTACGCGTACGATAACCCTTGGTTGGCGTACCCCATGGGCTGACCGGGTTCATACCAGCAGCGGTTCTGCCTTCACCACCACCGTGCGGGTGATCCACCGGGTTCATCACCACACCGCGAACGGTAGGACGAACACCACGCCAGCGCATCGCGCCAGCCTTACCAATGGAACGCAGCGAATGCTCTTCGTTACCCACTTCGCCAAGCGTCGCCTTGCAATCAACATGCACCCTGCGGACTTCGCCAGAGCGCAAACGCAATTGAGCGTAGCTACCTTCACGAGCCAGCAACTGGATGGAAGTACCAGCAGAACGCGCCAACTGAGCACCCTTGCCAGGCATCAACTCGACACAATGCACCGTGCTACCAACCGGGATATTGCGCAATGGCAATGCATTACCCACCTTGATCGGAGCGTCCGAGCCGGAAACCAGCTGAGCACCAGCCGCCACACCGCGCGGAGCGATGATGTAACGACGCTCACCGTCGGCATAGCACAGCAACGCCAGGTGCGCGCTACGGTTCGGATCATATTCCAGACGCTCAACCTTGGCAGGAATGCCATCCTTGTTGCGACGGAAGTCCACAATACGATAGTGCTGCTTATGACCACCGCCTTGGTGGCGAATCGTAATGTGGCCGTTATTGTTGCGGCCAGCCTTCTTGCTCTGCTTTTCCAGCAGAGGCGCATGCGGCTTGCCCTTATACAGATCAGGATTTACTACCTTGATCACAGCGCGACGACCGGGGGAAGTCGGCTTGACTTTAATCAGTGCCATATTTCTCTCCTTATTCGCCAGCCGCGAAGTTAATTTCCTGACCAGGCTTCAGGCTCACATAAGCCTTCTTCCAGTCCTGACGACGCCCGATGGCGCGGCCAAAACGCTTGGTTTTACCCTTGACGTTAATCACGCTCACACCATCCACCTCAACCTTGAACAACAATTCAACAGCCGCCTTGATTTCAGGCTTGGTTGCATCGGTACGCACCTTGAATGCAATTTGCTGATCCTTATCACCCAGGCGAGTTGCCTTTTCGGTAATTTGCGGAGCCAAGATGACCTGGAGCAAACGCTCCTGACTTATCAATGTCGCACTCATGCCAGTATCTCCTCAAGCTTCTTGACCGCACCCTTGGTTGCAATCACGCGAGGAAAGCGAACCAGGCTGACAGGATCCGCGTGCTGTGCTTCTACCACCAGCACATGCGGCAGGTTACGCGCCGACAGATAAAGGTTTTCATCAAACCCATCAGTCACCACCAGCACGCCCTCAGAAATTCCCAGCGCCTTGATCTTTTCGGCAACCAGCTTGGTCTTGGGGGCATCTACCGAGAAATCTTCCACCACGGACAAACGATCCTGACGCACCAACTCAGACAGGATGGATTGCATCCCGGCGCGATACATCTTCTTGTTCAGTTTATGGCTGAAGTTTTCATCAGGCGTATTCGGGAACGTACGACCACCCCCACGCCAAATCGGGCTGGAAGTCATACCGCCACGCGCACGACCGGTACCTTTTTGGTTGAAAGGCTTCTTGGTACTGTGGCGAACCTCTTCCCGGTCTTTTTGCTTGCGAGTGCCGGTACGGGCATTAGCCATATAGGCCACCACCACCTGGTGTACCAGCGCCTCATTGAATTCGCGGCCAAACGTTACGTCAGAAACCTCAACGCCACCCTTGGCAACCTTGCCATTCTTGTCAATTAATTTAAGTTCCATCATGCACCCGCCTTCTTGACAGCCGGGCGCACTACCACGTCGCCGCCCCTGGAGCCAGGAACCGCACCCTTGATCAGCAACAGATTGCGCTCGACATCAACACGCACGACTTCGAGATTCTGCACCGTGCGCTTGACGTCACCCAGGTGACCGGTCATACGCTTACCCGGGAACACGCGACCAGGATCCTGCGCCATACCGATGGAACCAGGAACGTTGTGCGATTTGGAGTTACCGTGAGAAGCACGGTTGGAACTAAAGTGGTGACGCTTGATTACACCGGCGTACCCCTTACCAATAGTGGTACCAGTGACATCCACGATCTGACCGGGCTGAAAAGCCGACACGGTCAACTCGCCACCCGCAGCCAAATTAGCCATCTCGTCAGCATTTGCAGGGAATTCATGGACGCCTCGGCCGGCGGTTACCCCAGCCTTCGCGAAATGCCCGGCCAGCGCCTTGGTAACGCGGCTCGCGCGGCGCTCACCAAACGTGACCTGAACGGCAGAATAGCCATCACTGTCTTGAGTTTTGATCTGAGTCACACGGTTGGGCGTAACTTCCAGCACGGTTACCGGGATGCTGCTGCCATCATCGGTAAACACGCGGGTCATACCCACCTTGCGACCTACAAGCCCTAAGCTCATGGTCGTTTCCTTATTAAAATTCAAAGAGCCGGTTTCGATTGACCGGCCTGTTTGCGAAAGGGCGAGATTATATCTCGCAACTATCAAAAATACAACTACTTACCTGCAACAGATTACTTACAGCTTGATTTCCACATCGACACCAGCCGGCAAATCCAGCTTCATCAATGCATCCACTGTTTTATCCGTAGGATCCACGATGTCCATCAAGCGCAAGTGGGTACGAATTTCAAACTGGTCACGCGACGTTTTGTTGACGTGAGGTGAGCGCAGCAGGTCAAAGCGCTCGATACGGGTGGGCAGAGGAACCGGGCCCTTGACGACAGCGCCAGTACGCTTTGCGGTTTCGACGATTTCCTGCGCGGACTGATCGATAAGACGATAATCGAAAGCCTTCAGGCGAATGCGGATTTTTTGACTTTGCATGATTTTTCCAAAGAGCGTGAAATATAAAGAACAAAAGGGCAGGCCATAGGCCTGCCCTGTGATTTACCAATTACTCGATAACCTTGGCCACAACACCGGCGCCGACGGTACGACCGCCTTCACGGATGGCGAAGCGCAGACCTTCTTCCATCGCGATCGGGGCAATCAGTGCCACGGTGATGGAGACGTTGTCGCCAGGCATCACCATTTCGGTG
>JABLTH010047494.1_pt1 | contig 15713 bp, 14 predicted proteins | sample 7875711 | NCBI WGS metagenome assembly JABLTH01 (sample SAMN14941262, study PRJNA633318) | bioreactor metagenome | isolation source: bioreactor | place: China | collected 2019-03-05 | reverse complement strand
TCTCCATCGTCATCCCGACGTTGGTGGGCGGCGCGTACGAGACGTAGCGCGTGACCATCGACAGGCCGAACCGCTGCCGCGTGAATGTGCGCACGCCCTTGGCGGGCGACGTGGATCCGTCGAGGAAGTGCTGCTCGCTGATGAAGCCGTCCCAGCGCCGGCGCACCGGCCCCGTGGTCTGCGACACGGCGTACGCGAGGTCGGGCGGGATCGGGACGACGACAGCGGCCTGGACGACGGGCATGCTCCGACGCTATCGCCCTCCTCGCTCGACGGCGGACTCCGCAACGGACGGAGGCCGGGCAGGAGCCTCGTACGGCTCCTGCCCGGCCCTGTCCGATGAGCTCGGTTCAACCGCGTCCTGCGCGGGCGCGGGCGCGCTCCTGCTTCGCCGCCATCTCGTCGACCGCCGCGCGGCCCAGCGTCTCGGTGCTGACCGGCTCCGCCCCCGCGCCCTGCGACGTGCCCGCCTCGTGCCCCACGCCGTCGAGCATGGACTCGTCGAACGGCCGAGCGCCCGAGAGCACCTGGCGCACCTGCTCCGCGTCGATCTGCTTCGTCCAGGTGCCGATGAGGATCGTGGCCACGGCGTTGCCGGTGAAGTTGGTGAGCGCGCGCCCCTCCGACATGAACCGGTCGATGCCGACGATCACGCCGACGCCGTTCACCAGATCGGGCCGGTAGGCCTGCAGTCCGCCGGCGAGCGTCGCGAGTCCCGCACCGGTGACGCCGGCGGCGCCCTTGCTCGCGATGATCATGAACACCAGCAGGCCGATCTGCTCGGGGATGGACATCGGCTGCCCCAGCCCGGTCGCGATGAACAGCGACGCCATGGTCAGGTAGATCGCGGTGCCGTCGAGGTTGAAGGAGTAGCCGGTCGGCACCGTGATGCCGACGACCGGCTTCGCCACGCCCAGGTGCTCCATCTTCGCGATCAGGCGCGGCAGCGCCGACTCCGACGAGGAGGTTCCGACGATCAGCAGGTACTCGCGGGCGAGGTACTTCATCAGCTGGAAGATGTTCACGCGGGCGACGAGCATGAGGATCCCGCCGAGGACGACGACGATGAACACGATGCAGGTCAGGTAGAACGCGCCGAGGAGGATCCCGAGGCTCCAGATCGCGGCGACACCGGTCTTGCCGACGACGGCGGCGATGGCGCCGAAGGCGCCGACCGGGGCGAGCCACAGGATCATGCCGAGCACGCGGAACACGAGCGTCTGCAGGTGCTTGATCGCGCCCATGATGGGGGCGCCGCGCTCCCCCAGCCCCTGCAGCGCGAAGCCGACCAGCAGCGCGATGAAGAGCACCTGCAGCACGCTCTCGCCGGTGAAGGCGCCGAAGAACGTGGCCGGGATGATGCCGAGGATGAAGTCCTGGGTCGTCTTGGCCTCGGTGGTGGTCGCCTGATAGGTGGCGCCCGCCATGTGCAGGCCCTCTCCCGGGTGGATGATGTTGCCCACGACCAGGCCGATCGCGAGGGCGAACGTCGACATCACCATGAAGTAGATCAGGGCGAGCCCCCCGATCTTGCCGACCGTCGCCGCCTTGGCGATGGATCCGACGCCGATCACGATCGTGCAGAAGATGATCGGCGCGATCATCATCTTGATCAGGCTCACGAAGCCCTTGCCGACAGGCTCGAGGCCCTGCGCGAACTGCGGGAACACGAGTCCCACCGCGATTCCGAGGGCCACCGCGATGAGCACGGACACATAGAGCCAGGTGTGCTTGTCCCAGGAGCTCGTGCCGCGGCGCCAGTCGTGCCGTGGGAGTGAGAAACCTTCGGTGAGAGCCATCATCGCCTCCGCTGGATTACAGGACGCCCGCACCACTTCGGGCGGGCCGTGCCGACCATCCTGCGGACGACCGGCAGGCGGGGACGAGTTCTGTTCGTATTGAAAGCGCGACGGACCCGGCGCGCACCGTGCGGCCTCGCGCATACTGGCTGAGGAGGTCAGGATCGGCGATGGCGACGACACGACGGGCGCGGGTGCGCAGCGCGGCATCGCGCGTCTTCGCGCTGCTGATCGGATCCGTGCTGCTGATCGGCGCGGCGATCGGCGCGTTCCTGACCTGGGAGGCGCAGACCTCGGCACGGCAGGAGGCCGAGCACGTCACCGCCGCGATCGCGCACGCCCTGTCAGCCGCGCCGCTCGTGCGGTCGGCCGTGACCGCGGGCGACCGTCCGGCCGCGGAGGCGAGCCTGCGCGCCTATGTGGAGTCGGCACGCACCGGCGCGGGTCTGGACTTCATCACGGTGATGGACCGGGACGGCGTGCGTCTCACGCACCCGGATCCCGCGCAGGTGGGCGGGCACTACCTGGGGACGATCTCCGCCGACGGACGCACCCTCACCGAGCAGTACACCGGTACGCTCGGCCCGTCGGTGCGCACGATCTCGCCCGTGCACGATGCCGGGGGCGCAGTCGTCGGCTGGGTCTCCGCCGGTGTCACGGTGGAGTCGCTCGCCGGAGCGCTGCTGCGCCGCCTGCCCGTGATCGTGCTGCTCACCCTCGCGGTCGTCGCCCTGGGCGCGGTGGGCGCGGTGCTCGCACGGCTCGCGACCCGCAGGATCACCGGCGACCTGAACGCCCGCGACGTGCGCGACGCCGTCGCGGGATTCGAGTCCGTGCGCACGCTCGGCGAGGCGCTGCGCGCGCAGACCCACGAGCACGGCAACCGGCTGCACACCGCACTCGCCCTGCTCGAGCTCGATCGCAAGGACGAGGCGATCGCGCTGCTCTCGGACTCGTCGGTGCAGAGCCAGTCGGTGATCGACCAGATGACGCTGCGCGACGGGGACCCGACCGTCGCCGCGCTCCTACTCGGCAAGGCCTCGCAGGCCAAGGAGCGCCGCGTGCACTGGCAGGTCGTCGTCGATCCCACCGCGCCGCGCGCGGACCTGGATCCCGTCGACGCGGTCGCCGTGGTCGGCAACCTCATCGACAACGCGCTGGACGCGGCCGGCCAGGACGCGACCGACGACGCCGGTCGCTGGGTGCGGGTGGAGATCGCTCCCGCGGAAGGCGGCGAGGTCGCCATCACGGTCTCGGACAGCGGCCCTGGCATCCCGGCGGACCTCGGCGACCGCGTGTTCGAGCACGGCGTCTCCACCAAGCCCAGCGATCGAGCGGGACGCGGCGTCGGTCTCGCCCTGGTCCGCGACGTCGTGCAGGCGGCGGGCGGGAGCATCACGGTCACGAACGATCCCACGACCTTCCGCGTGACGCTTCCCGCGGCGCCGGCGAAGGCGCGACGTCGATGATCGGCGTCCTGATCGTCGACGACGATCCGCTCACGCTCGAGCTGCACACCGCTTACGTCGAGCGGCTCGACGGCTTCGCGGTGGTCGGTGAATGCACCGGCGTGCGCGCGGCGCTCACCGCGATCGCCGAGGTGGGCGACCGCATCGACCTCGTCCTGCTCGACATCACCATGCCGGACGGATCCGGGATCGACGTGCTCCGGCAGATCCGCGCCGCAGACGCGGACATCGACGTGATCGCGGTGACGAGCGTGCGCGAGGTCGACGCCGTGCGGAGGATGTCGGCGCTCGGGGTGGCCCAGTATCTGCTCAAGCCGTTCCCGTTCCGCGTGTTCCGCGAGCGCATGCAGCAGTACGCGGAGCGCCGGGCGCGCGCGATCGGCATCACGGGGGCGGCGAGCCAGGACGAGATCGACGCCCTCGTCGGCGGTCCGCCCACCGGTGCGGTGGTGCTGCCCAAGGGGCTCACCGCGGAGACGCTCCAGGCGGTCACCGCCGCCCTGCGCGCGCACGGCGAGCTGTCGGCCGGCGAGGCCGCTCCGCTCGTGGGGGTCTCCCGGGTGACGGCGCGCCGCTACCTCGAGCACCTGGTGGACGCGCGCGTCGCCACCCGCGCGCCCCGCTACGGCACCCCCGGACGGCCGGAGACGGCCTACCGGCTGGCGGGCGCCGGATCCTGACCGTCGCGATGATAGCGTCGTCCTGTCCTCAGGGCGGGGTGGAAGTCCCCACCGGCGGTGTCGCGGCCAAGCCGCGCGAGCCCGCGAACGGTCCCCATGGCGGGGACCGCCGATCCGGTGCGAATCCGGAGCCGACGGTCAGAGTCCGGATGAGAGAGGACAGAAGGAGCAGTGCACCATGCCCAGAATCGCCATCGTCGCCGCCCAGTGGCACGCGGAGATCGTCGACCAGGCCGTCTCCGCGTTCCGTGAGCGGCTGACCGAGCTCGGCATCGACGAGGTCGACGTCTTCCGCGTGCCGGGAGCGTTCGAGATCCCGCTGCATGCGAAGCGCCTGGCCGTCACCGGACGGTACGCCGCCATCGCGACCAGCGCTCTGGTCGTCGACGGCGGGATCTATCGGCACGACTTCGTCGCCGGGACCGTCGTGGACGCGCTGATGCGCGTGCAGCTGGAGACCGACGTCCCGGTGTTCTCCGCCGTGCTCACGCCGCACCACTTCCACGAGCACGCCGAGCATCGCGACTACTTCACCCGGCACTTCGCGGTGAAGGGGCGTGAGCTCGCCGACGCCGTCTCGGCGACCATCGAGAGCCTCGCGGCGATCGGCTGAGCCGAGCCGCCCGGCCCGCGGGCGCGCCTCGGCACAGTGCGAGGCGTGCCCGCGGGGCGCTCAGCGCGGCAGGCGCCCTTCGTGAAGGATGCCGTCGGGGTCGGCGCTCGCGCGCACGGCACGCAGCCGATCGATGTCGGCCGCCGTGCCGCAGTGCTCGAGCGTCTGACCCGGAGCGAGGAACGTGGGGATCGTGCGGTCGGCGGCCGCGGGGGCGAGGAGGGCGAGCAGGCCCGCGATGCTCGCGTCGCCCGGTTCGGCCGGGGCTTCGGGGAAGACCGGGACGAGGGCATGCAGCAGCCATCCGGCCGAGGCGAGTGAGGAGAACCCGGCACGACGCGGCGAGTCGAGCGCTCCGCCGAGCATCCTCAGGTCGATCCCGACGATCGGCCACTGCTCGGGCGCCTGCCGGAAGTCGACGAGAGCCGAGATCGTCGCGTCGTCGAGCTGCGCCAGCGCGAGCGCGGCCCCACGCCCCGGGGTCGGATCGGTCGGTTCGCCCGACGCTGCCGCGAGGGTTGCGGGCGACGTCGGGCCGACGAGCTCGCGCTGCACGGCCGCCGCACCCCGCAGGGCGTCGAGGAAGGCGTCGGCCGGGCCGTCCGAGGACAGCGCCTGCACGGAGAGGAAGCTGCGACCCCGGATCTCCTCGGGGAGCATCGGCGCGTCCGGCATGCGCATCGAGTTCGTGAAGACGTTCAGCGTCGCCGGCGCGTGCTCGGCGAAGTCGCGCACGGCGCGGATGACCGCGGCCGAGTCGGCCGCGTCGAACGTCAGGGCGGCCCCCCACTGCGCGGGTGTGCGGACCAGGTCGATCTCGAGCGCCGTGACGATGCCCGCGATCCCGCCGGCGCCGCGCAGAGCCCACATCGTCTCGGGATCGCTGACGTCGTCGACCCGCTCGTGCGTGCCGTCCGTACGCAGGACCCAGGCCGCACGCAGGTTGTCGGACCCGAGTCCCGCCGTCCGGCTGAACCAGGAGTGCCCGCCGCCGAGCGTGTAGCCCGCGACGGAGACGACGGGGCTGGTGCCCGCAGGCGCCGCCCAGCCGGTGCCCTCGAGCGCTGCGACAACGGCGCCCCAGCGCACCCCGCTGCCCACCACGACGACGCCGGCGTCGAGATCGACGTCGAGCCGGTCGAATGCGGCCGTGCGCACGATCAGGGCGCCGGCCAGGTCGCCTGAGGCGCCGTGGCCGCTGGGCTGCACGGCGATCGGGGTGCCGGCGTCGCGCGCGGCGGCGAGGAGCCGCCGCAGGTCGTCGAGCCCGGCGGGCGTCGCGACGGCGGCGGGCGTCTGATCGATCGCGAGGTTCCAGGGGCGGCGTGCCGCATCGAACCCGTCGTCCCCGGAGAGCAGGACGGGGCCGTCGAAGGTGCCGCTGAGGGCGTGGAGCGCAGAGGGAAGGGGCATGCCGTCACCCTACGATGCCGCACCGACATCGCAGGGGCGTCATGCCCCTTCCCTCCCCCCGGCTACTCGCCCGCGAGACCGCCGAGCAGGTGGCCGAAGGAGCGGCCCTCACCGAGATAGCTGCCCGGATCGAACGGATCCTTGTCCGCGGCCGGCTCGCGCCGCGCCATCGCCTCGGCGAGCTCCCGCGCGCCGCGCTCGATGCGCGTGCTGAGCGGGGCGACGTCGTCGGCTTTCGCGCCCCAGTCGCTGGATGCGGCGAACACGCCCGTCGAGACCGGCTCCGCGTGCAGGTACGTGAACAGCGGGCGGATCGCGTAGTCGATCGCGAGCGAGTGCCGCGCCGTCCCGGCGTTCGCGCCGATCAGCACGGGCTTGCCCGTCAGGGCGTCCGGGTCGAGCACGTCGATGAACGACTTGAACAGCCCCGAGTAGCTCGTCGAGAAGATGGGCGTGACCACGATGAGGCCGTCGGCCGAGACCACCGTGTTGATCGCCGAGTCCAGCGCCGGCGGCGCGAATCCGGTGAGCAGGTTGTTGGTGATGTCGTGCGCGAGGTCGCGCAGCTCGATGACGTCCACGCTCACCTCGGATCCGAGCTCGGTGAGCCGGTTCGCGGTCTCGGCCGCGAGCCGATCCGCGAGCATCCGCGTGGAGGACGGGTTGCTGAGTCCGGCGGAGATCACCGCGATGCGACGCGCGCCCATCTCAGTTCGCCCCCTTCGTGGCCGCAGCGCCGAACGCCGCACCGGCCTGCGTCTCTCGACGGGCCGGGACCGCGCCGCCGTCCTGGTAGGGCGAGCCGGCCGTCAGGTTGTCGCCGCGGTTCGCACCGGGACGCGCTTCACGCGCCGGTCCGTCGCCGTAGACCGCCTTCACGCGGGCGGCGTGGGTGGGCGCGTCGGGGACGGACGCCGGACGGTTCTGGGCGAGCTCCTTGCGCAGCACCGGCACGACCTCGCCACCGAGGATGTCGAGCTGTTCGAGCACGACCTTGAGCGGCAGTCCGGCGTGGTCCATGAGGAAGAGCTGGCGCTGGTAGTCGCCGTAGTGGTCGCGCATGGCGGCGTAGCGGTCGATCACCTGCTGGGGCGAGCCCACGGTGAGGGGCGTCATCTCGGTGAAGTCCTCCATGGAGGGACCGTGACCGTAGACCGGCGCGTTGTCGAAGTAGGGGCGGAACTCGTCCACCGCATCCTGCGAGTTCGCGCGCATGAACACCTGGCCGCCGAGGCCGACGATCGCCTGCTCGGGGGTGCCGTGGCCGTAGTGCGCGAAGCGCTGCCGGTACAGCTCGATGAGGCGCTGGTAGTGCTCCTTGGGCCAGAAGATGTTGTTCGCGAAGAAGCCGTCGCCGTAGTAGGCGGCCTGCTCGGCGATCTCGGGCGTGCGGATCGAGCCGTGCCAGACGAAGGGGGCCACGCCGTCGAGGGGGCGCGGAGTGGAGGTGAAGCCCTGCAGCGAGGTGCGGAACTTCCCCTCCCAGTCCACGACGTCATTGGTCCACAGCTCGTGCAGCAGCGCGTAGTTCTCGATCGCGAGCGGCAGGCCCTGCCGGATGTCCTTGCCGAACCACGGGTACACCGGTCCGGTGTTGCCGCGGCCCATCATGAGGTCCATGCGGCCGCCGGAGACGTGCTGCAGCATCGCGTAGTCCTCGGCGATCTTCACCGGGTCGTTCGTGGTGATCAGCGTCGTGGACGTGGAGACGATCAGCCGCTCGGTCTGCGCGGCGAGGGCGGCGAGGAAGGTCGTCGGGCTCGACGACCAGAACGGCGGATTGTGGTGCTCGCCGATCGCGAAGACGTCGAGACCGACCTCTTCGGCGTGCTTGGCGATCGTGAGGGTGTTCTGGATCCGCTCGCGCTCGCTGGGGGTCTCCCCCGTGACCGGGTTGCGGGTGATGTCGCTGACCGACATGAGGCCGAACTGCATGCCCGACCAGGTGCTCGACTCGCTCACTGCTGTCTCCTTCAGATTTCTATTCACTTGAATATATCTGGTGAAACGTCTGCCTCTCAGAAGTATTCCCCGGATCCCGGATGCCGGCCAGCGCGGATCCGGGGAGCCTGCGCAGCGTCAGGCGAACAGCCCCGCGCCGACGTAGGAGCCCTTCTCCGCCCCGGGCGGGATCGCCCAGATCCCGGAGCCGATGTGCCGGATGTACTCGCTCATGAGATCCGTCGACAGGCGCTTCTGCAGGGTGACGAACTGCTCGGGCGAACGCTGATAGGAGAGGAAGAAGAGCCCGGCGTCCAGGCGGCCCAGGTCGTTGTTGCCGTCGACGTAGTTGTAGCCGCGGCGCAGGATCCGGATCCCGTCGTTGACCGTCGGATGCGCCAGGCGCACGTGGGAGTGCTCGTCGATCGCCGAGCCGGAGAAGACCGGCTCGGTCGTCTCGCCACCACCGGACAGCGGAGCCCCGCTGCCCTTGGCCCGTCCGATGGTGCGGTCCTGCTCGGCCAGGCGCAGCCGATCCCACGTCTAGACGAGCATCGCGATCTTGCGGGCCACCAGGTACGAGCCTCCGGCCATCCACTGCGGCTCGTCCTCCTCCCCCACCCAGACGTGTTCGGCGAGCGCCTTCGCGTCGTCCGCCAGGATGTTCGCGGTGCCGTCCTTGTATCCGAACAGGTTGCGCGGCGTCTGCTGGTCGGCCGACGTGCGCGACGTGCGCCCGAAGCCGAGCTGGGACCAGCGCAGCCGGGCCCGGCCGAAGGCGATGCGGCTCAGGTTGCGCACCGCGTGCACCGCCACCTGCGGGTCGTCGGCGCACGCCTGGATGCACAGGTCTCCGCCGGTGTAGGCGGCGTCGAGCGCATCCCCGACGAATCCGGGGAGCTCGGCGAGGACGGCCGGGCGCCGGGATGCGATCCCGAACCGGTCGCCCTCGGCGAGGAACAGCGACGGGCCGAGGCCGATCGTGAGGGTGAGCCCCGCGGCGGTCAGCCCCTGCGCCTCCCCGGTGTCGTCCGGAGGCGCCTCGGGAGAGCCGCCCACAGCGCCCGCGGCGCTCACGTCGAGCCCCTTCGTGAGACGCGATGCGGCGTAGCTCCAGTCCTGGAGCAGGGAGATCAGGTCGTCGCGGCTCGCGCGCGGCATCATGTCGAAGCTCGCGAAGTGCAGGTGCTCCTGGACGCGGGTCGTGATGCCGGCCTGATGCGCGCCCTCGAAGGCGTACTCGTCCGCCGCGGGCGTGCCGGCCAGGACGCCGCTGGACGCGATCGCCGCCGCGCCGCCGGCTCCGGCGGCGATCCCGGCCACACCGCTGCCGAGCGCCCAACCGATGAGGCCGCGGCGGCTGATGCCGGGCCGGTCGCTCTGCTCCGCCGCGCGGGAGTCTCCCGGGGCTGATGCCTCCGGGGCCGACGGGATCTGTTCCTCCGCGGGATCGGGGACGCTCATGTCAGCCGAGGATCGTGCTGGTGAGCTTGGAGAGCGGCTCGGCGAGCGCGTTCAGCAGATCCGTGAGGTCGCGCTTCTGCGTCTCGGTGACCGTCGAGTAGGGCGCGAAGCCGTCCTTCAGCGAGCCGTGGACCGCGAGCTCGGCCTCGAGCGCCGAGAAGCCGCGGTCGATCTGCCCCACGAGCTTCTTGCCCTCCGCACCCTTGCTCTCCGCGAACTCGCGCACCACGGAGAACGCCATCTTGGATCCCTCGACGTTCGCGGCGAAGTCGGAGAGGTCGGTGCCCGACCACCAGTCCTCCTCACCGGTGATCTTGCCGTTGGCCACCTCGTCCAGCAGGGAGATCGCCCCGTTGGAGATCCCCGCGATCCCCTTGGCCTCGAGGTCCTTCACGAACGCGTCCGAGTGCACGTGGTCGAAGAGCTCCTGCAGATCGGCGAGGAGCTTGTCGGCGAACGCCGCACGCTCGGCGGGCGTCGACGGCGCCCAGTCCTGGGTCGCGGGCGTCGTGCCGTCCGAGTTCACGGCACCGGCAGCCGGAGCCCACAGATCCTTCTCGATGCGGTGGAAGCCCGTCCAGTCGATGCCCTCGGCCTTGGCGTCGAGCTCTCGGAAGTCCAGGCGGGGGTCGAGAGTTCCGAGCTGCTCGGCGACCGGCTCGATGCGCTCGTAGTAGGAGCGGACGGTCGCGAACTGCGTCTTCGCAGCCGCATCGTCGCCGTTGCGGTACGCGTCGGTGAACGCCTTCGCCGCCGGGATCAGCTGCCCGACCTGGTCCTTCACGTACGCGGCGTACTGGGTGAGCGCCTTCTGCTTCTGCGCGGCGTCTCCGCCGTTCTCCGCCACCTTCGCCCCGGTCACCGAGAACGCCGCCTTGCCGACGCCGGATCCGATCATGCCGGGCTTGCAGACGGTGAAGTACTTGCCGGGCTGGGCGACCACGGTCAGCGTGCGCGCCGCACCGGGCGCCACGTTCTCGACCTCGCCCACGATCCGCACGCCGTCCTCCGCGAGGAGATAGAACTCGGTGACCTCCTCGCCCTTGTTGCTGACGTCGAACGCGAGGGTGCCGCTGCTCGCGGTGCCCGCCGAGACGGTGCAGGCGTCCGCCGTCGACGACACCGTGAGCCGTCCGGCGGCGGCGACGTCGCTCTTCGCGACGCAGCCGGTGAGGGCGAGACCGAGGACGGTCACCGCGCCGAGCACGGCGATGGGGCGGGAGAGAGTCATGAGGCTCCTTCGGAAGAGACGGTCGTCGGCGCGATGTGCGCAGCCGACGGCTCCGCGGCGACGAGCGCCGGCGCGGACGAGGGGACGGAATCGGAGACGGAGGGGGCGGCGGCGCGCGGGGCGGCGCGGCGCAGGCCGCGCACGAAGAGCGTGCCGACGATCGCCAGGTACAGCGCCCAGGCGATCACCTGGATCCAGCTCATCCTCGGCATGAAGCCCACGACGGCCTGGAGCAGCACCGCGAGCGCACTGTCCGGGCGGATCGCCGCCGAGACGTCGAAGGCCCATCCGAACGGGAAGCCCGCCGCGCCCACGAGCACGGCTCCGGCGCCGTCGAGCGGCGCGGCGGAGGTGAAGGGGCCCGGCACGACGCCGGCCTCCTGCAGATCGCTGATCGCGTACGCGAGCACGCCCGCGGCGATGACGACGAGGAAGCCGCCGGTCCAGGTGAAGAAGCGGGAGAGATCGAGCCGCACGGCGCCGCGCGAGAGGAGCCAGCCGGCGAGGACGGCGACGACGAGGCCGAGGGCCGCGCCGAGGATCGCCGAGGGCGCGTCCCCGAACGACTGCACCATCGACCAGAGCAGCAGCGTGGTCTCGACGCCCTCCCGGGCGACCGACACGAAACCGACCAGGATGAGCGCCCACACGGTGCCCGTCTCGAGCGCACGATCCACGCCGCCCTGCAGGGTGGCCTTCATGGTGCGCCCCGCCTTGCGCATCCAGAAGATCATCCAGGTCACCATGGCGACGGTGACGAGCGACAGCGTGCCGCCGATGATCTCCTGTCCCTGGAACGTGAGGGCGTAGGCGCCGAACGTCAGCACCGCGCCGATCCCCAGGGCGAGCAGCACGGCCGCGCCGACGCCGATCCACAGACGCGGCAGCACGTCCTTGCGATCGAGCCGCTTCAGGTAGGCGACGAGGATGCCGACGACGAGCGCGGCTTCGAGGCCTTCACGAAGGCCGATGAGGAAGGTGGCGAACACGGAGGGACTGTTCCTGACGAGGTTCTGAGGTAAGGCATCCCTTACCTCAGAAACTGTAGCATCCGTCCCGTCGCGCTCCCGCATCCCGAGACTCCTCCCCGGAACACCTCCCGGCGCGGGCCGACGGCGTCCGCGAGTAATCCACGGCAACATTCGCGCCGACGGCGACGAGCCGATCTAGCCTCGCCTCATGGCCGAACTGAACCTTCCGATCCTCGATCTCTCCCAGCTCGACGCCGGCCCCGAGGCCGCGGCGCGTTTCCGCGACGACCTGCGCGCGGCGACGCACGACGTCGGCTTCTTCTACCTCACCGGAACCGGTGTCACCCCCGAGCTCGAGGCACGGCTGCACCAGGCGGCCAAGGACTTCTTCGCCCTGCCCGAGGCCGACAAGCTCGCGATCGAGAACGTGAAGAGCCCGCACTTCCGCGGCTACACCCGGATCGGCGGCGAGCGCACGCAGGGCGCCGTGGACTGGCGCGAACAGATCGACATCGGCCCCGAGCGCGCCGCCGTCGAAGGCGGCCCCGGATACAACCGGCTGATCGGCCCGAACCTCTGGCCCGAGGCGCAGCCCGAGCTGCGCGAGATCGTCGAGGAGTGGCACGAGCACCTCTCCGGCGTCGCCCGCAAGCTCCTCCGGGCCTGGGCGCTCGCCCTGGGCGCGGACGAGGGGTACTTCGAGGAGAACTTCGGCGACCCCTCCACCCTCATCAAGATCGTCCGCTACCCCGGCACGCACGAGCCCGAGCCGCAGCAGGGCGTCGGCGCCCACAAGGATTCCGGCGTGCTCACGCTGCTGTGGGTCGAGCCCGGCAAGGGCGGCCTGCAGGTCGAGCGCGACGGCACCTGGGTCGACGCCCCGCCGGTCGACGGCGCGTTCGTCGTCAACATCGGCGAGCTCCTCGAGTACGCGACCGACGGCTACCTCAAGGCGACGAACCACCGCGTGGTCTCGCCGAAGGCTCCGGACGAGCGGATCTCGATCCCCTTCTTCTTCAACCCTGCGCTCGACGCGCGCCTGCCGCTGATCGAGCTGCCCGCCGAGCTCGCGGCACAGGCACGCGGCGTCACCAAGGATCCTTCGAACCCGATCCACGCCCTGTACGGCGAGAACGCGCTGAAGTCCCGCCTGCGCGCGCACCCCGACGTCGCGGCGATCCATCACGCGGATCTGGTCGGCACTCCGGCCTGAGACCTCCGCGCGCGAGCGGATCCGGGATTCCGCACAGAGCGCTGGCTCCGAGAATGGTATACCATTCCTTTCGGCGCCGGCGCTCTGTCGTGTCCCGCCGAATCCGTCCCGCCCCGAGGAGTTCCATGCTGATTCGTGACGTCCGCCCGTGGGGCGGTTCCGCATCCGACGTCGTGATCGAGGACGGCCGCATCGGCGCCGTCCGACCGCACGACCGCACCGTCCCGCTCGGGGCGGGGGATGTGGACGGCCGGGGGCGACTGCTCCTCCCCTCGTTCAGCGATGTGCACGTGCATCTGGACTCCACGCGCCTCGGCCTCCCCTTCCGCGAGCACACGGGTGCACCCGGCGTCTGGGCCATGATGCTGAACGACCGCGCCCATTGGCGCAACACCGACGTTCCGCACGCCGAGATCGTCGCGGGCACCCTGGAGCGCATGATCGCCCGCGGGACCACGCGGGTGCGCTCGTACGCACAGGTCGATGTGGACTGCAAACTGGAGAAGTTCGACTCGGTGATGGCGGCCAAGGAGAAGTTCGCCGGTGCCGCCGACGTGCAGGTGATGACCTTCCCGCAGGCCGGCATCCTGCTCGAGGAGGGAACCGTCGACTATCTGGAGGAGTCGCTCCGGCAGGGCGCGGACGTGATGGGGGGCATCGACCCCTCCCAGCTCGACCGCGACCCGGTCCGGCATCTCGACATCGTGTTCGGTCTGGCCGAGAAGTACCAGGTAGAGGTCGACATCCACCTGCACGAGCCGGGACACCTCGGCGTGTTCAGCACCGAGCTCGTGCTCGAGCGCGTGCGCGCACTCGGCATGCAGGGCAAGGTGACGATGTCGCACGCCTACGAGCTCGGCGGCGTGGACGAGGCGACCAGCCGACGTCTCATCGAGGCGTTCGCCGAGCTGGACATCGCGATGGCGAGCGTCGCGCCGGCGGCCCGCAACCAGCTCCGGCTCGTCGACCTCGTCTCGGCGGGTGTGCGGTTCGGCCTCGGAGAGGACGGCCAGCGCGACTATTGGAGCCCGTACGGCAACGCGGACATGCTGGATCGCACCTGGCAGCTCGCGTTCACGAACAGCTTCCGCCGGGACGAGCACATCGAGATGTGCCTTGCCGTCGCGACGATGGGCGGCGCTGCGATCATGTCCCACGACGTGCCGCGGCTCACCGGCGTGCAGGATCGCCCTGGTACAGCCGTCGGCGACCGGGCGGATCTGCTGATCGTGGACGGAGAGACGCCGACCAGTGCCGTGATGGACCGCGGCACCGACCGCACGGTCCTGCACGATGGACGCGTCGTCGCGGACGGGCTCCGTGTCCTCGCCGGCTGAGCGGGCGCGCGGAGTCGACGAAGGCACGGTTCTCTCCAGCCCCGCGGGCCACCCCACGGCGACGGGCGCGGCGCGTGCGCTCGCGCTCACCGCGGCGCTCCTGGTCGGCGTCAACCTGCGGCCCGCGATCACGTCGCTCTCGACCCTGCTGGACGCGCTCAGCCATACCTACGGCCTGGATCCGCTGCAGCGCGGGATCCTCGGCGCTCTGCCGATCGTCACGTTCGGCCTCGCCGCCCCGCTCGGTCCGCTGCTGGCCCGACGGATCGGCGTGCACCGCGCGCTCGCGACGGCGATGGTGCTGCTGGCCGTCGCGCTCGGCGTGCGGGTGCTCGCCTCGTGGACCCTCCTGCCCGGCACCTGCCTGGTCGGGATCGCGATCATGATCGGGGCGACGCTGCTGCCGCCGTTCCTGAAGTCGCTCGGCGCGAGCGGACTCTGGGTGGGCCTGAGCAGCATGTCGTTCGGCGTGGGCGCCGCGCTCGGGGCGAGCCTGTCCGTTCCGATGTCCCGGCTGTTCGGCGCGCCGTCCCCGTCCCTCGCGGCCTGGGCGATCCTGGCCGCCGCGGCGGCCGCAGCCATGTTCGCGGTGTCCCCGATCCCCGCCGCCGCCGCGTCGGCAGGCTCCCGGATGCGCACCCGGATCCCGCCCTCCGCGCGTCCGACCGTCGCGCTCGTCACCGCCGTGTTCGCCCTCCAGGCCCTGCTCTACTTCTCCGTCACCACCTGGCTGCCCCTGCTCCTGGTCTCCCGCGGCGCCGATGCGGCCCATGCCGGGGGCCTGCTCGCCTGGTTCAGCATCATCGGCCTGATCCCCACGCTCGTCGCCCCGGTGCTGGCGCGGCGCCGAGGGATCCTGACCTGGTTCGGCCCCGGTCTGGGGGTGGTGATGATCGTCGGCTTCCTCTGGTTCGCCTTCGACGGCTCGCCCGACGCCGTGATCGTCACGATGCTGGGCATCGTGCAGAGCGCGGCCTTCGGGCTCGGCATGGGCCTCATCGTCAGCCTGGCCGCCGACGCGGCGTCCGCCGCACCGCTGTCGGCGATCGCGCAGGGCGTCGGCTACGCCGTCGCGGGACTGGGATCGTTCGCCCTCGGCGCGCTCCACGACGCCACCGACGGCTGGAGTGCGCCGCTGATCGCGATGGCGGTGATCTCCGCCGCGTTCTCCGTCGCAGTGGCCCTGGTCATCCGCCGGTCCCCGGTGTCGCTCCACTGACGATCGGTAGCACCGCTCGGGGTTCGCGGCACCGGGCAAAGATCGAGGCCCGCCCCACACCGTGGGACGGGCCTCGCAAGAATGTTTCGCGCGATTGTACGCGGCTGCGCTGCTGCTTAGCGGCGGAGCCCCAGACGCTCTGCTTCGATACGCTCCCTCCGGTCGCTCCTCAGCAACCGGGAGGCGTCTGCGTCTTATCGACGCAGACCGAGCCGCTCGATGAGCGAGCGGTAACGCTCGATGTCGACGTCCTGGAGGTAGCCGAGCAGACGACGGCGCTGACCGACGAGCAGGAACAGGCCACGACGCGAGTGGTGGTCGTGCTTGTGCTCCTTGAGGTGCTCGGTGAGGTCCTTGATGCGC
>JABLTH010038757.1_pt1 | contig 15756 bp, 15 predicted proteins | sample 7875711 | NCBI WGS metagenome assembly JABLTH01 (sample SAMN14941262, study PRJNA633318) | bioreactor metagenome | isolation source: bioreactor | place: China | collected 2019-03-05 | reverse complement strand
TCATTCGATCAGCTCCTCGAAGCGTTTGTCTAACCAGGTTAGCCAAAATCGACTCGACGTGGCGCACCTCGCTCCGGAGAACCGGATCCCCCCGGATGGGCGCCCGGATCCGCTCGATCGCGCACCCAGACGGATCCGGTCCGCTCATGCGCGCGATGCCCGAGTGTTCACTCGCACGTTGTTGTCCGCATCCCCTCGGCGTGGTTGCATCGGTCTTCATGACCGATGAAACACATCTGCACCGCCACGCCGCCGCTCCCGAACCCCGCTGGTGCTCGTGCGCGGTTCCCGACGAGGCCGCACAGGAGCACCGCTCCGGACTGAATCGACGAGGATTCCTCACGGGCGTCACCGCGGCGAGCGCTCTCGCCGCCGCGGGCTGGGTCGCCACCCCGGAGAAGGCGTCGGCCGCGGCCGGCGGCGTCGGCAAGTCCGTGACCATCACGATCATGGGCACGTCCGACATCCACTCGCACGCCGTGAACTGGGACTACTACAAGGATGCGGCGTACACCGACAAGGCCGGCAACGTCGTCGGCCTCTCCCGGGTCTCGAGCGTCGTTAACCAGATCCGCGCCGACCGCGGTCGCGAGCGCACGCTCCTCTTCGACGCGGGCGACACCATCCAGGGCACGCCGCTCGGCTTCTACTACGCCACGGTCGAGCCGATCACCCAGACCGGTGCCACCCACCCGATGGCCGCGCAGATTAACGCGCTCGGCTACGACGCCGTCGCCCTCGGCAACCACGAGTTCAACTACGGCCTCGACTTCCTCGACACCTGGATCTCGCAGATGGATGCGCCCGTGCTCGGGGCCAACGCCGTGCGCGCCGGCACGACCGTGCCCGCCTACACGCCGTACACGATCAAGACGATGAAGATCCCGGGCTACAAGCCGATCAAGGTCGGCGTGCTCGGCCTCACCAACCCCGGCATCGTCATCTGGGACAAGGCGCACGTGAGCGGCACGCTCGAGGTGCTGGACATCGTCGAGACCGCCAAGCGCTGGGTCCCGGTCATCCGCGACCAGGGCGTCGACCTCGTCGTCGTGAGCGTGCACTCCGGCGACAGCGGCACGTCTTCCTACGGCACCGATCTCCCGAACGAGAACGCCGCGGGAATCCTCGCCGAACAAGTGCCTGGTATCGACGCGATCCTGTTCGGCCACGCGCACAAGGACATCCCGCAGCGCTTCGTGACGAACGCGCAGACCGGCCAGCAGGTGGTGCTCAGCGAGCCGATGTGCTGGGGGCAGCGCCTCAGCGTGTTCGACATCGAGCTGCAGCAGGTCAAGGGCAAGTGGACGGTCGTGTCGCGCAAGTCCACGAACCTCAACACGAACACCGTGCAGGACGATCCGGCCATGGTCGCGCTCGTCCAGGCGCAGCACGACGCGGTCGTGACGTACGTCAACAAGCCGGTGGCCACCTCGACCGAGGAGCTCTCCGCCGCGGAGTCCTGCTGGAAGGACACCGCGATCCTCGACTACGTCAACGCGGTGCAGGTCGACACGGTGTCCAAGGCGATCGCCGGCACGGCGGAGGCGTCGCTGCCCGTCGTCTCCATCGCCGCCCCCTTCAACCGCCAGGCGACGTTCCCTGCGGGCGAGGTCACGATCCGCGACGTGGCAGGGCTGTACATCTACGACAACACCCTCATGGCGTCCGTGCTGACCGGCGCTCAGATCAAGGACTACCTGGAGTACTCGGCGAAGTACTTCCAGCAGGTCGCGCCGGGCGCCCCGGTGGATCCGGCGAGCTGGACGAATGCGCTCAACACCCCGGACTACAACTACGACCAGTTCTCCGGCGTGACCTACGACGTCGACATCGCGCAGCCGCAGGGCTCGCGGATCCAGAACCTGTCGTGGCAGGGCGCGCCGGTCGACCCCGCGCAGAAGTTCGTGGTCGCGGTCAACAACTACCGCCAGTCCGGCGGCGGCGGATTCCCGCACATCGCCACCGCGCCGGTCGTCTACAACGCCCAGGTCGCCATCCGCGAGGCCATCGTCGCCTACGCGTCGGCCGCCGGGACGATCGACCCGGCCGATTTCCACGTCGTGAACTGGAAGCTGACCCGCAACGGCGTGTCCGTCTTCTGATCCGGCACGACGACGCCCCTCCGCGCTTCGCGGAGGGGCGTCGTCATTTCGCTACTTCACGGTCGGCGGCGCGGGGATCGCATACCCGGAGGGGGCGATGTTGGCGTCGAGCGACTTCTTCCATGCGCCCGAGGAGATGTACTCCTTGAGGGCCGCTCGCACCTGGTCGGCCCGGTTGTCGCCCTTTTTCAGCCCGATCCCGTACATCTCGTCGGTGAAGCCCTTGCCGATCACCCGCAGCACGCCCTTGTATTCGGGGACGGCGGCGAAGCCGGCGAGGATCAGGTCGTCCGTCGAGACCGCGTCGACGGTGCCGGCTGCGAGATCGCGCACGCACTCCGACCACGACGGCACTTTCACCACGGTGATCTTCCCCTCGTAGTGGGAGGTGAGGTAGTCGATCGACGTGGTGCCCGCCGCCGCACACACCTTCTTGCCGTCCAGGGTCTCCGGCCCGGTGATGGTGTCGTCGTTGCGGCGGATCAGGAGATCCTGATGGGCCTCGAAGTACGGGCCTACGAAGGCGATCTCCTTCTCGCGCTCCGCGGTGATCGAGAACGTCGAGACGACGAGGTCGACCTTGCCCGAGGTCAGCGAGCTCACCCGCTCGTCCTGGTCGATGCGCTGCCAGGTGATGTTCTTCGTCGGCACGCCGAGCTTCCCGGCGACGTAGTTGGCGGTGTCCACGTCGAATCCCGCGTAGCCGGCCTCCGTCTTGAGGCTGACGCCGGGGAGGTCGTCCGCGATCCCGATCGTGAGGGTCGCGGATCCGGTCGCCGTGTTGTCGCCGGTGCTGCTCGGAGGCGTGGCCGAGCAACCGGCGACGAGCACGGTTCCTGCGGCGAGGGCGGCCGCGACGAGCGCGAGACGGCGCATGTCACCGTCCCCCTTCATCCTTGCCCGTATCGCCGGGCGGGTTCTTGTCCGGCTCCTCGAGGTTGTCCCACTCGTGCATCTCGATCTCGACCGGGCCGAGATCGATGCCCTCGTCCCGATGGTGCGGGTCCTTGTGCTCCTCATCCCGCTCGTGCACGTCGAACTGCACGGTGCCGATGGCTGCGATCGACTCGGTGCGCGGTCCCGCCGGCTGCGGCGGGTAGCGCAGGCCCGTGTCCGTCCACTTGCTGAGCATGCGCCCCTCGGTGTGCGCGGACACGCGGCCCTTCACGATCAGCCATCCCAGCTCGAAGATGACGAGAAGCACCGGGATGCCGACGACCACGACGACGAAGCCCGTCTTGTGCCAGAAGTACGGGGACGCCTGCCAGCCCGAGATCGCCATGCCCACGATCACGAACACGAGGAACGCGAGGCCCAGATAGCTCGTCCACGGCGTGCCCGGTGCACGGAACGTGCTCGCAGGCAGCACTCCCCTGTCGCTGAGCCTGCGCAGCCGCAATTGGCAGACGAAGATCGTGCCCCAGGTGAACACGACCGCGATGGAGGCGGCCTCGAGCGCGATCTCGAAGGCGTCGGGGCTGACGGCGTTGAGGATCGACCCGAAGACGTAGACGACCGCGGTCATCACGATGCCCGCCCACGGCACTCCGGACCGGCTCATCTTGAGCGTGAAGCCCGGCGCCTGCTTCGCCATGCCGAGGCTGCGCAGCACCCTGCCCGTCGTGTACAGACCAGAATTGAGCGACGACATCGCGGCCACGATGAGGATCGCCTGGATGACGTTGGCCATCCAGGGCATCCCCATCCGGCCGAACACCGTCACGAACGGGCTGATGCCGGGCGTGAACTCGCTGGTCGGCAGGATGCACACGAGCAGCAGCAGGGCACCGCAGTAGAAGACGGCGATGCGGACGATGACCGCGTTGACCGCCTTGGGCACCTCGCGCTTGGGGTCCTCCATCTCGCCGGCCGCGATGCCGACCATCTCGATCGCCGCGTACGCGAAGACCACGCCCGACATCACGATGATCGGGCCGTACCAGGCGAACCCGCCGCCGGTCGGCCAGAATCCGCCCGGATTGGACCAGAGGTTCTGGACGCCTGCACGGTGTCCGCCGACGTCGAAGCTGAATGCGACGACGATCACGCCGACGACGAGGAACACGATGATCGCCGCGACCTTGAGGACCGAGGCCCAGAACTCGAACTCGCCGAAGGCCTTCGCCGACAGCAGGTTGACCACCAGCACCACCGCGAGCGCGATGAGCACCGTGGCCCACGTCGGCATCTGCGGCCACCAGTACTGGATGTAGAGGCCGACGGCGCTGAGCTCCGCGATGCCGGTGAGAGCCCAGTTCGTCCAGTACATCCAGCCGGTGTAGTAGGCCGCCTTCTCGCCGAAGAACTCGCGCATCCATGACACGAACGCCCCGGAGGTCGTCCGGTACAGCACGAGCTCGCCGAGGGCGCGCATGAGGAAGTACGCGATCACGCCCACGAAGGCGTAACTGAGCACGAGAGCGGGTCCGTTGCTGTGCAACCGGGACGCGGATCCGAGGAACAGGCCCGTGCCGATCGCGCCGCCGATCGCGATCATCTGCACCTGGCGCCGGTTCAGGCTCTTCTTGTAGCCCGCCTGCTCCGCATCGTGCTCGGCGCCGTGGTCCGGACCGCGTGTGAGGTCCGTGGTTTCCGTCTGCGACATGTGTTCCCCCTTGTCGTTCGCCGGTGGCGCCGTGAGCGGGTCGCGGAACGACTCGGTACATCAGCGCTGACGTGGTACAGAGGATGGCACGGTTTCTGGACTGAGGGCAACGGACGGCGGCGCGCCGCCCCGTAGACTCGCCGCAGCGATCACGGCGGCATCGATCCGGGACGCGAGGAGGGGTGGGCGACGGACGTGCTGCAGGAGTGGGCGGCGACGCGCGCCGAGGAGCTTCCCGGCGTCACCGTCGACCAGCCGTTCGGCCCCGAGGTCGACGTCTACCGGGTCCGCGAGCGGATGTTCATGGCGCTGTCCCCCACGGGACGGACGTCGGTGACCCTCAAGGCGGCGCCGGAGGACGCCGAGGCCCTGCGCGAGACGTTCCCGGCGATCATCCCCGGCTATCACATGAACAAGCGGCACTGGATCACCCTCCGCTCCGACGGGAGCCTCGAGCAGGACCTCGTCCGGGAGCTCGTCACTGAGGCGTACCGGCTGGTCGTGGCGAAGCTCCCCCGCGCGCAGCGTCCGGTGGATCCGGAGCTCTTCGGCCGCCTCTGAGCGCGCGGAACGACGACGCCGTTTGGCGTCCTCGATGTCGCCTTCTGCACGCGAATCACCGCGGGCTCGCGCGACGCCGAACGGACAGCGGGATGCCCCGTCGATCGATCGCGATATTCCGCGCGAACCCGCGTCATAGAACCTCCCTCGACGTGTCTCCTGTGGTGTGAGCATTGAGTACGACGCCGAGACCCGCGTCGAGTCCCCGGTCCTGACGTCCGAGCTGGACGAGGGCATCCAGCGCGCCCTGTCGCGAGGGAGGACGTTCGCCGCCAGCCTGCCGACCCACGCGTGGATGACGCTCAATCAGATCGCGGATGCGGAACGCATGTCCGTGGAGGGGCTGCTCGCGCGCGGCGCCGGCCAGGGTCTGCTGCACCGCCGGAGGACGCGGCGCGCGCTGAACCACCTGCTGTCGCGGGGGTACCTGCGGCGCGACGGCGAGCACGTGATCCCGACGGTGGCCGGCATCGGCGCGATCCGCCCGTACATGTCGATGGATCCCACCAGCTCGGCGTTTCCGGCCCTGCGGGAGCGGCGACGCCAGGAGCTCGCCGCCGAGCGGACCGGCGCCGGCGCGCGCGAAGGCTCCCGCGCGGACGGAGCCCGGCGGTGACCCCGGAGGAGCAGGCGTTCGCCGCCTTCGCCCACGCCGTCGATGCGATCTACTTCGGACTCGGGGTCCTCAGCGCGGGGATGTGCGTGGTCGCCGTGATCCTGGTGATCCTCGCGCTGCGAAGGGACCATGCCACCCTGCTCAGCGCCGGAGCCATCTGCTGGCTCTCCGCGACGATCCTCGGGCTCGTATGGGTCGGGCAGGGCCTGTGGCCCCTGGCGGTGCTGCAGGCGGCGTCCGTTCCCACGGTGGTGACCGTCGAGCTCGCCCGGCGACGCATTCTCGGATACCTCACTTCCCGCCGCATGAGCCGAAGCACCGCGTCGCAGACGGACGTCGTTGCGGCGGGATGACGTTCAGCGCGCCCCGACGGGCTCCTGCGGCGTCCGAAGACCACGCGCGATGAGGAAGATCGCGAACCACAGCTCGAACGCGAACACAGGGAGCGCCGCCCCGCCTGCGATGGGTCCGTTGAGGGGGATGACACCCCACAGCTGACACAGGTTGCTGATCAGCACGAGGCCCCCTCCCCCGACGCCGAGCGCGGCGAGCGCACGCGGCACCGCGCGCGAATGCCAGAGGAGCCAGCCGAGGACGATCGTGTTGACGCTGATCACGAGGCCCTGCCCGAGCAGGAACGACGCCGTGTGCATCGCCGACGCGAGCGCCGCGACGGGTCCCGATGTCTCGTGCGACCACATCATCGCGAGCATCGGCAACGCGCCGGCGACGATGACCGCCGCTTCCACCGCGCGAAGCGCGGCGAACGTCGCTGCGCGGACAGGCCCGGACGCGCGCAGCAGGTTCCACAGGAGCACCCCGGTTCCGGCGCAGCCGATCGCGAGCCCGAACTCGAGAGTGACGCCTGCGGGAACGAATCCCGCTCCGTACGCCACGACGGCGAGGACGGACGTCGCGTGGGTCACGAGATAGAGGATGCCTGCGGCACGGGCGTGCTGCCGGGCCGCGTGAGAGGCGGATGCCCGATGGTCGTCTCGGTATACGGCGTAAGCTTGCATGAGGTCATCGTAGGTATACGATGTATACGTGTCAACCCGATCCTCTCGACCGCAGCGCACACGTCTTGATCGCGACCTCATCGTCGACGTGGCGATCACCCTTGCAGACGCGCACGGGCTGGATCGAGCGAGCATGCGCGGGGTCGCGGAGCACCTGAACGTCACACCCATGGCGCTCTACAAGCACGTCGCCCATCACTCCGAGCTCATCGACCACATGCTCGACCGGGTGATCGGCAGCATTCCCGACGTCCGCTCCGGCGCGGACTGGCGGGAATCGACCCGGGCTCGCGTCTTCGCGGCGCGCAGCATCTTCGCCGCGCACGCATGGGCCCGCGAAGCCATCGAGTCCCGCCCTCTGGCCACCCCGCAGACGCTCCACCACATGGACGCGCTGATGGCCGGGATGTTCGAAGGCGGGCTCTCGGCCGACCTCGTGCACCACACCATGCACGCGCTCTCCACGCGCATGTGGGGGTTCACCCGCGACGTGCTGCCGACACCGCAGCTGCCCGAGGATCCTGAGCAGCGAGCCCGGGCGATGACCGACTTCGCGGCCTCCTACCCCGCGATCGTGCACATGGCCACGGCGTCTCCTCATGCCGGCGAAGCGTGCGACGACGACGCCGAGTTCGCGTTCGCGCTGGATCTCATCCTCGACGGCACGCAACGCCTGCACGAGAGCGGATGGACTCGCGAGGCGCCGTTCTGAGCGCGCGGAGGCGGCAGAAGTGCGAGGGAGACGCGCCCCGTCGCGCCGACAGCAGGGTCACCGGCACCCCACGGGCATAGGGTGAGGCCGATGAACGAGATCGAGCGCGAGCCTTCGGACCTCGGTGCGCATGTCACCACCGTGCTGACCGAGGCGCGCTCCGAAGAGCAGGAGCGCTGAGATGAGCATCCGGATGGACAACATGGGCATCGTCGTCGAGGATCTCTCGACGGTCATCGATTTCTTCGCCGCGCTCGGCCTCGAGCTCGAAGGCCGCGCCATGGCCGAGGGCGAGTGGGCCGGGCGCGTGACCGGCCTCGGCGACCAGCGCGTCGAGGTCGCCATGATGCGGACCCCCGACGGTCACGGCCGCCTCGAGCTGTCGCGGTTCCTCGCGCCGGAGATCGTCGCCGACCATCGCAATGCCCCCGTCAACGCGCTCGGCTATCTCCGCGTCATGTTCGAGGTCGACGATCTCGACGAGGCCCTCGCCAGGGTCGAAGCCCACGGCGCCCGCCTCGTGAGCGACGAGGTCGTGCAGTACGAGGACATCTACCGGCTCTGCTACATCCGCGGCCCCGAGGACATCCTGGTCGGACTCGCGCAGAGCCTTCGCTGAACCGCGGAGGTCATGCCCGCAGGAAGGCGAGCACGACTGCGCTGGATCCGCGCCGCGATATCCAGACACCGCCGGGAACGGCAGAGGCCCGGATCACTGATCTTCCTCAGTGTTTCCGGGCCTTCTCTGTTGGCTGGGGTACCTGGACTCGAACCAAGAACAACTGAACCAGAATCAGCCGTGTTGCCAATTACACCATACCCCAAGGGCGAAACCTGGGCCTCGCACCGAGAGTCAAGCTTACCCGAGCTTATCCCGGGATCCAAACCGGGGCGGGATCCCGCGCGCGTCGCGCTCCCCCGCCCCGATCCGGACTCTCTCAGCCCAGGAACTCGGCCAGCGCGCGCAGGCGGCGCAGGGTCTCGTCCTTGCCGAGCAGCTCCATCGACTCGAACAGCGGCGGCGACACGCGGCGGCCGGTGAGCGCGACGCGGGGCGGGCCGTAGGCGACGCGCGGCTTGAGGCCCAGCTCGTCGACGAGCGCCGCGGAGAGCGCGTCCTGGATCGCCTCGGGCGTGAACGTCTCGAGCGGCTCGAGGGCCGCGGCGGACGCCGTCAGCACCTCCGCCGCGTTGTCCGGCAGGCCCTTCAGCGCGTCCTCGTCGTACGACACCTGATCGGCGAAGAGGAAGCCGAGCAGTCCCGGCACCTCGCCGAGCAGCTGCACGCGCTCCTGCACCAGCGGCGCAGCCCGGAACGCCTGCACGATCTGCTCGTGAGTGGGCTCGCCGTCGAACACGTCGGCGGCCGCGAGATAGGGCAGGATCCGCTCGGCGAAGTCCTTGGGCTCGAGCCGGCGGATGTGGTCGCCGTTGATCGACTCGGCCTTCTTCTGGTCGAAGCGAGCCGGGTTCGGGTTGACGTCGACGATGTCGAACGCCGCCGTGAACTCCTCGAGGGAGAAGACGTCGCGGTCGGGACCGATCGACCAGCCGAGCAGTGCGAGATAGTTGAGCAGACCCTCGTGGATGAAGCCGCGCTCGCGGTGCAGGAACAGGTCGGCCTGCGGGTCGCGCTTGCTGAGCTTCTTGTTGCCGGTCTCCCCCAGCACCAGCGGCATGTGCGCGAAGCGCGGCACGAACGTCGTCACGCCGGCGTCGATGAGCGCGCCGTAGAGCGCGAGCTGGCGCGCGGTCGACGGCATCAGGTCCTCGCCGCGCAACACGTGGGTGATCCCCATGAGCGCGTCGTCGACCGGGTTCACCAGCGTGTACAGCGGGGCGCCGTTCGGACGCACGACCACGAAGTCCGGGAAGGATCCGGCCGGGAACGTCACCTCGCCGCGGATGAGGTCGACGTAGGTCAGATCCTCGTCGGGCACGCGCAGGCGCAGCGCCGGCTGGCGGCCCTCGGCGCGGAACGCGGCGCGCTCCTCGTCGGTCAGATCACGGTCGTGGTTGTCGTAGCCGAGCTGCTTGGCCCGCCCGTTCGCCTCGTTGCGGGCGTCGATCTCCTCCGCGGTCGAGTAGCTCTCGTACACGGCTCCAGACGCGACGAGCTTCTCGATCACCTCGCGGTAGATGTCGCCGCGCTCGGACTGCCGGTAGGGCCCGTGCGGGCCGCCGACCTCGACGCCCTCGTCCCAGTCGATCTTGAGCCAGGTGAGCGCGTCGACGAGCTGCCGGAAGCTCTCCTCGCTGTCCCGGGCAGCGTCGGTGTCCTCGATGCGGAACACGAGCTTGCCGCCGGTGTGCCGGGCGTACGCCCAGTTGTAGAGGGCGGTGCGGACCATGCCGACGTGCGGCAGACCGGTCGGCGAGGGGCAGAAGCGGACGCGGACGTCGGCACCGGACGCAGTGGTGGTGCGGGGATCGGGAGTAGCCATAGCCCTTCGATTCTAGTTGCGGGCGTCCGGCTCCCCCCGACGGCGGATCCTGGTTTCGAGGAGCGATGTCCGTCCGGGATCGGACGAGGTCGGAGCGGACATCGCTCCTCGAAACCGAGGGTGGCGCTACTGCGCGACGAGCTGATCCACGTAGCCGGGCATCCGGGGCGCGCCCCAGCCGGTCGTGAGGTCGTAGCCGCCTGTGGTGGCGTACCCCGGCACGGCGTTCGGGGTGAGGGATCCGTCATCGGCCAGTGCCCACATGCGGTTGCTCGCGAGGTCGCCGCTCGGCGTCGTGCCGTACTGCAGCGGGACGATGTCGCCGAACGCCGCGGACTTGTCGAAGGATCCGCTGTACAGCGCCTTGTTGAGGTCGCCGATCGGGCCCTTCCCGGCGGCGGCGCGCGCCTGGTTGGCGATCGCCGTGGCCGCCGCCGCCTGCGGCGAGGCCGCCGACGTGCCGCCGTAGACGCCCCAGGCCGCGGGGCCCTCGGTGCTCGGGAAGTAGGAGTGGAACACGAGCACGCCGCCGTTCACCGCCGCGTTCCACGCGAGGTCGGGAACGCCGCGCGCGGTGCCGACCACGCCCGCGACGCTGTCCTGGAACGCGGGACGGGAGTAGACGGTCGACAGGCCGCCGCCGGTGCCGATCTGGAAGCCGCCCTCGTTCCAGACGGCCTCGCTCTCACCCCCGGCGTTCCAGCCCCAGTACGCGGGGTTGCGGGCGCCGTCGGCGAGATACGGCACGTCCTGCGTGGGGTTCCACGTCCATCCGGACTGCACCTGGGTGCCGCCGACCGACGTCACGTACGGCGAGACGTTCGGGTAGCTGACCTCGGGAGTGGAGCCGACCGTGCCGGCACGGTGCGAGCGGACGTAGCCGGTGGATCCGTCATCGCCGGAGGAGGCGAAGAACGTGTCGCCCTTGGCGAGGCCGCGCTGGAAGGTCTGGTCGAACCTGGCGAACTGGCTCTTCGCCGCGGACGCGGATCCGAAGGTCTGCTCGTCGGTGCCGAACGACATCGAGAACACCGTGCCGGAGGGGTACTTCTGGATCGCCCAGTCGATGGCCTTCATCAGGTTGGGCACGCCCTGCACGCCCTGCGTCTCGGCCGGCGGCGTCGACAGCAGCACGATGTGCGCCTTGGGGGCCATCGCGTACGCCCACTGCACGTCGAGGTTGGCCTCTCCCGCCCAGCCGGCGGCGGAGTTCGGGCCGGACTGGCCGACGCCCTTCCCCGTCGGGTTCTTGTAGTCGGGCGTGCCGAGTGGCGACACGGCCTCGAAGTCGGGCGCGGGACCTCCGAAGGTCTGCGCGAAGAAGTTCAGGTCGTCGGCCGCCGTCGGGCTGCCGTATGCGTCGACGAGCACGATCGTCTGACCGGCGCCGTCGTTGCTGGAGGCGAGCGGGCCGAGGCCGTAGTGCGCGCGCAGCTGGTCGGGCGTGTAGCAGTGGATCGTCGTGGACACGCGGTTGTCGGGAGCCGGCCTGGTGCAGGCGGCAGGTCCTCCGGCATCGGCCTGCGATGTGAAGGCCGAATCCGGCGCCTGCGCGGCGAAGGGAACCACTGCCGCGGCCGCCGGGGGTGGCGAGGCTACCGGTGAGAGGGCGAGCGCGGTCGCGCCGGCCATCGCGGAGACGCCGAGTACGGCGCCGAGGGTCCTCATTCGGGACATGCCAACCTCCTTGTTGACGGATCACCCGGCGCACGGGGTCGGCGCGCCGGGACCGAGCAAGACGCTACACCCGCATCAGCGCGCTGCTACCGGATGTTCAGCCGTCTCATAAGGTCGGCTCGAGACCTGCCGTCTCAGCGCCGGCCGAAGGGCGACAGGACGACGATCGCGACCACCACGACGAGCGCGGCGATCGCGAGCCCCGCGTAGGAGAAGTTCTGCAGGATGACGCCGGCGAGCACCGCGCCGCCCGCCGCGCTCAGGCTCATCAGCGAGTCGCTGCGTCCTTGACGGCGGGTGCGCAGCGCAGGCGCCGAGGCCTCGGTGAGCAGTGCGGCGCCGGCGACGGTCGCAGCGCTCCAGCCCAGCCCCAGCAGGATCAGCGCGACCATGACGCCCCACGCGGTCTCCCCTGCGAACATCGCGAAGCACAGCGAGACGACCAACAGCGCCTGTCCGAGCAGCACCGTGCGCAGGCGGCCCCACCGGTCGGCGAGGATGCCGAACACCGGAGAGAGGCCGTACATCCCGGCGACGTGCAGGGCGATCGTGACCCCGACCAGCACCGTCACGTCGACGTCCGCCATCGGGTGCGAGCCCAGGGATCCGGCGCCGTGGTCCATGCCGGCCATCGTCATGTTCACGAGGTGCACCGGCGTCATGGCCATCACCGACGCCATCGTCACGTGCGAGCCGGCGACGGCGAAGATCGCGTAGCGCGCGGCGAGGGGACGGTCGACGCGCTCGACGACCCCGGCGGCGGATGCGGTCTCGGGGAGCTCGCGGGAGACGAGCAGCGGATCCGGCCGCAGCGCGACGAGATACAGCGTGAAGGCCGAGATCTGCGCCACGAGCGAGAACAGGTAGGACCCGGTGTGCACCGGCATGCCGATCGCGCGCCCCAGCTGCTCCCCCGCGCCCAGCAGCAGGGGTCCGGCGACGCCGCCGATCGTGGTCGCCCAGACGACGATCGACAGGTCGCGCCCGCGATGCGCAGGGTCTGCGAGATCGGTCGCGGCGAAGCGCGACTGCAGGTTGCCGGCGTTGCCCATGCCGATCAGCACGATGCCGGTGAGCAGGAGCGGGAACGAGCGCACCGCGGCGGCCGAGATCACGATCGCGATACCGACGAGCGCGAGCAGGTTTCCCGCGGTCAGCGCGAAGCGGCGCCCTCTCGTGCTCGCCAGACGCGCGAGCGGGATCGCCGCGAGCGCAGCACCGAGCGTGACGGATGCGGTCGCGAGCCCCGACAGGGCGTCGCTGCCGGAGATGTCCTTCGCCAGGAGCGCCCCGAGAGACACCGTGGCGCCGAAGGCGACCCCGCCGAGCACCTGCCCGAAGGACAGGATGCCGACCGTGCGGCGCTGGATCCGGATCCGGTCGGCCTGCGACAGGACGACGCCGGTCACGACGCAGGAAGCGCGTCGCGCACGGCGTTGCGGAGCGTGCCGATGCCGCTGATCTCGACCTCGACCGCGTCGCCCGCCTCGAAGGCGCCCACCCCGGCCGGGGTGCCGGTCATGATCACGTCTCCGGGCAGGAGCGTGAACACGGCCGAGGCGTAGGCGATGACGTCGGCGACGGAGTGGATCATGTCGGTGAGGGGCGCGTGCTGGCGCACCTCGCCGTTGAGCCGGGTGGTGAGCTCCGCGGCGTCGAGGTCGAACTCGGTCTCGATCCACGGACCCAGCGGACAGAAGGTGTCGAAGCCCTTGGCGCGCGACCACTGGCCGTCCTTGCGCTGCAGATCCCGGGCCGTCACGTCGTTGCCGACGGTGTACCCGAAGACGTACTGGTGCGCGTTCTCGGCGGACACGTTCTTGGCGATGCGACCGATCACGACCACGAGCTCGCCCTCGTACTCGGTGCGCTCCGAGAGCGCGGTCGGGCGCACGATGGTGTCTCCAGGGCCGATCACCGACGTGTTCGGCTTGAGGAACAGCAGCGGCTCGGCCGGAGCCTCGCCGCCCATCTCGGCCGCATGGTCGTGGTAGTTCTTGCCGACGCAGACCACCTTCGAGCGCGGGATCACGGGCGCCAGCAGCGCCACGTCCACGAGCGGCACCCGCTCCCCCGTGGTCTCGTAGCCCGCGAACATCGGATCGCCGGCCAGCACGACCAGCTCCGCCTCGTCGAGGATCCCGTACTTGATGCCGTCGTTGTGGCTGAACCGTGCGATCTTCACAGGCTCAGCCTAGCGACGGCGCGCGATTAGCTCGTCGTCTCGGCCTTGTTGCCGCCCGCCTCGAGCACGTCGCCCGCGGGAAGCTCCTTGTGCCCGCCGAACTGCAGGCGCATCGCCGAGAGCACCTTGTTCGCGTACAGATCCTCGTCGCGCGAGGCGAACCGCTCGAACAGGGACGCGGCGAGCACCGGGACCGGCACGCCGACGTCGACCGCGGCCTTGACCGTCCAGCGCCCCTCGCCCGAGTCGGACACGCGGCCGGCGAGGCCGTCGAGCGTGGGGTTGCCCTGCAGCGCGGCTGCGGTCAGGTCGAGGAGCCAGGACGAGATGACGGATCCGCGGCGCCACAGCTCGGCGACCTTGGGGGTGTCGATGTCGAACTGGTAGTACTCCGGCTCCTCCAGGGGCGCGACCTCCGCGGAGTGCTCCGCCTCGCGGATGCCCGCGTCGGCGTTCTCCAGCAGGTTCAGGCCCTCGGCGAGGGCGGCCATGACGCCGTACTCGATGCCGTTGTGGACCATCTTCACGAAGTGCCCGGCCCCCGAAGGGCCGCAGTGCAGGAAGCCGAGCTCCTCGTCCGTGAGCTCGCCGGTGCGACCGGGCGTGCGCTCGATCTCGCCGGCTCCCGGCGCGATCGTCTTCAGGATCGGCGTGATCGTCGCGAACGCCTCGTCCGGGCCGCCGACCATGAGGCAGTAGCCGCGCTCGAGGCCGAAGACGCCGCCGCTGGTGCCGACGTCGACGTAGTTCAGCCCCTTCTCCCGCAGCGCCTTGGCCCGGCGCACGTCGTCGCGGTAGTTCGAGTTGCCGCCGTCGATGAGGATGTCGCCGGGCTGCAGCACCTCGCTGAGCTCGTCGACGACCCGGCCGGTGAGCCCGGCGGGGATCATGAGCCAGACGACGCGCGGGCCGTCGAGCTTGGCCGCGAGATCGGCGTAGTCGGTCGCGCCGATCGCCCCCTCCGCGACCAGGGCGGCGACGGCATCCGGGTTGACGTCGTAGACGACGCACTCGTGCCCTCCGCGCATGAGGCGGCGCACGATGTTCGCCCCCATCCGTCCGAGTCCGACCATGGCCAGCTTCATAGCAGGGTCCTCTCCTGTCAGGGATCGCGGTTCGTGCGCCGCCTCCGCGTCGGAAGCGGCGTGCGTCGTGCCGGGTTCAGGCGTCCAGGCGGACGAGCCAGCCGTGGGTGTCCTCGCGGCGGCCGTACTGGATGTCGGTGAGCTCCTCACGCAGCGACATCGCCAGCTCGGTCGCTTCGGGGCCCTCGTGCACGATCTCGAAGTCGTCGGCCAGGAGCTTCCCGATCGGCACGACCACCGCGGCGGTGCCGCACGCGAACGCGCCGACGATCTCGCCGGATGCGGCGCCGTCGCGCCACTCCTGGATCGAGAGCTTGCGCTGCTCGACCGTGAGTCCGCGATCCTTCGCGAGCTCCAGGATCGACGCCAGGGTGATGCCCTCGAGGATCGAGTCCGACGCGGGCGTGAGCAGCCTGCCGTCGCGCGTGACGAGCACGAGGTTCATTCCGCCGAGCTCTTCGATGTAGTCCCCGTCGAGGAACAGCACCTGCTGGCAGCCCTTCTTGTACGCCTCCTCCTGCGGAAGCAGGCTCGAGGCGTAGTTGCCGCCGGTCTTGGCCGCGCCGGTGCCGCCGTGTCCGGCGCGCGCGTACTCGCGCGACAGCCAGATGTTGACGGGCTGCACGCCGCCGGGGAAGTAGGCGCCGGCCGGGCTGGCGATCAGGTAGTAGGCCACCTTCTTCGCCGCGCGCACGCCGAGGAACGCCTCCTTCGCGAACATGAAGGGGCGGAAGTACAGGCTCTCCTCGG
>JABLTH010034048.1_pt1 | contig 15773 bp, 12 predicted proteins | sample 7875711 | NCBI WGS metagenome assembly JABLTH01 (sample SAMN14941262, study PRJNA633318) | bioreactor metagenome | isolation source: bioreactor | place: China | collected 2019-03-05 | reverse complement strand
TCGCCGGTGCGGCGGCCAGCAGTTCCACGCACTGGGACTCGGTCAGGGTCTTGGGGTCCTGGTCCTTCGGGATGCGGGCGTTCTTGTCGCCGTCGGTGATATACGGACCGAAGCGGCCGTTCAATACCTGCACGCCGTTGCCGAAATCCTGGATCACGCGGTTGGCCAGCAGCTCCAGCTTCTCGCGCACGATCTGCAAAGCACGCGGCAGTTCGATGGTGTACGGATCGTCCTCGGCCTTGAGCGATGCATACGTGCTGCCTTGCTTCACGAAGGGACCGAAGCGGCCCACGCCCACGGACACTTCCTCGCCGCTCTCCGATACGCCGAGCTTGCGCGGCAGCTTGAACAGCTCCAGCGCCTCGTCGAGCGTGATGGTGTGCATGCTCTGGCCCGGACGCAGGCTGGCGAACTGCAGCTTCTCGTCCGTGTCTTTGTCGCCGATCTGGGCGTACGGCCCATAGCGCCCCAGGCGCACCGACACCGGCTTGCCGGATTTCGGATCGCTGCCCAGCTCGCGCGCGCCGGTGGCCTCGCTGCGGTCGACTGTCTCGGTCTTTTCCTCGACCTGCTGCTTGAACGGCTGCCAGAAGCGCTCCATCAGCGGCACCCAGGCTTCCTCGCCGCGGCTGACCGCATCCAGCTCGTCTTCGAGCTTGGCGGTGAAGTCGTAATCGACGTAGCGGGTGAAGTGCTGGGTGAGGAACTTGCTCACCGCGCGGCCCACGTCGGTGGGCTTGAAGCGGCGGTTGTCCAGGAGCACGTATTCGCGGTTGAGCAGTACCTGGATGATGCTCGCGTAAGTGGACGGACGGCCGATGCCGTGCTCTTCCAGCGTCTTCACCAGGCTCGCTTCGGAATAGCGGGGCGGCGGCTCGGTGAAGTGCTGCTCGGCCAGGATGTCGTGCAACGCTACCTGCTCGCCCACTTCGAGCTTGGGCAAGCGCCGGCCTTCGTCATCGTCCTCGGCGCTCTTCTGGTCGCGGCCTTCTTCGTAGACGGCGAGGAAGCCTGGGTCGACCACGGTAGTGCCCGTCGCACGGAACGCGGCGTCGCCGCCGGCGGTATGCGGCAGGGCGAAATCCACCGACACGGTGTTGAGCGTGGCGTGGATCATCTGGCAGGCCACGGTGCGCTTCCAGATCAGCTCGTACAGCTTGCGCTGCTCGTCGTTGAGGAACGACGCCACTTCGCGCGGCGTGCGCATGGCCGAGGTCGGGCGGATCGCCTCGTGCGCTTCCTGCGCATTCTTGGACTTGGACTTGTACGCCTGCGGCTGGTCCGGCAGCGCCTTGTTGCCGTAGTCGCGCGCGATCAGCTGGCGCAGCTCGCCCACCGCGTCTTCCGACAACGCTACCGAGTCGGTACGCATGTAGGTGATCAGGCCGACGTTGCCTTCACTGCCGATCGACACGCCTTCGTACAAGCCCTGGGCGACCTTCATCGTGCGGCTGGTGGAGAAGCCGAGCTTGCGCGCGGCCTCCTGCTGCAGGGTGGACGTCGTGAACGGCGGCGCCGGGCGGCGCTTGCGCTCCTTGCTGCCCACGTCGCTCACGGTGAGGCGGCCGTGCGCGGCCTCCTTCAGCGCGGCGCGGGCGGCCATGGCGTCGGCTTCGTTGGTGAGGTCGAACTGCTCGAACCGCTTGCCGTTGAGGCGCGTCAGGCGGGCGCTGAAATCCCCCTCGGGATGGCGCAGCGCCGCTTCGACCGACCAGTACTCGCGAGCGACGAAGGCTTCGATCTCCTCCTCGCGCTCCACGATCATGCGCAGCGCCGGACTCTGCACGCGGCCGGCGGACAGGCCGCGCTGTACCTTGCGCCACAGCACGGGCGACAGGTTGAAGCCCACGAGGTAGTCCAGCGCGCGGCGCGCCTGCTGGGCGTCCACCAGGTCGTGCGAGAGCTGCCGCGGCTGCGCCACGGCGGCCTTGATCGCCTTGGGGGTGATCTCCGAGAACACCACGCGATGCAGGTGCTTGCCCTTGGTCAGGCCGCGCTGCCTGAGGATCTCGCTGATGTGCCAGCTGATCGCCTCGCCTTCGCGATCCAAGTCGGTCGCCAGATAGATGTCGTCGGCCACCTGGGCAGCCTTGGCGATCGCGTCGACGTGTTTCTGATTGCGCTCGATGATCTCGTAAGCCATGGCGAACCCGTGCTCGGGATCGACGGCGCCCTCCTTCGGCTTCAGGTCACGCACGTGACCGTAGGAGGCCAGGACCTGGAAGTCCTTGCCGAGGTATTTGTTGATCGTCTTGGCCTTGGCGGGCGACTCGACGATGAGCAGGTTCTTTGCCATGCAGCGGGGTTTCCAGAAGCCAACGGCCCGCCACGATGGGCGGGCCTTCTTTATTTAGTTAAAGGCATGCCCGGATGACGCCGTCAAGCTCCGCCTCGTGAAAACGAGGCGCAGGACGGTTTCGGCCGGACCGCGCGAACCCTCCCCGAAAGGCTGGAACCCGGCCCTAGGCAAGCCGCTGATAGCGATTGCCCGGGAGGCTGCCCACCACGCCCTCCAGCTCCAGCATCAGCAGCATGGACGAAAGGGCGGCGGCCGACTGCCCGGTCCGTTCGGCCAGCTCGTCCAGGCTCGCCGGATCGTGGCCCAGGGCCGCCAGGAGCTGGCCGTACTCGGGATCGCCGCTCCAGCCAGCCGCGGTGCCCGCCGGCGCCGGATCGGCCGTTGCGTCCTGCAAGCGGGCCGCGAGCTCGACACCCAAGGCCCGTGCCTGGGGAGCCAGTATCTCGGCCACCTCGCCCGCCGTTTCCACCAGCCGCGCACCATCGCGCAGCAGCCGGTGGCAGCCGCGGGCGAGCGGATTATGGATGGAGCCGGGCAGGGCGAAAACCTCCCGCCCCTGTTCGCCGGCCAGCCGGGCCGTGATCAGCGACCCGGATTTGAGATCCGCCTCCACCACGAGGGTGCCCAAGGCCAGGCCGGCGAGGATGCGGTTGCGGCGGGGAAAGTGGCCCGCGACGGCCGGCGTGCCGAGCGGGAACTCGCTGACCAGCGCCCCTTCCTGGGCGATGCGCCGGGCGAGCCCGAGGTGCTTTTGCGGATAGACCCGGTCCGCCCCGGTGCCGATCACGGCCACCGTGGGCCGCGCGGCGTCCAGCGCGCCCTGATGAGCGGCGCCGTCCACGCCATCGGCCATGCCGCTGGTCACCACGAAGCCGGCCAGGGCCAGCTCCCGCGCGAAGGCCCGGGCATGGGCCAGGCCTCCAGCGGTCGCGTTGCGCGCGCCGACGATGGCCACCTGGGGCAACAGCAGCAGGCCGGGATCGCCTGCCACGAAGAGCGCCGCAGGCGGGTTGGCGATCGCCTCCAGCAGGGGCGGGAAGTCGGCCTCGGTGCACCGCAGCAGGCGTCGCGCCGGCTGCGCCAGCCAGGCCAGGTCTGCCGCCAGCAGCGCCTCGTCCGGCCGCTCCAGCCACGCCACCGCGTCAGCACCCAGGCCAGCCGCCCGCCGCGGCGCACGCGCCAGCACGGCGTCGATCCGGCGGCCGTCAGTCGCCAGCCACTCGCGGAGAGTCGCTGGGCCCAGGCCGGGGGTGCGCAACAGGAGCAGCCAGGCGCGCAGTTCGTCGGTTTCGCTCATCGCCGCAGTCTACGCAGCGGCGAAAACGAAAACGGCGCGGACATGCCGCGCCGTTCTGTCAGCCGATGCCGATGCTTTTATTCAGGCATCGTCAGGCGGTCGCCCTTGGAGACCGGCTTGATGCCGTCCATCACCAGGCCGTAGCTCACGCGGTCGAAGGTGCGGAACACCATCACGTGGCCGACGAATTCCTCCGGCAGCGTCACGCGCTTGCCCACGCCGCGGTTCCAGCTGTTGTTGGCGACGTCGTCGTGGATGGTCTCGCCCGGATGCACCATCGAATAGGTCTGGCCGTTCTCCACGCCGTCCTTCGCGCCGATCGACAGGGCCACCACCTGCTTCGGCCCCACCGCGTCGAGCGCATCGGTGAAAGCGATCACGCGGGCGTTGTCCGGCACGGCCTTCGGCGCAGGCGGGTAGTAGTAGGCGTCGTAGGGCTTGTCGTCGACCGGCATGATGCGATCGCCCTTGCGGATTTCCTGCGTCGAATCGAGCAGGAGCAGCGTGGACGGATCGCCCGTGCGCAGCGTTTCGGCCGTGCCGATGACCGTCACCTCCACGCCGAGATCCTTACCGCGGCCGTAGTGGTCTTCGCGGAAGTCTTCCTTCCAGGGGCCGTTGACCATCGACACGTCGCTGTCGATCTCATGGCCGACCAGGCCGTACGGCTCGCTGCGGTCATCCTCGTTGAAGCCGCGGAACACGTGCGTCGGGCGGACGATGGCCCAGCGCTGGCCCGGGTCGCCCTTCAAGTTGCGCACGTAGATGTTCTGACCGACCGTGCCGCGCAAGCGAGCTTCTTCGAAGCCGACCACGTAGGGCGAATCATTGACTTCGTTGGAGTCCATGACGCGCGTGTCCTTCAGAAACATGCGCAGCTCGGACAGCGGAATCGCCGGAATCGGCTCGCCCTCGGCGCGCACGCGCGGCTGCAGGCCGAGGCGCGGACCGTTGATGAAGGAAAGATTGAGCACGTCGCCCGGATAGATCAGGTGCGGGTTCTGCACCTGCGGATTGGCCTGCCAGATTTCCGGCCACAGCCAGGGCTTGGAGAGGAACCGAGCCGAGATGCCCCAGAGCGTATCGCCTTTGCGTACGGTGTACGAATCGGGATGGTCGGCACGCAATTGGGCGCCAGCGGCGTACACGGCAACCGTGACCAGCATGCCGGCCAGCAGCCCGATGGACTTTCTGATCATAAACGGGAATCCCCCATCCCCCGATGCTCGGAGGAGTGTAACCGAAGGTTCAGCGCCCGCAACCAGAGCCAGTTGGCAAATTCGCCTGCCAGACGGGGGGTTGCCAGCGTACAATGAGGTTCATTCTAGATCGCGCCCGGGCTGGTTTTTCACCGATTCGCCCGCATTTTTGGCGCCGAGGTAATTGGCATGTCGACCCTGACCATTCTTGAGTTCCCCGATCCCCGCCTGCGCACCCGGGCGGAGCCCGTGCGCGTGTTCGACGCCGAGCTGAAGCAGTTCGTGGCGGACATGTTCGAAACCATGTACGCCGCCAACGGCGTGGGCTTGGCCGCCACCCAGGTGAACGTGCATCAGCGCGTGCTGGTGGCCGACATGAGCGACGAGCGCAACCAGCCGCTGGCCCTGATCAACGCCGAGGTCGTCGAGAAGGATGGCGCCCAGGTGTACCAGGAAGGCTGCCTGTCCTTCCCCGGCATCTACGCTGACGTCACCCGCGCACTGAAGGTCAAGATCAAGGCGCAGGATGTGGACGGCAATGAGATCGTCCGGGAATTCGAAGGTCCGCTGGCCGTGTGCATCCAGCACGAAATGGACCACCTGGCCGGCAAGGTCTTCGTCGACTACCTGTCGCCCCTGAAGCGCTCCATGCTGCTCAAGCGCCTGGAGAAGCAGCGCAAGCAGGCGGCTACCGCTTGATGGGCGCGCCCCTGCGCGTCGTCTTCGCCGGCACGCCCGAGTTCTCCGTCCCCTGCCTGGAGGCCTGCCGCGCCAGTGGCGCCGAGGTGGTGGCCGTCTATACCCAGCCGGACCGACCCGCGGGGCGGGGCCGCAAGCTCACCCCCAGCCCGGTGAAGCAGGCCGCGCTCGCCGCCGGCATCCCGGTGGAACAGCCCGAGTCGCTGAAGAGCCAGGAAGCCCGCGACACGCTCGCCGCTTACCGGCCCGACCTGATGGTGGTCGTCGCCTACGGCCTGATCCTGCCGCGCAAAGTGCTGGCCCTACCGCGCCTGGGTTGCTGGAACGTGCATGCCAGCCTGCTGCCGCGCTGGCGCGGCGCCGCACCGATCCAGCGGGCCATTCTCGCGGGCGACTTCGAAAGCGGCGTCGATCTGATGCAGATGGAAGCGGGTCTGGACACCGGTCCGGTGCTGCTGGAACGCCGCACGCCGATCCAGCGCGCCGATACCGGCGGCAGCCTGCACGACCGCCTTTCCGCGCTCGGCGCCAAAGTGCTCGCCGAAGGCCTGCGCCGTGCGATGGCCGGCGAATCGCTCGTCCCGCGACCTCAGCCGGAAGAGGGTGTCACCTACGCGCACAAGCTGGACAAAGCCGAGGCGAAACTCGATTTCCAACGCGACGCCCTTGCCCTCGAACGCCAAGTTCGCGCGTTCGACCCGTGGCCCGTGGCCGAGGGCGACATCGCCGGGGAAAGCCTGCGCATCTGGGCCGCCGAAGCGGTCGAGCGCGAACATCATGCGGCTCCGGGCAGCGTGCTTTCCGCCGGGCGTGACGGCATCGACATCGCCTGCGGCCACGGCGCGCTGCGCGTGACCGCGCTACAACGCGCCGGCGGCAAGCGCATCGGCGCGGCCGATTACCTCAACGCCCGTCCCGACCTGCGTTCACCGCGATGACCGATACCCGCGCCCTCGCCGCGCAAGCCCTCGCCGAAGTGGCACTGCGCGGCGCCTCGCTGCGCGACGCCACCGAGCGCCTCGCCCCGCGCCTGGCCGATCCCCGCGACCGCGCCCTGTTCACCGCCCTGCTCAGCGACGGCGCGCGCTGGTGGCTGCGCTTCGATCCCGCGCTCGACCGCCTGCTCGACAAGCCACTGCGCCAGAAGGAACCGGCCGTGCACGCACTGCTCGTCCTGGGGCTGGTGCAGCTGGAGATTCTGGAACTGACCGACTACGCCGCAGTGGCCGCCACCGTGCAGGCCGCGCGCGCTGCAACGGCCGCGCCTGGCCGGGTTGGTGAACGCGGTCCTGCGGCGCTGGCAGCGCGAGCGGACCGAACTGCTCACCGCCCTGGACGCCAAACCGCAGACACGCCACGCTCACCCCGCCTGGCTGGCCAAGGCCATCGCGCGCGACTGGCCCGAGCAGGCGGATGCGGTGATGGCCGCCGACAACGTCGAGCCGCCGCTGATGCTGCGCGCCAACCGGCGACGCAGCACCCGCGAAGCGTTCCTCGAACAGCTGCACGCCGCCGGCTACGCAGCCGAGCCTCATCCCTGGCTTGCCGATGGCATCGTCCTGCCGCACAGCGCCGACGTCACCCGCATGCCCGGTTTCGCCGAAGGCCTGTTCGCTGTGCAGGACGGCGCTGCCCAGATCGCCGGCGACCTCGCCGGCGTCCGCGACGGCTTGCGTGCCCTCGACGCCTGCGCCGCTCCCGGCGGCAAGGCCTGCCATCTGCTGGAACGCGCCGAGCTCGCCCTGACCGCGGTCGAATCCGACGCCGGACGCGCCAAGCGCATCCGCCAGAATCTCGAGCGGCTGGGCCTGCACGCCGAACTGGTGATCGGCGATGCCGGCCGGCCCGACGACTGGTGGGATGGCCGTCCGTTCGACCGCATCCTGATCGACGCGCCTTGTTCGGCCACCGGCGTGCTGCGCCGTCGTCCGGACGTGCGCCTGCACCGCCGCGAGAGCGACGTCCAGCCGCTGGCCGCGCAGCAACGCCGCATCCTCGACGCATTGTGGCCACTGCTCGCGCCTGGCGGCCGGTTGGTCTACGTCACGTGTTCGCTGCTGAAGGCTGAGAACGAGGCCGTGGTGCAAGCCTTCCTCGCCGAGCGTCCCGAGGCTCGCGCCACCGCCTTCACGTTGCCCGCCGGGCATGCGGCCGGCGTAGGCTGGCAGATCCTGCCCGGCGATGGCGATCTCGACGGCATGTACTATGCCGTGCTCGAAAGGGCCTGATCGCGTCCCACGGACCCGATGAGCCGCAAGGCCCAGACTGTTTCTTCGCCGCGATACGCCGTCGCGGCGCCGCCGCCGGAACTCCACGCATGTCTGTTGCCCCTCAAGCCACGTCCCAGGAACACCGCTATTTCTGGCTGCTGCTGATCTTCGCCCTGGTGGTGATCGGCGCCGGCATCGGCTTGCGCGATCCCTGGCCGTCGGACGAGCCGCGCTTCACCCTCGCGGCCAAGCAGATGGCGGAAAGCGGCGACTGGCTGTTTCCGCACCGTGGCAGCGAGCTGTACTCGGACAAGCCGCCGATGCTGATGTGGACGGAAGCGGCCAGCTACGTCGTCACCGGCAGCTGGCGCATCGCCTTCCTGCTGCCCTCGCTGCTCGCCGCGCTCGGCACGCTGCTGCTGGTGTACGACCTCGGCCGGCGGCTGTGGAATCGGCAGACCGGACTGTATGCGGCGGCGGCGCTGCTGGTCAGTTTCCAATTCGTCTATCAGGTCAAGCGCGCACAGATCGATCCGCTGGTGATGTTCTACATCACGGCCGCCAACTGGGGGCTGCTGGTGCATCTGCTGAAGGGGCCGAACTGGCGCGCGTTCTGGTTCGGCTGCTTCTGCGCCGGCCTCGGCGTCATCACCAAAGGCGTGGGTGTACTGGCGCTCTTCATGCTGGTGCCCTATCTGGTCGCCTGGCGCGGCCGATGGGACGGCGTGTCGCCCATGGGTCCCGGCGCATGGTGGCGCTGGCCGCTCGGCTTGGTGGCGCTGCTCTCCGCGATCGCGCTGTGGCTGGTGCCGATGCTGCTGAGCGCGAAAGCGCATGCCGGCGATCCCGCGTATGCCGCCTACGTCAACGACATCCTGGTCCACCAGACGGCCGGCCGCTACAGCAAGTCGTGGGACCACCACCACTCGCCGTTCTATTACGTGCCGATCATCCTCTTCAGCTGGCTGCCGCTGTCGCTGACCTACCCCGGCACGCGGCCGCGCTGGTGGCAGCGCCTGAAGGCGAAGGATGCGCGCATCCTGCTGCCACTGGGCTGGATCGTGCTGATCCTGATCTTCTTCGCCATCCCGAAAGGCAAGCGCGACGTCTACATCATGCCGGCGCTGCCGATGCTCGCGCTCATCACCGGCCCGGTCCTCGGCGAGCTGCTGCAGAAGCGCTGGTTGCGCATCGCCGTACTGCTGTTCATCGGCGTCATGGGCGCGGCCATGCTGGGCACCGGTGCCTACGCCCTGGCCGCGCATCCGAAGTTCGCCAGCGAGTTCGCCACCGCGCGCGGTTTCGACGACGGCGGCCATGCGCTGTGGTGGATGTTCGTGTCGATCGGCGCCATCCAACTGTTGCTGATTGCCGCCTTCCGCCTGCGGCGCGCCGTGTGGGCGGTCTGCGGCGGCATGGCCGCGATGTGGCTGGTCTGGAGCCTGTGGGCCTATCCGTTGCTCAACGACTCCAGCTCCGCCGCCGGCGTGATGCAGGAAGTGCGCGAGCGCGTGCCGGCCAACGAGGAACTGGGCCTGGTCGCCTGGAAGGAGCAGAACCTGCTGATGCTCGACCGCCCCGCCACCGACTTCGGCTTCACCGTGCCCTGGCACGACCAGTACGCCGCGGCGGTGAAGTGGCAGGCGCAGGAGCCGGCCAAGCGCGGGCTGTTCGCGCTCGACGGCGTGATGGACAAGTGCGTCGACCGCAGCAAGGCGATCAGCCTGGGGCATGCCAACCGCCGCGAGTGGTGGCTATTCAAAGCAGACGCGGTGATCCCGGGCTGCGTGCCCGGCGAGGACGTCGATCGCGTGCCGGCTGCCGCCCTGGAATAGGGCGATCGCCGAGGCTCAGGCCAGCACTTGCCGGTACACCGCTTCGGTGCGGTCGACAAAAGCCGCCAGCCCGAAGTCCGCCTCGGCATGTGCGCGCGCCGCGCGACCCAGCGCCGGCAACCGTTCGCGCTCCGCCAGCCACTGCCGGATCCACGCGGCAATCGCCTCGCGATCCCGCACCGGCACCACCCAGCCGTCCTCGCCAGGCCGGATGTTCTCGGGCAGGCCGGCGTAGTCGCTCACCAGCACCGGCTTCCCCATGGCCATCATTTCGCGGCAGGCGAACGAGATGGTCTCTACGTCCCAGGACAGCACGAAGCCCGCGTCGAACGCCGCCACCAGCGGCCGCACATCGGACAGCAGGCCCGGAAAGACCACCGTCTCCGCCAGCCCCAGATCAACGAGGCGCTGGCGCACGGGTTCTTTCGGCGGCACACCCGCCACCAGTATCCGCAGCCGCTGCCGTTCCTGCGGCTCCAGCCGCTGCAATGCTTCGGCCAAATCCATCCAGCCTTTGTAGTCCGCGGTGCCGGCATTGCTGCCGAGAACGAGGGCATCCGGCCGATCACCGGCCCAGTGCGCACGCGCGGCGCCGGCTTCGTCGGCGGGCCAGGGGCGGTACCGGTCGAGATCGACGCCGTTGTAGACCGTGGCGAGCACGCAGCGCCGATAGGCGGTGCGCGCCAGCTGCCGGCGCGTGTATTCGCAGACCGCGATGACCGCATCGGTCTGCCTCGCGCGCCACCAATGCCCGAGACCGGTCATCGACTTGGAGTTGTGCTTGGTCAGCACGATGCGCGGACGCCGCTCGGGTAGCGCGGCCAGCACGAGCCGATGGTCGGCCGAGCCGTTCACATGCACTAGATCGAACCGGTGCTCGCGCAGGTAGGCCGCCAGCTGGCGCCGCGCGGCAGCGCGGGCCGCGAGCTTGTTCAAGCCGTTGGGGAACGGCTGATCCAGCACCCTGACACCTTCGATGCGACGCGCTTCCTCGTTGAGGCGGCTTCCCGGCGGCGCGGCCACATGAACCTCGTGGCGATCGCGCAAGCCGGCCGCAAGCCAGCGAAGGTAGGTAGTGTGTCCGCCGCCATCGCCGGTATGGAAATTGGTGTACAGGAGCTTCAAGGAATGCGCCTTGGAAGAATTGGACGGATCGGAGCCCGGTGCCCATGGCCACCGGATATTATGTGTGTCCGAGGGAACGGTGAAGCAGGTCCATGCGTAACGCCGAACGCCCGTCCGGCTCGCCGCGACGGGCCGCCGGCCGCGCGGTCTTGTGCACGTGGCGGCCTCTCGAACGTCAGAGAGGTGCCGGCCGCGCACGGCTCCCGTCCCCACGCACCGCTATCACCATGAACCGAATGCAGGCACGCAGCGTCAACCTGATCTACCGCGACAACGGCGCCGGCCTGACCCGCGACATGCAGCTGCTGCGCGGCATCCTGCGCGAGGCGGGCCACGATGTCACGGTGACGCAGACGAGTCATCGCGGCCGGCTGAGCAATCGTCTCAGGCGCCTACACGCGCGTGTTCGCCGCCTGGTCCGGGGCTGGCTGCGCGGCGAAGCCCATGCGCGCTATGACGTCAACCTGATGTTGGAGGATGTGCATCCGGAACTGCTTGGGCAAGCCCGCCGCAATGTGCTGATCCCGAATCCGGACTGGTTCCGCGAGGATTGGAAATCTTGGCTGCCGCGCTTCGATCGCGTGTTCGCCAAGACCGAACACGCGCGGCGACTGTTCGCTCAGCTCGGTTGCGCCACGACCTACATCGGCTTCACCTGCGGCGACCGCCGGGTTGCTGGCGCCGCCCCGCGGGACGATTTCTTTCATGGCGCGGGGCGCAGTTCGAATAAAGGTACGCTGCCGTTGCTCGATCTGTGGACGAAACATCCTGCCTGGCCGATGCTCACCGTGGCCTGGCGATGCAAGGAAGCCGATCTCTCCGCGCCCGCGAACGTCACCCTCGTGCGCGGCTTCCTGGCGGACGAGGAACTTCGTCGCCTGCAGAACGCACACGTTTTCCACCTCTGCCCTTCGCAGACCGAGGGTTATGGTCACTCGCTGGCCGAGAGCCTCAGCCTGAGTGCGGTGGTCATCACGCTGGACCGGGAACCGATGAACGAGCTCGTCTCGCCCGAACGCGGCGTGCTGGTCGCCGCCCGCGATGCTGGCAGGCAGCACCTGTCCACGCTTTACGAAGCCGATCCGGCGGCGATGGCCGCCGCGGTCGAGCGTTGCCTGCGCATGTCCGCCGAATAACGGCAACGACTCGGGGCCGCCGCTCGGCAATGGTACGAAGAGAACGATCGCGCCTTTCGCCAGCGCCTGCTGCATGCTCTGGCGGAAATCGCATGAACGATGCGCCCACCATGTCCGCAGCGTTGAAGGTCAACCTGATCGTCCGCGACAATGGCCTCGGGCTGTCGCGCGATGCGCGCCTGCTCGCCGCAGCGCTGGAACAGCGTGGCTGCGATGTGCATGCCACGCTGCTGGATGAATCACACGAGCGTCGGCGCTGGGCGCTGTCGCGCTCCTGGAAAGCGACGCTCAGTCATGCACGGCATGCCTGGGCGATGCGCACGGGACGGCCGCCATTCGACGTCAACATCATGTTCGAGCATCTTTGGCCAGATCATCTGCCACTGGCCCGCTGCAACATCGCACTGCCGAATCCCGAATGGTTCGACAGCAAAGACCTGCGCCATCTCGGCCGTATGGACCGCGTGTGGACCAAGACAGCGCACGCAGCGCCGCTGTTCGAGGCACTCGGCCGAACGACATCTTTCATTGGCTTCGTCAGCGAAGATCGCAACGATCCCGACGTGCCGCGCAACGCTGGTTTCTTTCACCTGGCCGGCGGCAGCGTGACCAAAGGCACGGACCGGTTGCTGACGCTATGGGCGAAGCATCCGGAATGGCCATTGCTCACGGTCATCCGCCACGCTCGCGAGCGTGCAGTGGCCACACCATCCAACGTGCGCCTGATCACCGACTACCTTTCCGACGATGAGCTGCGCCAGCTGCAAAACAGCCACCGTTTTCATCTGTGCCCGTCGGAGACGGAAGGTTATGGCCATTACATCGGCGAAGCGATGAGCGTGGGCGCCGTCGCCATCGGCGTCGACGCGCCGCCCATGAACGAACTGCTCGGCACGGACCGCGGCCTGTTGGTCGCCGCCACGGCGGACGGACGAATGGGCTTGGCAACCCGCTACCTGTTCGACGAGGCGGCGATGGAACAGGCGGTCGCACGCGCCATCGCCATGCCCGAAACCGAACGTATCGCCCTGGGCCGCGCGGCACGCGCGTGGTTCGACGAGAACCGTGCGCGCTTCCCGGTGCGGGTCGGCGAAGCGCTGCGGGTGCTGCTCTAGGCGGTCGCCCGGAATTCCGCCAGATGGCGGTCGATCCCCTGCTCGCAGCGCGTGATGCGCTCGACCACGGTCGCGCGGAACAGACGGTTGTTCGGCAGGCTCATGTCGTCGACATCGGGCTGCGCACGCGAGGGATGATCCAGGTGCATGGCCAGCGCGGCCCATTTGAGCTGACGCCGCGTGACGCCGGCATTGCCCAACCGCGCGGCCAGTTCGCGATCCTCGGCACCATAGCCTTCCATGCGCTCATCGAAACCGTTCACGCGCAACAGGTCGTCGCGCCAGAAGCTCATGTTGCAGCTCATCACGCGACCGCCGCTGCGCGCGCGCGACTTCCAGCGCGCCAGCGGTAGCGAGCGGAATCCGTACAGGCGCTTGATGCCGTCGAAGACATCGAAATCCACGTCCGCCCACGGCGCATATACCGGCCGGCCGCCGGCGAGCAGGCGTTCGGTTTCGCGCGGATGGGTCTTGAAGCGGCCACCTTGCAGGAAGTAGCCAGGCTCGGCCAGCGCCAGGTGATCGGCCACGAACTGCGGGTGCAACACCATGTCCCCATCGAGCAGGATCACATAGTCGCCCGTGCTCGCCGCAATGCCGCGGTTACGACAGCGCGCGGCGCGGAAGCCGAGATCTTCCTGCCATACGTGGCGCAGCGGCACGGGGAAACCCGGCGCCATGCGCGCGACCAGCGCGCGCGTCTCCTCCGCCGAGCCGTCGTCCGCCACGATCACCTCATCCGGCAGACGCGTCTGCGCCGCGACGCTCTCCAATACCTTGGCCAGTGCCGCCGGCCAGTTGTAGGTGAGTACCACCAGCGAGACCTTGCCTGGCTTGCGGCCATCGCCGGCGTGAGCGGACGGCGCACCATCGCGGATGCGCCAGGCCAGGCCCACACTCATCGCCAGCGGGAGCCAGCCCAACAGCCATTCCACGTCTGGCCGGCGCAGCATCTGCGGCGCATCGAACTGCCAGGCCACGCTGGCATAGATCCACAACGCCAGCAGCGCGCGACCGAGCGCCACGTGCCGGTAGCGCCACGCGCGCCAGCCCACCACCAGCCACAGCGCGCACCACAGCAACAGGCCGGGCAGACCCAGCACGATGGCCAAGTGGCTGAAGACGTTGTGACTGTGCTCCCACACCTGGTCCCCTACCTGGATGGTGTAGTGGCTGCCCATGCCCAGGCCCAGCAGCGGGTGCTTCAGGAACAGGCCCATGGCCTGCTCGAAGATCTGCGGGCGGTACGACAGCCCGCGCTCCTCCATGTATTGCCAGCCTCCGAGCGCAATGATCACCGCCGCAGTGGCCAGCAACACCGCAGCGCGGCGCCGGATATGCGTGCGCGTCACGGCCAGGAGCATGGCCGCTTGGCTCACGATCAGTGCCAGCCAGGCGGACCGGCTGAGCGTCAGCAAGACGAATAGCACCAAGGCGACCACCGACAGCCACTGCACGATTCGCAGGCGGCGGTCGCGCACGCTCAACTGCGTCATCCATGAAATCGCGGCGCCGAAGGCAAAGGCCGCGAGGTTGGGGTTGTTCAGGGTGCCGAAAGCCATCAGGCGATCCTGCGCCTACCAGACTCCCGAACGGAGCGGAAACGCCGCCATCGCCACCAGCGCGGACAAGGCCAACCCGACGCCGGCCCAGTAGAGCAGCTGATGGACCCGCCGCGGCTGACCGGCCACTGCGCTGGCCCACAGCGCCACGAAGACGACGGCGTAGATCACCACGATCAAGGCGTCGCCCAGGGCACCCTGGCGCGCCCAGGCCACCGTCACGATGGCCCAGCCGAAGAACGCGGCCAGCAAAGGCCCCTCGACCACGCGCGCCAGGCCACGGGCGAGTTCGCCCCGCCACTTCCAGACCAGCCATAGAGCCGGCAACAGGAACAGCACGACCAGGCTGTCGTGATAGGGCTTGCCCGGATTCCAGACTTTGCGCCCGGTCGGGCTGGCGGCCATGCCCACCAGCAGCCACCACATGCCGAGCAGCGACCAGCCGAGGAGCCAGGACGGCAAAGCTTCCCATTGCCGCCGGAAGTAGGCGGCTCGGCCTTCTCGCGATGCCCCGGGCTGCGTGAGGTCTTTCAAGCGGTGATTCCACATTCTCGAGGCGGGTCCTGTCATCCGGCCGGCGCGTCCTTGGAGGGGTATCCAGCACCGGCTAACGCACGACGGCGGCGAAGGATACCCGCCCGCGCCGAAACGTGGCGCGAACGATGCCAAAGTGTGGAAGACGTTCGAGAACGCTTTTTCAGGCAACAGCCAGCCTCGACCCGGCGGGAGGCTCGGCCAGGCGCGAGGGCTGCCGCTGGCCATCGGCTAGAATCCTCCGATGCAGACCCTCCCGCTCACCCTCGTCGTCATGACCTACAACGAGGCGAAGAACATCGCCCGTTGCCTGGACAGCGTGCCGTTCGCCGCCGAGAAGGTCGTGGTCGACAGTGGCAGTACCGACGATACGGTGGCGGTGGCCCAGGCGCATGGCGCGCGGGTGGTGCACCAGGACTGGCTCGGCTTCGGCCCGCAGCGCAACTTCGCCACCACCCAGTGCAGCCATGACTGGATCCTGGCCCTGGACGCCGACGAGTACCTCACCCCTGCCCTGGCCCAGGAACTGCAGGACAAGCTGCCGGCGCTCATGGCCAGCGACGCCTGCGCCGCCTGGCTGCGCCGCGCCACCATCTACATGGGCGCGCCGATGCGCTTCTACCTGCCCTCGATGGGCGAGAAGATGGCCCGCCTGTACCACCGCGACCGCGCCCGCTGGGCGGACGTGCGCGTGCACGAGTCGCTGCGCTTCGACGGCCCCTCGGTCACCTTCAGCGCGCGCTTCAACCACGAGAACAACCC
>JABLTH010021015.1_pt1 | contig 15774 bp, 15 predicted proteins | sample 7875711 | NCBI WGS metagenome assembly JABLTH01 (sample SAMN14941262, study PRJNA633318) | bioreactor metagenome | isolation source: bioreactor | place: China | collected 2019-03-05 | reverse complement strand
CCCGGGAGAGCAAGAGCGAAGAGCAAGAGCAACAGCCGGGCCGAGCGTTGCGGCTTTCGCCGCTTGCTCTGACGCTGGGGATGGCTTGTGCGTCTTGTACTGGCCCTTCCTTCGCCCCTTCGGGGAGAAGGGGCCGGCAGGCGGATGAGGGGGGCTACAGCGCGGTGAAGCCGAAGTGGCGCGCTTCGCGGAAAAGCCTATACACGGCGCCCATTACACCTCTGATGCATCATCGACGCCATGGACGAATTCATCGCGCCTCGCACGCTCGCCAAGGGGCGTATCTATGTCTACATGTTGCCTTGCCGCGATCAGGATCTGCTGAAGATCGGTTTCTCGCGCGAGCCGCTCGTGCGCTTTCGGACCTTGCATCGCCGCTTCTTCGATTATTTCGACCTGGATCGTGGCTTGTTGGTGGAGGTGGATCGCGTGGCGCAGGCGCGGGGGATCGAGCGGGAGATCTTGCTGCGTCATGCGCAGGAGCGGTCGCCGGCGCCTTTGGTGATCGCGGATCGGGCGGCGGGCTACAGCGAGTGGCTTCGCGGGGTCGAGCCGGAGGTGTCGGCGCGGCTGCGCGAGTTCGCCGCGTGCGAGGGCTATCCGCTGCACGCATTGCGCGTCTGGTTGCGCCAGATGTCCGAAGGATCGTCGGATCGGCTCTACGACTGGTCGCTGCACATGCTCGAGGCTGCGGAGTACGAGGCCTTCAACGTGCCGGAAGCCTTTGCCTCCGGCCAGGCGCGGCGAGCGTTGATGTATGCCATGGATGCTTGCGAAGCCGTCGGCATCGATGTGAACGCGGTCTTTCCCGACGCGGTCGTGGCGTGGAGAGTGCGCAACCCCTGAATCAAGACGTCCGTGGTGGCGCATGGACCGCATCTGGCGCCGACGCCCCTCCGAAGACAGCCGGCAGGCTCTGGCCCAGTCTGCGTTTGATCTCGACCGTCGCCTTGCCGTCCGCTGCCGGATCGGCGGTATAGAAGCGGCAACTGAAGGAACATTCGATGCAAGTGCCGTGTTTCAGCAAGGCTCGGACCGAGAAGACGATGCCTCCGCTCTTACCGTTCTTGAGCGCGGAGGCGGGGTAAGAGAAGCCATAGGTGCCGATGAAGTCGGTCGATCCGTCGGCGTATCGCTGCCGGCTCTCCGTCGTGACGGTCATATGGCGCATGCCGGCATGCGCATAGGCGTCGCGGTAGACGCCGATCACCTTGCTGAAGGGTAGGTGGGTATAGGTAACCGTGGGGGTAACCGGTCGGAAGCCGCAAAGCAGCAGGATGGCCCCGGTGGCGATGAACGTGCGCATCAACAGATGGCATCCGTGGGGAGGCGGCAACGCGGCTTCGGTCAGAGGAACACGCCATGCATTCTCCTTCGTGATCGTATATAGGCCCTGACTGACTTCAACGGCCCGCGCGTGCCGAAGGGGTTGCAGCGCTGATGATCACTGATCTCAGGACCCCGGCAGCTCCCGCGCATACCGTGCCGGTGGCATGCCGACGTGCCGGGCGAAGGCCACGCTGAAGGTGCTGGTCGAGCTGTAGCCGACGCGTTCGGCGACGTCCGCGATGGTTGCGCCTTCCTGCAGCAGGTGTTTCGCCAGGGCCATGCGCCAGGCGAGCAGGTAGGCCATCGGGGCGAGGCCCACGGCGCGGTTGAAGCGTTCGAAAAAGGTCGAGCGTGACAGCGCGGCGTCTTTCGCCAGTAGCGCGACCGTCCAGGGATGCGAGGGCCGTTCGTGCATGCGCCGGATCGCGGTGGCGAGGCGCGTGTCCGCAAGCCCGCGTAGGAGGCCGGGGGAGGCCGTGGTCTGCGCGGTGGAGCGCAGCGCCTCGATCAGCAGGACTTCCAGCAGGCGCGCAAGGACGACGTCGCGGGCGGGTCGGCGTTCGCGCGATTCGTCGACGACGAGCCGCACCAGGGTCGCCAGCCGCGGTTCGCCGCGCACGTGGATGCGCTGTGGCAGCAGCGACACCAGCAGCGCCGCATCGGGCGAGCCGAAGGTGCAATAGCCGATCAGCAGGCGCACGTCGGGCGCGGCATCCGCATCGCCCACGCGGTATTCGCCGCCAGGCAGCGCGATTGGCGTGGAGTCGAGTGCGTCCGCGGCTTCGGGGGCGCGGCTCGACATGCGGAAGCCGTACGTGGCGGGGATCAGCACGAAATCACCCGCTTGCAGATCGATCGGCTCGCGTCCGTCCTCCGCGAGCCGGCACAAGCCTTCCAGCACCACGCAGTAGAACGGCTGCCCCGCCTCGGTGCGTCGAACCCGCCAGGCCCCCGCGCCGCTCACGATCTTCGAGAACGGCGCGCCGGGCCGGAGCAGGGCGACCACTTCGGCGAGCGGATCGATCAAGACTGGACTCCTGCCAACGAAACTCGGACTCCCGATGGTAGTGAGTCCAGTGCCGGCTGCCTATCGTTCCGTGGCGGCAACGCTAACCCGATCCCTACCCGGAGTTCCCCCATGAAAACCGTCCTCATCACCGGCTGCTCGTCCGGATTCGGCCTCGATACCGCGCGCTATTTCCTCGCGCGCGGCTGGAACGTCATCGCCACCATGCGCACACCCCGCGCGGAGCGGCTGCCGGCCTCCGAGCACCTGCGCCTGCTCGCCCTCGACGTGACCGATGCGGAAAGCATTCGGCAGGCCGTCGCGGCGGCCGGGCCGATCGACGTGCTGGTCAACAACGCCGGCATCGGCGTGCTCAATGCGCTGGAAGGCACCTCCATGGACGTCGCCCGCGAAGTCTTCGAGACCAACACGCTGGGCCCGATCGCGATGACCCGCGCGGTGCTGCCGCAGTTGCGCGAGCGCAAGGCCGGCGTCGTCGTGAATGTCACGTCCAGCGTGACTTTGAAAGCGCTGCCGCTGCTTTCCGTCTATACGGCGAGCAAAGCGGCGGTGAATGCGTTCACCGAGTCGCTTGCGCTGGAACTGAAGCCGTTCGGCGTGCGCGCGCACCTGGTACTGCCCGGCCGCGCGCCCGAAACGCGGTTCGGCGAGAACGCGCAGCCGCGCATGCGGGATGGCTTTCCAGCGCCCTATGCCGCGCTGGCCCAGGACGTGTTCGCCGAATGGGCACAGTCGACGGCGGTGACGCATTCGCGCGACGTAGCGGAAGCCGTGTGGCGGGCGGCGACCGATCCGGGTTGCCCGATGCGGCTGCCGGCGGGAGAGGACGCACTCGCGCTGGCGGAGGCGGACACCGCCGAGGCCTGAGGCCCGGCGTCGCCGGCGCGCGCGGCCGTCGATGAGCCGCGCGTTCCGCCGGCCTTCCGTTCGATGGCACCGGAGCAGTGCAAGAAGCGCTTTCCCTCAGGGGGCCCCGACGCTCGACGAAGACCGCTCCAGGAACATATGGGTCGCCCGTTCGCCGACGACCTGCCGGGCACACGCATACCCGAGCGCGCGCGCATCCAGTCCGTTCCACAGCGATTCGCCCGCGCCGAGCAGCACCGGCCGCACCGCCAGATGCAATTCGTCGATCAGTCCCGCCTGCATGAACTGGCGCACGGTCGATACGCCGCCGCCGATGCGGATATCGCGCGTTCCCGCCGCGGCGCGCGCCCGTTCCAGCGCCGCGTGGATGCCGTCGGTGACGAAGTGGAATTCGGTGCCGCCCTGCATCGTGAGCGCTTCGCGCGGGTGATGGCTCAGCACGAAGACCGGCGTGTGATACGGCGGCTCATCGCCCCACCAGCCCTTCCAGCTGTCGTCGGGCCAGGGACCGCGCACGGGGCCGAACATGTTGCGCCCCAGGATCCAGGCGCCGATGCCGTCCATGCCGCGCTCGGCCATGTCGTTGTCGACGCCGGTCTCGCCCCCGTCCATGCCCTGCATGGAACGCCACGCACGGGTCGGAAAGAACCACTCCATCAGCTCGAAGCCGCGCTGGCCGAGTGGGTTCTGCAGGTCCTGGCACAGGCCGGCGCCGTAGCCGTCGAGGGAGAGGGCAAAGCAGGAAACGCGGACCTTGGACATCGGGAGTGACCTTTGCGGGGGCGGCTGGACCGGATCATGCGCCATCGGGGACGCGCCGGCCAACGGCCCCCGCCCGGATCGAGCCGATGATCTGGCGAGACGCCGTTCGTCGCGCTCACCCAACCGGCCCGTCACGCGGTCTTTCTCTTCGATGACCACCGCAGTCGGCAGACAGGTGGGTGCGTTTTCTTGCTGCGCGCGAAGTGACCGGTCGTCGAGGCGTGCAATGCATGCGCGCGTGACAAGTTCATGGTACCCGTGCGGATCGTTGCGACGTATGCCACCTCACTTTCGGCCTATCCCGTTCGCTGTTGACGCCGATTTGCGAGACGCATCACAGGACGTCGGCACGGAGCATGCGAAGAACGCACGCGCATACGGCGTGCCGCGTTCGCACGGCGTTTCGCTTCGCGAGGAAATTCCAGGTATTGCCGCGAATACCGAGGGTATGCGCGCGAATCGGTACGCTTGCGCACGCGCTGCCTTGCACGCGCATAGCACGCCCGCTGTAGGTGCTCCCTTACTCCGGATGGCCGATTGTGCGGACCATGGTGACCACGCAGAGTGCGCGACAGCCTTCGTTCGCGAAGGCATCAAAGGGGATGACGCGATCGCACGGCCACGCTACCGCCCGGCCGGCGATCGTCCGGGTTCGCGCAGATCGGCAGGGAGAAGTGGCGTGAGCGTTTCCAAGGAAAGCAGGTCGATGCCGCTCGCATCGACATCGAAAGCCTGTGCTTCATCGACGTTACCGGACCGGGCCTCGCCTCGCGGCATAGCGCACCGCGGACACGTTCGTTCGCGACGGTAGCGGCTCTACCGAGCCGACTGAGTGGCTTTGAAGCGTGGCGTCATACGCCGCGCCAGGGCAGGGCTGCGCCCGGAGGAGGGCGCATGGCATCCGCGTAGGGGGCAACATGCTTTCGCATGCGTTGACGATCGTGGCCAACGAACTGGATCGACACCTGACCGACACCTACGGCGTGCCGGCGGTGACGCCTCAGGTGCGACTGGGCAACATCGCCGAGGGTGTCGGCGGCGGCGCCGGCAGTCCGGGCGCGATTCCGCGCGACGTGCTCGGCTTCTCGATGGTCAACATCCGCGAAGACAAGACGCTCAAGAACGTCGCGGCGCCGGTGCGCAACGACGCGACGCTGCGCGTGATCTATCAGAACCCGCCGGTGTACCTGAACTTCCACATCCTCGTGGTGGCCACCCATACCAGCTACGCCAACGCGCTGCTGGTGCTCTCGCGCACGATCAAGTTCTTCCAGTTCTGCAACGTGTTCGACCAGAACTCGGTGGCGCCGGCTTCGCTGGTGACCAATGCGCCGACCAATCCGCTGGACCAGCTGGAAACGTTCAAGCTGATCTTCGACATCTACTCGCCCACCATGGAGGAGGTCAACCACCTCTGGGGCACGCTGGGCGGCAAGCAGTATCCGTTCGCGCTGTACACGCTGCGGCTGCTGGAAATGAAGTTCCGCGCCATGCAGGCGGAGGCCGGCGTGATCACCGAAGTGGCGAACGGCACCTTCCACCAGAATGCGGTGGTGAGCTGAGATGGCCGAGCGTTCGACCACCGCCTACCAGCGCCTGTTCGAGGTGCGTGTGCTGCACCACTATTGGCTGGACAACGGCGCCTCGCTGTTCGACACGCTGGCGGCGGACATCCAGGCCGAGCGCTTGCTGACCTACGACATCCGCCCCGTGTTGCGGGTGGCGCCGACGCCAGCGACGCAGCGCGTGCTTGGCGGTGCGCGCTGCCTGTTCATGGCGACCGGCCTCGGTTTCGTCGTGGCCGCGCCGGCGGGTACGACGCTGGCGGCCGACACGGTGCTCGCGTTCACCATCACGGTGGCCGACAGCCAGTACTTCGACTACACCGCGCTGACCTTCCGGCCCCAAATGATCTACGAGGCCGCCGACCCGACCGATCTGTCGCCCACGCGAGTGGTCTACCGCTACAAGGCGGATGTGCCGGTGCTGTCCAATCTCACCGGCGCCACGCGCGATCTCGGCGCGGGCACCGTGCTGTTCCTGTCGAGCGACTATCCCGCGCCGGGCGCGAGCGATCCAGTCGAATCGATGGTGGCTTCGGCAGGTGCTTTGTTGCAATTGACCGCCGACAACCCCGGCGCCGGCACCCAGGAGCTCAACGCTTCGGCGACGGCCATGCCGGTGTTCGTGCACCAGGGCGACGTGCCGGCCATCGTGCCGCCGGCGGGTGTCGTGGGCGCGCCGGCGCGCGGCGTGCTGCTCGGCGACGACGTGCCGGACGACAGCTTCGCGCTGATCTCGCTCACCGCCGTGCGCGGCGACAACGATGCCTTCAGCTACGTCGACGGCACTGGCGCGCCCAAGGCCGCCGCGCCGGTCTATGAAGTCAGGCTCAAGAACCGGTCCACTTACTGGACCTATCTGGACAAGCGGACCGGTGCGCTCGGCACGACGGAACCGCAACCGCTGCCGCTGACCTTTTTCGGCAATGCGGGCACCCGGCAAAAACCTTCGCGGGGCATCGTGAAGGCGCAGAAGAGCGGCGCGCGCATCACGCGGCTCGTATCGGAAATCTACATCTAGTTCCCACAGTCCCAGCTCGCGATAACGGGGAGTTCACGGTCATGGCCTACAACACACCAGGCGTCTACGTTGAAGAGATTTCGGCGCTGCCGCCGTCGGTGGCGGCGGTCGCCACGGCGATTCCGGCCTTCATCGGTTACACCGAGAAGGCAACGATGAAGACGGCGGGCGATCTCACGCTCAAGCCGACGCGCATTACCTCGATGGTCGAGTACGAGAAGTACTTCGGCGTCGCCAGTCCGGAGACCGCGATCAAGGTCTCCATCGTCACCGCCGCCGACGGCTCCAAGAGCGTGGCCGCCACGCTGGCCGAGACGGACCGCTCCAATCACCTGATGTGGTACGCCCTGCGCCTGTACTTCGACAACGGCGGCGGCCCTTGCTACATCTGCTCGGTCGCCAACTACAAGGCTCTGGTCCTGACCGAGCTGGAAGCGGGACTGACCGCCGTCGGCAAGGAAGAGGAACCGACCCTGCTGGTCTTCCCCGAGGCGCAGGGCTTGTCCATCGGGGATTTCAGTGCCCTGCACGACCAGGCACTGCAGCAATGCGCCGCGCTGCAGAACCGCTTCGTGATCATGGACGTGCACGGCGACTCCGTTTCGTTGAACGATCCGGCGTCGAAGATCGGCGACGCCCTCACTAAGTTTCGCGGCAGCGGTACGCCGGCGAACAACCTGAAGTATGGCGCGGCGTATGCGCCCAATATCGAAACGGTGGTGCGCTTCAACTACGACCCCACCAAGACCGACGTCACGGTGGACGGCACGACCAGCACGCTGGACACGCTACAGACCAGCCAAGGCCAGTCGTACAACCTGGCGCTCGCCGCCATCAACAACATGGCGTGCAAGCTGCCGCCGTCCGGCGCGGTGGCCGGTATCTACGCCGCGGTCGACAACGCGCGCGGCGTATGGAAGGCACCGGCCAACGTCAGCGTGGCCGACGCCATCCAGCCGACCATCGCCGTCGACAGCAGCGATCAAGAAGGCATGAACATCGACACCATCGGCGGCAAGTCGGTGAACGCGATCCGCGCCTTCACCGGCATCGGCACCCTGGTCTGGGGCGCCCGCACGCTGGCCGGCAACGACAACGAATGGCGCTACGTGAACGTGCGCCGCTTCTGCATCTTCGCCGAAGAATCGATCCGGCGCGCCACCCGCCAGTTCGTGTTCGAGCCCAACGACGCCAATACCTGGGTCAAGGTCAAGGGCATGATCGAGAACTTCCTGACCTCGCTGTGGCGGCAGGGCGCCCTGATGGGTGCCAAGGCCTCGGACGCCTTCTCGGTGCAGGTCGGCCTGGGCAGCACCATGACCGCGGACGACGTACTGGAAGGCCGCATGGTCGTGGTGGTCGGCCTGTGCCCGGTGCGGCCGGCCGAATTCATCGTGCTGCGCTTCGTGCAGACGATGCCCGTGTCGTAAGCCGCCCGTCGCGGACAAGCCCTTCTTTGGCGAGCCGACTTTCCTAGAGGAATGGACCCATGAGCCAGCAAGCGTATCCCCTGCCGCGATTCCACTTCCAGGTGGACTGGGGCGGCACCATGATCAGCTTCACCGAAGTCACCGGCCTGGTGATGGAGCGCGAGAAGATCGAATACCGGCACAGCGACAGCAAGGACTTCCACAAGATCGCCCAGCCCGGCCTGCAGAAGACCGCGGCCCTTGTGCTCAAGCGCGGCAAGTTCGAAAAGGACGTCGACTTCAACAAGTGGTTCGAGGACGTCGCCGACGACCGCGCCAACAAGCGGCGCGACGTGATCATCCGGCTGCTCAACGAGAAGCACCAGCCGGTGGCCGCATGGAAAGCCTCGCGTTGCTTCCCGCTGAAGGTCACCGCGCCGGACCTGAAGTCCGACGCCAACGAGATCGCCATCGAAAGCGTGGAAATCGCGCACGAGGGCCTCAGCCACGTCGACGTCGGCTGACCGCCATGAGCGATTACTACCCGCCCTGGGGCTTCTACTACAAGGTCGAATTCATGCTCGGCAGCGGCCCGGCGCCCGGCGCGGACGCGCGTTTCCAGACCGTGTCGGGGCTGTCCGTGGAATACGACTACGAGAGCTTCAAGGAGGGCGGCGAAAACCGCTTCGAGCACAAGCTGCCGGTCCGCACGAAATACGCGGACCTGGTGCTCAAGCGGGGCATGCTGATGGGCTCGGCGGTGCTGGACTGGTTCACCGCGGCGTTCCGCGACCGCGAGTTCACGCCCGCCGACGTCAACGTGATCCTCATGAACGAGAAGGGCGATTCGCTGCGTACCTGGAACGTGGCGCACGCGATCCCGAAGAAATGGCTGGTCAGCGATTTCAACGCCAACGAAAGCAGCGTGGTGATCGAGACCCTGGAACTGTCGTACCGCTACTTCAGCCTCCAGGACGCGAGTTGACCGGCGCCCGCGCCGGACAGGTCCTCACACGGAACGAACCTCCATGCCGATCGAGATCAAGGAATTGCATATCCGCGTGACCGTGTCGGGCAACGCGCCCGCCGCCGCGCACGGCGCGCCCGCGGGCGGCGCCGGCGGGCGTGAGGGCGGCGAGGGCCACGGCGGCGGCAAGGACGAGATCGTGGCCGAGTGCGTGGAGCAGGTGTTCCAGCTTCTTCAGGCCCGGAAGGAACGGTGATGGCGCAGCCCGGCAAGCACGGCAAGATGCTGATCCTCGCTTTCGCGGACTCCAAGGCCGCCGAAAGCGGCGGCGTGGCCGAGGCCGACGATTCCTTCGAGGCCCTGATCAATCCCGAGAACTACACGCTGTCGTACAAGCTGAAGTTCTCGCAGGGCGGGCAGGGGCAGGGCAGCAGCGGCAAGCAGCTCAAGTACGAGTACACCGAACCGGCCGAGATGGCGTTCGAGTTCCTGTTCGACAACACCGGCATCATCGACGGCGAGCCGCGCGATTCGATCGCCGACGACCTGCAGCGCTTCAAGCAGGTGGTGATCGATTACAAGGGCGATTCGCACGAGCCGCGTCACTTCAAGCTCGTCTGGGGCGAGAACTCGATCTTCAAGGGCCGCGTCACCGCCGTCGACATCGCCTACAAGCTGTTCAAGGCCGACGGCACGCCGATCCGCGCCACCGCCAAGGTGAACTTCAAGAGCAGCATCGAGGAAGAGAAGCGCGCCGCCAAGGAGAACAAGCAATCGCCGGACCTGACCCACGTGCGCCGGGTGAAGCTGGGCGACACGCTGCCGCTGCTGTGCCAGGAGATCTACGGCGATCCGCGCTATTACCTGCAAGTGGCCGAGCGCAACGGGCTGGTGAATTTCCGTCAGCTCACGCCCGGCAAGACCCTGCGGTTCCCGCCCATCGCGAAGGACGGCAGCGGCGGCGCGAGCGGCGGCCAGGGCAGCACGGGAGGCGCGCCATGAGCGACCCCTCCGCCGTACCGACCCCCGCGACCCCCGATGTCTGCACGGCCGTGATCCTGGTCGACGGCCAGGCGCTGCCGGATACGCTGCACATACTCGCCGTGACGGTGAGCCGCGAACTGAACCGTATTCCCTCGGCCTCGCTGCAGCTCGACGACGGCGAGGCGGCCAAATCCACCTTCCCGGCCAGCAACGCCGACTGGTTCGTGCCGGGCAAGACCATCGAGATCCAGCTCGGCTACCGCTCGCAGAACACCACGGTATTCAAGGGCACGATCGTCAAGCAGCACCTGAAGGTGCGCAAGAGCGGCGGCGTGCTGAGCGTGGATTGCTATGCGGGCGCGGTGAAGCTGACCGCTGCGCGCAAGAGCAAATACTTCGTCAACCAGAAGGACAGCGACATCGTCGCCGCCGTGCTCGACGAGCACGGCCTGGCCAACGATGTCGAAGCCACCACGCCGGACTTGAAGGAAGTGGTGCAGTACGACGCCACCGACTGGGACTTCATCCTGTGCCGCGCCGAGGCGAACGGGCAGGTGGTGGCGGTGGCCGACGACAAGGTCGCGGTCGCCAAGCCGAAGCTGGACGGTGCGCCCGCGCTGAAGCTCAACTACGGCGCCACCGTGCTGGAGCTGGACGTGGAGATGGATGCCCGCTGGCAGAGCAAGGGCATCAAGGCGGTGAGCTGGAAGCCTTCCGACCAGGAAGCGGTGAGCGCCGACGCCAGCGAGCCGACGACGCCTACGGCCGGCAACGTGGCCGCGGCGGACCTGGCCAAGGTGCTGGGCGACGACATCAATGACCTGTTCCACGGCGGCGCGCTGGAGCAAGCGGAGTTGCAGGCGTGGGCCGATGCGCGCCTGCTGCGCATGCGCCTCTCCCGCCTGCGCGGCCGCGCGCGCTGCCAGGGCTTCGCCGGCATCCAGCCGGGCAACGTGGTGCAGATCGACGGCATCGGCGAACGCTTCCAGGGCAAGCTCTACGTGTCCGCTGTGCGCCAGACCTTCGCCGGCGGCAACTGGGAGACCGACATCCAGTTCGGCCTCGGCCCGGACACGTTCGCGCAGACCTACGACTTGCGTCCGCTGCCGGCCAGCGGCCTGCTGCCGGCGGTGGCGGGCCTGCAGATCGGGGTGGTCACGCAGCTGGAGAACGACCCGGCCGGCGAGGATCGCATCAAGTGCCGGCTGCCGCTGGTCTCGGCGAACGACGACGGCATCTGGGCGCGCCTGGCCACGCTCGACGCCGGCAAAGGGCGCGGCACCTATTTCCGTCCCGAGATCGGCGACGAGGTGATCGTCGGGTTCCTGGGCGACGACCCGCGCTACGCCGTGGTGCTGGGCCAGTGCCACAGCAGCGCCAAGCCCGCGCCGGAGCCGGCCAAGGACGACAACCACCACAAGGGTTATGTCAGCCGCGAGAAGCTGAAGCTGACCTTCGACGACGAGAAGAAAGTGATCGGCCTGGAGACGCCGGCGGGCACCAAGATCGCGCTGACCGAAGACGCCAAGGGCATCGTCCTGCAGGACCAGAACGGCAACAAGATCACGCTCGACGACAGCGGCATCGCCATCGAGAGCGCGAAGGACCTGGTCTTCAAGGCCAGCAAGGACGTGAAGCTGTCCGGCACCAATACGGAGTTCAGCGCGCAGAGCGCGTTCAAGGCCTCCGGCACCGGCACGGCGGAGTTGTCGGGCGCCCAGACCAAGATCCAGGGCGACGCGATGACGGTGATCAAGGGCGGCATGGTGCAGATCAACTGAGGCGCGAGAGAGAGCTATGTCATTCGCTGCGAGAGTGTCGGACATGATCGTCAGCTCGGCCACGTACGGCGCGCCGGTGCCCATCGTGCCGCCGGGCGCGCCGACCGTGCTGATCGGCGGCATGCCTGCCGCGCGGCTGGGCGATAGCTGCGGGGCGGACGCGATCATCATGGGTTCGGCCACGGTCTTCATCGGCGGCTTGCCCGCCGCGCGCATCGGCGACCCGACCGCCGCCGGCGGCCTGGTCGCCATGGTCGGCGCGCCCACCGTGATGATCGGAGGCTGACATGGTGCGCGATGTCCTCGGCCGCGGCTGGTCCTTTCCGCCCGACTTCAGCGGCCCGGTGCCCGGCGTCGCGATGCTGGAAGACGAGGCGGACGTCGCCTCCAGCCTGCACGTACTGCTGAGCACGCGGCCGGGCGAGCGCGTGATGCAGCCGCTGTACGGCTGCAACCTCAGCGAACTGCTGTTCGAGAACCTCGACACGCGCATGAAGACGCTGATCGCCGACAAGGTGGAATCGGCCGTCCTCTATTTCGAGCCGCGCGTGACGCTGGAAAAGGTGACGGTGGACGACAGCGGCATCCTCGACGGCCTCGTGCTGATCGAAGTGGCCTACACGGTCAAGTCCACCAATTCGCGCTTCAACTTCGTGTTTCCGTACTACATCAAGGAAGGCACGGACATCAATCTCACCACGACCAATCTGCTGCCGGACAACAGCTGAGTCATGGCCACCGACTGCTCCCAGAACACCGACCCGCTGAAGCTCGTGCGCGAAGGCACGCAGCAGGATCAGCGCGCGCCGGCCGCGCTCTCGCCCGACGCCGCGCCGGTCGATGCACGCACCGTTGCCCACGACATCGTCTTCGCACAGGGCTACGCCGGTGCGCTCAAGCATTACGACGCCAGCTATGCGGTCGATGACGACTGGCGCGCCTACTTCGGCGCCGATGCGGCCGTGCCGCTGGCGATCGCCTCGATCGAGGACGTCGACGCCTACAAGACGCGCGTGCGCGAATGGTTCGATGTCCTCAACCGGCTGGACAACGCCGGCGACGCGACTGCGCTGAAGGATCGCCTGGGCTACCTGTATGCCGCCGCCGGCACGGTGGCGGCGGCGCTGGATGGCCTGGGCGGTAGCCTTCCGGCCGACGTGGCGCTGAAGGGCACGCTGTCCAACCTGATCCGCACGCAACTCGCGCCGGCCTTCGCGCGCCTGGTGGCCTACTACCGCGGCGGCGAGGCCCTGGGCGTCGTCAACGAGGTGGCGCCCGCGCCGACGCTCACCGTCTTGCGCCGTGATGCGGGAACGTTCGCCGCGGTGCTGAGCGGCGGCCTGTCGGCCGACTGGAGCGGCGGCGCGGACTGGGCCACCTACCTCGGCGGCATCGTCGCCGACGCATCGGTGTACGGCCCGGGTGGCGCGCCGGATCCGTTCGTGCGCATCAACCACTGCGCGACGCACAACCTGTTCAAGTCGGTGTTCGATCAGTTCCTGAAGGTGCTGATGCGCGTTGTCAGCGAAGCGCAGGGCGCGCTCGCCGATACCCTGGGTAGCCAGGCGGGACATGCGCCGCACTACGCGCTCTTCCTCGCCTTCCTGCAGCTCCTGGCGTATGCGCGCGGCGCGGGCAACGCATTGACGCAGCGGCATCTGGATTTCTACTACGCCACCATTCTGGGCTTGCAGCCGCGTTCGGCGCAGCCGGGGCACGTGCACCTGATCGCCGAGCTCGCGCGCCAGGCCGGTCAGTACGATTTCGCCGCCGACCAGCGCTTCAAGGCCGGCAAGGACGCCACCGGCAAGCCGGCGTTCTTCGCCAACGAGAGCGACGTCGTCGCCAACAAGGGTGTCGTCGCTTCGTTGAAGACGGTCTATCGCCACGGCGCCGAAGTACCGGCCTCCGGCGACGACGACCAGGGCCGGCTGTTCGCTTCGCCCATCGCCAACTCCGCGGATGGGCTGGGGGCGCCGCTTACCACGCCGGACCTCTCGTGGCAGCCGTTCTACGGAAAGCGCTATGTCGACGGCGCGCTGGCATCGATCGACATGCCGCCCGCGCAGGTGGGCTTCGCCGTCGCGTCGCATTACCTGTTGGCCGCCGAAGGCGTCCGGTACTTCTTCGTGCGCCTGGCATTGCACGATGCATTGCCGGCCGGCACGTATCTCGATCTGTCCGGAGACGTGCAGTGCCTGCTGACCACGCCCAAGGGCTGGATGGCCAAGGATCCGCTGTACTTCATGTCCGAAGGAAACCAGTCGCTGGACCTGCTGCTGGCGCTTACCGGCGCGGACGATGCCGTAGCGCCTTATTCGAGCAAGGTGCACGGCTACAACTTCGATACCGCGCTGCCATTGCTGATGGTCACGCTGAAGCAGGACGCCAAGCGCCATTACGCCTATGCGGCTCTCGAAAACCTGGCGGTCGATGCGGTCGAGGTGGACATGTGGGCCGGCGGCGTGAAGACGTTGGCCGCGGCCCACGACTTCGGTCCGATCGATCTGTCCAAGCCCTTCCAGCCCTTCGGGGCCTCGCCGGTGGCCGGCAGCAGCCTGGTGGTCGGCTCGAAGGAAATGTTCCAGAAGCATCTGAGCTATGCATGGATCACCGTGAAGTGGCAGGTGCAGCCCACGGTGTTCCCGTCTTCGTCCGCCGTGCCGACGGCGAGCGTCGACCTGCTTCGGGCCGGCAGCTGGAGCGCCTCGGGGCTCGGTTCGGTGTCGATCGTGCCGAGCGGCGGTTCGGATACCGCGTATATCTATCTTGGCGACAAGGCGAACGGCGCGGTGTCCGATGCCCCGGATTTCGGCGCCTCCGAACCCTATGGGACCGCCTCCCGCCAAGGCTTCGTGCGGCTGCGGCTGGAGGGCGATATCGGCCAGGCCGCCTACCAGGCCGCGCTCGTCGCCTACCTGCGCAAAGACACCGGATCCAGCGATCCGGGGCCGCGTCCGCCGCAAGGCCCTGTCGCCGCCTCGCTCACGCTGAGCTATGAAGCCACCACCACCGTGCCCTTGAACAGCAGCACGGCGGATGCCTACGCGACGCGCGCCGGCCAGTTCTTCCACGTGGCGCCGTTCGGCACGGCGGAGCGCCATCCCTATCTGAGCGACGGCGCGCCGGTGCCGCTGCTGCCGCCGTTTCGCGTCGAGCTCGGCGGCGTCAGCGTGTCCAGCGAAGCGGAGTTCTATATCGGCGTGGCCGGACTCGCGCCGCCGCAGAATCTGTCGCTGCTGTTCCAGGTGGCGGACGGCACGGCCAATCCGCTGGCCAGCAAGCCGGTGCCGCACATCGGCTGGAGCTATCTCGCCGACGAGCAATGGGTGCCGTTCCCAGAGCACGCCGTCGTCGACGCCACCGGAGGCCTGCTGAATTCCGGCATCGTCGCTTTCGCGGTGCCGCGCGACGCGACCGCGGACAACCGCCTGATGCCTGAAGGCCAGTACTGGATCCGCGCCGCCGTGCACGCGGCGAGTGATGCGGTATGCAGGTTGCGGCTGGTCGCGGCGCAGGCGTTGAAGGCGGTGTTCGCCGATCAGGGGAACGATCCCGCGTTCTCCGCCACGCCCCGTCCGCCGGGCACGGTGACCCAGCGGGCCGTGCCGGACGCGGCGGTGAAGAGCCTGACCCAGCCGTTCCCGTCGTTCGGCGGACGCGGCGCGGAACGTCCGGCCGACTTCTACCGTCGCGTCAGCGAACGCCTGCGCCACAAGGACCGCGCCATCGCGCTGTGGGACATCGAGCGCCTGGTGCTGGAAGCCTTCCCGCAGGTCTTCAAGGTGAAGTGCCTCAATCACACGCAATACGAGCCGGCCGACAACGGCAGCGGCGGGCTGTGCAGCGGCGGCATCTACCGCGAACTCGCGCCCGGCCATATCACTGTGGTCACGCTGCCGGACCTGCGCGCGCAACAGCAGCTCGATCCGCTCAAGCCGTACACCAGCCTCGGCGTGCTGGCCGACGTGCAGGCGTATCTCGCGCGCCGCTGCAGTGGCTTCGCCCAGCTGCACGTGAAGAACCCGCAGTTCGAGGATGTGCGCGTCAGCTTCGGGCTGAAGT
>JABLTH010029075.1_pt1 | contig 15789 bp, 14 predicted proteins | sample 7875711 | NCBI WGS metagenome assembly JABLTH01 (sample SAMN14941262, study PRJNA633318) | bioreactor metagenome | isolation source: bioreactor | place: China | collected 2019-03-05 | reverse complement strand
GTACGCCAGCCGTCCTGGGCGGGCGTCAAAAGCGCACCGGTGAATGCCCGGTACCGGGTCGCGGACTCAAAGGGCTGCTCATGGCCGAAAGCGGTCACGGGACTCGCAACCGCTGAAGGACGGCAACCGCTGCAAACCCGTCCGCACTGCTCGCCGTACAGGGCAACAGGCAATAGCCCCACCCCGCCCACGCCTCAGCCCTCCTCCATCGCCTCCAGCGCCAGGTCCACGAAGGCCCGCACCTTGGGCGAGAGGAAGCGGGCGCTGGCGAAGACGGCGTGGACGGGGACGTCGGGTGGGGACCAGTCCTTCATCACCGGCTTCAGGCGGCCCTCGGCCACCAGGGGGTCGCCGACCATGCGCGGCAGCGCGGCGATGCCCAGGCCGTCGGCGGCGGCGTCGCGGATGGTGAAGAGGTTGGTCGAGCGAAAGCGCGGGCTCACGGGCACGCGGCGGGTCTGGTCGCCCCGGGTCAGCGGCCAGTGGGTGCGCTGGCTCGGCGCGGCGAAGACGAGCAGGTCGTGGTCGGCCAGGTCCTCGGGGCGGCGGGGGGTGGTGCGGCGCTGCAGGTAGCCGGCCGAGGCGTAGAGCGCGTAGGCCAGCGTGCCGAGCCGGCGCGCGGCCAGGGTCGAATCGGGCAGCTCGCCGAGGCGGATCGCCAGGTCGAAGCCCTCGTGGACGAGGTCGACGATGCGGCTGGTCATCTCGGCGTCGACCTTGACCGTCGGGTGGCGCTGCAGGTAGCGGTTGACCCAGCGGCCCACGGCCAGCATGCCGAACTCGACGCCGCAGGTCAGGCGCAGGGTGCCGCGCGGCTCGCCCTGGGCCTGCTGCATCGCCAGCCGCGCGTCGTCCACCGCCGCCAGGATGCCCAGGCTGCGCTCGTAGAACTCGCGCCCCACCTCGGTCAGCGACAGCGAGCGCGTGGTGCGCTCGAGCAGGCGCACGCCCAGCGCGCGCTCGAGCTGGCTCACCTGTCGCGACAGGTACGCCTTGTGCGTGCTCAAGGCGTCGGCCGCGCGGGTGAAGCTGCCGCTCTGCACCACCTTCACGAAGGCGGCCATCAGGGGCAGGTCGATTGTTGATTCCATGGGCAACGCAGAGTCACTGATCGGCTGATTTATTCATTCTCGATCAGAAGTCACAGTGCGGGCATCCCAACGCCCCCGGAGTGACCCATGACCCTGCGAGACCCCAACGTCGTCAACCCCCAGGCGCCCAAGCGCATCGCCATCGTCATCGCCAACCCGGCCGTCTCGGCCACCACCGGCTGGCCGGTGGGCTTCTGGTGGAGCGAGCTGACCCACCCGTACCACGCCTTCACCGAGGCCGGCTACGAGGTGGCGGTGTTCAGCCCGGACGGCGGCCGCTGCGAGGCCGACGCGATGAGCGACCCCAACGACCCGAGCGGCTACAGCCGCAGCGACCTGATCAGCCAGGGCTTCATCCACACGCCGGCGCTGAAGGCGCTGGTCGAGCAGACGCGGCCGGTGGCCGAGCTGGAGGTGGCCGCGTTCGACGCGATCGTCGTCGCCGGCGGCCAGTCGCCGATGTTCACCTTCGAGGGCGCGACCGCGCTGCACGCCAAGTTCGCCGCCTTCCTGGAGGCCGGCAAGGTGGCGGCGGCGCTGTGCCACGGCAGCGCCATCCTGGCCTATGCGAAGGACCGCCACGGCGAGTACATCGCCAAGGGCCGCACGGTGACCGGCTTCGCCAACGTGGAGGAGGACTTCGCCGACAACGCGGTGTGGAGCATGGGCCTGCTGCCGCGCGACCGGCACGTGATGCCGTGGCGCATCGAGGACCGGCTCAAGGCCATCGGCGCCAACTACGTGCAGGGCGGGCTGTGGCGCGGCTTCGCGGTGCGCGACGGCAACCTCGTCACCGGCCAGCAGAACTTCTCGGGCCGCGAGACGGCCGAGCTGGTGATCGAGGCCCTGGGGCGTTGAGGTGCGCACGCATGAACATCGCCTTCATCGGTTACGGCCAGGTCGGCGCGCCGCTGGCCGACCACCTGCAGCGCCTGGGCCACACGGTGACGCTGGCCGCGCGCGACCCGGCGTCGGCCGCGGTGCGCCAGGCGCAGGCCCGCAACCCGGCGCTGCGGGCGCTGCCGCCCGAGGCCGCGGTGCGCGAGGCCGAGGTGGTCTTCCTGGCCACGCCGTTCGCGGCCAACGCGCAGGTGGTGCCGCCGCTGGCCGAGGCGCTGGCGGGCAAGGTGCTGGTGGATTGCACCAACCCGGTCGGGCCGGGCCTGACGCACGGGCTGGACAACCGCAGCTCGGGCTCGCAGGCGCTGCAGGCGCTGGCGCCGAAGGCGGCCGTGGTCAAGGCCTTCAGCATCTACGGCTTCGAGAACTTCGAGAACAACGCCTACCCGGGCTATGGTGTGAAGCCCGCGATGCTGTTCTGCGGCGACGACGCCGCGGCCAAGCAGACGGTGGCCGCGCTGGTCGCGCAGCTGGGCTGGACGCCGCTGGACGTGGGCGGCCTGGCGCAGGCGCTGCACCTGGAGCACATGACGCTGCTGTGGGTGCGCCTGGTGCGGGCGCAGGGCCATTCGCCGAACCTGGTGTGGGCGGCGCTGACGCGCTGACCGGCACCGACGACCCTGAGGAGACACGATGGAGAAGAACCGGCTCGAGGCCTTCAGCGATGGCGTGCTGGCCATCATCATCACGATCATGGTGCTGGAGCTGAAGGTGCCGCACGACGACTCGCCGCAGGCGCTGCTGGCGCTGTGGCCGGTCTTCCTGAGCTACGTGCTGAGCTTCCTCTACGTGGGCATCTACTGGAACAACCACCACCACCTGCTGCAGGCCGCGCAGACGGTGTCGGGCGGCGTGCTGTGGGCCAACCTGCACCTGCTGTTCTGGCTCTCGCTGCTGCCCTTCACCACCGGCTGGATGGGCGAGAACCACTTCACCCGGCTGCCGATGGTGGTCTACGGCCTGAACCTGCTGGGCGCGGCACTGGCCTACACCCTGCTGCAGCTGCAGCTGGCCGCGCACCACGGGCCGGGCCACGCCATCGGCCGAGCGCTGGGCCGCGACCTCAAGGGCAAGGCCTCGCTGGCGGTCTGCGCCGCCGGCACCGCGGCCGCCTGGGCGCTGGACCCGTGGCTGGGGTTCGCCGCCTACGTGGTGGTGGCGCTGATCTGGCTGGTGCCCGACCGGCGCATGGAGCGGGCAGCGCGCGGCGAGGTCTGACGCGCAGCCGTTTCGTTCAAGCCCGCCCGGCGGCGGCTGCGCAGAATGCGCGGCACGGACCCGCCGCCGGTCCGCCACCGCCACCCCGGAGCCTGCGATGACCCCGTTGAACACCGCCTTCAGCCCCAGCCACGAGCAGCCCCGCGCCCCAGCCGCCGGCAGCGAGCCCGGCCTGCCGCCGGCGCTGCACGCCGACATCCACTGCGTCTGCCCGGCCCACTGCGGCTGCGAAGGCGCCGAGGCCGGCTGCCTGTGCGGCGACGGGGCCGCCACGGCCTGAGCCCCTGGCGTGCGTGGCGGCGCGGCCGCCGCCGTCAGTCCGAGCGGCCCGCCCCGCCCGACCGCCCCGCGCGCTCGCGCGCCCAGCGCCGCCAGCGCAGCCGCCAGGCCCGCGCCGCCTGCCACGGGGCGCTGGCGCGGGCCCAGGCGAGCAGCGCGCCCTTCCAGGCCGTCCAGGCCGCATGGCCGCGGGCGAACCAGGCCAGCCGCATCAGCGCCGGCTGTGTCAGCGTGAACAGGCGCGCGACGATGGCGGTGCCGACGAGCTTGGCCAGCACGATCACCAGCAGCCCGGCCCACGCGCGGCCCTGGCCGATCAGCCACAGGGCGAGCAGCTTGATCGGCAGCAGGGCCAGCGCCGGCAGCGCGAACAACAGCAGCGCGGCATAGGGCGGCAGCCGGCGCACCCGGGCCTCGACCCACCGCAGCCCGGGCCAGCGGGCCAGGCGGGCCAGGGCCTGCTGCAGCGGCTCCCAGCCCCATTCCTCGAACAGGATCAGCAGCGCCAGCAGCCACTTGAGTGGCCAGGCCAGGACGGCGAGCAGGGTGCGCATGCGCGGGGCCGTTGGCGTGACGCGGCGTCAGGCCCGGGCGCGGCGCCGGCTCAGACGCCGCGCGCGCGGTCGGCCGCGAAGCGGGCGCGGAACTCGGCGAAGCGGCCGGCGTCCAGCGCGTCGCGGATCTCCTGCATCAGGTTCAGGTAGTAGTGCAGGTTGTGGATGGTGGCCAGCATCGGCGCCAGCATCTCGCCGCAGCGCTCCAGGTGGTGCAGGTAGGCGCGGCTGAAGCCGCCGCTGCCGCTGCCGTCGCCCGCGCAGGCGTAGCAGCTGCAGCTCTCGTCGATCGGCCGCGGGTCGCTCTTGTGGCGGGCGTTGCGGATCTTCAGGTCGCCGTAGCGGGTGAACAGGTGGCCGTTGCGCGCGTTGCGGGTGGGCATCACGCAGTCGAACATGTCGACACCGCAGGCCACGCCCTCGACCAGGTCCTCCGGCGTGCCCACGCCCATCAGGTAGCGCGGCTTGTGCGCCGGCAGCCGGTGCGGCGTGTGGGCCATGATGCGCAGCATCTCGGGCTTGGGTTCGCCGACCGAGACGCCGCCGACGGCGTAGCCCGGCAGGTCCAGCTCGACCAGCGCGGCCAGCGACTCCTCGCGCAGGTGCTCGAACATGCCGCCCTGCACGATGCCGAACAGCGCGTTCGGGTTCTGCAGCTTCTGGAACTCGGCCTGCGAGCGGCGCGCCCAGCGCAGCGACAGCTCCATCGACGCGCGCGCCTCGGCCTCGGTGGTGATGTGGCCGTGGGTCTCGTAGGGCGTGCACTCGTCGAACTGCATCACGATGTCCGAGTTCAGCACGGTCTGGATCTGCATGCTGATCTCGGGCGTCAGGAACAGCTTGTCGCCATTGACCGGCGAGGCGAAGCGGACGCCTTCCTCGCTGATCTTGCGCATCTCGCCCAGGCTCCAGACCTGGAAGCCGCCGGAGTCGGTGAGGATGGGCTTGCCCCAGCCCTCGAAGCGGTGCAGGCCGCCGAAGGCGCGGATCACGTCCAGCCCGGGCCGCATCCAGAGGTGGAAGGTGTTGCCGAGGATGATCTGCGCACCCATGTCGTGCAGCGAACGCGGCAGCACGCCCTTGACGGTGCCGTAGGTGCCCACCGGCATGAAGATGGGGGTCTGCACGACGCCGTGGCTCAGCGTCAGCCGGCCGCGCCGGGCCAGGCCCTCGGTGGCGAGGAGTTCGAACTGGAGCATGGGCGGGATTGTCGCCCCTGCCCGGGCCGGGTTGCGCCGCCCGGGGCCCGGCGCCGCGCGGGTGCCGGCGTCAGTCGCCCGGGCCGAGCGCGAGGATCCAGCGCACCAGGCGGCGGGCGTCCTCGGCGCTGATCTCGACGCGGTTCGGCGGCATGGCCGGCCCGCCGGCGCTGGCCTTCCAGTGGCTGAGGCCCGGGCGGGAGCCGCCGACGACGGTGGCGACGAGCATGTCCTCGGCGCCGCGCTGGCCGGTGTACTTGACCGACACGTCGCGCCAGGCCGGCCCGAGGGGCGGCAGGCCGTCGGGCCCGAGCCGGCCCGGGTCGACATGGTGGCAGGCGGTGCAGCCGCTGCGGGCCGCCAGCTCGCGCATCGCGGCGTCGTCGGCGCCGGCGCGGGCGGCGGTCGCGAGCAGCAGGGCGCTGGCCAGCAGGGCGGTGGGCGCGGGTCGGGGCATCGGGGCAGCTCCTTCGGTCGGTCTGGCCGCGGACGTTAAGCGCCGCGGCGGCGGGGCGCTTGCGCCGGGTCAAGCACCGGGGGCCGCCACGTCAGAACAGCGTGAACAGCTGCGCCCACGGGATGCGCACGCGCAGCAGCGCAGGCGAGACGGCCGCGACCACCGTGTGGCCGGGCTGGCTGGTGTCGCGCCGCGCCGGCGTGGCGCGCGGCTCGCCGTTGGCGTTCTGCAGCGCGATCGCGATCGGCGCGTTGGCGGCGGCGCCGCGCCGCAGCACGAGCGCCAGCTCCAGCGAGGCCAGGCGCACCACCGTGCCCGGCGGGTACAGGCCGAACTCCTTGGCCAGCGCCAGCGCCGTCGGGTCGGTGGCGTGCTGCTGGAACAGCCGGCGCGCGGCCTGGTCCGGCAGCATCGGGTGGCGCCGGGCGCGCGTGCCGAAACAGGCGCAGTAGATGTCGATCATGCGCAGCCGCCGCGCCTCGGGCAGCGGCTCGCCCAGCCCGGCCGGGTAGCCGCCGCCGCCCGGCTGCTCGTGGTGCTGCTCCACCATCGCCAGCCACAGCGGGTCGGTGACACCGGCGGCGCGCAGCATGGCCGCGCTCTGCACCGGGTGCTGCTGGATCTGCTCGCGCTGCAGGGCCTTGAGCGGGCCGTCCTGGTGGGTCAGCCGGTCCTGCAGCGACAGCATCGCCAGGTTCATCGTCAACGCGGCGGCGAGCGGCACCGTCAGCGCGGCCGGGCTGGCGGCCTCCTGCCGCAGCGCGAGCAGGGCCCAGGTGGCCGCCACATGGGCCGAATGGGCGATGCTGTACGGGTAGCTCGCGCACAGCTCCGGGTGGACCAGCAGCGCCTGCGCCATGTCGCCATCGGCCTGCACCAGCGAGGCCATTTCGGTGGCGACGCCGCGGATGCTGGTCTCGAGGCCCTTGGCCGCCGGGTCCTGCAACGTGACGGACAGCCGCGTCATCAGCCCGCGCCAGTGGTTCATCCGGCGCTCGCCCGCCGGCAGGCTGTCGTCGCGCTGGCCGGCACGCACCTCGTCCATGTCGACGAAGGCCCCGCGCTCGAGCAGGGCCTCGCGCATCGCGTCGCCGGTGATCAGGTTGCCCCGGGCCAGCAGCAGGCCGCCCTGGGCGTCGCGCACGCTGAAGGGCAGCGGTGCGCTGGCCTTGATCTGGCCGGCGACCTGCCCCAGCGGCACCAGCTTCATGCCATGGCGTGCGCGCGATCGAGCAGCATCGCGTCGCCGTAGCTGAAGAAGCGGTAGCGTGCCTCGATCGCGTGGCGGTACAGCGCCATCACGTGGTCGTGGCCGGCGAAGGCGCTGACCAGCATCATCAAGGTGCTCCGGGGCAGGTGGAAGTTGGTGATCAGCGTGTCGACCACCTGGAAGCGGAAACCCGGCGTGATGAAGAGGTCGGTGTCGCCGCGCTGCGGCGCGGTCAGGCCCTCGCCGGGCGAGCGCAGCGCCGCCGATTCGAGCGCGCGCAGCGAGGTGGTGCCGGCGGCGACGACGCGCCGGCCGGCCGCGCGCGTGCGTGCGATCGCGTCGACCGCCGGCTGCGGCACCTCGAACCATTCGCTGTGCATGCGGTGCTCGGCGAGGTTCTCGCTGCGCACCGGCTGGAAGGTGCCGGCGCCGACGTGCAGCGTCAGCCGGGTCGTCTGCACGCCGCGCTCGGCCAGCGCGGCCAGCACGCCGGCGTCGAAGTGCAGCGAGGCGGTCGGCGCGGCCACCGCGCCGGGCTTTTCGGCGAAGACGGTCTGGTAGCGCTCCGCGTCCTCGGGCGCATCGGCGTGGGTGATGTAGGGCGGCAGCGGGACGTGGCCGTGCTGCTGCAGCAGCGCGAACGGGTCGGACGGGAAGCGCAGGCGGAACAGCGAGTCGTCCGGCCCGGCACGGCCCAGCACCTCGGCGTCGAAGCCGGCGGCGCCGCCGAAGCGCACCGTGCCGCCGGCACGTGGCGACTTGCTGGCCCGCAGGTGGGCCAGCACCTGGTGCGGCGGCTCGCCCGGCGCATCCGTCAGCACGCGCTCGACCAGCGCCTCGACCGCGCCGCCGGTGGGCTTCTCGCCCAGCAGCCGGGCCTTGATGACGCGGGTGTCGTTGAAGACGATCAGGTCGCCGGGGGCGAGCAGCGCCGGCAGCTCGCGGAAGACCCGGTCGACGGGACGGTCGCCGCGCCCGTCCAGCAGGCGCGACGCGCTGCGCTCCGGGCTGGGGTGTTGCGCGATCAGCTCGGCCGGCAGCGCGAAATCGAAGTCGGCCAGGGTGTAGGTGCGGGGGGTGTCGATGGTCATGGTCAAAGGCTTTACCGGCCTTCGTTAACACGGACCCCCGGATTGTTCCACGCCGGGGCCGACCGGGCTCAGCGTGGGGCGGCGGCCGGCCCGTGCGGCGCCGGCGGCGCCTCGACCTGGGCACGCGCGTCGGAGCGATCCCAGGCCCAGGCCAGCCCGACACCCAGGCCCAGCACGGCGGTGATCAGCACAAGCAGTCGAACGGCGAAACGCATGGTGGCAGCGGACAGGAGGCGGGCCGGGGCTCGGCGCGGCGGGATTGTCCCGCCAAATCGGGGCCGGCCGACACCGGGTTGGTGAGCAGACGCAAACGGCCCCGGCCGCCGGGGACAATGCCGCCCATGCCCGACGCCACCGCCGCGCCCGCCCCCGCTGCCCCGTCCGGCCCGGCCCGGGCGCTGCAGTCGCTGGGGCTGACGACACCGCTGGCGCTGGCGCTGCACCTGCCGCTGCGCTACGAGGACGAGACGCGGCTGACGCCGCTGGCCGACGCGCAGCCCGGCGCGACGGCGCAGGTGGAGGCGGTGGTGCGCGAGGCCCGGGTCGAGCTGCGCCCGCGCCGCCAGCTGGTGGTGCGGCTGGAGGACGAGGCGGGCGACACGCTGGTGCTGCGCTTCGTGCACTTCTACCCCTCGCACCAGAAGACGCTGCAGCCGGGGGCGCGGGTGCGCGCCCGCGGCGAGGTGCGCGGCGGCTTTTTCGGCCGCGAGATGATCCACCCGCAGTTCAAGGCGGTGGCCCCCGGCGCCCCGCTGGCGGCGGCGCTGACGCCGGTCTACCCCAGCACCGCCGCGCTGCCGCAGGCCTACCTGCGCAAGGCCATCGCCGGCGGGCTGCAGCGGGCGAACCTGGCCGAGCTGCTGCCGGCGGGCGCGGTGCCGGCGGGTCTGCCGCCGCTGCGCGAGGCGCTGCAGTTCCTGCACCACCCGCCGCCCGGCACGCCGCTGGCGACGCTGGAGGACCACAGCCACCCCGCCTGGCAGCGGCTGAAGTACGAGGAGCTGCTGGCCCAGCAGCTGGCCCAGGGCCAGTCGCGCCGCGAGCGGGCGCGCCATGCGGCGCCGGTGCTCGCCGCGCGCGCCGGCGGCCTGCACGAGCGGCTGCTGGCCAGCCTGCCGTTCGCGCTGACGGCCGCGCAGCGCCGCGTGGGCGAGGAGATCGCCGCCGACCTCGCCGCCGGCCGGCCAATGCACCGGCTGCTGCAGGGCGACGTCGGCGCCGGCAAGACGGTGGTCGCCGCGCTCGCGGCGGCGCTGGCCATCGACGCCGGCTGGCAGTGCGCGCTGATGGCGCCGACCGAGATCCTGGCCGAGCAGCATGTGGCCAAGCTGGTGCAGTGGCTCGAGCCGCTGGGGGTGCAGGTGGCCTGGCTGACCGGCAGCCAGCGCGGCAAGGCGCGCCAGCGCGCGCTGGACGCGGTGGCCCGCGGCGAGGCGATGCTGGTGGTCGGCACGCATGCGGTGATCCAGCACGACGTGCATTTCGCGCGCCTGGGCCTGGCGGTGGTCGACGAGCAGCACCGCTTCGGCGTCGCCCAGCGGCTGGCGCTGCGCCACAAGCTGCAGCTCGCGGGCGCCGACCCGGCCGGCGCGCGGCTCGAGCCGCACCTGCTGATGATGAGCGCGACGCCGATCCCGCGCACGCTGGCGATGACCTACTTCGCCGACCTCGAGGTGTCGACGATCGACCAGCTGCCGCCCGGCCGCACCCCCATCGTCACCAAGCTGATCGCCGACCACCGGCGCGACGAGCTGATCGCGCGCATCCGCGACGCCGCCGATGCCGGCCAGCAGGCCTACTGGGTCTGCCCGCTGGTCGAGGCGGCCGAGGATGCGCCCGACACGCCGGCGCGCGGCCGGCCGCTGGCCGAGCTGCGCAACGCCACCGAGACCCACGCCCAGCTTGCCGCCGCGCTGCCGGGGCATGAAGTCGGGCTGATCCACGGCCGGCTGAAGGCCGCCGAGAAGGCCGCGGTGATGGCGCGCTTCAAGGCCGGCGAGATCGCGGTGCTGGTGGCCACGACGGTGATCGAGGTCGGCGTCGACGTGCCCAACGCCAGCCTGATGGTCGTCGAGCATGCCGAGCGCTTCGGCCTGGCCCAGCTGCACCAGCTGCGCGGCCGCGTCGGCCGCGGCGCGGTGGCCAGCGTCTGCGTGCTGATGTACTCGAGCCCGCTGTCGGACAGCGGCAAGCAGCGCCTGCGGGCGATGGCCGAGACCACCGACGGCTTCGAGATCGCCCGGCGCGACCTGGAGATCCGCGGCCCGGGCGAGTTCATGGGCGCGCGCCAGTCGGGCGACGCGCTGCTGCGCTTCGCCGACCTGGCCGAGGACGCGCCGCTGCTGGCGCAGGCGCGGCGCGCCGCCGCCTGGCTGCTGGACGCGCACCCCGCGGCGGCGCAGGCCCAGGTGTCGCGCTGGCTGGGCCGGCAGGTGGAATTCTTAAAGGCGTGACGGGGGTTGATCCGCGTCACATCTGCGGGGCCGGCCCCCCCAAGCTTCGGGATGGGACGGTGGGGGAGGTGCGGGGATATTGAGTCTCCCGACCGGGCTGGCCCGGCACCACTGTCCTTTCAGGAGACCTCGCAATGTCGTTCACCTTGTCTTCGGTCCAGCGCGCCGTGGCTGCCGCGCTCGGCGCGTTTGCCGCCTTCGCCGTGCAGGCCGCCGCCCCGGCCGCCAACCACCCTGCCGTCGTGCAGGCGCTGGCACAGCTCCAGGGCCCCGCCGCGGCTGCCGCGCAGGTCTCGGCCGGTGACAGCTTCAGCGCGCGTGACCTCGTCGTCGACGCCGATGGCTCGCAGCACGTGCGCTTCGCCCGCCTCTACAAGGGCCTGCGGGTGATCGGCGGCGATCTCGTGCTGCACATGGGCCCGGACGGCCGCTTCCGCGACGTGTCGATCTCGATGGCCCAGCGCATCACGCTCGACGCCAAGGCCCCGCTGGCCTCGCGCGACGCGATGGCCAAGGCCCTGGCCGCCTTCCCGCACCGCCAGGGCAAGGTCGACAGCGCCCAGCTCGTGGTCTACGCCCGCGACGCGGCCCCGCAGATGGCCTGGGACGTGCTCGTCAAGGGCGTGCAGGCCGACGGCACGCCCAGCGAGGCCCACCTGATCATCGGCGCGCAGGGCCGGGTGCTCGACCGCTGGGACGACGTGCACACCGCCGACAACCTCGGCACCGGCAAGACGCTGTACTCGGGCGACGTGCCGGTGCACGACAACCTGAACGCCAAGGGCACGAAGTACACGCTGAAGGACAAGACGCGCGGCAAGCACTACACGGTGGACATGAAGAACACCACCGCCAGCGAGACGATCTTCGCCGACACCAACAACATCTGGGGCAACAACGCCGAGTCCAGCCGCGAGACGGTGGGCGCCGACGCCCACTACGGCCAGAACGTGACCTGGGACTACTTCAAGAACGTCCACGGCCGCAACGGCATCGCCAACGACGGCAAGGGTGCCCGCTCGCGCGTGCACTACTCGGTCAACTACGACAACGCCTTCTGGAGCGACAGCTGCTTCTGCATGACCTACGGCGACGGCAGCTTCTTCAACCCGCTGGTGTCGATCGACGTCGCCGGGCACGAGATGACGCACGGCGTGACCTCGCGCACCGCCGGCCTGATCTACTCGGGCGAGTCGGGCGGCCTGAACGAAGGCACCTCGGACATCTTCGGCACGATGGTCGAGTTCTACGCCAACAACGCCAACGACGTGGGCGACTACCTGATCGGCGAGAAGCTCTACAACACCCCGGGCTCGGCGCTGCGCTACATGGACCAGCCGAGCAAGGACGGCGCCTCGTCCGACTGCTGGTACAACGGCGTGGGCAACCTCGACGTGCACTACTCGTCGGGCGTGGCGAACCACTTCTTCTTCCTGCTGGCCGAGGGCACGACCAACGGCGTGCCGTCCAAGACCTGCGTCGCGGGCAACACCCGCGTGGCCACCGGCACCGGCACGCTGACCGGCATCGGCCGCGCCAAGGCCGAGAAGATCTGGTACCGCGCGCTGACCGTCTACATGACCCCGACCGAGACCTTCGCCAAGGCCCGCACCGACACCATCCAGGCGGCCACCGACCTGTACGGTGCCGGCTCGGCCGAGGCGAACGCCGTCGCGGCGGCCTGGACGGCCGTCAACCGCCCGTAAAGGCGGCAAGCATGGGGGCAGCGCCCGCGGGAGCGGGCCGCTGCCCTTTGGGGTCAAGGTCGCGGGGGCAGAATGTCCCCATGACCCTGACCGAGCTGCGCTACATCGTCGCCGTCGCCCGCGAGCGCCACTTCGGGCGCGCGGCCGAGGCCTGCTTCGTCTCGCAACCGACGCTGTCGGTGGCGATCAAGAAGCTCGAGGAAGAGCTCGACGTGAAGATCTTCGAGCGCGGCAGCAGCGAGGTGACGATGACGCCGCTGGGCGAGGCGATCGTGCGCCAGGCCCAGCAGGTGATCGAGCAGGCCCAGGGCATCAAGGAGATCGCCAAGCGCGGCAAGGACCCGCTGGCCGGCCCGCTGCGGCTGGGCATCATCTACACGATCGGGCCCTACCTGCTGCCCGACCTGGTGAAGAACGCGATCGAGCACACGCCGCAGATGCCGCTGATCCTGCAGGAGAACTTCACCGTCAAGCTGCTGGACATGCTGCGCACCGGCGAGCTGGACTGCGCGATCATGGCCGAGCCCTTCCCGGAGGCGGGGCTCGCGATCGCCCCGCTGTACGACGAGCCCTTCCTCGCCGCGGTGCCGCGCACGCATGCGCTGGCCTCGCGCCAGAGCATCACCTCCGAGGAGCTCAAGCGCGAGACCATGCTGCTGCTCGGCACCGGCCACTGCTTTCGCGACCACGTGCTGGAGGTCTGCCCCGAGTTCGCCCGCTTCTCGAGCGACACCGAGGGCATCAAGAAGAGCTTCGAGGGCTCGTCGCTCGAGACCATCAAGCACATGGTGGCCTCGGGCATGGGCGTGACGGTGGTGCCGGCCCTGTCGGTGCCGCGCGAGCCGCAGCCGCACGTGGTCTACATCCCGTTCGCCGAGCCCGTGCCCTCGCGCCGGGTGGTGCTGGCCTGGCGCAAGAGCTTCACCCGCTACGAGGCCATCGCCGCACTGCGCAACGCGGTCTATGCCTGCGCGCTGCCTGGGGTCAGGCGATTGTCCTGATCATGATGGGCGCCTCGCGGCGACTATCGCGCCGCTAGGAATTCTCAATTGGTACGTGGAAAGTCATAGACATAGACTAATTCCATACTGCCCAGGAGAAAGCCCATGTCCGACACATCCGGTTGCCCGTTCGCCCACGGCGCCCGCCCGCACCCTGCCCCCGCGGGCCCGACCAACGCCAGCTGGTGGCCGAACCAGCTGAACCTGAAGCCGCTGAACCAGCACTCGCCGCGGAACGACCCGATGGGCGAGGGCTTCGACTACGCCCGCGAATTCCGCAGCCTGGACCTGGACGCCGTGGTGCGCGACCTGCAGGCCCTGATGACCGACTCGCAACCGTGGTGGCCGGCGGACTTCGGGCACTACGGCCCCTTGTTCGTCCGCCTGGCCTGGCACAGCGCCGGCACCTACCGCGTGGCCGACGGCCGCGGCGGCGCCGGCCACGGCCTGCAGCGCTTCGCGCCGCTGAACAGCTGGCCCGACAACGGCAACCTCGACAAGGCCCGCCGCCTGCTGTGGCCGATCAAGCAGAAGTACGGCCGCAAGATCTCCTGGGCCGACCTGATGATCCTGGCCGGCAACGTCGCGCTGGAGTCGATGGGCTTCAAGACCTTCGGCTTCGCCGGCGGCCGGCCCGACGTGTGGGAGCCGGACGAGTCGGTCTACTGGGGCCCGGAGCGCCAATGGTTGGCCGACGCGCGCCACGGCGGCGACCGCCAGCTCGAGCACCCGCTGGCGGCGGTGCAGATGGGCCTGATCTACGTGAACCCCGAAGGCCCGAACGGCCAGCCGGACCCGGTCGCCGCGGCGCGCGACATCCGCGAGACCTTCGCCCGCATGGCGATGGACGACGAGGAGACGGTGGCCCTGATCGCCGGCGGGCACACCTTCGGCAAGGCGCATGGCGCGGGCGACGCGTCGCTCGTCGGCCCCGAGCCGGAGGCGGCCGACATCGAGGCGCAGGGGCTGGGCTGGCTCAGCCGCTTCGGCACCGGCCGGGGCGCCGACACCATCACCAGCGGGCTGGAAGTCACCTGGACCCGCACCCCCACCCGGTGGAGCCACGACTACTTCGAGCACCTCTTCGGCTACGAGTGGGAGCTGACCCGGAGCCCGGCCGGCGCGCACCAGTGGGTCGCCCGCGACGGGGCCGGCGCCGGTCGCATCCCCGATGCGCACGACCCGTCGCGGCGTCACGCCCCGACCATGCTGACGACCGACCTGGCGCTGCGCTTCGACCCGGCCTACGAGAAGATCTCGCGCCGCTTCCTGGCCCACCCGGACCAGTTCGCCGACGCCTTTGCCCGCGCCTGGTTCAAGCTGACCCACCGCGACATGGGCCCGCGCAGCCGCTACCTGGGGCCGCTGGTGCCGAAGGAGGAACTGATCTGGCAGGACCCGGTCCCGGCCGTGGACCACCCGCTGGTCGATGCGCAGGACGTGGCCACGCTGAAGGCGCGCGTCCTGGCCTCGGGCCTGGGCATCGCCGAGCTGGTGTCGACCGCCTGGGCCGCCGCCTCGACCTTCCGCGGCAGCGACAAGCGCGGCGGCGCGAACGGCGCGCGCCTCCGCCTGGCGCCGCAGCGCGACTGGGCCGTCAACCAGCCGCCGGTGCTGGCGCGCGTGCTGGCCACGCTGGAGGGCCTGCAGCAGGCCTTCAACGCCGAGCAGCGCGACGGCAAGCGCATCTCGCTGGCCGACCTGATCGTGCTGGCCGGCAGCGCCGCCGTCGAGCAGGCGGCGCGCCAGGCGGGCCAGGCGGTCGACGTGCCCTTCACGCCGGGCCGCACCGACGCGTCACAGGCCCAGACCGACGTGGCCTCGTTCGCCGTGCTGGAGCCGGTGGCCGACGGCTTCCGGAACTTCGCGCGCCCCGGGCTGGAAGGCGCGGCCGCCGAGCTGCTCGTCGACCGCGCCCAGCTGCTGACGCTCACCACGCCGGAGATGACGGTGCTGGTCGGCGGCCTGCGCGTGCTGGGCGCCAACACCGGCGGCTCGCCGCACGGCGTCTTCACCGACCGGCCCGGCACGCTCAGCAACGACTTCTTCGTCCACCTGCTCGACATGGGCACGGTGTGGCGCCGCGTGGCCGGCGCCGACGGCGTGCTCGAGGGCCGCGACCGCGCCACCGGTGCCTTGAAGTGGACCGGCACCATGGTCGACCTGGTGTTCGGCTCGAACTCGCAGCTGCGCGCCCTGGCCGAGGTCTACGCGAGCGCCGACGCGCCGGACCGCTTCGTGCGGGATTTCGTCGCCGCCTGGGTCAAGGTGATGAACCTGGACCGCTTCGACCTGGCGTGAGCCCGGCACGGCCGGCCCTGCTGCAGACCACACGAACACCCACGGAGGACATTGCCATGGCGAAAGACAGCAAGACCCGGGCCGCCGCAGCCGGCGTGGCCATCAACATCGGCATCGGCGAGAAGGACCGCGCGGCCATCGCCGGCGGCCTGTCCCGGCTGCTGGCCGACACCTACACGCTGTACCTGACCACCCACAACTTCCACTGGAACGTGACCGGGCCGATGTTCAACACGCTGCACGCGATGTTCATGGCCCAGTACACCGAGCTGTGGAACGCGGTCGACCCGATCGCCGAGCGCATCCGCTCGCTCGGCCACCCGGCGCCG
>JABLTH010000216.1_pt1 | contig 15803 bp, 10 predicted proteins | sample 7875711 | NCBI WGS metagenome assembly JABLTH01 (sample SAMN14941262, study PRJNA633318) | bioreactor metagenome | isolation source: bioreactor | place: China | collected 2019-03-05 | reverse complement strand
CGTTGGCCATCCCGGAGATCAGCGAGAGCAGGTTCTGCCGGTCGTCCTCGTGCGTGAGGTCGAGCCAGGCCTCGAGCGTGTGCCCGATGTCGCCGTCCTCGTAGCCGAGCAGGCGCTCGATCAGCGGGTCGGCGTACAGCTCGTTCGAGCCGAGGTCGAGCTCGAAGACGCCCGTGCGCCCGGCCTCGCGCGCCGCGGCGGAACGCAGCTCGGTCTCGCGCAGCGCGTGTTCGACGCGCCGCCGCTCCACGATCTCCTCGAGCAGGTCCTGGTTCTTGCGCTCGAGTTCGTTGGTGCGTTCGGCGACGAGCCGCTCCAGTTCGTTGCGGTAGCGCCGCAGCTGTTCCTCGTAGCGCAGGCGCTCGGTGACGTCGCGTGCGACCCCGGCCGTGCCGAGCACGCGGCCGTCGGCGCCGCGCATCGGCACCTTGACGGTCTCGTACCAGCGCAGCCCGCCGGACGCGGCGATGGGCTCGATGATGCGGATCGACTCGCCGCTTTCGAGGACGCCGGCGTCGTCGAGCTGGTAGCGCTGCGCGAGGTCGCTGGGCCAGATCTGCGCGTCGGTCTTGCCCTCGACCTCGGCGGGTGACGTGGCCCCGGCGGCGTAGGCGAACGGCAGGTTCACCGCGACGAAGCGGCCGTCGATGTCCTTGAGCCACGCGAGGTCGGGGATCGCGTCGAGCAGCGTGCGCTCGGCGATCTCGAACGTGCGCCGCTCGAGTTCGGCCTGGTGCAGCGCGGCCGTGCGCTCGCCGAGCTCTTCCTGCTGGCGCGCGACGCGGCCCTCGAGCTCGAACTCGTCCTCCTTGATCTCGGTGATGTTGCGCGCGATCGCCGCGATGGCGTGCACGTGTCCGTCGGCGTCGGGGAGCGGGAAGCACGAGTACGAGAACCAGTGCGTGGTGCCGTTCCACGTCAGCTCGACGTCGGCGGTCTGCTCGCGGCCGGTCTCGAGCACGCGGCGGACGAGCGTCCGCACGCGCTCGGCCTGGTGCGCCGGCGCGAAGTGGCCGATCGTGCGCCCGACGACCTGTTCGGGCGCGAGCCCGTACCGCGCCGCCCCGTTGTAGTAAAGGAAGGTGCCCGCGAGGTCCTCGACGACGATGAGGTCGCCCGAACCTTCGACGATCCGGCGCAGCAATGCCTGATCGAGGTGTCGCAGCAGCACCTGCATGGACTCCGGATGTCCCGCCTTGCCCGGCCGAGCCGTCGACCGCCCGCAATGTATTCGGGAGTCCAGCGGAAATTCAATAGGGAGTGCTGTTTAGAACAGTCCGTCTGAACCTTTTGAGCGTTTGTGCGGGGCGGATTCGGGCGGCGACCGGTCGCGAACCGGGCGCGAACGGTTTGCTGACGCGTAAGTCTTGGGTATGATTACCTACCGTTCGGTCTAGGAGATCCGGCCATGGCAGACACCCCACCGGCAGCCCCCGCGGCGGAGGCCTCGGCCCGCGAGCGGCTGGTCACGGCGGCCCTCGAGCTGTTCAACAGCCGCGGCTACGCGGCCACGTCGGTGCGCGAGATCTGCGCTGCGGCGGGGGTCACCAAGCCCGTTCTCTACTATCACTTCGAGAGCAAGGAAGGCCTCTACCTGCACGTCATGAAGGCCGGGTTCAGCGACCTCGAGCCGGTGCTCAAGGCGGCGCGCGAGCGGACCGGCCCGGTGCGGGAGCGCCTCGCCCTGCTGCTCGACGAGACCTACGAGCTGTTCCTCCGCCACGTCCCGGAGGTGCGGCTGATGCACGCGATCTACTACGGCCCGCCGCAGGGCGCCCCGCCCTTCGACTTCGAGGCCTACCACAAGCTCGTCGAGGACCGGGTCCGCGAGCTGATCGAAGCCGGCGCCGCGGCCGGCGAGTGCGCCGCGGACCGCGTCGAGGAAGCAACCTGGCTCGTGCTGGGCATCCTCAACACGGCGATCGAGATCCACCTCTGCTATCCCGAGGTCCCGTTCGGCCGCGAGACGATCCTCCGCATGCTCGACGTGGTCTGGCGCGGCATGTGCGCGCCGGCAGACGCGGGCCGAGCAAGCTCGGCCCCTACGGACCGTTTGTCAAAGACGACACCCGCATCAGAAGGAACCGCCCGATGAATACCAAGGCCCTGTTCGTCGTCGCTCTCGCGCTGTGCCTGCCGCTGGTCGCGGCGCTCCCCGGCTGCAGCCGCGGTTCGTCCGCGGACGCCGCGACCGGCCGGCCCCCGGTCGCCGTCGAGGTCGTGAAGCTCGCCGCGGCGGACCGCGTCGACGCGATCGACGTCGTCGGCTCGCTCGCGCCGAAGTTCGAGGCCGCGGTGAAGCCGGAGTCGTCGGGGACCGTCGAGAAGGTCTTCGTCGCCCAATGGGTGCAGGTGAAGAAGGGCCAGCCGCTCGCGCAGGTCGACGCGCGCGAGGCGCGCGTGATGGTCGAGAAGGCCAAGGCCGGGGTCGAATCGGCGCGGGCCGCGCTGCTGCAGGCGCAGGTGCGCGCGCGCCAGGCCGTGCGCGAGCACGAGCGCGCGGTGCAGCTCAAGGAGAACGGGCTCGCCACGCAGCAGCAGCTCGACGACGCGAAGAGCGCGCGCGAGGCCGCCGAGGCCGCGGTGGGCGCGTCCGAGGGCCAGCTCCGGCTCGCGCAGGAGGACGTGCGCCACGCCGAGACGCGGCTCGACAAGACGATCCTCCGCGCGCCGATGGACGGCATCGTGTCCGAGCGCAACGCCAGCCCCGGCGACGTGGTCGGCGAGCCGGGCGGCGGGCCGATCCCGTTCCGCGTGGTCGACAACCGCGTGCTCGACCTCACCGTGACGGTCCCCGCGGCGCGCATGGCCGGGCTCGCGGAAGGCCAGGTGCTGGAGTTCACGACCGAGGCGCTGGGGAGCCGCACCTTCCACGGCAAGGTCGCGTTCATCAACCCTGCGGTCGACGCCGCGAGCCGCACCGTGAAGGTCGTGGCCGAGGTCCCCAACGACGACGGCACGCTCAAGGGCGGCATGTTCGTGCGCGGGCGGATCGTGCTCGGCACGCGGGGCGGCGTGCTCGAGGCGCCGCGGCAGGCGCTCCTGTCGTGGAACGTCGAGGAGAAAAAGGGCGAGCTGTTCGTCGTCCAGGGCGACGTCGCGCACCGGCGCAGCGTGCAGACCGGCGCGGCGCGCGGCGACGCGGTCGAGATCGCGGGGGGGCTCGCGGCGGGCGACGTGGTCGTCGCGCGCGGCGCGTTCAACGTGAAGGACGGCGATCGCGTGGCGGTCGTGAAGGCGCAGGAGTAAGCCATGTTCCTCTCGAACCTCTCCATCAAGCGGCCCGTGTTCGCCGCGGTGATGATGCTGGCCCTGGTGACGCTGGGCCTGTTCTCCTACCGCCGGCTGCCGATCGACCTGAACCCCGACGTCGAGATCCCGGTCCTCACGATCGTCACGGTCTACAAGGGCGCGTCGCCCGAGTCCGTCGAGCGCGAGGTGTCGAAGCGCGTCGAGGAGGCCGTCAACCCGATCGCCGGCGTCAAGCACGTCAGCTCGATCTCGAAGGAAGGCGTGTCGACCGTGATCGTCGAGTTCGAGCTCGGCGTGCGGATCAACGACGCCACCGCCGACGCGCGCACCAAGCTCGCCGCGGTCCGCGGGCAGCTGCCGCAGGAGATCGAGGATCCGATCATCCAGAAGCTCGACGTGAACGGCGCGCCGATCGTGTCGGTCGCAGTGCGTTCGGACTCGATGAGCCTGCGCGACCTCTCGACGCTGGTCGACAAGACGATCCGCCGCCGGCTCGAGAACGTGTCCGGCGTCGGACGGCTCGACGTGGTCGGCCCCGCGAAGCGCGAGGTCAGCGTCGAGGTCGACCCGCGGCGGCTCGAAGTCGTCGGGATGGGCGTCGACGAGCTGATCGGCGGGCTGCAGTCCGAGAACGTCAACACGCCGCTCGGCCGCCTCGACCGCGGCGGCGCCGAGATGCCGCTGCGCGTCGCGGGCCGGCCGAAGCTCGTCGACCAGTTCGACACGATGGTGATCGGCCAGCGGAACGGCGCGCCGATCCACCTCGGCGACGTGGCGACGATCGTCGACGGCACCGAGGAGCAGCGCTCGCTCGCCTACGTCGACGGCGCGCGCGCGGTCGTGCTCGACATCCTCAAGCAGACCGGCGCCAACACGGTGCAGACGGTCGAGAACGTCAAGAAGGAGATGACGAAGCTGCAGGCCGAGCTGCCCGCGGCCGTGAAGCTCGAGCTGGCCCGCGACGCGTCGACTTGGATCCGCGATTCCGTCGAAGACGTGCAGACCACGATGATCATCGGCGGGTTCCTGACGATCGTCATCGTGTTCCTGTTCCTGAACTCGTGGCGCTCGACGGTGATCACCGGGCTCACGTTGCCGATCTCGGTCATCTCCTCGTTCATCGTCATGTACTTCGCCGGCATGACGCTCAACGTGATGACGCTGATGGCGCTGTCGCTCGCCATCGGGCTCCTGATCGACGACGCGATCGTCGTCCGCGAGAACATCGTGCGGCACCTCGAGCGCGGCGAGGACCACTTCACCGCCGCGCGCAACGGAACCGCGGAGATCGGGCTCGCGGTGCTCGCGACGTCGATGTCGATCATGGCCGTGTTCGTGCCGGTGGCCTTCATGAAGGGCATCGTCGGCCGGTTCTTCTTCTCGTTCGGCATCACGGTCGCCTTCGCGGTGCTGGTGTCGCTGTTCGTGTCGTTCACGCTCGACCCGATGCTGTCGTCGCGCTGGTTCGATCCGGACATCGAGCGCGGCGGGCGCCGCTCGTGGATCGCGCGCCGCCTCGACGCGTTCAACGACTGGTTCGACCGCATGGCCGACCGCTACCGCGCGCTGATCGCGTGGGCGCTGGGACATCGCAAGACCGTGCTCGCGCTCGCTGCGCTCGCCTTCGTGACCGGCATCGGCGCGTTCGCGATGCTGCAGAGCGAGTTCTTCCCGCGCTTCGACGCCGGCGAGTTCCAGATCAAGTTCACCAGCGCCCCGGACGCGTCGATCCGCGAGACGCAGGACCGCATGGACACCGTGCTGAAGATCGTGCACGCGCAGCCGGAGGTCCTGCGGACGTACTCGTCGATCGGCGCCGGCGACAACGGCACCGTCCGCGACGGCAAGATCTACGTCAAGCTCAAGGAGAAGCGCGAGCGCACGCGCTCGATGACGCAGGTCCAGCGCGCGCTGCGGCTCGAACTCGCGAAGATCGCCGGGATCGTGGTCTCGGTCGAGGACCAGGCCGACCAGTTCAGCCAGAAGCCGGTGCAGATGCTCGTGCGCGGCGAGGACATCGGCAAGCTCAAGCGCTACGCCGCGCAGCTCAAGCAGGGCATGTACGGCGTGCCCGGGATCGTCGACATCGAAGTGACGCTCGAGCACGACATCCCCGAGTACCGGCTCAGCGTCGACCGCGAGCGCGCCGTGCAGTCCGGAGTGATGACGGCCGACATCTCGCGCGCGGTGGGCGCGATGGTCGGCGGCCAGACCGTGTCGACGTACGAGGACGCGGACGGCGACTCGATCGATGTCCACGTGCGGCTCCCGCAGGCGCTGCGCTCGGACGTGGAGCAGGTGCGGGACCTGCGCCTCACCGTACACGACGCGGCGACGGGCACGACGTCGCTCGTCCCGCTCGGCGAGTTGGTGCAGTACAAGCTCGCCAACACCCCCTCGCAGATCGACCGGCGCGACCTGCGCCGCCAGGTCGTGCTCTCGGCCAACCTCCAGGACGTGGCGCTCGGCACCGCGATCGAGAAGATCCAGAAGTACGCGACCGACAACATCGCGCTCGACCCGGGCTACTCGATCTACCCCGCGGGCGACGTCGAGATCATGATCGAGTCGTTCCAGTACATGGCCGAAGCGCTGCTGCTCGCGGTGATCTTCGTGTACCTGATCCTCGCGGCGCAGTTCGAGTCGTTCATCGACCCGCTCTCGATCATGCTGTCGCTGCCGCTGTCGATCGTCGGCATGGCCGGCATGCTGCTCCTGACCGGTGACACGATCAACATCATGTCGCTCATCGGCCTGATCATGCTGATGGGCCTCGTGACCAAGAACGCGATCCTCCTGGTCGACTTCGCGAAGGTCCTGCGCAAGGAAGGCATGGACCGCACCGAGGCGCTCATCACCGCCGGCCGCACGCGGCTGCGGCCGATCATGATGACCACGATCGCGATGATCGCCGGCATGATCCCGCTCGCGCTCGCGATCGGGGCCGGCGCCGAGATGCGCGCCTCGATGGCCCGCGCGGTCATCGGCGGCCTCATCACCTCGACGCTGCTCACGCTCCTCGTGGTGCCCGTCGTCTACACGCTGTTCGACGATTTCGCCGCGTTCCTCGCCCGCCACAGCCCCCGCCGCCCGCACGAGCGGACGGCGGCCGAACCCGGCCCGGCCGGATCCGCCCCCGCCGAGGAGGGCCGCGCGTGAACCGCCCGATCCTGACGATCCTCATCCTGACGGCCACGTTGTTGCCGTTCTCCGAGGCTGTAGGGGCGGGTTTGGGTGTAGGGGCGGGTTTGGGTGTAGGGGCGGGTTTAGGCGCCGCAGGCGCCGTAACCCGCCCGACGCGCACGCTCACCCTCGACGACGCCCTCGCCCTCGCGGCCGAAAACAACCGCGACATCGCCAAGGCCAGGCAGTACCAGGACTACGTGCGCGGCCGCTACATCGAGGAGCGCTCCGCCGCCCTGCCGCAGCTCTCGCTCGACGCCTCGCACATGAAGGCCGACGACGAGACGCAGGCGATTTTCGCCGACGCCCTCACCGGCGGCTCGGGCGGCTTCTCGTTCCCGACCAAGGCGACGACGCGCATGGCGACGATCGGCGTCACCCAGGCCCTCTATACGTGGGGCCAGGTCGGCGCGGCGATCCGCGGCGCGAAGTTCGCGATCGCCGGCGCCGAGGACCAGCTGCGCCTGTTCCGGCAGGCGACGCGCCGCGACGTGACCGCCGCGTTCCACGACATCCTCCTCGCGCGCGAGCTCGCGACGATCGCGAAGCAGAACGTCGAGCAGAAGACGCGGCACCTCGACGAGGCGCAGCGCAAGCTGAAGCTCGGCACCGCGACCGACTACGACGTCCTCGCCGCCGACGTCGCGCTGCAGAACGCGCGGCCCGACGCGATCCGCGCCGAGCAGGCCGTGCAGTCGGCGCGCGACCGGCTGCGCTTCATCCTCGCGATCGAGGACGACGTCGACGTGACGGGCTCGCTCGCCGCGTCAAGTGCCGTCCCCGACGCCGCACAGGCGGGCGCGCCGGCCTACGCCGAGACGCTCGCCGCCGCCATCCGGAACCGCCCCGACCTCGCGATGCAGGAACACCAGACGGCCGTCTACAAGGAGCTGGTCCAGATCTCGAAGGCCGGCGACAAGCCGCGCTTCGACTTCAAGGGCGGCTGGGGCTGGAAGGACTGGGACCTCGACATCGCGCGCAGCCGCGGCAAGACGTGGAGCGCCGGCGTCTACCTGCACTTCCCGTTCTTCGACGGCCTCAAGACGCGCGGCAAGATCGTCTCCGCGACCAGCGACTGGCGCACGCAGCAGCTCGCCGAAGCACGCCTGCGCGATCAGGTCGGACTCGACGTGCGCGAGGCGCTGCACGCGGTCGACGTGTCCGGCGCGGTCCTCCGCGCACTGTCGGGCACGGTCTCCCAGGCCGAGCGCCTCGAGCAGATGGCCGAGAAGGGCTTCGAGCTCGGCGTGAAGACGCGCCTCGACGTCGACGACGCGCAGCTCAACCTCATGCAGGCGCGCGGCAATCTCGCGCGGGCGCAGCGCGATTACCTCGTCGCGCAGGTGACGCTGAAGTACGTGACGGGAACCTTGGACTGAGCCGGCGCGCGATGAAGCCTCGCACGCTGGCCTCGATCGCGGCCGCGGCGGGCGCCCTCGGGCTCCTCGCCGCGGCGCCCGTCGTCCTCGGCAACGTGCTGTGCGCGCCCGCGCCGCGCGTGATCGGCGCGGCGCCCGCGGACCTCGCCGCCGAATCGGTGACGATCCCCTGCCCCGACGGCCACGACGTGCACGGCTGGTTCGTGCGCGGCACGCCGGGGCGCGGCGCGATCCTCCTCCTGCACCCGGTACGCGCCAACCGGCTCGCGATGCTCGAGCGCGCGCGCTGGCTGGCACACGAGGGCTACGCCGTCCTGCTCGTCGACCTGCAGGGCCACGGCGAGACGCCCGGCGCGCACATCACCTTCGGCTGGCTCGAAGGACGCTGCGCGCTCGCGTCGGCACGATGGCTCCGGGAAAAGCTGCCCGGAGAACGCGTCGGCGCGATCGGCGCCTCGCTCGGCGGCGCCTCGGCGCTGCTCGCGCCGGAGCCCCTGCCCGTCGACGCGCTCGTTCTCGAGGCGGTCTTCCCCTCGATCGAAGAAGCCGTGCGCGACCGGCTGCGGATCCGCCTCGGCGCGCTCGGGGACTGGTTCGTTCCGCTGCTGACCGGGCAGATGAAGCCGCGGCTGGGCATCGAGCCGGAAGTGCTGCGGCCGATCGACCACCTGGGCGCACTGCGCTGCCCCGTCTTCGTCATCGCCGGCGCGCGCGACGAGCACACGCGGGTCGACGAGTCGCGTGCGATGTTTGCCGCCGCGCGCGAGCCGCGCGAGCTGTGGATCGTGGACGGCGCGGCGCACGTCGACCTGCTGCGATTTGCCAAGGACGAATACACGCGGCGCGTGGGTGGGTTCCTGGATCGATCGTTGCGCGGAGCTCACTCTTCTGACCACGTGTGAAAGGTGGAGAACCTGATCGCGCCGTCATTGGTCCTGGTCTCGTCGACGATGAGGCGCAGCTTGTCATCGAAGACAAATCCCGAGCCGAGCCGATCTTCTACTGAACCTCGACGAGTCCGATCCAGATGCGCAGCCGTTCCACGGTGTTGGACACGTTGGGTCACCTCCACGCTGTTTCGGAGAATAGTCGACCATTCGAGCAACGGGGGCCATGCCGTGTCTTATTCTTCGCTTGTAAGTTACTGAATTGGCACGAGATAGCCTGCTCTTCCCGGTTAAGACAAGTACACATTGCTTAACTCGCGCTCCCTCCCCTGGCTGCGAGGCTTGGGCCGAGCAAGCTCGGCCCCTACGGGCGTGCCGGGACCGTGCCGCCGCAGATCGTCGGGATCGTTGCGCATCGACGCGCGGGCGGGGCAAGCCCCGCCCCTACGCCTCGGACAGAACCGTGCGACGCGACCGTGGCACGAACGACAGCACGACGCCCAGGATCGTCGCCCCGAGCAGCACGGGGCCGATGAGGCTGAAGCCTTCCGACGACGCGACCGGGATCAGGGTGAAGACCACGCGGCGCGCGAGGTGCTCGGCGAGGAGCAGCGTGAAGTACAGCGGCACCAGCGCGCGGTAGCGCACGAGCACCAGCGCGCCGAGCGCGTTCAGGAACAGGTGCGCGACGCCCCACGCCGCGAACATCGCGATCACGGCCTGCGCGCCCGCGGGCCCATAGACGTCGAGCGGGAGGCCGTCCGCGGTGCCGGCCGCGGTGCGCCCGTTGAACGCCGATCCCGCCGCGATCCCCGTCCGCACGAACAGCACGAGGCCGAACAGCCACAGCCCGAGGACGTGACCGCGGTAGCGGTTGTCGAGCGTGGCGGGCAGGAGCGCGTTGTCCATCGAGAAACTCCCGTCGGTGGGCACCGTGGATGAAGCGGCGTCAGTCGGCAGCGTGGTCGAGGTTCGGTCAGTCGGCGGCGTAGCGGATCTCGTGGATGCGCACGCGGCGCGCGGCGAGCGCGATGACCGCCGCGCTCAGCAGCGCGAGGCACGGCACCGCGATCCACGGCGAGGCGGACTCGGTGATGATCGCGAGCGGCCCTTCGGCGGGGTGGATCGGGACCACCGACTGGACCCAGTAGATCACGCTGATCTTCTTGAGGAGCGCCGGCAGCACGGGGTTGGCCCATTCCCAGGCCCACAGCGCGAGCGCGGGGAACATCGCGTTCCGGAAGCGCAGGCCGAAGAGGAGGCCCATCGCCCCGTAGCCGGCGACGGCCAGCCACGTGCAGGCGAGGTACGCGATCAGCTCGCCCACGCGGCCGGTGACCGCGGCGGTCCCGTGGGGGATGTACACGGCGACGAACGAGACGAGCGTCGTCCCCGAGAACAGGAGGCCGCACATCGCGAGGCCGGCCAGGTATTTCGCCACCGCGAGGACCTCGCGGCGCAGCGGCGCGAGGAAGTAGAGGTGCAGCACGCGCTCGAGCTCGTCGCCGCGGAACAGGTTCACGAACATCGACGTCGTCCCGAGGAACAGCACGACGCGCAGCACGAGCGTCTGGAACAGCACCGCCATGATCATCGTCGACTTGGCCACGGCCATGTCGGGGTGCTGGAGCGGCATGAAGATCGCGCGCAGGACCAGCGGGAGCGTGGGCAGCGTCGCGATCAGGTACAGCCCGATCGAGCGCCGGCCGAAGAGGCGGCGGCGCAGCTCGAGCCGCACGACGGCCGAGACCTGGCGCAGCCACAGGCCCCACGGGCGCTCGGTCGCGGGCATGTTCGCGGTCACGGGCGTGTTCGCGGTGGTGGGCGTGTTCGCGGCGCTCATCGCGAGGTCCCCCGATCCTGGATCAGGTAGTCGTAGACGGCCTGCACGTCGTCGTCGGCGGGCGCGACGCGCTCGATCGTGACGCCGTTCGCCAGCACGATCTCGGAGAGCCCGCGGTAGAAGCCGTCGGCGTCCTCGGTGCGCACGAGGAGCCCGCGGCGGTCGGGGCTGAGCTTCACCTCGACGACGCTGTCGGCCGCGAGCACGCGCGCGGCGAGCTCCTGCGGGTGGTCGCAGCGGATCTCGATCTGCAGCGGGTGACGCTTCATCTCGCCGCGCACCTCGCGGATCTCGCCCTCGGCCACGACGTAGCCCTGGTTGAGGAGCACCACGCGATCGGAGATCAGGTCGACCTCGTGCAGGATGTGGCTCGACACGATCACGTGCCGGCCCTCGTCCGCGAGGCCCCGGAACAGCGCGATGACCTCGGCGCGCGCGAGCGGGTCGAGGCCGTTGAGCGGCTCGTCGAGGAGGAGAAGGTCGGGCTCGTGCGCGATCGCGAGCGCGAGTTTGATCCGCTGCCGCATGCCCTTGCTGTACGCCGCGACCTTGCGCTCGGCGGCGTCCTGCATGCCGACACGCAGGAGCGCGGCGTGGGCCTTCTCCGCCGCCCACGCGTTGCCGTGCCCGTGCAGCCGGAGGAACGACTCGACCAGTGCGCGGCCGCTGAAACCCTTGGGGAACGAGTCGTGCTGCGTGCAGAAGCCGATGCGGCGGAAGAGGCGCTCGGGCCGCTCGGGGGGTATGCCGAGCACGCGGATCGCGCCGCCGGTCGGGCGGAGGAGGCCCGTCATCAGGCCCATCAGCGTGCTCTTCCCTGCGCCGTTCGGGCCGACGAGGCTCGTGATGCCCGGGGGCAAGGCGAGGTTCACGCGGTTGATGCCCAGGGTCTCGCCGTAGAACTTCGAGACGTTTTCGAAGACGACGAGGCGGTCGCGGTCGACCGGCGGTGCGCTGGCGTGCGTCGAGCCGGCGCTCACGAGACCACCTCGTACGGCCGCACGCGCCGGGCGAGGATCCAGAGCGCGCCCGCGCACACGAGCGCCAGCGCGATCGCGGCGGTCGCCGGCGAGACCTCGGTCTGCTCGGCGTGCAGCACCTCGCCGAAGAACGCACCCCACAGCACGCGGATCATCTGCAGCACGTCGAACACGTTGCCGATCGTCGTGCCGAGCGCCTCGTTGATCGCCTTCCCGAACGGCGCCCCGACGACCAGTACGCCGAACGTCGCGGCCATCGCGACCGGCCGCCAGCGCAGCATCGCCGACGCGGCCAGCGAGACCAGGGCGTACACCGTGATCAGCACCCACGAGCCGAGGAACAGTCCCACGAGCAGGCGGAGGTGCTGCCCGAACCAGTTTCCGCCTTGAAGGACGGCCTCGAGCGTGTAGAGCAGGAAGCCCGCGACCCACGTCATGCCGGACAGCAACGTGGCCAGCACGGCGAACTTGCCGCCGATGTAGGTCCACTTCGAGATCGGCCGCGACAGGTACAGCGCGAGGCCGTTGTTGTGGAGGTCGCGCGCGATCAGCGTCGGCGCGACGAACAGCGTGACGAACAGGCCCTGCACCATCTGCACGATGAGGAACACCTGCAGCTGCCGGGCCCCGAGCGACAGGTCGGCGAGGTCGCCCTCGGCCTTGAACCCGAGCTTCAGGAACAGCGGGAGGTTGTGGGCCATGTAGATCGCGCCCGCGTGCCCGAGCGTGTAGACGAAGCACAGCACGTAGAAGATGGCGAACAGGCGCGATTCGAACAGCTGCGCGAAGGCGTAGCGCGGGATGACGAGGCGCCGCGTCCACGGCGAGGACGGCGTGCCGGCCCACGGCCGGTACGTCTGCTCATACACGGCCATCGGCGTCTCCGACCGCGGCGAGGAAGATCTCCTCGAGCGAGTGACGGCTCATGTCGAGCCGGCGCAGCTGCACGTCGTGCTCGGCGGCCACGCGGTACAGGTCGCGCACCTCGACGCCGTCGGGCAGCACGAGGCGCAGGCGGCGGCGCGCGGTCGTCGCCAGCTCGCAGCCCAGCGCGGCGGCGCCGCGGGCGAAGCCGTCGGTGTCGCCGACCGCCTCGATCTCGAGCATGCGGCGGTTCGCGGCGCGCTCGGCGGCGAGGTCGCACTGCGCGGCGATCGTGCCCTGCTTCAGCACGATCACTTCCTCGCACGACTCTTCCGCGTCCTTGAGGAGGTGCGTCGAGAGGATCAGGTGCATGTTGCCGCGCTCGCGGATCTCGCGGATCAGCTCGAGCATGCGCTGGCGGTGCGGCGGATCGAGCCCGTTGGTGGGCTCGTCGAGGACGAGGAGCCGCGGACCGTGGACGATCGCCTGCGCGAGCTTCACCGACTGCTTCATGCCGAGCGAGAACGTCTCGATGCGCCGGTAGCGCGCCTCGCCGAGCCCGACGTAGAACAGCGCCTCGTGCGCGCGCTCGAGCGCCTCGGCGCGCGGCAGCCCGGCCAGTTCGGCCATGAGACGCACGAAGCGCACCGCCGTCATGCCGGCGATGAACGCGTCGTTCTCGGGCATGTAGCCGGTCAGTCGGCGGATCTCCGCGGACTCCGTGCGCACGTCGTGACCGAACACGCGCGCCGTCCCCGCGGACGGCGCGTGGAAGCCGAGCAGCGTGTGCAGCAGCGTCGTCTTGCCGGCCCCGTTGGGGCCCAGGAGACCGATCGAGGAATGCTCGAGTCGGGTCCTGAGCCCCTTCAGGATCGGGCGCGTTCCGAACGTGACGGTGAGTCCGTCGAGCTCGATGCTCATGGCGCTCCCGTGGTTGCTCCCGCCGGCGCTCCCGTGGCCGGCCCCGCCATGCCCAGCAGCGAGACCAGTTCGAGGCCGCCGAGCCGGCCGCCGCTCGCCGCGGCGGAGATGCGGTCGTCGGTCGCGTACGCGTATTCGAGCCCGGGCTTCGCCGACGCGAGCAGCATCCCGAGCATCTGCGCCTTGGAGGCCGCCTCGCCCGACGCCGTGTCGGCGCCGGCGCCCGGCTGCCCCGGCTGCCCGGCGAGCTTCGCGAGGCTGGTCGGGTCGGTGTAGAACAGCGCCGAGAAGTTGGCCTCGCGGTCCTTCGGCAGGAGCGCGCGGAACGCGGTCGCGGTGGTGATCGTGAGGCCCGCGCGCCGGTTCTGCAGCGTCCGTTCGAGCAGCGCGCGCTGCGGCGCCGCGATGAGATACCCGTCGGCGAACGTGTAGCTCGCGTGCGCGGCCCCGTCGATGGTGATGCCGTAGTAGGCCTGGCCGCCGAGGTCCTCGCGCGCGAGCGCGACGTGTTTCGGCTGGGGCTGCTTCGCGAGCTCCTGGTCGGCGCGCTGCACGAGCAGTTCGAGCGCGTGCTGCAGCTTCGCCGGGTCGTAGACCTCGACGACGAGCTTCCACGCCGGCGTCGGGAGCAGCGGGCCGTCGACCGCGACCGCGACCTCGCCGCCGAGCGCCGCCAGCACGTCCTGCTGCAGGTCGACGCCCAGCTCGGCGCGCGCCTTGTCGAAGCCCTCGCGGGCCTGCGGTGCCTTGTCGGCGAGCATCGCGAAGACGTCGTCGAGCATGTGGGCGGGGTCCTTCACGACCATCGCGCCCGCGGCGATCGCGTCCGGCGAGACGAAGGTGAGCGAGCCCATCGGCGCGGGCGCGGCGAGCCACGACGCCACCCCGTGACGCGGACCGGCGAACTCGAGCGCGGCCTCGAACGTGGGCCGGTCGGCCTCGCCGTGGCCCTCGAGGAACAGCCAACGCGCGTCACCGAAGCCCGAGTTCCGGAGCGCGGCGTGGCGCTCGGCGGCGCCCGTGTCGAACGCCTTCCCGTCGGCCATGGCGAAGATGCGCTGCAGGTCGACGGCGGCGAGCCACGTCACGCCACCCGCGTAGGCGCGCGCGAGGCGCTCGTGGAACGGCGTGCCCGCGAAGCCGCCGGCCGCGCCCGTCGCGTGACCCGCGATCGCGGCGAGTACGGTGCGGTTCGGCGACGCGACCAACAGATCGTCGTGGATCCAGATGTCGAGGGTGTTCTGGGCGGCCGGTGCGGCGACGCTGGGATCGTCGACGAAGCGCACGTGCCCGTCCGCCTCACGCCCGACCTTCGCGAGCTGCTCCTCGATCAGCGCGCGCAGGCGCGCCCCGTCCTTCACGGTCGCGAGCACCACGACGCCGTCGTGCGGGCTGGCCGCGTTCGCCGGCTGTGTGATCGCGACGACGATCTCGTCGCCGAGCGGCTCGCCGAACTTCTGCAGCGTCGACACGGCCTCTTCGAGCTGCTGCTCGCCCTGCGAACCGACACGCTGCTGCCACCACGCACGCAGCGGCTCGCTGGTGCGCAGGCGCTCGCCGAGCAGGCGGTGCGCCTCGGCCACCGTTCCGGACACGTTGGGCAGCGATGCGAAGACCACGGTCTCGGCCGGGAGCATGTCCAGGAGGCGCGTCGCGTGCCGCGGCGCGGGGCCGGGCAGCTTGCCGAAGTCGGCGTCGAGCTTCACCAGCTCGGCGAGCAGCGCCTCGTACTGCGCGCGGTCCTGGCTCCAGGCGACCTCGGTCGCGAGCGGGGTGCGGCCGACGCTGGCGTTGGAGGCGAACTGGTCGCCGGGGTGCAGCACGGCCTCGGGCCGAGCCAGCGTGGCCCCCACGCCGGCCACGTGGACCTCGCCCTTGAGGACGGACACGCGCGCACCCTTCGTGCCCTGGTCGACGGAGAAGATCGTCCCGATCACCGCGACCTGGCAGTCGTCGGTCGTCACGAACAGGTGGCCCGCGTCCTGGTGCGCGGCCTGCACGATGATCGCGCCGCGCGCGAGGCGGATGTCGGTGTCGCGCCCGCGCGCGACCAGCGCGAGCTCGGTGCGCTCGCGCATCTCGATGCGGGTGCCGTCGGCAAGCGCGACCACGGCGCGGCCGTCGCGGGCGGTCCGGATGCCCTCGCCGTAGTTGACGACGGTCTTCACCGCGAGCGGGCTGCCCTGCTCGCCCTTCACGCGGTACAGGAGGCCCTCGGCCTGGGCGATCGTCGCGGTGCGCGCGGGCGGCGCGAAGACGGTTTCCCTCAGCGTCACCACGCCGATCCCGACGAGCGCGATCGCGGCGGCGGCGGCGGCGACGTAGCGGAACACGCCGCGGCGCGCGCGCGGCGCCGGCGCGTCGACGCGCGCCACGCCGGTGCGCGCCTCGTTCCACGCGCGGCGGCAGGCCACGCATTCGCGCGTGTGCTGCTCGACGAGCTGGCGGCGCGCAGCGGGCAGTTCACCGGCCAGCGCCGCAGGGATCAGCGCCT
>JABLTH010084211.1_pt1 | contig 15806 bp, 15 predicted proteins | sample 7875711 | NCBI WGS metagenome assembly JABLTH01 (sample SAMN14941262, study PRJNA633318) | bioreactor metagenome | isolation source: bioreactor | place: China | collected 2019-03-05 | reverse complement strand
GAGCTTAGCATTACGTTACCGCACTGACCATCAAGCACCCGCCGAGGGACGTGCACCTTGCTCAAAGGACGATCCGATGATCTACACCGTGGAATGCAGCTTCGCCGACGTCGACAGCGAAGCCGAATGGAACGACTTCTACAGCCTTGAAAAGCTGCCTGCCCTGATCTCGGTGACGGGATTTCACACGTCGCAGCGGTTCAAGGCGATCGGCAGCGGTTGCCCCGTCTATCTGGCGATTCACACGATCGACGGTCTCGATGTGCTGACCGGCGACGAATATCGCCGGAAAGGCGGCGGCAATTTTGCGAAATGGCAGCAACACATCACCGACTGGCATCGCAATCTCTATTCCGACATCGGATTGGCCCCGGCGGTGGAAGAAGGCGAACGCCTCGCGCTGTGCGCCGGCGGCCCTGATCCGCTGATCCGGTTGGGCCTCGACCCGCTGGCCATGCAAGCCGTCGCGCTGGAGCAGTTTCCGGCACGACGCTGGCTCGCCGTCGTGCCGCGCAACAGCGTGCCGCTTGTCGAGGAGCGCGCGGAAGGCATTCACCTTTATGCGCCGATGACGGAGCAACTGACGAGCGCACGTGCCCCTTCGACTGCCCGGGAGTGAGCCCACGATGCCGAACGTCACTTTCTCGATCGATGCACAGCGGATGCCCGCTGACGAAAATCTTGCCGAGCTGTCGCGCGACTGCGTCGAGCTCTGTACGCATGTGCTCGGCGCGGAGCTCAAGAACGTCCACGTCATTTTTCAGGCGGTTCTGCACGGGCACGGACATCCTGTCTACGCGGACATTCGGTATCGCGCCGGCACGGCCCGCACGTCGGCGGTCATGGACCGGTTCATGGAAGCGCTGGATCGTGCGATCGTTCAGCGCACCGGCCTCACCGCGCGCATTCGGTGTTTTGGTTACACCGCGTCGAACATTCACGCCCACAACTAACCCACCATTCGCCGATCCGGAGAAGCACGATGGCCACGCTTACCTTTCCCGGCCAGCAAGTCGGGGATTTCACGATTACCGCCATCAGCGATGGCTACCTCACCGCGAGTCTCGACTTTCTGTCGAATATCGACCCTGCAGACGCGTCGAACATGCAACGCGATGCCGGGCAGAAGGCGCCAGAAGCCGTGCACATCAATTGCTACGTCGTACGCGGCGCGGGACGCACCGTGCTCATCGATGCCGGGGCGGGCGGGTTCAGGCAATGGGGCGGCCAACTCGGGACGAACCTCGCGCTTGCCGGTATCGAGCCCGCCGCGATCGACACCATCCTGCTGACCCACGCGCATCCCGACCATGTCGGGGGGCTCGTGAACGGTGCAGGAGAGATCGCGTTCCCGAATGCGGAACTGGTCGTGCATCGACGCGAGGTCGGGTTCTGGCAGGACGACGGGAATCTGAGTCGCGCCAGCGAACGGGCACGCGGAAATTTCGCGGTGGCGCGTCGGGTATTCGATGCTTATGGCGACCGGCTTCGTCTTTTCGAAGACGGGCAAGTGCTCCCCGGCATCGACGCACTGCCGATACCGGGGCACACCGATGGACACACCGGATATGTGCTTGAATCCCGCGATCAGGGGCTTCTTGTGTGGGGAGACGTGGTGCATTTCCCGCATATCCAGATTCAGCGACCGGAGGTGTCGATTGCCTTCGATCACGATGCGTCGTTGGCCGCTGCTACGCGGTCACGGCTTCTGGATCAAGTCAGTTCGGAGGGGCTGTTGATCGCCGGCATGCATCTCGGGGAACGCGGGTTCGCACGCATCGAGCGAATGAATGGGGGATACCGGTTGCGCTATGAGCGCGAGGAGTGAAGCAGACGGCCTCCAGATACCGGCCGCTCGCCGCGATCACTCGGACATCCGCATCGCGACCACTGCGCGTCCGACCTTCGCGCACGCCTGCTCCGCACGCCACTCGCCGCCAGCGAGACCCCACATGAAGCGTGCGAACGGGCAATGCCCCCGCCAAACGCCGAGCCGCGTTATTCACCCGCTTGAACCGAGTGGCGCTTTTTGAGGGTTATGCGACCTTTGCGCCATACGCCTCGCGTTCCATACTGCACGTGGAAGATCGAGCCGGAAAAGGCACATGAACGCGATCGCGTTTGAAGCCTTCGGCCTGATCAGTCACGACGTAAAAATGGAGCAGAAGATGAGGCTTAAAGACAAGTCAGTGTTGATCACTGGTGGTACCAGCGGCATCGGCCTCGCAACCGCGAAGCTGTTCATTGCGGAAGGTGCCCGCGTAGCGGTGACGGGCCGCGATGACACAGTGTTCGAGCGCGTGAAGGCCGAGCTTGGCGAGCATGCGCTCGTTCTCAAGGGCGACGTCCGTTCGCTCGACGACATGCGGGCGATCGCCGCCGAGGTCAAGGAGACGTTCGGCGGCCTGGACGTCGTATTCGCGAACGCAGGCTGGGCGTTCCCGTCCGCGGTCAACGACATAGACGAAGCGCTCTATGGCGAGATCATGGACATCAACGTCAAGGGCGTGGTGTTCACGCTTCAGGCGGTGCTGCCGGACCTGCGGCCAGGCGCTTCGTTCATTCTCAATACATCGTTCGTCGCGCAGACCGGCAAGCATGGCATCTCGTTGACCGCGGCAGCGAAAGCCGCCGTACGATCGCTCGCCCGCAGCTGGTCCTACGAGTTTCTCGACCGCAAGATCCGCTTCAACGCGATCGCGCCCGGTGTGATCGACACTCCGCTGCTCACCAAATGGGGCATGCCCGACGAATGGGTTCGCGAGCGCAAGGCCGAATTCGCCGAAACCATTCCGGTGGGCCGCATGGGCCACGCGATGGACATCGCGTACGCGGCGCTCTATCTCGCCAGCGACGAATCGTCGTATGTCGTCGGCACCGAACTGGTCGTCGATGGCGGCGCTTCGCAGCTTTAAGCCTGCGGTGCGCGATGCCTGAGCCCTGCAAATCATCCGGGCTCATCCCCATCCCGATCTCACGTCCGCCACGCCGTTCGTCGCGGCGGCCATTCAATCCGGCCCAATCTGGTTGCGCTCGCAGAGGGGCCGAAGTGCAAGGAGAAACGATCTTGACCGACCGTAGCGAAGACAATGCTTCCGGAACACCGCTCACGAGAGCGGGCCGTTCGCGCCGCGATGCCCTCAAGCTGGGGGGCGCCGCCACCCTCGGCGCCATCCTGGGCGGCAGCGCGTTGCTCGCGCATACCACCCCTGCTCTTGCGCAGGCCGGCAGCAAGGGCGAACTTGCGCCGAATGAACCGCTCAACATCCTGATCGTCAACTACGACGGCGGGACGCTGCTCGACTTCGCCGGCCCCAGCGAGATCTTCCATCGGCTGCCGAATACGAACGTTCGCTACGCGAGCCTCGATGGCGGCAACGTGACGCTCGAATTCGGCGTCGTGTACGGCAAGACCGAGCGGCTGGCCGACATCGACAAGACGGACGTGCTCCTGGTCCCCGGCGGGTCTAATTTGACGGCGCCGATGCAACCCGCGTATCAGGCGCAGATCCGGCGCCTGGCGGAAAGCGCCAGGCACGTTACGTCGGTCTGCAACGGATCGCTCGTGCTCGCCGCAACGGGTGTGCTCAAGGGCAAGCGGAGCGCGTGCCATTGGGCCTTCGTCAACAAGCTGGCCGAATATGGCGCGATTCCCGTTCCCGACCGCTTCGTGGAAGACGACAACGGCCGGTTCATGAGCGGCGGCGGCGTGACGGCGGGCATCGACTTCGCGCTTCGCGTGGCGGAGAAGCTGCGCGGCCGACAGGCGGCCGAATTCACGCAACTCGTGATCGAATACGATCCCGCGCCGCCGTTCCACTCCGGCCATCCGCGGGACGCGCGGCCGGAAGTCGTCGCGATGGTCGACAAGGAATTGCCCGGCGCCTCCAGGGGGCTCGCGCGCATTCCAGGCGTTCGGTGAAACATGGGCCGGCAATGCGCGCGGGCCGTCTGCAGGCCTCGATGATCACCGGCTCCGACATTGCCCGCCCGCCCTTTAAATTTTCGCAGTCCTCTCAATTCGAGCTATAACCGGAAATCACCCGATGCAACAGAATCGTACTTTCGCTACCGCACTTGCAGCAGCCTGCGTCACCTTTTTCGCGTTTGCAACGCCGGCATCTGCCGGTGGTTCGCAACATCCGCCCGAAGCGGCCATCAAAGCCGAGAATGCACGATGGGCGGATGCCTTCGCGCGAGGCGACTACGAAGCAATCGGTCGCCTCTATACCCGCGACGGCACCCTCTTGCCGCCCGGCGGCGACAAGGTAACGGGGAGCCGCGCGATCACCGAATACCTCACCAAAGGGTATGCCGGATCGAAGCCTGTCACCGTATCGTTCAGCAACTACGAGTTCTACGGCGACGACCGGGTCGTGACCGAGGTTTCGGATACGGAGATCCATGACCACGACGGAAAGCTCAAATACCGCGGCAAGCAGACGCTCGTCTTTCTGAAGCAAGGCGGCGCGTGGAAACTGCATCGCGACATGTGGAACGATTACGGTCCGCTGCCGACGAATGACCAATGAGCATCCGGCGAAACGGATCATGACCTGCGCGAAGCACGACTGATCCGTCAGACGGACATTCATGGGCAATGCGCTGATCGGCCGGCAGCCGATCAGCGCGCGCCGTTCGATCGGCTCTCGCGTCGAATCGCTTGCGGCGGGTGCCCATGCAGTTTGATGAAGGCCCTGCGCATCCGCTCCGGATCGGTGAACCCTACCGCCAGCGCAATCTGCTCGATCGGTTCGCTACCGCTCTGCAGGCGCAGCCGCGCCGCTTCGACTCGCAGGCGCTCGACCGCCTTGGCAGGTGTTTCACCGGTTTCCCGGCGAAATGCGCGTCCGAACTGCCGCACACTCAATCGTGCGGCATCGGCGAGCCGTTCGACGGGCAACGCTTCGGCGAGGTGCTCCCGGGCAAAATTCAGCGCGATGCGAATCCGGTCCGATTCCGGTTCCATCTGCGACATTGCCGAGAATTGGGACTGGCCGCCCGGTCGACGATACGGAACGACCAGATACCGGGAGACGGCACGCGCAATCTCCGCACCCATATCCCGTTCAATCATGCCGAGCGCCAGGTCGATTCCGGAGGCGATGCCCGCCGACGTCCAGATGCGGCCCTCCTCGATATAGATACTGTCGCCTTCGACCCGGGTGCGCGGGAAGCGCGACTGCAACTGGGCCGCGTACAGCCAGTGCGTCGTGGCTCTCACGCCGTCCAGCAAGCCGGTTTCCGCCAGCAGAAACGCCCCCGTACACACGCTTGCCACCCGCGAGGCGCGGGCGCCGAGTTTCCTGGCAGCGGCGATGTTCTCCTGAGCCCGCATCGGCTCGATCTCCCCGCCCACGAAAATGACGGTGTCGAACGTACGCCGTCCGATCGGCCGCGTTTCGATCGAAACGCCCGTATTGCCGGGAACCGGGCCGCCGGACTGCGAGATGACCTGGAGATCATAGGGCGTGTGGCCCGCCGCGGTGGCCACCTGATTGAAGGCCGACAGCGGCCCACCCAGATCGAGCACATCGTAGCCACGGCAAACGAAGAATCCGATTCGATGCATGACGAAGTCGTTAACTGAAAACCCGGAAAGTCGCATTTTAGCCGGAACCCTCAAATAACGACATGCCGCCTGAAACGAGGGAAAAACGTCCTTTACGCGCCGATCGATTGTCCGTATGTCCAATCGCCGACGTCGACCCGGCCGGGACGGGCCGGGACAGGAGTGAGGCCCACGTCACGCCGTATTCGCGCTCTGCCACTGCATCGGCGACACACGGCGCACGACGCACACCAGCCAAATATTGCTTTGATATACTTCGCCGCCCCATTCTTCACGTTCCCGCGGACTTATGACCGCCGCACAGTCGGACAACGCATCATCTGATTTCATGCCGGCCGACCTCAGGCAAAGCGTCGTCACGCAGACGTTGCCGCACGCACAGGTCAGCATCAGTCGGCTCAAGACATCTCGCAGGGATATTGGCCGAACCGCGCCATACGAACTGGAAGACGCCGATCTCGTCGTGTTGCAATTACGCGCGTTCGGCGAACAGGAATTGTGGCTCGACGGACGTGTCGCTCGTTTCGTCCCCTATCAAGCAGGAACCGTCACGATCCATGACCTCGATCGCAGATGGGTTTCCGACCTGAAGGGAACGTTCGACTGCATCCATTTTCACCTCCCCCGCCGGACGCTGGAGGAGACAGTCGATGAAATCGGCGGCAGGCAGCGGCCACAGCTTTATCTGCCACCGCATTTGAGCAAGGTGGACCCGATCATTCATCGCCTGGGCCAGGCCCTGCTCCCTGCTCTGGCGCAGCCCGGGCATGCGTCCCGGCTCTTCGTCGACCACGTCGCGCTCGCCTTTCAGGCACATGTCGCGCGTCAGTACGGCGGCGTCAGCGAGCGGCGGGAGAAGTCGACGGGCAAGCTCACGGCGTGGCAGGAACGAATGGCGAAAGGGTTTCTCCTCGAACACCTGACCGGGAACGTCACGATTGCCGATGTCGCCAAAGCGTGCGGCCTGTCTCGCGGCTACTTTGTCAAAGCCTTTCATCAGACGACCGGGTTGCCGCCCCATCGCTGGCTGATCAATCAGCGCATCGAGCGCGCAATCATGTACATGCGCACGTCATCCATGCCGCTGCACATGATCTCGGATATCTGCGGCTTCGCGGATCAGAGCCACTTCACCAGAACATTTACGCGCGTCACCGGCGTGTCACCGCGTCGTTGGCGCGCGGACAACATCTGAGGCCCCCGCGATACTCATCGCATCGCCGCCCGGGCATCCTGCCCGGCACTCGCGCTGCCCGTTCGGACAAAATCGGAAACCTTCAGCGAAACCGTATCGGCTTTCGCATTCGAGCGCGTCTTCCGGGCGACTGCCAGGATCGGGGCCAGATGCTCGTAAAAGCATTCGAGCTGCCGCGCATCGGATGCCAGTCGCTCGAGGTCGCATGCCTTCTCGAGAATCAACCGGGAAACGTGAAAGCGCTGAAGCCCGCGGCCGACCCGAGCCTGAAACACGACGCCATCGCTGTTATGCGGTACCCCCGCCCACACAAGCGAACTGCGGTCCATGAAGCCTCCGAACATTCTTAATCGTCACATCAATATGCCAGCCATCGGCGACGCTGCATATTTGTATTTCAAAATTGTGGCGCGCCGCACATCGGCATGTTCGCGTCATCCGGATATTGCGCTGCAGCAAAAGTGCTCGTAGACTGGGTTCGCGCATCCGATGTCGTTGCCCAGCAGTCGCCCCATGACGGGAGAGCACGCCATGACGACTTTTTCATCAGCACTGAATCAGGCACCCCCTGCCCTCCACGTGTTCCAGCAGGACGGTGGCTGGCACTGGGGTATCACCGTCCCTCGTCCCACGGGGTCCGGCTTCAAACTGATCGCATTCAGTCACCACATCTTTTCCACTGAAGACACGGCCCAGCACGACGGCGCTCGAGCGTTGGCGTCCATCGTCGCAAATGACGTGCATTGAACCTCGCGGATCGGGCCCCGATCACGCTTCCCGATTCGGTGGTATCCGACATCCGCAAGCAAGGGAAAACGGAAATCACGGCTGCCGCCGGCAACGCGATTGCGAACCGAGGGCGCCGGAGAAAGCGCCATCGCGAACACCGCATGACCCGCGATGAACGCAGTGCGATTTTTTATCGCATTACGGCAGATAAGGCGTGATGTTCGTCAGCGCACGGGAAACGTACTCATCCTTCTCCCCGACCGGCGCAACGTAATGAAGCGCGCTGCGCGCGGCTTCCTCGCCCTCGAGGCGCGCGATGACCCACGCGGCCAGGTATTGCGAAGCAAAACAGCCGCCTGCCGTCGCGACGTTATCTCGAGCGAAGAACGGCTGATTGAGGACTTCGACGCCCGCCTCGACTACCCACGGTTTGGTCGTGAGGTCCGTACAGGCCGGGACGTTGTCGAGGAAGCCGAGCCTGGCCAGAACCAGCGTGCCCGAACACTGGGCACCGATCAGCTGCCGGGCGGGATCGAGTTTCAACTGCTCCATCAGCGTCGCGTCGTTGACGACTTCCCGGGTTCGAATGCCGCTCCCGACGATGACGGCATCCGCCGTGCAGGCGTCGGCCAATGTCGACTGCGCCTGCACGGTCACCCCGTTCATCGATGTGACGAAATGCTCCGGGCATGAAAGCGTGACCCGCCAGTCGGGCTTCTTGATGCGATTGAGCACGCCCAGTGCGATGAGGGAATCGAGTTCGTTGAAGCCCTGAAAGGTCAGAATCGCGATGTGCATGGGGTGCCCGTGTCTGAAGTGCGTCGATGCATATTGCCAGATCGCCGACGCGAACGGCCTGGCGTCACGCCGGATTCACCCCGTCGATGCGACCTCCTTGACGCTGCCGGCGGGCCCCGAACCGCCCGCCGGGTTCAATGACCGGCGTGACTCGTCCCGACACGTCAAGGCTGCCGCTTGCCACGGCCGCCGGCGGGTTTGCCGGCCGGCTTGCGCGATCCCGCAGCCGGCTTGCCCGCCGGTTTGCCGCGCGGTTTCTGCACGCTGAACGGGCTGCCGATGGTGTAATCCGGTTCGTTGCCGGCCGGCTTTGCGTGCGCCGCCGCAGGCTTGTGCCTGCTTTCCCCACCTTGCGCTGGCGGGCGCGGCTTTTTACCAGCCACCGGCCTGGCAACGGGCGCCGCCTGCTGCACTTTGGGCTTCTTCGGCTTTTTGGGCTTCTTGATGATCTGACCCGTCGCGCTGGTTTCCGGCACGCGGTGTTCGGCCTCGAAACCCGGCTCCTCTTCACGGCGCAGCGTTTGCCGGATCAGCGCTTCGATCGCGGCCAGTTGCGGCGCTTCGTCGGCACACACCAGGGACACCGCGACGCCGCTGGCGCCCGCGCGCCCGGTACGGCCGATCCGGTGCACATAGTCTTGCGCGACGATCGGCAGATCGACGTTGATCACCAGCGGCAGATCGTCGATATCGAGCCCGCGCGCCGCCACGTCGGTGGCGACCAGCATCTGGACTTCGCCCGTCTTGAAGCGCTCCAGTGCGCGCAAGCGCGCGGGTTGCGGCTTGTCGCCGTGGATGGTGTCGACCGCATAACCCGCTTCGTCCAGCATGGCCGCCAGGTAATCGACGCCGTTGCGCGTCTTGACGAACACCAGCGCATGCTCCCACTTGTTCTCGGTCACGAGGTGCATGAAGAGGTCGGGCTTGTTCCGCTTGTCCACCGGCACCACCCACTGCTTGATCTTGCTGGCCGTGGCGTTGGGCGGGCTGACGCTGATGTTGACCGGGCCGCGCAGAATGCTCGCCGCCATCGCGCGGATCTCGTCGCTGAACGTGGCCGAGAACAGCAGCGTCTGGCGCTGGGTGGGCAACGCGGCAAAAACGGCGTTCAGTTCGCGCGCAAAACCGAGATCCAGCATGCGGTCGGCTTCGTCCAGCACCAGCGTTTGCACCTGATCGAACTGCACCGCGTTCTGGCGATTCAGATCCAGCAACCGGCCCGGCGTGGCCACGAGCACATCCACGCCCTTGCGCAACTTCATCATCTGCGGGTTGATGCTCACGCCGCCGTACGCGGCCAGGAATCGCAGGTCGAGGCCCTTGCCGTACGCGACGAAGCTTTGCAGCACCTGTTCGGCGAGTTCCCGCGTGGGCACCAGCACCAGGACGCGCGCGCGGTTGCTGGACACCGCCGGGCCGTGCTGCACCAGCCGCTGCAACAGCGGCAGCGCGAAACCCGCCGTCTTGCCGGTGCCGGTCTGGGCCCCGGCCATCACGTCCTTGCCGCCGAGCACGGCAGGAATCGCCTTGGCCTGCACCGGCGTAGGAGCCTGGTAATTGAGGTCCTGCAGGTTACGCAGCAAGGGATCGATCAGGCCGAGCGAGGCAAAAGACATGGACGTATTCCGGGCTAAAACCGCAATTCTAGCGTTTGCCGGACGGACCAAGGCCCGCCGCGCCCGGCCGGAAGCCCGCGACGCGGCACGACACGGCAAACCGGAAGCCGCCACGGGCGCAACGCAAAAAGCGATTCCAGCCTTGACCTGCGGCGGGATTCCGTAGCCAATCAGGCAGTGAGTCGCGCGTCGATATTGTCGGAATCCAGCCACGCTCGACGGCCCGTGGCCGAAGGTTGGTAGCGATGAGCGCTGTGGGGCCGGCGTTCGGAAAAGAAAAGCGTGCTTTCGATCCTCCAGGAACAGGTAAAGCAACGGGGAATCACGCAGCAAGAAATCCTCAGCGCGTTGGGCTGCATCGGCAGCCAGAAGAAAAAGCACAGGGCGCCGGCAAAGTATTACGACCCGAAGTCGGGCAAATCGTGGTCCGGCTACGGCCCCAAGCCGAAGTGGATCGAAGGCAAGGGTCTCGATGCGCTGCTGGTCGATCGTGGACAACCACAGCCCTGGTGGCCGGAACGCGAGTCGCCATCCTGAGAGATTGTCCGAGCTGGCCAGCGTACCCCGTCGAGATCCCGTTTCCCTGTTCTACACGTCGATGTACGACGTCGATTGCGACGCCACGAGTTTCGGCGGCGTCGGGCATGCGCACACGCATAGATCGTCACTTAACGCTGCCTGCCGACCATCCGGTCCCGTCGTGGAAATTCGCGGGCCATCGGTTGAAATCTTTCCGACCGTCTTGCAGACGGGACACCAGACCGGATCATGCTCGTAGGCTTGTTCTCGGCCGCCGATCAGATCCGAATGGTCTCCGCTCTGGACGATGCCGCCCACCGTCGTCGTGTCGCCTTTCACGATGTCGAAGCGTCGCATGGCGGCCCCGTTTAGACCGCGCCCGGCCGCAGGTGCAAACTGTTCAACAACGTCTCCCAGGTTTGCAGCGCGCCTGCCTCGTCGACCGGCGACGTCGCCTCTTCAGGTGACAAGTTCGGGCTGCTCGCGCCGAGCAGCAATTGAATGGCCGTATGCGGCTTCGCCAAGGTGCTCGGATCGCCCGGCGCAAGCAGGTAGAACCGATAAGATGTAACTTCGCCTTCCTTCAACGCGAACAGCACTTCCTCGGCGTCCATACCGGCCACTGTGCGCTTTCCTTGTCGCAAGATCCGGTAGCTCCCGCTCGATATCTGGTCCATCTTCGCGCGTAGGTCCGGAAGCGTCTTGGTTAGCGGGCGCCCCTGATCCGAACTGACAGAATCTCGCATTTCGATGACAAGTAGCGCAGGCCTTCCAGGCAGCAAGGCAAGCGATTGTGTTACTTCTTCGCTATAGGTCGATGCCCCCGTGACCAGTCCTCCGTCAAAGCAAAATCCCGATTCGGTCGGAACCGTCCAGTTTTCCCGCGCTTTGATTCGCCGATACGTGTCGTTATAAATATCTTCGGCACGTCCAATCGCAGCTGAACCAATTCGACCTACCGTATGAAATAACGTCGAATTCTCGTAGATGTATCCTTCCGTATCGAACGGTAATTTTGCTATCTTTGCCACGCCCTTTTGGTAGACGAAAACCATCGAATCTTTTTTTGGAGAGAACGCTTTTTCGAGCCAAGCATGCCCCATCTTGTTATTCGGATCTGACGGATCGAATCTCTTTTTCGTTCGATACTCTTTTTCCAACGCATCGATCTTGGCTTGATAACTGATCATCGACGCGTTGTGTTGTGTCTCCAGTTTTTCTCCGCGAAATTTGTACTCTTGATTTGTCAACTCACTGGAAATTGGTCGGTCGAACACGAAGCGCCCGATGCACCAGGGTCGCGACTTGGACAATAATGGATTCGTCATGATGAGTTCATTCGCAAAGGTCAATGAGCAGGCCGAGAGGCCTGCTACCAGAAGTACAAGATGGCGAATTCGGTTCAATTCTTCGGCTCCGGTGCGTCCTGCGCAATCTGGACAATACTATAAAGTAACGCCCAACGTGCCCACGGATGGTTGTAGCTTTCCTGGTGCACATAGCCCCCTTGATCGAATATCATTTGGACACCCTTAGCCGCTCCGCCACTTGCACTACGTGCAGGCGATTCGGCAGACCAAACCGGCACAGTTCCGTCTCCCGGCACGATACCGTTCTTTTCCGGATCCGGGACTTTGCTTCCGTCCGGCAATACAGGTTTTTTCTGTACCTCAAACTCGATGGTAACGTTGCGAGTATCCAGATGCACGCGTACCGTCCCTCGGTGCGAGTCGCTCAAAAATCGGGCGGATTTCAACTCCTCTTCAGTCACACCCGGCGGCACATTACCCTTCCAGATCACAGTACCCCACGCCAGCAAGTCATCTAGTTTTTTGCTTTTCTCCGTCTTGCTTTTATGGCCGTCCTCGCTCGAGTCCACCGCCCCCTTTGCTACCAGGGCGCCGTCCCCATATGAGAGATACGTCTTTCGGTGATACGAATCCTTGATTTCTAGCTGATTGTTCACAACGGAAAACATTGTCGCCGCAAAATTTTCGAAGACGTCGTTATCTTTGGCGTCTGCGCCAAGCCGCTCTTTTACGATGCCTGCTGGATCAAGTAGCCCAGTAGACTGCCTTGGAACCAACCCGTACCAGTTTGGATTTGTAAAGATGTCGTTATAGGCGTCACCATTCTTGGGCAACGTCATTACCGGGGTACCGTTCAGCTGCGAGAATATCCACCACGCCTTTCCGTCGTGGTAGTCCGGCATCGGCAGCAGTTCCAGCGGGCCAGGCGCATTCGCCGCCACTGCAACAAATTCGTCCGCGTTGCTGCCGAGCAGCGCGCCGTTGATGAACCCGTTCAGCAACCCCTCATTGCCGCCACCCGTGCGAAATCGTTTTGCCGCGATCGGTGCGCCGGTCGCCGGCAGCACGTTGTGGAATACGCCGTGCATCAAACCCTCTGCACCGTGCATCGCAACCGCCATACGGGCAACCAGGCCGCCCATCGAGTGGGTGAGAATGATCGCCTTGCCGCTGTCGTTCTCGGCGATGATCTCGTTGATCCCCATCAGCCGCGCTTTCTTGCCGCTCTTCTTGTCCGTGAAGGTCAATCCCTCGATCACGTCCTTCGCCGACTGTTCATTCGACTGCAGCCAGTTGTAGCCGATCGCATACACCCGGTAGCGGTACTTCAGGAATCGTTTGAAGACTTCCGAGTCTTCGGTGATCGCCTGCCCCCGGCCTTGCTCACCCACGCCCGTCGCACCATAGTCGGCGGGCTCGGTGCCCAACAAGGGCTTGAGCGTCCAGTCCTTGCCGTCAGGATCGGTCTCGATCCACGCGCCTTTGTTCTTCCCCATGCATCGGGGCTCGTTGAGCTGCTCCTCGAGCCAAGCCAGCATCGGCTGGTAGCTCGACCGGTAGACCGAGCCCCAACCACGTCGGAGTGCCTCGGCTTCGTCGACATACTGGTCTTCGCTATCGTCCTTCTGGACCTTGCCCGCACGAACAGGTCCGAGCGGTGTCACGACTGCCTTGGTCGGGTCGTATCGCGTCTCTCGCGTGGATGCGCCCTTGAACCACATGCCGAGCAGCGCCGGCAGTGCCCCAAAGTCACCCAACATGCCGTCCGTGTTCGGTGGGAAAAAGATCGGGTCCCCGGTCTCCTTGTTGACCAATGGGGAGCCCATCACGCCCGGCAGAAAGATCACCGGCATGATCGGACGGACGTCGCACAGCAACTCCTTTTGCCGCGTATCGCTCGCCGGCGTCAACGTGAAGTGCCCGACCGACGCGCCGTCCTTGTCCGTGCGGCTGGTCACCCGCACGACATCCTGTTCTGCACTATCGCTGAACGGCGAACCGCCGGCGGAATCGTTCGTGTTGTCAGTCATCGTCGTTGTTCTATTTCGCGTGTCGGTTGTCGAATTCACTCAGCAGGACCGCTCGGCCGGCGCCGTAATGCGCGTACCGCCAGCTTCTCGATATCCTCGCTCTTCTGCTCGGTGATCTGCCCCAGCTCGTCCGTCGTCCCAGACAACTTTGTCCCGTCGCCACGAATCAGCTCGTACGGATGGTTTTTCAGCACCTCGCCGGTGATGCGATCACGCAGTACGTACGGGTCGTTGAACCTGGCCGTTGGCATACTGTTCATTCGCTGGGCTACCGAGCTCGGCCCCTGCCGACTGAAGGACGCCGACTTGATCGTGCGGCCGGCCTGCGTGCCGTCCTCGATCCCGGACGCCGACCACTGCGTGTACGATCCGCCGGCCTTGATCCAGATCTCGTCGGCATCGAGCACGATGCGCTTGGCTTTCACGTTCACTTCTTTCCCGGCGTTCACGCGCACGTCGTCGGTGTGGGCCGAGATCTCGACCTTCCCTTTCGCAGCAAACAGCTTCATGCCGGCCTTGTGAACGAACAGGCTGATCTTTTCTGCGGCCGCAACGATCAGTGACTTCCCGCTTCCCAGATGCGTGTTCTCGCCACTGATCACGTTGACTTCCTTGTCGGCCACCACGTGGGCCGAACGATCGGCGATAGCGGCAAAGTCCGCGGGTGTCGCGATGACGATCACCGGTTTCGCGAATCCGTTGGCGTTGCCGGTACCGCCGCCGGCAGTGACCCCGCCCGAATTTTGGCCCGACACCGCGTGCTCCGCGTCCTTGGCCAGCGCGTTGAGCGCGTCCTGACCGGCTTGCAACGATTCGGCTTGTGCTGTCGTGCTGGCGCTCGACAGCGATTCCGCCAGCATCCCGGCTTTCTGCAATTGCGTACGGGCTTCTCCGACACTCATCTGTTCGTCGTCGTAGGCTTTCCGATGCGTGCTGATCGACAGCCCCTTGCTCGCACGAACCGCGCCGTATTCGTCGGCGTGCAGCACGAACCCCTGCCCCAGATAGCGGCCACGCGTATTGCCGTCCTGCTGGATCAGGTAACCCTGGGTCAGCGCTGCATAGCTCTGCCCCGTGTAGCTGATCAGTCGCGTGCCGCCCTGGTTCGTGGCGTCGTCGTGGATGAATGCGTTATACGCTCCGGTTTTGCCGAAGCCCTGCGACTGAAACCCCGACAGCAGCACATTGGTGTGCCAGGGCGCGGGTGTCGTGCCACCGCTGGCGCGGCCCAAGATGAAGGGCTTGTCACAGTCGTTTCCCCAGTAGCCGACGAGCACCCATTCGCCCGCGCGGGGAACATGCACCCCGCCGTAGCCGTTCCCGGTATCCGCCTGCATCGACGAAAGCAGGGGCGAGGCATTGAACTCACCCGGCGGATTCTTCCTGTCCCATGCGAAATGGACACGGACCTGATTGCGTTCGTTCGACCACGCTTCGAATCCTTCCTGCGTGACCACCAGCGCATGCTCGATCGGCATCGCGGGCTTCGGATGCTCGAAGGGGCTGCGATACTCCAGGCGCGCGTCCTGCGCCTCGACCTCAATCACGTAAAAGCCGGTTGTTCCGTCTTCGCCATGACCCGGAGTCGAGAAGCGTGCGCCGTGGGCTGCCTGTTGTTCATCCAGTGTCGCGCGCAGACTCAGCGGAAATTCCGCCAGCGGCTGGCCGATCGGCACATTGTTCTCGATGAACCAGCGCGCTTCGACCACCAGGAAGGTCCGGGCATCGCTGTCGTGTTCCGGATGGCGTGGATGGTCGTTCAGGACGAAGCGCGATCCCGCATCGAGCCAACGCAACCCTCCAACCCCGAAGTATCGGCGCGCTCGCGCATCCCAGCCCTGTACACGCCTGCGTGCACGCGCTTCGCCACTGGTCTCATCGGGGTAACCGTAAGCGGTCGGCTCATAGACCGTCATCGGTGCAGCCGGTATCGATTGTTGCTCCGCCTGATGGCGACCGTCGTCGGCCGCGTAGCCGACCGACTGGAGCGCACTGGCCACTTCAAAGCGAGCGGTCGGGCGCTTGTAGTCGAACGAG
>JABLTH010107195.1_pt1 | contig 15808 bp, 16 predicted proteins | sample 7875711 | NCBI WGS metagenome assembly JABLTH01 (sample SAMN14941262, study PRJNA633318) | bioreactor metagenome | isolation source: bioreactor | place: China | collected 2019-03-05 | reverse complement strand
GCATGTCGAGGTGTTCGTCGAGCGTGTTGATCGTATACGGGCGCGTCGGGTTGGTCGACGACGGCAGCACGTTCGCCTCGCCGCACACCTTCAGGATGTCGGGCGCGTGGCCGCCGCCCGCGCCTTCGGTGTGGTACGTGTGGATCGTGCGGCCCTTGAACGCGGCGACCGTCGATTCGACGAAGCCGCCTTCGTTCAGCGTGTCGGTGTGGATCGCGACCTGCGTGTCGGTGTCGTCGGCCACCGACAGGCAGTTGTCGATCGCGGCGGGCGTCGTGCCCCAGTCCTCGTGCAGCTTCAGCCCGATCGCGCCGGCCGCGATCTGCTCGACGAGCGGCTCGGGCAGGCTCGCGTTGCCCTTGCCGAGGAAACCGAGGTTGATCGGCCAGCCGTCGGCGGCCTGCAGCATCCGCTCCATGTGCCACGGGCCCGGCGTGCAGGTCGTCGCGTTGGTGCCGGTGGCGGGGCCGGTGCCGCCGCCGAGCATCGTCGTGACGCCCGACGCGAGCGCCTCGTCGATCTGCTGCGGGCTGATGAAGTGGATGTGCGTGTCGATGCCGCCGGCCGTCACGATCAGCCCTTCGCCGGCGATCACTTCGGTCGCGGCGCCGATCGCGATCGTCACGCCCGGCTGGATGTCGGGATTGCCGGCCTTGCCGATCGCGGCGATGCGGCCGTGCTTGATCGCGATGTCGGCCTTCACGATGCCCCAGTGATCGAGGATCACCGCGTTCGTGATGATCGTGTCGGGCACGTCGGCGGCCACGCGCTGCGACTGGCCCATGCCGTCGCGGATCACCTTCCCGCCGCCGAATTTCACTTCCTCGCCGTAGGTCGTGTAATCGCGTTCGATCTCGATCAGCAGTTCGGTATCGGCGAGCCGGACGCGGTCGCCCGTCGTCGGCCCGAACATTTCCGCGTACGCGCGGCGGCTCAAGCGTAATGTCATGTGCTGTTCCTGAAGAGCGGGGCGCGGCTTACAGCGGCCCCATCACCTTGCCCTGAAAACCGTAGACGGCACGATCGCCCGCGAGTGCGACCAGCTCGACGGTGCGCGTCTGGCCCGGCTCGAAGCGCACGGCGGTGCCGGCCGCGATGTTCAGGCGGAAGCCGCGCGCGGCCGCGCGATCGAACGACAGCGCGTCGTTGACTTCGAAGAAGTGGTAGTGCGAGCCGACCTGCACCGGGCGGTCGCCGGTGTTCGCGACGACGAGCGCGAGCGTCGCGCGGCCCGCGTTCAGTTCGTGTTCGCCGTCGTCGGTGAAGATTTCGCCGGGGATCATGCGGGGCCTCACGGAATCGGGTGGTGGACGGTCACGAGCTTCGTGCCGTCGGGGAAGGTCGCCTCGACCTGGATGTCGGGAATCATCTCCGGCACGCCGTCCATCACGTCGTCGCGCGTGAGCAGCGTCGTGCCGTAGTGCATCACCTCGGCGACCGTCCTGCCGTCGCGCGCGGCTTCCATCAGCGCGGCGGTGATGAAGGCGACTGCCTCCGGATAGTTGAGCTTCAGGCCGCGTGCGCGACGGCGCTCGGCCAGCAGCGCCGCCGTGAAGATCAGCAGCTTGTCCTTCTCTCGGGGAGTCAGTTTCATGAAGGCAAACGTTCAGTAAAACGTAATTTTTATCGGTGCGTGGGCAACGGGGCGAACGCGCGGGTCATCGTAGCACCGCGCCGTTTTGCGTGCGTCGTGTATCGGTTATGTAAGCAGCAAGGCGCGTGCCATGTGCATCCGACGTGCCGTCATGCGCGTTCGTGGTGCGTGATGCGTGCGGAGTGTGCGCCGCGTGTGGTGGTGTTGCGCCGAAACGGTGCGTGACGCGCGCGTGTTCAGGTTTGCCAGAGGCGCAGCGGCCGTGCGTCGACGCCGTGCACGATCGGCCGCAGATGCAGCCAGCAGTCGGTGAAGTGGTGTTGCAGCGCTTCCATCGACGTCGACATCGCGCGCACCAGCACGACGCCGGTCGTCACGCAGGTCGCGCCGGCACGCAGCGTGTCGTCGAACGGCATCCACGCGGCGAGCGATTCGGCGAGCGCGGCGTCGCACGCGGCACCGACGGCCCACAGCGTGCCGTAGGCGGGAAAGCCGGCGAGGCCCTGCAGCGCGCCGCGCAACGGGTCGTGCGCGGCGAGCAGCGCGCGTTCGGTCCACAGCGGCCGACCGTCGGCGTCGACGAGCGCCGCGCTCGACACGATGCGCCCGGCCGACCAGGTTTCGCCTGCCGCCTGCCGGCCGAGCTGCGTCGCGTCCCAGCCGATCGCACTTGCGCCGTTGCCGAGCGTCACCTTGAAGTCGAGCGCGGCGTGCGCCGCGTCGAAGAACAGGTTGTTCTGCGGCAGCCAGTCGAGTCTCGCGTGCGCGCCGACCGTGATGCCGATGCGCTGCGTCGCGTCGAGACCGTTCGACTTGTACCACTTGGTCGCGCCGGGCGTTGTCAGGACCGCATGCGTGCCGTCGCCGAGCGCGATGTCGATGTCGAGCCGGTCGCCGCCCGCGACGCCGCCCGGTGGGTGCACGATCACCGCGTGGCAGATCGCATCGCCTTCCGGGTACAGCGGCCGCTGCACGCGCAGCGGGCCGTCGTGCAGCCGGTGCGCAAGCGTCGTGCGCGCACCGTGCCGCTCGAAGCCGAGTTCGAGGCGGCCGCGCCACGACTTGGCGACGGCGGGGCGGGACAGCGAGGCATGCGAATCGGGGGCGGACATCGGCGGCGAACGGGAAACGAGGAAGCGGCTGCGAAGAACGTGGATGCTACCGGAACAATAATGCAGATGCGGCGTTCATTGAAAGCGCCGGGTTGGGTCGAATCCCCAATCTTCTGCGTGACAAGCATGGCCGTACATGTCCGATGGCGCGCCATGCCGTGGAGCGTCAGAGCAGTGCGACGGGCCCGAGCGACGCGAGAATGGTGGCACGCTGCCGGCGCGTTTACGCCTGGCTCGGTGGCGTGGTATCGGTCTCCGTGTCGGCTGACGCGTGTTCGCTGTCCAGCGCGGCGAATTTCTCGCGGAGCGCCGCCTCCTGCTGTGCGAACACCTCCGGCTTTTTCTTTTTGAGATTCTCGAGGTTGATGAGCTTCCATCTCAGGGCCGGCAACTCGCGCAGATGCGCGTATGGCATCAAGGACCAGTCCGGCTCGGCCCGGACCAGCGATATCAGGAATCGACGATGATTCTCCGTGAGCGATGCGGGTAGTTCCCGATGGAGCCGTTCTTGAGTTGTTTCGAGCACCGCCAGGTCGACGGGTTCGACCGTCATGCCGACGAAATCGGAGTCATAGGCCTCTGCCATCGAGTGCTTCGGTCCAAACAACACTTCGTGAATCGGCCTGTTATGCCCGGACAGATAGCCCACGAACGCATCCACGATATCCGGGCGCAACCCGTGGTGCGCATACATATGCATCACGTCGAAAAGATCGCGCGGATGCTGGCGGTCCAATGCGGCCACCAGCTTGCTGCCATAGAGCTCCGCGTCGTGAAGCGTCGGGACTTCGACGCTGGTGCTGAAGGTGTCCTCGGCTTGCTTCGTGAGGAGGCGCCGGACGGGGGCGAGTAATGTGCCCCGGAATATGTAGTTGACCTCGACCTTGACGGCGGTCGCGCCGGAAATGACGACGAGCTTCACGTCGTCGCCCTTCGCTTTCCCGGACGACGAGGCGGCCGAGAACTCCGTCGCATGTCCCTCGGCCTCGATTTGCTTCCGGGTTCGATCCAGCTCCTGGTCGATCGCATCGAGCGCTTCTTCGCGGTTCAGGCCTCGATCGGTGAACACGACATCGATATCGACCGACAGACGTGGCATGTCATGGAGAAAGAGGTTGAGTGCGGTACCGCCCTTCATCGCGAAGCGCGGCGTGTCGAAGACGATCGGTGCAATCGAGAGCATCAGCCGGACGGTGTCTACGTAGGTCTGGTTCATCACGGTTTGAGTGTGAGTCGCTTGCCGTTTTTCATTTTGTTCGACCATCGCGTGCCTTCGCCGAGACGGTTGACGTGCTTCTGGAGTTCTCGTGCCCACGGAAAATCCGCACCTTGTCCAAGGTCCCGCACCAGTCGTACTACCTTCACGCTCGTACAGTGATGTAGAAGTACGTCCAGCGTTTTGACGCGCAGGTTGCGCAATCCGATCACCAGGTTGGATGCTTCCTCTAATGACTGTCCTTTTCCGATGTCGCTTGCAAGCTCCAGTATGGCTCGCTCCGGCACGGAAACAAGCACGTCGGGTCCCCCGGCGGGAAGCTGCGTCAGCCCGAACGAATAGGGCAACGATTCGTCGAACAACGCAGTGGTCTGGTACGTGTAGTGCATGTGCTCCGCGACCCATGAGGGGATGCGATAGGGTCTCGGGCCCCAGAGAACGACTTTCTCTTTGAATGCGATGTTGTGGCGAACGCCTTGCCAGGCGAGGGCTGTTTTGCCGCCGACGTGGATGCCGGGGACGCGTCGGCCAAGATGCGCGATGATGCCGTCCCGAGAGGGCGTGTCGCCGGTCAGCAGGTAGGTACCTTTCGAAAGGCGTTGCAGCCAGCCGGACTTGACCATATGTGACGCCAAAGCCGCGCTCACGCCCATGTTTCGAAGCATTGCAGAATCGATGGGGTAACCGCGCAGGGTCTCCTGCATCAACCGCTGGACTGTTTTATTGCTCATCGTGGCGTGATCAGAGCGTTGTCTGATTGCAGTATATATAGAGTATGTTTGATTATCTGCAATTTTATAACGCTATCACGCCAGATTCACCGGATCCCGTCACGCCTCAAGCCACGCCTCGGGAAGGACATGATCCGGCCGACACGTTGACTGCATGCGAGAAATGCACCGCTTGTTTGATAATCCGAAAATATTCAACGCTCGAATAATAGGGGTCTGAATAAAAAGACCTGATTGCCGGCAGCAGGATGGCCAGCCGGTGTCCATCACACCGCGATCAACTCGCGCACGCCGTTCGCTTCCATGTCCCGCGCATCACCCCCCGCGACGATCTCGCCGCGGCTCATCACCCAGTAGCGATCCGCGATCGAGCGCGCGAAATCGTAATACTGTTCGACGAGCAGCACGGTCATCTTCGATTCGTCGACGAGCTGGCGCAGCGTGCGCCCGATGTCCTGGATGATCGACGGCTGGATGCCTTCGGTCGGCTCGTCGAGGATCAGCAGCTGCGGCTCGCTCATCAGCGCGCGGCCGATCGCGAGCTGCTGCTGCTGGCCGCCCGACAGGTCGCCGCCGCGCCGCGTGCGCATGTCCTTCAGCACCGGGAACAGGTCGTAGATGCGGTCGGGCACTTTCGACGGCGCCTTGCGGCTCGCCGCGCCGACGAGCAGGTTCTCCTCGACGGTGAGCCGCGGAAAGATGTCGCGGCCCTGCGGCACGTACGCGAGCCCGGCCGCGACGCGCGCATACGGCGGCATCGCGCCGAGCGCGGTGCCGCGCCACGACACGCTGCCGCTCTTCGCGGCGACGACGCCCATCAGGCAGCGCAGCAGCGTGCTCTTGCCGACGCCGTTGCGGCCGAGCAGCACGGTGAGCTTGCCGTCGTCGGCGGCGAGGCTCACGTTGCGCAGGATATGGCTGCCGCCGTAGTACTGGTTCAGTGCTTCGATCTTCAGCATCGCATCAACGTCCGAGATAAGACTCGATCACCGCGTCGTCGCGCTTGACCTGGTCGAGGGTGCCTTGCGCGAGGACCGCGCCTTCGGCCATCACCGTCACGCGGCCCGATTCGCCCGCGAGCGCCGCGACGAATTCCATGTCGTGCTCGACGACCATCATCGAGCAGGTGCCGCGCAGCGTGTTCAGCAGCTCGGCGAGCTCCATCGTCTCGTGGTCGGTCATCCCGGCCGCCGGTTCGTCGAGCAGCAGCAACGCAGGGCGCTGCATCAGCAGCATGCCGATCTCGAGCCGCTGCTTCTGCCCGTGCGACAGCTCGCCCGCCGCGCGATACGCGTCGCTTTCGAGCCCGATCAGCGCGAGCGTCTCCTCGATCTTTGCCTGCGCGGTGCGGTCGAGCCGCGCGCGCAGCGACGCGAGCCAGCCCTTGTCGGTCTGCATCGCGAGTTCGAGGTTTTCCCACACCGGATGCTGCTCGAACACAGTCGGCTTCTGGAACTTGCGGCCGATGCCCGCGCGCGCGATCTCCGGCTCGTTCATTCGCGCGAGGTCGATGGTCTGGCCGAGAAACACCTTGCCCGCATCGGGGCGCGTCTTGCCGGTGATCACGTCCATCATCGTCGTCTTGCCCGCACCGTTCGGGCCGATCACGCAGCGCAGCTCGCCCGCGTCGATCGCGAGCGACAGCTTCTTCAGCGCGCGGAAGCCGTCGAAGCTCACCTCGATATCCTCGAGGTAGAGGATCGTGCCGTGCGACGTGTCGATGCCCGGCGGCACCACGCGTCCCATCGATGCGGTGCCGCTGACGGCGAGCAGCTCGTCCTCGGGCGGCGGCGTGAACTGGTAGAGGGCCGTTCCGTTCATGCACGTTTCCCCTTCGCGAGCACGGTTTCGACGAGGCCCATGATCCCGCGCGGCAGCAGCAGCGGCACGAGCACGAAGATCAGGCCGAGGAAGAACAGCCAGTATTCGGCGAAGTACGCGGTGAAGAAACTCTTCGCGCCGTTCACCGCGAACGCACCGACGATCGGCCCGATCAGCGTGCCGCGCCCGCCCACCGCGACCCAGATCGCCATTTCGATCGAGTTGCCGGGCGACATCTCGCCGGGGTTGATGATGCCGACCTGCGGCACGTACAGCGCGCCGGCGATGCCGCACAGCACGGCCGACACGGTCCACACGAACAGCTTGTACGCGAGCGGGCTGTAGCCGAGGAACATCAGCCGCGTCTCGCCGTCGCGCACTGCGGTGACCACACGCCCGAGCTTGCTGGTGACGATCGCGCGCGCGGCGATGAACGCGAGCACGAGCGTCGCGAACGTCAGCAGCAACAGCACCGTGCGCGTACCGGGCGACGTGATCGCGAAGCCCGCGATGCGCTTGAAGTCGGTGAAGCCGTTGTTGCCGCCGAAGCCCGTCTCGTTGCGAAAGAACAGCAGCATCGCGGCGAACGTCAGCGCCTGCGTGATGATCGACAGGTACACGCCTTTCACGCGCGAGCGGAACGTGAAGAAGCCGAACACCCAGGCGAGCACGGCCGGCACGAGCACGACGAGCGCGAGCGCCCACGCGAGATGCTGCGTACCGCTCCAGTACCACGGCAGCTGATGCCAGTCGAGAAACACCATGAAGTCGGGCAGGTCGCTGCCGTACTTGCCGTCGCGGCCGATCTCGCGCATCAGGTACATGCCGATCGCATAACCGCCGAGCGCGAAGAACAGCCCGTGGCCGAGGCTCAGGATGCCGCAGTAGCCCCACACGAGATCGAGCGCGAGCGCGGCGATCGCGTAGCACATCAGCTTGCCGGCGAGCGTCATCGCATACGCGGACAGATGGAACGCGCTCGACTCGGGCGCGACCAGCGCGGCGAGCGGCACGCCGATGCCGATCGCGATGCACAGCGCGATCAGCGCGAGCCACGCGCGGCGCGACAGCAGCGCGGGGCGAGGCGGCAGGCCGAGCGCGAAACCGTTCTCCGCACGCGCGGCGGCGGCGGGCTTCGGCGCGTCGGCGAGCGGCTTCGACAACGAATCGGTGATTGAAGTCATGTCACGCCTCCGCGCTGCGGCCCTTCGGGGCGAACATGCCCTGCGGACGCTTCTGGATGAACAGCACGATCATCACGAGCACCGCGATCTTCGCGAGCACGGCGCCCCAGAACGGCTCGATCGCCTTGCTGACGAGGCCGAGCCCGAACCCGCCGAGCACGGTGCCGGCGATCTGCCCGACACCGCCGAGCACGACGGCCATGAACGAATCGATGATGTAGTTCTGGCCGAGATCCGGGCCGACATTGCCGATCTGCGACAGCGCGCAGCCGCCGAGGCCCGCGATGCCGGCGCCGAACGCGAATGCGTACGCGTCGACGCGTGCGGTCTTCACGCCGACGCACGCGGCCATCCGGCGGTTCTGCGTGACCGCGCGCACGAACAGGCCAAGGCGCGTCTTCGTCAGCACGGCCCACGCGACGAATACCACGGCGAGCGCGAACGCGAGGATCACGAGGCGGTTGTACGGCAGGATCAGGTTCTGCATCACCGTCACGCCGCCGCTCATCCACGACGGATTCACGACCTGCACGTTCTGCGCGCCGAACAGCATCCGCGTCGCCTGGATCAGGATCAGGCTCACGCCGAAGGTGGCGAGCAGGGTCTCGAGCGGGCGGCCGTACAGGTGCCGCAGCACGAGCCGTTCGAGCACGATGCCGACGAGCGCGGCCGTCACGAACGACACCGGCACGGCGACGAGCGGATACCAGTCGAACGCGCCGGGTGCGTAGCGCTGGATCAGCGTCTGCACGACATAGGTTGCGTACGCACCGATCATCAGGAATTCGCCGTGCGCCATGTTGATCACGCCGATCAGCCCGTACGTGATCGCGAGGCCGAGTGCGGCGAGCAGCAGCACGCTGCCGAGCGACAGCCCCGCGAACAGCGTGCCCGCGATCTCGCCGCGGCGCTGCAGCGAGTGCAATGCGTCGAGCCCTTGCTGGGCGGCGTCGCGCACACGCGCGTCGGGCTCCGCGTAGCTGCCGTCGGCATTCTTCGCGACGAGCGGGCGCAACTGCTCGATCATGTCGAGATCGCTGCGCGCGGCCACCACCTGCACGGCGTCGAGGCGCTTCGCCGGATCGGCGTCGTGCAGCGCGGCGATCGCCCACAATGCATCGAGGCGGCGCTTCAGCGCGGGATCGGTTTCCTTCGCACGGGCGCGGTCGATCATCGGCTTGAGTGCCGGGTCGGGCGACTTCAGCAGCGCATCGATCGCGTCGCGGCGCGCGGCGACGTCGGGCGACGCGAGCGCGAGCCCTGACAGCGCGCCCGCGATTTTCGTGCGCAGCAGGTTGTTCAGCATCACGGGCTGCGCGTCGCCGGCCGGCGTCGCGGCCTGCGAGAGCGCGTCGTGTGCGGTGTCGCCGGACTGGATCAGCAGGCGGCCGTCGCCGGTCGCGAGCGCGTCGCCGCTCGACAGCGCGTTGAGCAACGCGACGGCGCGCGGATCGGGATCGGCGGCGAGCCGTTCGATCGCGGCCGTCTTCGCGTCGAAGTCGTCGCCGGCGAGCGCGGCGGTATCGGCGGCCGTCAGCGCGAACGCGGCGCGCGGCAGCCCGCCCGCGAGGGCGGCGCACGCGACGATCGCGACGGCGGCTCGGCGAAAGCGTGTAGGCATCGGGAAATCCTGTCGGGCGTGGAAGGCGGATGCGGGCGGCGATGCGCGGGCGCTTGCGGTGCGTCGGCAAGCGCGCCCGGTACAGCGGCGCCTGCAAGCGGGCGGAGCATCGCGCCGGTGCGCGACGCCCGCGTCGCGTCAGGCGAGCGCCGTGCGCTGCCGGCGCAGGAACGCCGGGATCGACGTGACGATGTCCGGCTTGCCCTGGTTACCCGCGATGTACGGGCTCCACGGCTGCGCGCGCACGGCCGTCTTCGTCTTCCACACGACGTTGAACTGCCCGTCGCCGCGGATCTCGCCGATCATCACCGGCTTGTGCAGGTGATGGTTGCCGTCCATCGCGAGCGTGAAGCCCGACGGCGCGGCAACCGTCTGGCCGATCATCGCGACACGCACCTTGTCGACGTCGGTGCTCTTCGCCTTCTCGACGGCCTGCTTCCACATGTGGATGCCCACATAGGTCGCCTCCATCGGGTCATTGGTCACGCGTTTCGCGCCGCCCGGCAGGTTGTTCGCCTTCACCCAGGCGGCGAACTGGTCCTTGAACTTCGTGTTGGTCGGGTTCTTCACCGACATGAAGTAATTCCATGCGGCGAGGTGGCCGACGAGCGGCTTCGTGTCGATCCCGCGCAGTTCCTCCTCGCCGACCGAGAACGCGACGACCGGCACGTCGGTCGCCTTGATCCCCTGGTTGCCGAGCTCCTTGTAGAACGGCACGTTCGAGTCGCCGTTGATCGTCGAGATCACGGTCGTCTTGCCGCCCTGCGAGAAGTTCTTGATGTTCGCGACGATGGTCTGGTAATCGCTGTGGCCGAACGGCGTGTAGACCTCCTGAATGTCGGCGTCCTTCACGCCCTTCGATTTCAGGAACGCGCGCAGGATCTTGTTGGTCGTGCGCGGATACACGTAGTCGGTGCCGAGCAGGAAGAAGCGCTTCGCGCTGCCGCCTTCCGCGCCCATCAGGTACTCGACGGCCGGGATCGCCTGCTGGTTCGGCGCCGCGCCCGTATAGAACACGTTGCGCGACATTTCCTCGCCTTCGTACTGCACCGGGTAGTAGAGCAGCCCGTTCAGCTCCTCGAACACCGGCAGCACCGACTTGCGCGACACCGACGTCCAGCAGCCGAACACGCACGCGACCTTGTCCTGTGTGAGCAGCTGGCGCGCCTTCTCGGCGAACAGCGGCCAGTTCGACGCGGGATCGACCACCACGGGCTCGAGCTTGCGGCCCATCACGCCGCCGCTCTTGTTGATGTCGGCGATCGTCATCAGCGCGGTGTCCTTCAGCGACGTCTCCGAGATCGCCATCGTGCCCGATAGCGAGTGCAGGATGCCGACCTTGATCGGGCCGGTGCCCGCATCGGCCGCGTGCGCGAACGGGCTCTTGCCCGCGAGCGCAAGCGCGCCGGCCATCGAACCGAACTTCAACAGACTGCGACGTTTCATCGGGTTCCCCTTGACGTGTTGGATATGCGTGCGCCTTGACGGCGTCGGCCAACAGATAACGCAAGGCATGTGCCAGTCGTGCGGATGCACGCCCGGCGTGCCTGCGCGGGGCAGGGTGGGGCGCCGGGACGGGGCACATGACGCGTCGTGCAGCATGCGCGGTCCGTCGCGGTGCAGGCTCGCGGGCGGAAATGGTGCACGGTCGGGGTTCCCCGTTCCGGTGCCTGCGTGCGGTGCGGGAACGGTCGTGCACCATGACTTCACGCCAAGCGGGGTGGGGCGGCGCGGTACCGTCGCAGGTCAGACGACGCCGAGACGAACCGGAGCGGGAAAGAAAAACGGGCGCGCCATGCGCGCCCGTTCGGCGGGTCGGTATGACCGGCGGCGATGTGCCGGCCGGTGCGGCGGCGCGCGATGCGCCACCGGCGGGATCAGTAGCGCGGGACGGACGGATCGACGTCGCGCGACCACGCGTCGATGCCGCCTTGCAGGTTGTACAGCTTCGTGAAGCCGCGCGATTCGAGGAACATCGCGACCTGCGCGCTGCGCATCCCGTGATGGCACACGCAGACGATTTCCGCTTCGTCGTCGAGTTCTTCGCTGCGCGCGGGAATCTGCTGCATCGGGATCGACACGCTGCCGGCGATGTGCGCGGTCGCGATTTCCCACGGTTCGCGCACGTCGAGCACGACCGGCGCGGGGCGCGCGTTGTCGCCGAGCCATTCCGCGAGCATCGCGGCGGTCAGGATCTGCATGGAGGCTCCGCTGCTCAGAACTTGAAGCGCGACGGCTCGATCGCGTTGACGAGGTGGTCGATGTAGGTTTCGAACACGTCGGCGACGCGGTACTGCTTGTCGTCGATGCGCGTGATGATCTGCGCCTTCATCACCGGACGGCCGCCGACGAATGCCGACAGGCGGCCGCCGACCTTCAGCTGCTCGAGCATTTCCTGCGGCACGACGGGCAGGCCGCCCGCGACGCAGATCACGTCGTACGGCGCCTTGCCGGCCCAGCCGCGCGAACCGTCGCCGAGGACGACTTCCGCGTTGGTCACGCCGTCGTTGCGCAGGTTGTCTTCCGCGAACTTCGCGATGGCCGGATCGATCTCGACGGCCGTCACGTGCCGGGCGCGATGCGCGAACAGCGCGGCCAGGTAGCCCGAACCGGCGCCGATCACGAGCACGTTCTCGTGCTTCTTGACGGCCAGCTCCTGCAGCACGCGCGCTTCGACGCGCGGGAACAGCATCTTGCTGGTGCCGCCCGGCAGCGGCAGTTCGAGGTCGGCGAACGCGAGATCGCGGTATTCGGCCGGAACGTAGTTTTCACGCTTGACGATCGACAGCAGGCCCAGGACGTCGAGATCCAGCACGTCCCACGGCCGGATCTGTTGTTCGATCATGTTGAAACGCGCGTTTTCGATATTCATGGTGTGGTCACGCAGCCTGGTCGGCCATCAGCGGGGATAGAGAAACTTCGTGATTGTACCAAACGGGGCGGCCGCGAAGCCTTCAGGCGGCCTGCAACAGACCTTTACCCCTTGCTCTTCTTGATCTGCGCCTCGAAGGCGAGGTCGAGCTTGCTCGCCTTGCGCGGCTTTTTGGGGCCGAATTCGTCGACGAACTTGACGAACTCGTCGAGCGGCAGCGGCTCGCAGCGCTTCTCGGCGGTGCCGCCCGAGCGGTCGACGAGATAGAACAGGCCGCCCGCCATTGCGACGGCCGCGAAATGCGGGTTGCCGGAGCGGGTCTTCAGGCGTTCGACCGCGTGGGTCGCTTTGGTGGTGCGCATCGTGCGGATTCTGGCGGGGCGTAAGCCCCACACTGTATCAAACCGGCCGCCCGCATGCGCCCGGCCGACCCTAGACCGTGCGTGAATACCGCTGCTGCTGCGTTTGCCCGAGGTACGCGTCGAACGCCATCGCGATGTTGCGCACGACCATCCGGCCGGCCGGATGGATCGTCAGGCGGTCGCCCGCGATCGTCAGCAGCCCGTCGCGCTCGAACGGGCGCAGCGCGTCGAGTTCGCGCGCGAAATGATCGGCGAAGCGGATGCCGTGTGCGGCCTCGACATGCGAGAACGGCAGTTCGAGGTTGCACATCAGCTGCGTGATCACGTCGCGGCGCAGCCGGTCGTCGGGCGTGAGCCGCACGCCGCGCGCGATCGGCAGCCGGCCCGCGTCGAGCGCGGCGCCGTAGGCGGGCACGTCCTTCGCGTTCTGCGCGTAGACGTCGCCGACCTTGCCGATCGACGACACGCCGAAACCGACGAGGTCGGTATCCGCGCGCGTGCTGTAGCCCTGGAAATTGCGTTGCAGCGTGCCGTTGCGCTGCGCGCGCACGAGTTCGTCGGACGGCCGCGCGAAGTGATCCATCCCGATGTACACGTAGCCGGCCGACGTCAGCATGTCGATCGCGAGGCCGAGCAGCGCGATGCGCGTTTCCGGCGGCGGCAGCGTCGCATCGTCGATCTGCCGCTGCATCTTGAACAGGTGCGGCATGTGCGCGTAGCCGAACACCGACAGCCGGTCGGGCGCGAGTTCGATGATCGTTTCCAGCGTGCGCGCGAAGACGGCAACGGTCTGGTGCGGCAGCCCGTAGATCAGGTCGACGCTCACCGAATGAAACCCCGTCGTGCGCGCGGCGGAGAGCAGGTCGGCCGTCATCGCGCGCGGCTGGACACGGTTGATCGCCTGTTGCACGGCCGGGTCGAAATCCTGCACGCCGAGGCTCAGCCGGTTGAAGCCGATATTGCGCAGGTGGACGAGCGTGGCGGGCGTGACCGTGCGCGGATCGATCTCGATCGAGAATTCGGCGTCGGCATCCGGCGCGAGCGCGAAGTGCTCGCGCGTGGCTGCCATCAGCTCGGCCGTTTCGTCGTCGGACAGGAAGGTGGGCGTGCCGCCGCCCCAGTGCAGCTGCGTGACCGGGCGTGCGGGATCGAACAGCGCGGCCTGCAGCGCCATCTCGCGCTTGAGCTGCTCGAGATACGGGCGCGCGCGGCGGCGGTTGTTGGTCGCGATCTTGTTGCAGCCGCAGTAGAAGCACGCGGTGTTGCAGAACGGGATGTGGAAGTACAGCGACAGCTCGCTCGACGAGGCGCCGGGGTCGCTCGCCGCGCGCTGGTAGTCGGCCGGGTCGAAATCGTCGCGGAACTGCAGCGCGGTGGGGTACGACGTATAGCGCGGCCCGTTCGCGCCGTATTTCGCGAGCAAATCGGGACGGAACATTGAGTCGGCAGAACCGGAACGCATGAGGGTCTCGCGCTTTTTAGATGCTTTCGAGTATATAAACGCGCGATTGAGCTGCATTGTGTAATAACGTCGCAGCCGGCGATGGCACAATGCGGGGTGGGGCTGCCGGCACCGCGTCCGGTTGCCGCACCGTTTTTTGTTGTTCGTTCGAGAGAGCCGAGTGTCCGTCGAAATGCCTGTCCGCCCGGCGCCTGCCGATGTCCCGCCGCCGCATGCGTGCCGCGAGGGCTGCGGCGCATGCTGCATCGCGCCGTCGATTTCCAGCCCGATTCCGGGCATGCCCGACGGCAAGCCGGCCGGCGTGCGCTGCGTGCAGCTCGGCGACGACCTGCGCTGCCGGATCTTCGGCCGCCCCGAGCGGCCCGCGTGCTGTTCCGGGCTGCAGCCGGCCGCGGACATGTGCGGCGCGTCGCGCGACGACGCGCTCGCGTGGCTCACGCGTCTCGAGGCCGCGACGCGGCCGTCGCAACCAGGAGAGTGTTCAGCATGACCGCACCTTGCGCGCCCGGCCGGCGCCGTTTCCTCGCCGCAACCGTCGGCGCCGTCGGCGTGACGCTGTCGCTCGCCGCGTGCGCGTCGACCTTCCCGTTCATCCCCGATCACTACACGTTCTCGCGCGGCGACGTGCAGAAGGCCGTCGCCCGCAAGTTCCCGTACCAGAAGACGGTCGCGCAGGTCGTCGACGTGTCGCTCGCGAACCCGGCCGTCAACCTGCTGCCCGACCAGAACCGCGTCGCCGTGCAGCTCGACGCGCATTTCGCGAGCCCGTTCCTGCACGCGCCCGTCAGCGGCAAGTTCACCGTGTCGGGCCAGCTTGCTTACGACGCACCGAGCCGTTCGGTGGTGCTGAAGTCGCCGGCCGTCGACAGCCTCGCGCTCGACGGCGACGCGCAGATGTACGCGCAACAGGTCGGCGCGGCCGCGGGCCTGCTCGCGACGCAGTTGCTGACCAACTATCCGATCTACACGTTCAAGCCCGAACAGCTGCAATTTGCCGGGGTGAACTACGAACCCGGTACAATTACGATTCTTACAAACGGCATACGCGTGGCGATCGTCGAAAAGTGACGACGAACCGCGCCCGGCCGGAGGGGGCCGCGCGTGGAAGAGTGGCCCATTCATTCGACCATTTCGGAGTTGGGCCACGGATGGACTGGATCCTGATCTGCAAGGCTTTGATCCTCGGCGTCGTCGAGGGGCTGACGGAATTCCTGCCGGTGTCGAGCACCGGTCACCTGATCGTCGCGGGCAGCTTCCTGAATTTCAACGATTCGCACGCGAAGACTTTCGACGTCGTGATCCAGTTCGGGGCGATTCTCGCGGTCTGCTGGGAATACCGGCAACGGATCGCGTCCATCGTATCCGGGCTGCCCAGCCGGCCCGATGCGCGGCGCTTCACGCTGAACGTCGTGATCGCGACGATTCCCGCGATCGCACTCGGCCTCCTGCTCGAGAAGAAGATCAAGGCGGTGCTGTTCTCGCCGGTACCCGTCGCGTTCGCGCTCGTCGTGGGCGGGGCGATCATCCTGTGGGCCGAGGCGCGGCAGCGCGAACGCAGCGAGCCGCCGCGTGTGGTGTCGGTCGACGCGCTGACCCCGCTCGATGCGCTCAAGGTCGGCATCGCGCAGTGCTTCGCGCTGATTCCCGGCATGTCGCGCTCGGGCTCGACGATCATCGGCGGGATGCTGTTCGGTCTCGACCGGCGCGTCGCCACCGAATTCTCGTTCTTCCTCGCGATTCCGATCATCTTCGGCGCGACGGCTTACGAACTCTATAAAGACTGGCATCTGCTGTCCGTCGACGCCTTGGGCAGTTTCGCGCTGGGCTTCGTGG
>JABLTH010022976.1_pt1 | contig 15808 bp, 17 predicted proteins | sample 7875711 | NCBI WGS metagenome assembly JABLTH01 (sample SAMN14941262, study PRJNA633318) | bioreactor metagenome | isolation source: bioreactor | place: China | collected 2019-03-05 | reverse complement strand
GCCTCCTGCGCCGCCCCTGACAAGCAACAAAAAACCCGCCGTCCGGCGGGTTTTTTGTGCGGGCGCCTGACGGCTCAGGCCGCGTGCTTGGCCGCCGTCAGCAGCCGGTAGCGCTGCATCAGCACCTCGTGCGTCTCCACCCGGTTGGGATCGTGCGGAATGCACGAGACCGGACAGACCTGCTGGCACTGGGGTTCATCGAAATGCCCGACACATTCCGTGCATTTGTTGGGGTCGATCTCATAGATCTCCGGCCCCATCGATATGGCTTCGTTCGGGCACTCGGGCTCACAAACGTCGCAGTTGATGCAGTCGTCGGTGATCATCAGCGCCATGGCATTTCCTTTCCAGCACGACGGACACGCCGGGCTGGCTGCGCCGTCTCAGATTCGTATTTTATTCCGTCTTGCCGATCTTCTGCTGCAGCCAGCGTTCGACCGAGGGGAAGACGAACTTGCTGACGTCCCCGCCCAGCACGGCGATCTCACGCACGAAGGTGCCGGAGATGAACTGGTACTGGTCGGACGGCGTCAGGAACATGGTCTCGACGTCGGGCAGCAGGTAGCGGTTCATGCCCGCCATCTGGAACTCGTACTCGAAGTCGGAAACGGCACGCAGGCCCCGCACGATCACGCGCGCATTGTTCTTGCGCACGAAGTCCTTGAGCAGGCCCGAGAAACCCTCGACGCGCACGTTGGGATAGTGGCCCAGCACCTCGCGCGCAATGCCGATGCGTTCTTCCAGCGAAAAGAACGGACGCTTGTTGGGGCTGTGGGCAACCCCTACCACCAGTTCGTCGAAGATGTTCGAGGCACGGCGCACGAGATCCTCGTGGCCTCGGGTCATGGGATCGAACGTGCCGGGATAGACCGCGACGACCATACTTCCTCCTTGTTCTGCCCGCTGCCGGCCCTGTCCCGGGCCAGTGGAATGTGTTGCTGCGTGGCGAGCGTTAGCGACAGCGGCGTAGTGTAACGCTAAATCCGCCGCTTGGAAGCCGCCTGGCCGACTGTTTCGCGGCAGCGCAGCAGAAGAGGCCATTGCCGGCCCGGCAACAATTTGCGGCGCGCGCGGCACGCCGATGTCGGACGTTCCGCCATGCAGGCTCAGCCGCGATGCACCAGCAGGTGGAAATGCACGGCACCGGCACGGGCCTGGCGCACCAGTTCCAGGCTGGCCGGCACCGGCGCCTGGGGCCCGGTGAGCGCGCGGTCCGTCTCGACATAGACCAGCCCGCCGGGCCGCGACAGCCGCGCGGCATGCTCCAGCGCCGGCCCCAGCCAGTCCTCGGCGAAGGGCGGGTCGAGGAAGACCACGTCGAACCCGGCGGTGGGCATGCCGGCCGCCACGGCAAAGGCATCGCCCTGGATGACGCGGACCTGCGCCGCATCCAGGCGGTACTGGTTGTCACGCAGCTGCTTGGCCACGCGCGGATTGGCCTCGACCAGCGTGACCTGTGCTGCGCCGCGGGAAGCGGCCTCGAAGCCGAGCGCGCCGGAGCCCGCGAACAGGTCCAGGCAGCTCAGCCCGGTCAGGTCCTGCCCGAGCCAGTTGAACAGGGTCTCGCGCACGCGGTCGGGGGTGGGCCGCAGTCCTTCGGCCTCCAGCACGGGCAGCGGCGTGCGCTTCCAGCGCCCGCCGATGATGCGGACCTGTGCCGGCGTACGGCGCGGCGCCGCTGGGGTGTTCAGGGAGGCGGAAGCACGCCGCCCGCGCGAAGCGGGCGGCATGCCAGAAGCAGCAGGAGGACGGGAACGCGAATTCATCCCGTGATTGTAGAGCCTGCGGCCGCGGCCCGCCGGCCGCGGCGTGTGATCAATTCGGCCCGCCGACGATCACGGTCGCCATGGCATCGGGATGCACGTGGCGTTGGAAGGCCTGCTTGACCTGCTCGCGCGAAACCTTGGCGATCTGCGCGGTCCAGGTGTCGAGGTAGTCCAGCGGCAAGCCGTACCAGCCGATATTAGCCACATTGGTCAGCAGCTTGCGGTTGTTGTCGATGCGCAGCGGGAAGCCGTTGACCAGGTTGTCCTTGGCCGCCTTCAGCTCCAGGTCGGTCGGGCCTTCGGCCACGAAGTCCGTCAGCACCTTGCGCACCAGCGCCAATGCCTCGTCGGTCTGCGCCTTCTTGGTCTGCAGGCTGACGGCGAACGGTCCCGGCTGCTTGCTCGGCGCGAAATAGCTCTCCACGTCGTAGGTCAGGCCGCGCTTCTCGCGCACCTCATTGGTCAGCCGCGAACTGAAGCCGCCGCCGCCGAGCACGTAGTTGCCCACCAGCAGCGCGAAGTAGTCGGGGTCGCCGCGCGCGATTGCCGGCTGGCCGAGCAGTACGGTGGCCTGCTGCGCCGCGTGGGGAATGCGCTGTTCGCTGGCGGGGATGGTCATCTGCACCGACGGCATCGTCGGCGGCGCGGCGCCAGCCGGCAGGCCGCGCGTAAGCTGCTCGGCAATGGCCTCGGCCTGCTTGCGGTCGATGGCGCCGATCAGCGTGACCACGGCGCGCGAGGCGGCGTAGTTATCGCGCCAGAAACGCAGGATGTCCTCGCGCGTGATGGCGTTGACCGAGGCCTCGGTTGCCGTCACGCCATAGGGATGGCTGGGATAGACCGCCTTGGACAGGCGCTTGTCGGCGATCACCTCGGGACGGGCATCCCCCTCGCGGATGGCCGTGATCAGGCGCTGCTTCTCGCGCGCTACCACGGCATCGGGATAGGTCGGCGCATGGATCAGTTGCGCTGCCAGGTCGACCGACTGCTTCAGCTCCGGCTGCGCCGTCAGCGTACGCAGGCCGATGCCGCCCCGATCGCCGCCGGCCGAGCCGCCGAAGCCGGCACCGGTATCGGCGAAAGCGTCGGCGATCTGCGCCTCGTTGCGTGCCGGCTGGCCTTCGGCCGCCGCCGCCCCCTTATCCAGCAGCGCCGCCGCCAGGGTGGCGAGGCCGGACTTGCCGGCCGGATCGTAGCGGCTGCCCGCATCGAAGTCGACGTTGATGTCTAGCATCGGAATCGACGGGCTCGGCACGAAATAGACCTGCGCGCCGGTGGCGGCGGTCCAGTGCTCGATGGGCAGCGCTGCCTGCGCCACCGTGGTGCCGAACAGGGCCAGCGCGCCAGCGGTGGCCATGGCGGCCTGGCGCAGCCAGCGGGACATTTGCGGCGACCGAAGCGCCGGGACGGACAAGTGCATCGTGGCTCCTCAGTGCAGATCGGCGGGAAGCGCGACCTTGGGCTTGTTGGGGTCGATCGGCTGCGGCAACAGGGTGGCCACGGTCAGGTTGTCATCGCTGAAGTATTTGGCGGCGACGGCCTGCACCTGCTCGGGCGTGACGGCCTTGATCCGTTCCAGCATGCGGTCCAGGTCGCGCCAGGACAGGCCCGACATCTCCGCCACACCGATCTCCATGCCCTGCCCGGCGACGGAGTCGCGCTTGTAGATCTGCCCGGCCACCACCTGCGCCTTGACGCGCTTGAGCTCCTCGGGCGAGACGCCGCTCTTGGCGATGCGCTGGACCTGCTCGATCAGCGCACGCTGGATCTCCTCGGTGGTGTGTCCCTTCGCCGGGGTGCCGTCGAGCACGAAGAGGGATTCGCCGCGGTTGATGCTGTCGTAGCCGACGTTGACATCATCGGCCAGCCGCTGCTCGCGCACCAGCTCGCGCGGCAGGCGGGCATTGTCGTAGCCGTTCAGCACCGCCGACAGCACCTCGAGCGCGTAGGGATCGACGTCCTTCTCCACGTCGTGCAGGCGCGGCACCTTGTAGGCCATCACCACGTAGGGATTCTCGGCCGGCGCCTTGACCCAGATGCGCTTGACGCCGATCTGCGGCGCTTCGATCTGGTTCTTGCGCAGCGGCAGCGCGTGCGGCTTGAGCCTGCCGTAGGTGCGCTCGGCCAGCAACCGCACCTGGGCGGGATCGACGTCGCCGGCGACGACCAGGATGGCGTTGTTGGGCGCGTACCACTGGTGATACCAGGCCTGCACATCTTCCACGCGCATATTGACCAGGTCGTTCATCCAGCCGATGGTCGGATGGCGGTACGGCGCCGCCGTGTACACAGTGGCCAGCAACTGCTCGTAGACGGTGCCGCGCGCGGAGTCATCGATGCGCATGCGCCGCTCTTCCATCACCACCTTCATCTCGCTGTCGAAGTCGCTCTTCTTGATGATCAGGTTCGCCATGCGGTCGGCCTCCAGCTCCATCACCTTGGGCAGGTACTGCTTGCCGATCTGCTGGTAGTAGAGCGTGAAGTCGCGCGTGGTCATGGCGTTCTCGCGGCCGCCGAGTGCGGCGATCTGCTTGGAGAACTCGCCCGGCCCGACCTTGGGCGTGCCCTTGAACATCATGTGCTCGAGCATGTGCGACAGGCCCAGGGTACCGGTCACTTCATCCATGCCGCCCACGTGGTACCAGACCTGCTGCATCACCGTTGGTGCGCGATGGTCTTCCTTGACGATCACGCGCAGCCCGTTGGCGAGCTTGAACTCGGTGATGCCGGCGCTCGATGGCGCCGTGGCGGATGCCGCCGGGACGGTGGCCTTCTGCTGCGGCGCGTCCTGCGCGTGCGCGGCAGGCAGGCACCAGGGCAACGCCGCGATCAGCAGGGCGGGAAGGAGACCCCGGGCCCTGCGTCTGGCCGCCGCCGAAAACGCCTGGGAACGGGTGGATGCGGCACGGGCGGCGCCCGTCCGGAACTTGACAGCGCAGTGGTTCATGCGACCCCGTCTGATAGAATTTTGCCGATTGATTCTACCGGGCTATTGACCTCTTTCCCAATGTTTAGTTTCTGGAAGAAGCGCAAGGCGGAAGCGGCTCCCGCACCCGCCCCGGCACCCGCCAGCGCGCCTGCGCCCTCCCCCGCCACGCCGCAGGAAACCCTGCCGGCGCACGCCGTGCCCGCGCCGGTTCCCGAGCCGGCGGCCACGGCGGACGCCTATGAACTGACCCTGCCGCCGGTGCCCACGCAGGAAGACCGGCAGGGCTGGATGCGCCGGCTGCGCGCCGGCCTGTCCAAGACCAGCCGCAATCTCGGCACGCTGTTCCTCGGCGTCAAGGTCGACGAGGCCCTGTTCGAGGAACTCGAAACCGCGCTGCTGATGGCCGATGCCGGCGTCGAAGCGACCGAGTACCTGCTGGGCGAGCTGCGCCGCCGCGTCAAGAACGAGCGCATCGAGGATGCCGAAGGCGTCAAGGCCGCGCTGCGCACGCTGCTGACCGACCTGCTGCGTCCGCTCGAGAAGACCATGGAGCTGGGCCGCGAACAGCCGCTGGTGATGATGATCGCGGGCGTCAACGGCGCCGGCAAGACCACCAGCATCGGCAAGCTGTGCAAGCACTTCCAGCACTACGGGCAGTCGGTGCTGCTGGCCGCCGGCGACACCTTCCGCGCCGCCGCGCGGGAGCAGCTGACGATCTGGGGCGAGCGCAACAATGTCACGGTGGTGGCGCAGGAAAGCGGCGACCCCGCGGCCGTGATCTTCGACGCCGTCAACGCGGCGCGCGCGCGCGGCATCGACATCGTGATGGCCGATACCGCGGGGCGCCTGCCCACGCAGCTGCACCTGATGGAAGAGCTGAAGAAGGTCCGGCGCGTCATCGCCAAGGCCATGCCGACGGCGCCGCACGAGGTGCTGCTGGTGATCGACGCCAACACAGGCCAGAACGCGCTGGCCCAGGTGCGCGCCTTCGACGATGCGCTGGGCCTGACCGGCCTGCTGGTGACCAAGCTGGACGGCACCGCCAAGGGCGGCATCCTCGCCGCCATCGCGCGACAGCGCCCGGTGCCGGTCTATTTCATCGGCGTGGGCGAGAAGGTCGAGGATCTGCAGCCGTTCAAGGCCGAAGAGTTCGCCGACGCGCTGCTGGGCTGAAACCGGCGCTCCGGCACGCCCCCGATAAAAAACCCGGCAGCTGCCGGGTTTTTTATCGGACTTCCGTCAGGTGCCGCACCTGCCGGTCGCCCCACCTGCTGCGCCCGCTCCGCCTACTCCGCGTCGGGCTGGGCCTTGGGCGCGGCGTTCTGGAACGCCGGCAGCGCCATGCACGCCTCGTGGATCCGTGCGACGGTCGGGAACGGCGCCAGGTCGACGTTGAAGCGCTGGGCGTTGAAGACCTGCGGGGCCAGGCAGACATCGGCCAGCGTAGGCGTGTCGCCCAGGCAGAAGCGCCCGACGCGGCCGCTGCGCGCCAGGGCGATCTCCAGCGCGGCGAAGCCCTGCTCGATCCAGTGCCGGTACCAGCCGTCCTTGGCCTCCTCCGACACACCCAGCGTGTGCTTCAGGTATTTCAGCACGCGCAGGTTGTTGAGCGGATGGATGTCGCAGGCGATCTCCAGCGCCAGCGCGCGCACGTAGGCACGCTCGAGCGCGTCGCCCGGCAGCAGCGGCGGCTGCGGATGCAGCTCGTCGAGATATTCGACGATGGCCAGCGACTGGGTCAGCGCATGGTCGCCGTCGACCAGCGTCGGCACCAGCGCATCGGCATTCAGCGCGCGGTATTCCGGCTTGAGCTGCTGGCCGCCGTCCTTGAGCAGGTGCACCGGCACGTAGTCATAGGGCAGGCCCTTGAGTTGCAGCGCGATGCGTACGCGGAACGAGGCCGAACTGCGGAAGTAGCTGTACAGCTGCAGCATGGCTCAGACCACCTTGACGACGAGGTCGCCCACGCCTTCCACGTGGCCCTGCATGACGTCGTCCTTCACCACCGCGCCGACGCCCTCCGGCGTGCCGCTGAAGATCAGGTCGCCCGGCTGCAGCTCGAACAGGCGCGACAGGTAGGCCACCATCTCAGGCACCGACCAGATCAGGTCGGAGAGGTCGCCGCGCTGCTTCTCGGCGCCGTCCACGCTCAGCGTCACGGCCCCCTTGTGCGGATGGCCGATCGCCGATACCGGCACGATCGGGCCGATCGGGGCCGAGCGGTCGAATGCCTTGCCGGTCTCCCAGGGGCGGCCGGTCTTCTTCGATTCGTTCTGCAGGTCGCGCCGGGTCATGTCCAGGCCGACGGCATAGCCGAACACATGGGCCGCGGCATCCTCCACCGCGATGTCCTTGCCGCCCTTGCCGATCGCCACCACCAGCTCGATCTCGAAGTGGCAGTTGGAGGTGCCCGGCGGATAGGGAAACTCACCCTGCACACCATCCGGCACATAGCTGACCGCATCCGACGGCTTGCAGAAAAAGAACGGCGGCTCGCGGTCGGGATCCGAGCCCATTTCGCGCGCGTGCGCAGCATAGTTGCGGCCCACGCAGTACACGCGGCGCACGGGAAAGCTGGCGCTGCTTCCGCGCACGGGCACACCCACCGGGGCCGGCGGGGCGAATACGAATTCGGTCATACATCTCTCCAATCTTGTTCTGTGCCTGCGGCGCGCCGGCACCGGTACCGGCGTCTCGCAAACCCGCCGCGCGGCAGGGCCACAGCATACACCCGCGCGACCCACCGGCCCAGGCAGACGTATGATGAGTACGGGAAAATACGTAAGGCATTACCAGACAATGCCGAGCCATGCCGGACCGCGCCGAACGCCTTCGGCACGGCGTGAAGCTCGACAGGCTCACCGGCACGCGCTGCCACGCGCAGCACAATCCCATACCGCGCGAAAGCACCGGGTGCTGTCCGGCATGCGGCGCCGCAGTTGCGCTGCGCTATCATGAAGCGCATCCCCACGAGCGCCGCATCATGACCCAGCCCGCCACCACCGCAAGCCACGCCACGCCCTTTCCAGCGGCGAAATACATCAAGGAAATCGGGCGCGGCGCGCAGGGCGCGCGGGCCCTGCCGCGCGATGACGTGCGCACGCTGTTCGACGCCATGCTCGCCGGGCGCGTCTCCGACATCGAACTGGGCGCCATCCTGATGGCCTACCGCATCAAGGGCGAAGCGCCACACGAGCTGGGCGGCATGCTAGAGGCCGCCCATGCGCACTGCGCGCCGCTGCCGGCGCGGCCGGATGGACCGGTGGTAGTGATCCCGAGCTACAACGGCGCCCGCAAGCAGCCCAACCTGGTACCGCTGCTGGCCATGCTGCTGGCACGCGCCGGCACCCCGGTCCTGGTGCACGGCATCCGGCACTTCGCCGGACGCCTGACCAGCCTGGCACTGTTCGAGGCACTGGGCGAGCCGCTGTGTTCCAGCACTGCCGAAGCCGCGACACGGCTGCGCGGCAGCGGCGGCGGGCTGCCGCTGGCGGTGCTGCCGATCGACGTCCTGTCGCCGGCACTGAGCCGCCTGCTCGACAAGCGCGACATCGTCGGCCTGCGCAACTCGGCCCACACCGTGGTCAAGCTGCTGCAGCCGGTGGGTGGCCACAGCCCGGCCGAAGCCCTGCGCCTGTACAGCTACACACATCCGGAATACCGCGAGACGCTGACCGACTTCTTTTCGCACGAGCCGGCCAACGTATTGCTGGCGCGCGGCACCGAAGGCGAAGTGGTGGCCGATGCCCGCCGCGGCGGGCGCATCGACTGGCTGCACGACGGGCACCAGCGCACGCTGGTCGAGCCGGCCTCCGGTTCCATTGCCGACGTGCCGGACCTGCCGGCTGGCACCAGCGTCGAGCAGACCGTGGCCTGGATCCGCGCGGTGCTGGAAGGCAAGCTAGCCGTGCCGGCGCCCATCGCGGCCCAGGTCGAGGCCATCCGCGCCTGCCTGCGCGATGGCGCGCAGGTGAATTGGGCCAGCCCGGTCTAGGGCTGCGCCCTCCTCCAGGCGGCGACACCGGCCAAGGCTGCCGCCCTGCCCGTCAGGACGGGCGGCGCGGCGGCAGCGGGATGCGTTCGGTCTCGCCTGGCACTTGCGGAAAGAGATTGTCTTCCCAACGCTGCGCCGCCGCCTCGATGGCCTCCTTGCTGCTGGCCACGAAGTTCCAGTAGATGAAGCGGCGGCCGTCCAGCGGCTCGCCGCCGAGCAGCATCACGCGCGCCCGCGTCGTGGCACTCAGTGTCACCGTCTCCCCCTGCACCAGCGTCGCCAGGTGCTCGGCCGGAATGGCCTCGCCATCGACGGCGATGCCGCCTTCGACGACATAGACACCACGCTCCACATGCTCGGGAGGAATCACCAGCGTGGCGCCCGCCTCCATCTCCAGGGCAACGTAGAGCGTACGGCTGAAGACACGCACCGGCGACTCCTGGCCGAAGGCATCGCCGGCGATCACCGTCAGGCGCACTCCGGGCAACTCCAGCCGCGGCAGGCTGGCGGCGCCGAAGTGGTGAAACGAGGGCTCCACGTCCTCGTAGGCCTTCGGCAGTGCCACCCAGGTCTGGATGCCGTGCAGGTGCGGTCCGGCCGGCCGCTCGGATTGCGGCGAGCGCTCCGAATGCGCGATGCCGCGGCCGGCGGTCATCCAGTTGACGTCGCCGGGGCGGATCACCTGCTCGTTGCCCAGGCTGTCACGATGGAGGAATTCGCCCTCGAACAGGTAGGTCACCGTGGCCAGGCCGATGTGCGGATGCGGACGGACGTCCGCCCCCTTGCCGGGCGGCATCGCCACCGGGCCCATATGGTCGAGGAAGATGAAGGGCCCCACCGTCTGCGCGGCCGCCGCGGGCAGGACGCGGCGCACGGTGAAATCGCCCAGGTCCCGGACATGGGGATTGAGCAGGTGTTCGATGACAGACATAGATCCTCCTGGGAATGAATGTACCGTGGAGACGGCATCGGCGAAGTGGCGCATCCGCAGTGTAAACGCCGCTCCCGCCCGCCGCTCCCACTCTATTGGCCGAAAGGGCAGAACCAGGCGGCGATCTGCATCTCTAATGCTAGTTGCGAGCGGGCCCTCGCGCCGGGAAGTGCGTTATACGCCATACAAATTCATGCTATCCATTCTGAAATAGCAATCGTCTGGAACTATTGACCACATTGCCAGTCGAATTAGCAGTCAACCGGCTTGAGTGCTAATATGTGTTGCAATGCAGTGCGTTTCCCCGAGGGAAACAGCACCCCCGGCAACCCGCCGGCCGGACGCAAAAGGAGCCAATGAGTGAACGCAGTCCTGTCTGCCGATTCGATCCAATCCACCACCCTGCCCGCGATGCCGCAGCGCGGCGCCAGCCTTGCGCTGGCCATGCCCGGCAACCTGGGCAACCTCGACAGTTACATCCAGGCGGTCCACCGCGTCCCGATGCTCTCCGTCGAAGAGGAGCAGCGTCTCGCGCGCGAGTTGCGCGACCATGATTCCGTCGATGCGGCACGCCGGCTGGTGATGTCCCACCTGCGCCTGGTCGTATCCGTGGCACGCCAGTACCTGGGCTACGGCCTGCCCCACGCCGACCTGATCCAGGAAGGCAATATCGGCCTGATGAAGGCCGTCAAGCGCTTCGATCCCGACCAGGGCGTGCGCCTGGTTTCGTACGCCATCCACTGGATCAAGGCCGAGATCCACGAGTACGTGCTGAAGAACTGGCGCATGGTCAAGGTGGCCACCACCAAGGCCCAGCGCAAGCTGTTCTTCAACCTGCGCAGCCACAAGCAGGAAACCCACAACACCTTCACGCCCGAGCAGGTCGAAGCCGTTGCGCGCGAGCTCAACGTCAAGCCCGAGGAAGTGATGGAGATGGAAACCCGGTTGTCGGGCGGCGACCTGGCGCTGGAAGGGCAGGTCGACGACGGCGAAGAGGAATTCGCCCCGATCGCGTATCTGGCCGACAATCACAACGAACCCACCCGCGTGCTCGAAGCCAAGCGCAGCGACCGTATGCAGGTGGAAGGCCTGGAAGAGGCGCTCGGCAAGCTCGATCAGCGTAGCCGCCGCATCATCGAGGCCCGTTGGCTGCACGTCAACGACGACGGTTCGGGCGGCGCCACGCTGCATGAACTGGCCGACGAGTTCGGCGTTTCCGCCGAGCGCATCCGCCAGATCGAGGCGGCGGCCATGAAAAAGATGAAGGGCGCGCTGCAGGCCTTCGCCTGAGCGTCCTTGCCGGCGCCGCGCACAGCGCGTCCGCCGGGCGGAATGGCAAAGGGCCGGTTCCCCGTGAACCGGCCCTTTCTTTTTCGCTGCCTGCGTTTTCCCCTGCCTGCGCGAGTGCGCGGCGCAATCAGGACAGCAGCAGTTTCAGGTCGTGCGCGATCGGCTCGGGCCCCTGGCCGTGGCGGATGAACAGGCGCAGCCGTCCCTGCGGATCGAACACGTAGCTGCCCGCCGAATGGTCCATCGTATAGTTGCCGGGCGAGGTGCCGGGCACCTTGGCGTAGTAGACCTTGAAGTCCTTGGTGACTTTCTGCAGCGCCGCCTCGTCGGCCGGGCGCATGCCCAGGAAACGCGAATCGAAAGCGGGCACGTATTGCGCCAGCAACTGCTGGGTATCCCGCTCGGGATCGACCGTGACGAACAACACCTGCACGCGGTCGGCATCGGGTCCCAGCGCTTCCATCACGCCCTTCAGTTCGGCCAGCGTGGTCGGGCACACGTCGGGGCAATGCGTGTAGCCGAAGAACATCACGACCGCCTTGCCCTTGAAGTCAGCCAGCGTGCGCACCTTGCCGTGATGATCGACCAGGCTGAAATCCTTGCCGAATTCGCTGCCGCCCGTGATGTCGATGTTCTGGAACTTCGGAGCGGATTGCCCGCAAGCCGCCAGCATCAGAGCCAGCAGCGCCATTGCGGCATATTGCCGCAGGCGGCCGAAGCAGGAGAAAGACGGGAAGGGGCGGGGCTTGGACATTGCAGGGTTCGTCGGGGGAGCGGGCCGGATGCAGGCCATCCGCATGGCCATGCGCTTCCCGCTCGGTTCATCACACTGGCGAGTATCGCCCATCCGCATGCAGGCGCGCCCCGGCGCGACAAAGTGTCGCGCCGGGGGCAGTGCTGGCTCAGAGCGGCAGCACGAACTTGAAATAGTGATCCACCAGCAGCACAGCGAACAGCAGTGACAGGTAGAGGATCGAGAAGCGGAAGGTGCGCTGCGCCAGTTCGTCCGAGTAGTTGCGGTACAGCCGCCAGGAGTAGGACAGAAAGCCGCCACCCAGCACCAGCGCCGCCACCAGGTAGATCAGGCCGCTCATGCCGTAGATGAACGGCAGCAGCGTGGCGGCGATCATCACCAGTGTGTACAACAGGATATTGAGCAGGGTGAAGCGCTCGCCATGCGTGATCGGCAGCATCGGCAGGCCGGACTTGGCGTAGTCGGCGCGGCGGTACAGCGCCAGCGCCCAGAAATGCGGCGGCGTCCAGGTGAAGATGATCAGCACCAGGAACCATGCCTCGGCCGGCACCGTGCCGGTTACCGCGGCCCAGCCCAGGGCCGGCGGCATGGCGCCCGACAGGCCACCGATGACGATGTTCTGCGGTGTGGCCGGCTTCAGCAGGATGGTGTAGATGACCGCGTAGCCGACGAAGGTGGCCACCGTCAGCCACATGGTCAGGTCATTGGTGAAGACGTGCAGCAGCCACATGCCGGCCCCGCCCAGCACCGCCGAGAACGCCAGCGTCTGTGCCGTGCCGATCTCGCCGGTGGCCGAGGGGCGCCAGGCCGTACGCCGCATCAGCGCGTCGATCTTCTGCTCGACCAGGCAGTTGATGGCGAAGGCGGCGCCCGCCAGCAGCCAGATACCGGCGGCGCCGCCCAGCAGCACCGGCCAGGGCACCATGCCCGGCGTGGCCAGGAACATGCCGATGACGGCGCAGAAGACGGCCAGTTGCGTCACGCGCGGTTTGGTGAGCGCCGCATACTGGCGCGTCATGTGACGCAAGCGGCTGATTGGGTGGGGTTGGGTAGCTGTGGCCACGGGAGGGGTCTTGTCCTTCATGTCGCGCGCGCAGCGGTTGTGGCGCGGGTGGCGGCGCCGGCAGGCCGGGTCGCAAGCCCTATATTGTAATGGAGGCGGACCAGAAGCAGCAGAAGCACCGCCGCCCCACCGTTGTGCGCCACCGCGGCCACCAGTGGCCAGTCGAGCACGATATTGGACAGGCCCGTGGCCAGTTGCAGGGCCAGCACCGCCAGCAGCCAGCCGGCGGCCCGCTCCAGTCCCGCCACGCGGCGCGCACGCAGGGCGAACCAGGCGAGGAAGGCGAGCACCACGAAGGCAAAGCCGCGGTGTACCCAATGGATGGCCACCAGCGCCGCATGGGGGATGTAGTCGCCGTCGGCGGTCATGCCTAGCTGCCGCCACAGAGTGAAGCCATGGCGGAAATCCATCTGCGGGATCCACTGGCCGTTGCACAGCGGGAAGTCGGTACAGGCCAGTACCGCGTAGTTGGTGCTTACCCAGCCGCCCAGGAAGATCTGCACGACCAGCAGCAGCAAGGCGATGCGGGCCGGCCAGCGCAACAGCCCCGCACCCGCGCCCACTCCATGCGGCGGATCGTTGCGCGAGCCGAGCCGGATCAGCGAGGCCAGCAGGCCCATGCCGAGCATCAGGTGGGTCACGACGATGATGGGCTGCAGCTTCTGCGTCACGGTGAAGGCGCCGAAAGCGCCCTGCACGCACACCAGCAACAGCACACTGCTGGCGAACCAGGGTGACTGGCGCAATTCACGGCGCTTGACCCAGGCCAGCACCACCAGCGTGATGATCAGCACGCCCACCGCCATGGCGAAGTAGCGGTGGACCATCTCGATCCAGGCTTTGGCCAGCGTGACAGGTCCGCTCGGCAGAGCCGTCTGCGCGGCGCGGATCGGCTCCAGCGCGGCATGTGGATTCGAGTGCCCGTAGCAGCCCGGCCAATCGGGGCAGCCCAGGCCGGAATCGGTCAGGCGGGTGAAGCTGCCGAACATGATCAGGTCCAGCGTCAGGAAAGCGGTGATCCAGACCAGCCTGCGGTACTTGTTGCGATCGCCCTTGACGAGCACGTAGGTGAGGGGAATCAGGGCGATCAGGACCCCGATGGTGGCAAGTTGGATCAGCATGGGTGAGACATCGGTTGCAGCAGGCGCATCGGTCCGGTCAGCCGATACGGGAGTACTTCAGCAGTTTCTTGAGGTCCCCGTTGACGCCCTTGGGGTCGGGATCCTTGGGAAAGCGCATCATCAGGTTGCCGAGCGGGTCGACCAGGAACAGCGTGTCCTCGATGCGCCCGCCCGCCTCGGCCGGCAGCCAGCGCCGCGCGGTATCGGCATCGATGCGCAGGAAGCGGGTGCCGGCATAGGGCTCGTTGTAAGCGGCGGACAGGCGCGGGTCGACGGCACCGTTATCGAGGATAAGCCACACCGGCACGATGCGCTCGCGCCCTTCGCCTTGTCCGGCACGCAGCTGGCGCGCCGTGAACAGCTTCCTGGCGCAGGCCTCGTCGCAGCCGGAGGCATCGACGCTCAACAGCAGCCACTTGCCCTTGAAGCGCTCGAGCGGCACCGCCTCGCCGCGCTCGTCGCGCACCTGCACGGCCGGCAGCGGGCGCTGCGGATCGATCAAGGTGCCATAGTTGGTGGTGCCGCCGGCCGGCCGGAACACATAGTAGGTCAGGTAGGAGGCGATCACAGGCGAGGCGCACACCAGCAGCAGGAACAGCATCTGCAGCCGCCCCCTGCGCGTGCGCGCATCGATGCGCGGCCCGGATGCCCGGCCGGAGGCGACCTGGGCCAGTTCGGCCGCGCGCGCGGAAATGGGATCTTGGGTTGGCATGTGTCGCTCAGTTCATTCGTGATGCTTGTGCCGGCGCCGTCGCACGGGAGCGCCGCCAGCCCAGTGCCAGCAGCAGTACGAGGGTCAATGCGGCCAGGCCGAACCACTGGAAGGCATAGCCGTAGTGGCGGTCGGCGCCGGAATCGGCCGGCGCCCAGTCGCGCGCCAGCCCGTCTCCTGTGTCGTTGCGCTGCTCCAGCACCAGTGGCTGGAGCGTCACGCCGAGCTCCGCCCCGTAAGCCGCGAGATCCAGGTTCTGCCGTATCTTCTGCCCGGCTTCGCTGGCGGAGCCCAGATTGTAGACCTTCGGCACGGCAGCCAGTGCCATGCCATCGATGTCGACCTCGCCCGCCGGCGTGGGAAAGGGCGCGATGCGGCTGCGGTCCTGCGCATCACGCGGCAGCCAGCCGCGCAGGACCAGCACGCTGGCACCCTGCCCCGTCCCGCCCTCGGCGGCGATGCGCAGCGGCGTCAGCACCAGGAAGCCAGCGCGCGAATCGGTGCCGTTGCCATGCGGGCGGTTGTCCAGCAGCACCGTATGCGCGGCGTCGAAACGGCCGCGCGCGCGCGCCCGCCGGTCGGCCAGGTCGGCAGAGGCTGCCAGCGGCACCGGGCCCAGCAAGAGCGGTGTCGCTGCGGCCAGGGCCTGCTGACGCGCGGCGCGCGCCAGCTTCTCATGCGCACGGTTGAGCTGCCAGTTGCCCAGCGCGCAGGTCAGCGCGATCACCATCAGGGCGGCCAGCGTCGGCGCCGGCCGGAAGAAGCGCGCGGGGAAGAAGCGCACGCTCATCGCACCAGCCTCCCGCCATGGCCGAGCCCGGTGCGATAATGGCCGCTTTCGCCTTGCCGAAACCGCTCGCCTGCCCCCGTCATGCGCATCGTCATCGTCATTGCCTTCATCCTGATCATCGGCAGCCTTGCCAGCGCGCTCTTCTTCATGATGCGGGATCGCGGCAGGACCCCCAACATGATGCGCTCGCTGATGTTCCGCGTTGGCTTCTCGGTGGCATTGTTCCTCTTCATCCTGTTCTCGCACTGGATGGGCTGGATCCAGAGCACCGGCATCCGCATGGGGCCCTGAACCTGCCTGCGCCGGGCAGTTGCAGCACCGGCCCTCCCAAACGAAAAAGCAAGCGCCGCAGGATCCCAGCCAGCCTGCGGCGCTTGCTTTTCTAGTTCTGCGCGCATTCGCCGGCCGCCTCCCTGCGACCAGCGCGTGCCGCCGCAGGTGCGGCGGCACGGCGATGC